>Ga0210383_10001058_pt1 | contig 25316 bp, 19 predicted proteins | sample IncBWC14OmetaG_FD_160072 | JGI IMG/M metagenome (GOLD analysis project Ga0210383, IMG submission 160072) | Forest soil microbial communities from Barre Woods Harvard Forest LTER site, Petersham, Massachusetts, United States - Inc-BW-C-14-O ... | reverse complement strand
GACTATACCCAGTCGGATCTGGACAAAGTGGCGCTGCGCCTAAATCAACGCCCACGAGAAACTTTAGGTTTTCAGACTCCTGCGAGTAAACTTCAAGAAAGTGTTGCGTCGACCCATTGAGACCACCTCCGTTTGCGGGCAGCCAATTTAATGATTCTCGGACTCGCCGAATAAGGCAGTTACGCCAGCGTCGCGTCCGAGGATTTTGGGCCACCTCGGGGCTCGAACGGACACCTCGGATGAGCTGCATAGCTCGCCTCTAGGGCAGTCCATCGCTGGATGCAGAGCGCGCCACAAACCACGTTCGAATCGCGCAACACTACGCTGGTACGCAGGTACTACTACCCCGCATCGCTTTATGGACCGAACGAACTATCGACTGCCGCGGGTCGTCCCCTTAATTTAGAGAACACCGTCAAGTACTGGCTTTTGTGTGGATTGACGGCGAGCTCGCCCGAAAACACGACCGATTCGTTCGCCTGCGCGAAACCGCCACGGCATTCCGGGCCGAGCTGGGCATAGGAAAGGGTTAATGGGAACCTTTCTCCAAGTTACGGCATTGAAAATTGGCTATCGTTCCGCCGAATCCAAGATGTGGCAGGCGGTTGATGGCGCGACGTTTAACATCGCCCCCGGTGAAGTCGTGGGAGTGATGGGCGAGTCGGGGTGCGGCAAGACGAGTCTCGCTTTAGCAATGCTCGGCTTGCTTTCCAAGGAACGGACGGAGATTTCTGGCTCGGTGGTGTTCCGCGGCCAAAATCTGGTCGCAATGGACGACCGTTCGCTTCGACGGATTCGCGGCGCCGAAATTTCGATGGTTTATCAGGAGCCGGGCATCGCTCTGAGCCCTATGATGCCCGTGGGCACGCAGATCGCGGAGGTCGTTCACGCGCATCGCGAATGGGGTTGGAAGCAGTGTCACGCGGAAGCCAATTCCATGCTCGCGCGCGTTGGCCTGCCTTCGACCGACAGAATCGTTTCGGCGTATCCCCATCAATTGAGCGGCGGCCAACTACAGAGAGTTGTGCTAGCTCAGGCGCTCGTATGCCGGCCGTCACTATTAATCGCCGATGAGCCCACAGCGTCCCTCGACTCGCGAAGCCAGGCCGATTTTGTCGCTTTGTTGCGCGAACTTAATCACCAAATGAACATCTCGATTTTGCTGATCAGTCACACTCCCGAAATTCAGGCGAGCTTAGCGGATCGTCTTCTTGTGATGAAGGACGGGCGAATCGTGGAACAGGGTCGTTTTGAAGATCTATATCGGAACCCGTCGCACCCATATACGAAAACGCTGCTTCGGCGCAATTCGACTGCAGACGCGGACGCAAACATGGAATCGGAAGGCATTACCCAGGAGCAGTTGGCGGGGTGAGGGGACTTTGAGAAACGACGCAAAAGCTCAACGTGATGTCAGCGAGCCTGAACCACTCGTCCGTATTCAGAACCTGAGCAAGCACTACGTCCAGCATCGCCCGTTCACGCGAGCCAAATTCACGGTTCATGCTCTCGAAGACGCGAGCTTGACGATTCGTCGAGGCACAACGCTGGCGCTGATCGGCGAATCGGGTTCGGGCAAGTCCACGCTCGCCCGCTGCCTCGCGTTGCTAGAAGAGGCATCCAGCGGAGCGATCTGGTTCGCCGGTGAGAATCTGGTTGATCTCACACCCAAAGAACTTTTCCATTTTCGCCGTCGGATTCAGCTGATCTTTCAGGATCCGACCTCGGCTCTGAATCCGCGGCTTACAGCGGCGGAAATTGTCGCCGAGCCGCTCGCGATTCAAAAAGAAGGTACGAAAGCCTCGCGGCGCGGACGAGCCCTGGAATTAATGGCGCAGGTCGGGTTGCCCGCGGACTGCGAGTACAAGCGCCCATTTGAGTTTAGTGGCGGTCAGCGCCAACGTCTCGCGATCGCCCGCGCACTCGCGCTCGAGCCAGAGCTACTGATTCTCGACGAGGCGTTGTCGAGCCTCGATCTCGCGAATCAAGAAATGCTTCTCGAGCTGCTGGCCGAGCTGCAAGCGGCGCAGTCGTTGACCTACCTGCACATCTCCCATGACCTGCGACTGGTTTCTCAGTGCGCCGATGAGGTTGCGGTTATGAACGAGCGAATGATCGTCGAGCAGAAAAGCGCCCAGGAGCTTTTTGCAAATCCAGAACATCCGTATACGAGAGAACTTCTGGCAGCGATGCCGTCTCTGGAATCCATTTGCCTGGAACGGTCGGCATAATGCGATACCTTGCCCATCGGCTGATCCACGCGACGCTGCTTCTACTCGCCATTTCGTTTTTCTCTTTCGCGCTGCTGCAGATCGCACCCGGTGACTACTTCGATTCCATGCGTCTGAATCCTCAGATTTCGCGCCAGACGCTCACCGGCATTCGTGCGGAATACGGCCTTGACCGGCCGATTCCCGTTCGATACGCGCACTGGCTCGCATCGCTTTTGAATGGCGATCTCGGCGTCTCCCTCGCTTCTCGCGGTCCGGTGGCTCCGGTGTTGCGCATGCGCGCTCGCAACACACTTGTGCTCTCCGGCACAGCTACATTGTTGGCGTGGCTCTTGGCCCTCCCAATCGGAATCTGGAGCGCAGCGAAACGCAATGGTTGGGCGGACCGAATCTCCGGCGTTGCCACGTCGGCGCTGCTGACAATTCCTGATCTCGTGCTATTCCTCGGCTTGCTCTTGCTTGCGATTCGAACCGGGTGGTTTCCCGCAGGTGGAATGCGGACCGAAGCGGCGGGCGGTTCGGATCTGTGGAGTAGCGCGAAGGATTTTGCGCTCCACCTAGTTCTTCCTGCGTTCGGAGTGGCAGTCGTCAGTTTGCCGGTGTTTGTCCGGCACATCCGAGCGGCGATGCTTGAAGCGCTCGAGTCGCCATTCCTGCGCGCGGCCCGCGGACACGGCATTCCCAACTCACGATTGCTGTTCCGCTACGCCCTGCCAGCAGCGTCGAATTCGCTCATTTCGCTGTTTGGATTCTCAGTGGCGACAATGCTGAGCGTTTCCGCGCTCGCGGAAATCATATTGAGCTGGCCCGGATTGGGTCCGCTACTGGTCGAATCGATTCTTTCGAGAGACGTGTACGTGGTCGTCGCGATCGTGATGCTCTCCTCCGTCTTTCTGGTGGCAGGGAATCTACTGGCGGACCTGCTCCTGTTTGCAAGCGATCCGCGGATTCGAATGGAGTGACCAGGTGACGCAGCGGCACAAACTGTGGGGCACGCTAATTTTGTTGGCGTGCTTTCATGCCCTCGTGTTCTTTGCGGGGTTCTTCGCGCCCTACGATTTCGCGACTCACAATCGTGAGCTAACTTTCGCGCCACCAACGCGCATTCATTTCGTGGACTCGCAGGGAACGATTCACGTGCGGCCATTTGTGTACGGACTGCAGAACGATCCGGCAAACGCCGGAATCTACGTCGCCGATTCGACTCGAATCTATCCGATCCGCTTTTTCTCCCGAGGCTCGGCTTATAAGCTCGCTGGAGTATTCCAATCGCGTTTGCATCTGCTCAGTGTGGACGATCCGGGCCGGCTCTTTCTGATGGGTACAGACGCGTTCGGTCGCGACCAATTGTCGCGCTTTCTCTACGGCGGCCGCATTTCATTAATGGCCGGCTGGATCGCCGCAGGTCTTTCGCTACTGATCGGAATCATCGTCGGGACGCTCGCGGGATACTTCGGCGGGTGGATTGATCAAATTCTCATGCGCGGGGGAGAGCTCTTTCTGGCGTTGCCCTGGCTCTATCTGTTGTTCGCTGTACGCGCAGCATTGCCGTTGCATATCGCCGAGTGGCAGGTTTTCCTTTTGCTGGTCGCCGTGATGGGGCTGATTGGGTGGGCGCGTCCGGCCCGTTTGATCCGCGGCGTGGTTCTCAGCGCGAAGGAGCGCAACTTTGTGCTCGCGGCCCGCGGATTCGGAGCGTCGGACCTCCACATCGTGTGCCGTCACGTGCTTCCACAAACGTACGGCGTCGTGCTCACGCAAATGACTCTTCTGATTCCCCAGTACGTCCTCGCCGAAGTGACCCTGAGCTTTCTGGGGCTCGGCGTCAGCGAGCCGATACCGAGCTGGGGAACGCTACTCGCAGCATTGCAGCAATACTATGTTCTGTCCTCGTTTTGGTGGATGTTCCTGCCGGCGCTTTTCCTTATCCCCGTGTTTCTCCTCTATTACGCCGCCGCCGATGCTCTGCAGGAACGCCTCGCGTCCGTCCCGCTATAAAAGCCTATCAATCTTTGCTATGAGTTAAGTTTATGCAAAGAGTAAGCCTCTGGAATCATTTCGCCGTTCTCACTGCTGCGATTATTTGGATTAGTTCCGCAGCACATGGCGCGCAGTCGCAAGCGGGCGAAGAGCGTATGGTCGCGGAGAGCGCCTCGGGGCGGTCTGGCGGCCGGCTTGTGATTGCGATGCGCTCGGAGCCGAAAACGCTGAATCCTGTTCTCGCCCAGGACGCCCCTTCGCGAGACGTGATTCGCTGCTTGACGGCCGACCTGATCGAGATCAATCGCGCCTCGCAAAAGACGGAGCCCGCCCTCGCGAAATCGTGGACCATATCCCGCGACGGCAAACAGTACACGCTCCGGCTCCGACGCGGTTTGCGATTCTCCGATGGACAGCCGTTCGACGCGGACGATGTCATTTTCAGTTTTCAGGTTTACCTCGACGAAAAAGTAGACTCACCACAGCGGGATCTCTTGGTCGTCGGCGGAAAACCGATCTCCGTCGAGAAAGTGGACCAATATACTGTCCGTTTCGAAATGGCCCAGCCCTATGCTGCGGCCGAGCGGCTCTTCGACGGAGTCGCCATTCTTCCGCGGCATCTGTTTGAGGGCATCTTTCGAAAGGGTGCCTTTTCGGATGCATGGAACGTCTCTATGGCCCCCGGCGAATTCGCGGGACTTGGTCCATTCCGTCTGAAGGAATATGTTCCCGGGCAACGAATCGTGCTCGAACGCAATCCCTACTATTGGAAGCAGGATAAGAGCGGCCAGCGGCTCCCGTATCTCGATCAGGTCGTATTCCTGTTCGTAGCCAGCGAAGACGCGCAGGTCATACGCTTTCAGGCCGGAGACGCGGACATTTTGACGAGATTCAGCGCTGAGGATTTCTCGGTTCTAGAGAGACAGCAGTCGGCGAAACACTATCATCTTGACGATTTAGGGGCAGGGCTTGAGTACAATTTCCTTTTCTTCAATTTGAATTCCGTGGACTCGAAAGCGCTCCCTGAAATTGCCCGGAAGCAGGCGTGGTTTCAGGACAAACGTTTCCGGCAGGCGGTGTCCGCCGCGATTGACCGCGGCAGCATCGTTCGGCTTGTGTACAACGGACGAGCGACGCCGCTATGGTCGCAGGTAACTCCCGGCAATCGCTTGTGGATTGATCCGAACATTCATCATCCAGCCATGTCCATCGCGCACGCTCGCGAACTTCTTCAATCGGCCGGGTTCTCATGGAAAAGCGGTGGCGCTCTAGTGGACAACCATGGAAGCCCCGTCGAGTTTTCGATCCTCACTAGTTCTTCCAACGCTCAACGCGTGAAGATTGCGACGCTGATTCAGGACGATCTAAGCAAGTTGGGCATGAACGTTCAGATCGCATCGCTGGAATTTCACACCATGGTGGACCGTTTGCTGACGACCCACGACTACGAGGCAGCCGTCATGGGATTGGTCAGCGGAGACGCCGATCCTACCGCAGAGATGAATGTGTGGATGTCCAACGGTGACACTCACCTCTGGCATCCGAATGAAACTCAGCCGGCCACGCCCTGGGAAGCCGAAGTGGACCGGTTGATGCAGCAGCAGCTCATCACGCTCGACTATACGAAGCGGAAACGTCTCTACGATCGCGTGCAGGAAATCGTGGCCGACGAACTGCCCGTCATTTGCCTGGTGAGCCCGAACATTCTGGTGGGCGCCAGCGACCGCGTCGGGAATTTTCTTCCGGCGATTCTGGATCCTTACACGCTCTGGAATATTGATCAGCTGTACATTCAATAGGACTGGCGGCCACGACCCGATGGTTCCTCGCGAGCGCGCAATTCAAGAAGACAAGTTCAAAGCGTGGCCAGACCCGCGGCTGGTGCGCGAGTGCCTCAATGGAAATGAGGAAGCCTGGTCCGCCCTCATAGACAAATACAAGAACCTGATCTTCTCCATACCGATTAAATATGGTTTTTCTGCGGATGATGCGACGGACGTCTTCCAATCCGTGTGCCTTGAATTGCTGTCGCAACTGCCTAAACTTCGAAATCCGCAAGCCCTTCCGAAATGGATCATGCAAGTAACCGCACACAAATGCTTTCACGGAAAGCGTCAGCAACAACGCACCGAAGTCGTGAATCCGAATGACCCAAAGTTTGAGCAAAGTACTCCGTCCCGTGCGGACAGCATTCTGAGAGAGGCCGAAGACGAGCAGAGTTTGCGGCAAGCGGTAACGGCTCTGCCTCCCCGGTGCCGGCAGCTCATCCAGATGCTGTTTTTCGAAGAACCTGCGCGCCCGTATCAAGAGGTCGCACGAACATTGGGAATCGCTGCAGGGTCGATTGGCTTCATCCGCCAGCGATGCCTCGAGCGATTGCGTAAGGGTCTGATCGACGCGGGGTTTTCGTGAAGCCGCGCGCAAAGAAACCGCCGCTTTCAGACAAACTGCTGCAGGACCTCGCGAATCTCACCAGCGAGGCGAAGCGGAATCGGTTCCTTACGCGCCGGCGGCTCTATCGCGAATCGGTCTTGAGCCAACTGAATGACTTGGTCCGGGCCAAGCTGCGCGCGGATACGCGGCAGGCTCTGGCCTTGGCCGAATCCGCCATCGCCGTCGCCCGCCGGTTGCGCAACCAGGAAGCCCTGGGCCGCAGTCTTCGCTCGAAAGCAAGCGCCCTCAATATCATGGGCGATAACAGAAAGGCTCTGGAGTTCCACGAGCAAGCACTTCGCGTCTTTCGACAGATACCCAACCCTGAAGAAGAAGCCCGGACTCTAATTCCCTCGATTCAGGCGCTCATTTTGCTCGGTGAATACGAGAGAGCCTTTTCAGCTGCCGAAAGCGCAAAAAAGATCTTTCAGAGCCTAGGAAACCTGCAGCGCATCGCCCACGTGGAAATCAACGTCGGGAATATTTATCACCGCCAGGACCGGTTCGAGGAAGGTCTTGCTTGTTACGAGCGCGCCTACGAGGCATTGCTGCCTTTTCGCGATTCGGAGGGCCTTGCGGTCGCCCTGTACAACATGGCCGTCTGCCTGATCACCATGAATGATTTCCCGCGCGCGCTTGCCACTTATCAGCGCGCCCGCGCGATGTGTGTTGAGCACGGTATGCCCCTTCTCGTCACGCAGGCGGACTACAACATTGCTTACTTGTATTACCTCCGCGGTGAATATAGTCGAGCAATCGAAATGCTGCGAGCCACCCGCGAGGAGTGCGAGAAAAACGGCGACGCATACGTGCTTGCTCTCTGTTACCTCGACCTGTCCGAAATCTATCTGGAACTGAACTTGGGCACGGAAGCCAGAGAGTCGGCTCACGAAGGCTATCTTCGGTTTCAGAAACTGGGAATGGGCTATGAGGAAGCCAAATGCCAGGCTTTCGAAGCTATGGCCTTCAGTCAGCTTGGCAAAGCCCTCCGCGCGCTGGAACTGTTTGCGGAGGCGCGGCCCAAGTTTGTCCGTGAAAACAATCTCGTGTGGCCGTGGCTCATTGACCTGTACCGGGCCATCGTGCTTTTCAACGAAGGGCGCCTCTTCGAATCGCGCCGTCTGTGCTCGGCCGCTGCGAATTTCTTTGACACCTCGTTCTTGCCCGGCAAGGCGGTGCTCTGCCACTTGCTCCTTGCACGCATCTCCTTGCGGACCTCCGAGCTTCCTGCCGCTCGTGGCGAGTGCGTGAGAGCTCTGGATCGCCTGGCTTCGATCGAGGCTCCCATGCTTCGGTATCAGGCCGAGTTTCTGATCGGCCAGGTGCAACAGTCCTCCGGAGATCCTTCCGAGGCGTACGAATCATACCAGCGCGCGCGTGAGGCTCTGGAAGCCCTGCGCAGCAGCCTGCGCGGTGAAGAACTCAAAATCGCATTCTCGAAGAATCGGCTGGAAGTTTACGAGTGCCTCGTCGAATTGTGTCTCGGCGGCGGCGCAGGTCCGAAATCAGCTGAAGAATCGTTCGGCTATATGGAGTTGGCGAAATCTCGTAGCTTGGCGGAACTCCTCGTGCAACACGGCAGTACGCTCCCTGTTGGCGACACTGGTCAGAGCGAACTGGTGCGCCGAGTCCGGGAAATGCGCGAGGAGCTAAATTGGTATTACCGCCGCATTGAGATGGAGCAGTTGCGTGCCGACGAACCCTCTCCCCAGCGAATCGAGAAGCTTCAGAAACAGGCGCTGGCGCACGAAGACGAACTTCTTCGCGCGTTTCGGCAGATTCCCGCGCCTGGCGCGGAAGTAGGTTTGGCACTTGGCAACGCGATCGGTTCACTGAAAAGCATCCAGGAGTCTTTGCCCCCGGACGCCACGTTGATTGAATACTTCAGCGTGAAGGATCAGTTCATCGCCGCGATTGTCACGCGCGATGGCCTCGAAATCGTTCGGGTTACGCCCGTGTCGCGAGTGGTGAATCTGATTCGTATGCTCCACTTTCAGATCTCGAAGTTTCGCCTCGGCGCTGACTACGTTCGGACTTTTGAGAAATCGCTGCTTGCCGCAGCGCAGTCGCATCTCGGCCAACTCTACCAGGAAGTGCTGGCGCCACTGCGGGGCCGTCTGCATGGCAAACATCTCGTCATCGTGCCGCACGGCGTGCTGCACTACCTTCCGTTCCACGCGTTGTTCGACGGCGCCGGATACCTCATTGATTCCTTCTCGGTTTCCTACGCCCCGAGTGCCAGCATTTTCGCCCACTGCCAGCGAAAACCCTCGCACGCGTCTGGTTCCTCTGTGGTGCTGGGTGTTCCCGATCTTCAAGCTCCGCTAATTCTGAATGAGGTGCGGTCCGTCGCCGGCATTCTTCCCGATGCGGAATTGCTTCTGGGTGCCGACGCCAATGAAGCGGCTCTCCGTGAACAGGGCTCGCATAGCCGGCTGATTCACATCGCGACGCACGGCAGCTTTCGGCAGGACAATCCCATGTTCTCCGGGATTCGTCTCGGCGGCGCCTACCTTAGCCTCTACGATCTCTACCAACTCAAGCTGGAGGCTGAACTCGTCACGCTGAGTGGATGCGCAACGGGATTAAATGTCGTCGCACCAGGCGATGAGCTTCTCGGTTTGGTCCGCGGACTCCTTTACGCCGGAGCCCAATCGCTACTGCTCACCCTCTGGGACGTCAATGATCGAAGCACCGCAGACTTCATGACCCGGTTCTATCGGCGCATCGGAAGCGGTGAAGGCAAGGCCTCAGCTGTTCGAGGTGCCATGCAGGAATTGCGTCAGGACTATCCCCATCCCTACCATTGGGCTCCTTTCACATTGATAGGAAAGGTTTTACCGGTCTAATTCCTCTTCCGAATAAATCTGCCCCTCCCCTATATTTTTTGACCTCCTCCGCACCCTTATGTGGTGAGCATGGGAAGTAACAGCGCAGCCAGTATCTGGGGCGCGGGGGAAGTGAAATTTTCGGGGGAGAACGCGATGGAACACTACTCGTTGGAGAAGTGGGCTGATTTCGCCCGGCAGGTTATCGGAGAGCACGAAAGGATCGAAATGCAGAGTCATCTCGACAATGACGCTTGCAAGAAATGCTCGAAGGTTTTGGGCCTTTGGCGGCGCGTTCAAACGACTGCCCGCCGAGAGCAAAGCTACCAGCCGCCTGACAACGTCGTCCGTTCCATCAAAGGCAGGTTCGCCATTCACGGACCTCGTCGAGCCGTCCGCGGCGTTCTAAGAATCGCCGAATTGCTGTTCGATAGCGCGCGGAATCCGATGCCAGCGGGCGTACGGTCGTCGGGAACGACATTACGACAGCTGCTTTATGGGGCCGGCGACTATCGAATTGATGTAAGGATCGAAACTCAAGCCGATGCTGACAAAGTTGCGGTAGTCGGGCAGGTGCTCAATTCCGACGATCCCGATGACCTCGTTGGTATGGTACCCGTCGCCCTCGTGAGAGCAGGCAAGGTCCTGTTTGAGTCGTTTACGAGCCCTTTTGGCGAGTTCGATGTCGAATGCGACCGCAGAGGTCCATTTGAATTGAGAGTGACGCTGCCTAGGGAAGTACTCACGCTGCCACTGATTCAGTCGACTTCGGGTGAAACGAAGGACTCTTCGGAAACCGCTGATAGGAAAAGGCTTAGAATGAGACTTCCGCGACGCAAGAAACGTACTAGGAAGAAGGTTTGATGCAAAAACCACCAAAAGTAGCTACCTGTACCATGGCCCAAGATATGTCGCTCCGACGAAACTGGGACCGTGGCGATGGCAGGGAACAGTGGCGACTTGGTGGGACTACAAAAGGAGTATCGGCAATCATGAAACGTCAAATTTCCATTCTGATACTGCTTCTCTCGATCGCATTATCCCCTAGTTCGGTGGCAGCACAGGGCGTTCTCGGAGGGCTGTTGTCGAATGTCGGAAGCTCGCTGTCCAGCTTGACGTCGCCACAGCCGGGCGTAATAGTTCGCACGAATCTTGGACTGGGCGGCCTAAAGGTTGTCTGCTTGCTTCACGGATGCACGGTAGTGGGAAACTTGGATGGAAACCTCAACCAGGTTTTCTTGGTCAGGCCAGTTCAGGGACTTCTACCAAACCTGCTGGCCAACGTCCTGAACCTCGTGACCGGCATCCTTGACGCGGAACCCGATCAAGTTCTTCAGATTCCGCCTGATCCAACGAGCCAGCAGACCTCGAATGCGCCGCCGGCTGGGTTGTGGGACACGACGCCAGTGAACTACTACGGGACGACCGTAACGGACGGATACGTTAACCAACCGGCCGCTCAGATTATCCAGATATCACAGGCTCAGAACGGTTTCAACGTGAGTGGTGCAGGAATCGTTGCGGATATTGATACCGGCGTGGACCCGAACCATCCGGCGTTTCAGGGAGTTCTGCTCCAAGGCTACGATTTCACGCGCAATCAGCCGGGCGGCTCCGAAATGAACGACGTTTCAATGAGCGCGCCGCCTCCTTGTAACTCTTGCGAGCCCGCGTATGTGAACCAACACACGGCCGCGATGCTCGATCAACACACCGCGCACATGCTCGACGGCACGTCCTATGAAGCTTTCGGACACGGAACAATGGTGATGGGAGTCATCCACCTTGTTGCCCCAACCGCCAAGCTCCTGCCGCTGAAGGCGTTTAGCGCCAACGGAAACGGTTCGCTTTCAAACATAATCGCTGCCATCTATTTCGCGGTGCAGAACAACGCGAACGTGATCAACATGAGTTTTGACATGACGCAGGGTTCAACCGAACTGACGGACGCGATTAACTACGCCAACAGCCAGAACGTGATCCTCGTGGCTTCTTCCGGCAACGACGGTGCAAATGAAATGGTCTATCCGGCTGGATTGCAGAACGTGATGGGCGTCGCTTCCACGAATAATCAGGACCAGCGTTCGAGTTTCTCCAACTACGGAAATCAAATCGTGTGGGTGGCGGCGCCCGGGGAGGGAATCGTTACGACGTATCCCTTCGGAATCTACGCCGCGGGATGGGGAACATCGTTCAGTTCACCATTCGTTTCCGGGACTGCTTCGCTGATCCTCAACATGCAACCGAAAGCCAATCAGAAGCAGGCAGCGTGGGCGATATCTCATGCGAAATTTGTTGGCTTGAACATGGGCAACGGCCGCCTGAACGTGGACTGGACATTGTCATCGCTGAATCCGGTCCAGGGCTTGCTTCAGCTCCAGTAGGGCGCGTCAGATATTTCTATGCTCACTATGACCAATCCGTTGACGGGCGTCTCTGAAGTGTTCAGTCGAACCGGTAGTGCTTCGGAAGCCCCGTCGTTGCCAGCGAGTTCATTTACGAACTTCCCTCGTCAAGTCGCGCCCGCGGCCATGAACCTCAAGGAAATGGAGGAACAGCTCTCCGCGCTTCGCACATCTTTGATTTGTGCCTTTAATCAACTTCTGGATCTCAAGGACCTCAACACAGGAGTTCACAGCACGCGCCTGGCTGAATGGGCACTGCATGTGGCAGGAGAGCTTAGCCTGAACGAAAGTGTTCTATCCGATATTGAAGTGGCCGCGCTCCTTCACGACATCGGAAAGATAGGGATTCCCGACTCGATTCTTCAAAAGCCCGCGAAGCTGACCAACGAAGAATACGCTCTCATGAAGATGCATCCCGAATATGGATGGGCCGTATTGCGCCATGTCCCGGGAATGGAACGCGCCAGCCTGATGATTTTGCATCATCACGAGAGTTACGATGGCCAGGGCTATCCAGCCGGACTCAAGGGTGAAGAGATTCCGATTGGGTCGCGCATCGTTTCGGTGATTGACGCGTTTGACGCCATGGTTTCGTCGCGCCCGTATCGAGAAGGCCTGCCGTTCGAGGAAGCCGAACACCGCCTGTTGCAGGCGCGGGGTACCCAATTCGATCCAGACGTCGTGGATCGTTTCCTCCCGTTGGCGCGCGCGGAAATGTCCTCCGTGTTTGCCGCCGCCGGCACTTCGGTTTCCGCCGCATTGTAATATTCCCCTGCTCTAGAGCTCGCCACCCGATCGCGGCGAACGCGCGCAGGCCTGCCCAAAAACCTCCTGTATTGGCCCCTCGCATCTATCTGAAAACACAACATCAGTCTGAGAGCTGCTTCGCTGCCCACAAACACATGAATCTCATGTCCGAATACCACTTACCATATCCGACTAATCAGAGCTTGAGCCGTTATGGGCTGTCATTTTCACGATACTTCGTCCTCAAGGCACGTTACGGCCCTGAGTGGAGACCGACGAAATTGTTGTTGCATTACCATCACGGTGCTATGTTGGCCGCAGGTGAGCGGCGTAGAGGAGAACCCAATGAGCGACCGTAGCCTGTACATAGAAAATGAATTAATGAATCATTGGCCTTACCTGCTTAAATCTGAGCGAGTCGCGAGATTCGAACGCCCTCCCCGCGAATACATGGAGAGTTTCTTCCTTGCTTTGGACGCCAAGCCTCATTTCACTCCTCTGCTCGCTTGGAAGGGGAGCGCCGGTCGTCTATCGGGCTGTTGGCGCTCGACACCGCACGCGATTTGAATGCAGAGTTCTTGCGTGCCACTGAGGCTGGAGCGTAAGAAATTCAGAGCCAGAGATTGCCTGGATACTTCTCACCGCCTCGTTACTGGATCAACCGTACGCGTGGAGTACTGCCCGAGAATTTGTCCGATATTCCAACTTTTCGGAGTTGGGTTAGAGGTGTGCTTTACAGGATATGAATCGAGCGGGTTTGGGCGCATCGTCGTGACTCACTTCGCCTTTAGATCCCCTTCGTGAGGCTTATATGATCGCCGAACTGATAAAAAGTTACCGTGGGGTGTCCTGTATTAGTTGTGTAGAGCCGATTCCCGTTTCCGCAAAGATTGTAAGCCTGCAAGATGAACTCGAATACAGAGACGCGACCTCGTCCCAAACATTCATAGCTCGCTGCGAGCTGTGTGAGCGTGAAAACGTCTACTCCCTCACTCAGATTCAAACCTTTAACGGAGAGCCACAGAAGAGGCGTTCGAGAGGACGCGCGTCAGGCGCATAGAATCGTAGGTTGTCTAGATCGGCTCGCTTTGTTGATCCACCTCTCCCGGGTTTCTGAAACATGCGAGGCGGAGGTACCGCCCCGCCGGGAAGACCCAATCAGAGGTGCCAAGAAGACGACGACAGTGCGTGGCTGGGCGCGCCAAGTATTTTCTGACACTCAACCGTTTTCTCCCCCTGCTCAAGCGTGATATTGTTCCGTAACGCTTCATTCACATGTCCGTCACAACCGCTCGCCTACACTCCATTGCTGTTCCGCCATGAATATCCTCGTTGTTGAAGATGAGCCGGAGATGGCCTCGATGCTTATTCGAGGACTTCGGGAAGAATTGCTCGACGTTCAACTTGCAAGAAACGGATCGCGCGCGCTACAGCTTTCGGAAGAACAGTCGTTCGATCTAATCCTGCTGGATGTAATGCTTCCGGACCAGAGTGGTTTTGACGTCGTGCAGCAATTACGTCAACGAAGCCGGGAAACACCTGTTCTGATGCTCACGGCACGGGACGCGCTTCGCGACATCGTTCTTGGTCTGGATTCCGGCGCCGACGACTATCTCACCAAGCCGTTTTCCTTCGCGGAGTTGCTGGCCCGCATCCGGGCGCTCGGCCGTCGAGGCGGAGTCAGCCCCAAGAATGTACTCGAAGCACACAATCTCGTCCTGGATGTTTCATCGCGCCGCACATTTCGCAGCGGACAGCAAATTTATCTATCCTCGACGGAGTTTCGGTTACTCGAAATCCTCGTAAGAAATCGTGGCCGGGTGGTTACGCGAAAGGCGCTTCTCGCCGCGGTGTGGGGCAACCGGCGCGACGTGGGAGAGAACACCCTCGATGCGTTCGTGCGGCTGTTACGAAAGAAAATAGACGAGGCCTCTGATGTAACGCTGATTCACACGCACCGGGGACTCGGTTATTCGGTGAGGGCCTCCGCGGAGTCATGAAGATAACGATTCGAGCGAGACTGACCGCGCTTTACTTTATGGTTCTGGCTGCCTCTTTCAGCGTTTTTGTCTGGGTCAGCGACGTCGGTTTTCGGAGGAGCGTCGAGGTAACCGTCAATGATTCCTCGAGCGTGAATTTGCAAAGCCTGCAGCGGCTCCTGGCAACTAGCGTACCGAAGGGCCCTGAAAAAGTTCAGAGAGAGCTGGCGGAACTGGCTGCCTGGTGGCCCAGTGGAGTGCTCTTCGAGGTAGCCGACGAAAACCAAGAATGGATCTTTCGGTCGGCCCAATTTCTCCAAGCCGGTCTTCCACTTCCGCCCGTTCGTGACGGAGATGTGACCTTCTTCACCACGAATCTCAATCACATTCAGTATCGCATCGCCATGCAGCGCGTGGAAGCAGGCGGCCAGAAATTCGAAATTCATGCCGCAGTTCCGACCGAACCATTCGATCGCGCCCTGGACAATTTTCGAGCGATCGAGAAAGAAACGGTGCCGTTGTTGGTTGTTTTCGCCTCGCTCCTCGGCTATTGGCTGAGCGGCAGGTCGCTTGCTCCGGTGACGCGCATTATCGAAACGGCAGAGCGCATCGGTGTACAGAACCTTTCCCGTCGCCTGGAAGTCCCGCGGGCGAGGGACGAGTTGAGACGACTCACCGAGACCCTCAATGCGATGCTTCAGCGTATAGAGACATCATTCAAACGAATCACGCAGTTCACTGCCGACGCGTCGCATGACCTGCGAACCCCTGTGTCCCTTATTCGGACGACCGCCGAAGTCACATTGCGACGGACGCGAACGGAAGAACAGTACTCCGAAGCTCTCGAGAAAATCCTGCGCACCTCAGTCGAGACCACGACTTTGCTGGACAATTTGTTGACGCTGGCGCGAGCCGACGCAGGCACGACGGGCATGGAACTTCACCTCGTTGACCTCGATTCGCACGTGAAGAAAGCGCAAGAGCGCGCCGTGCTGCTCGCCGCGGGGAAGCCGCTCAGCATCACTCTTCGTACGCCCGGAACGCCGGTATGGGTGAGGGCCGACGCGATAGCAATAGATCGCCTCCTGCTGATACTTCTCGACAATGCCATCAAGTACACGCCCGAAGGCGGGTCGTGTGAGATTGAATTAGCAGCCGGACTGGGCCAAGCGCAGATTATGGTGAAGGACTCTGGCATCGGCATCCCGGAGGGCGAATTGGATTTGATCTTTGAGCGCTGCTACCGCACTGACCGGGCGCGATCGCGGGAAACGGGCGGCGCCGGGTTAGGCTTGGCAATCGCCCGATGGATCACCGAAATGCATGGTGGGACCATCGCCGCCGAGAGCCGTATAGGGGCGGGATCCGTCTTTCGTGTAAGTTTGCCGACCCCGCAGCCCGTCTGACGTTCGTTGCAAGCTTCGCCCTTCGCAGGACGCGGTATCTGAAAAACTTTCAGGGTCTGTTGAGCCGCCAATCAAAACCCATTCATGCAGTGTTCTTCTTTGTCGCGCCTAATGTCGCGGACGACTAAATGCGCTTTTGCCGGGCCACTATCGGCAAGAGCGCGGTCTCTGCGATGCATCCGTCGAGGCGACACCCAAGGGAGAATTCGATGAGGGTCAGCAACGGTCCTGTTCCGATCCACTCGCGCAAAGCGCGGCCGAATATCTGGCTTCCACTTCTGTTGTTTGCGCTGATTCCGCTCATGCTTGCCCCGAAACGGGTCGCCGCCCGGACCAATGCGGGGTCGCCTGGAACAGGTTCTACCGGGACGACGACGGCCGATCAAAACGGCAAGGGTTCAGTCACCGGGCACGTCACGGATTCTGCCGGGGGAGTGCTCCAGGGAGCCTCGATCAAAATTGAGCCGGGCGACGTTTCCACTGTCTCCGATGGCCAGGGGCAATTCACCGTCACAAATCTACTGGCGGGCAGCTACACGGTCACAGTTTCGTACGCAGGTTTTTCCCCGCATAGCGAAACCGTGAACGTGAGCGCAGGACAAGCGATTTCCGTCGAAGCAGTCTTGCAACTCGCCCCATCGAACTCGCAGATCGAGGTGCACGCAGATTTGCAAGGTGAAGCTGAGCAGATACAGGTTCAGCGAACATCCGAGAATATCGTCAACGTGATTGATTCGGATGTAATCACCAGTCTGCCCAACGCAAATATCGCGGACGCTGTCGGCCGGCTGCCCGGCGTCACACTGGAGCGCGACGAAGGTGAAGGGAAATACGTCCAGATTCGCGGCACCGAGCCACGCCTTACCAACGTCACGATCGAGGGTATCAATGTCCCTTCGCCGGAGGTCTCAGTTCGGCAGATCAAATTGGACGTCATTCCGGCCGATCTCGTTGACTCGGTCGTGCTCAACAAGACTCTTTCGGCAAATCAGGATGGCGATGCTATCGGCGGCACCGTTGACCTGAAGCTAAAAAATGCCGGTGACCAGCCGACGTTGATCGTCTCGGGCATCGGCGGCATCACTCCGATACTCGGTGACCGTTACGTCGGACAGACCACGGCTACGGTGGGACAGCGATTCGGCGTGAACAAACAATTTGGTGTGTTGATCGGTTTTTCGTATGACTACAACGGTCGCGGCATTGATGACATCGAGCCGGGTATTGATGCGGGGTACGGGACCCCGATCTACGACAGTCTGGATCTTCGTGAGTACCGATACCAGCGCACGCGATGGGGACTTGCCGGAGGAGCGGATTACCGGCTTTCTAACAACTCCGACATCTACCTTCACTACTTGTATTCCGACTTTAAAGATTACGGGAACAAGTGGGTCTACACGCTGAACGACGATGTCTGCGCACCTGGTACGTGCGGCGACGGCCCGATTATTACTCCCGACTCACCTAAATTCACGACCTCGCAGCGTACTCCTAATCAATCAATTGGAAGCATCTCAGGCGGAGGAAAGCACGTGTTTTCCAATTCTTGGCTTGCCTGGGATATCTCTGTGTACAACGGACGTGAGCTCCAGGCTGCGGGCAATCCGGGCGCAACATTCAAATACTCGGGGTCTGCGACGTGTCAGTACGAGCCGGCTCTAACGACGAATCCGTATAAGCCGCAATGGGATCCTCCATGCACTGCCCCCGGCTCGCCGATCTTCGATCCGACGCAGTACTACATGAGCGAATTCGACACCTCGACCGGGCCCACCGACGAAGTTAGCCTCCAGGGTTCGGCTTCGTACGGCAAGAATTACAAATGGGGCTCACACGACGGCACTCTTGAATTCGGCGCTAAAATTCAGAACGCGCACGATTATCAGAATGCGATTTCTCCGGTTTGGGATCCGAATGACACCTTTCTAATGAGCGAATTCTTGAGCGGTTTCAAGAACCCTAACTACTACGATGGCAGCTATAGCATTGGACCGGTTACGAGTTACAGCAAACTGAATAATTTCTTCAACGACAACCCAGGCGAATTCACCGAGGACATCAGCGATACCCACTTGGGTTCTGATCCAGCCAACTATAATTTGACTGAGCGTATCACCGCCGGCTACATCATGAACACGATGCGGTTTGGCCGGTGGAGCTTGCAGACGGGGCTACGGCTCGAGGCAACACAGTTGGATATCCTCGGATTTCAGGTGCTTACGGTGCCCCTGGGGCAGCCGAACGCGGGCGACTGGCTCAGCACTTCGCCTGTTCGTAGCAATCAGTGGTACATCGATCCTCTCCCGAGCGTGCAGGTCCGCTATCAGATTACCGGTGATTCCGATATCCGGGCCGTGTACGGCCGCGGGCTTTCGCGTCCGAATCCGTACGACTTGGTCCCGTATTCAACGGTTGATCAGTCAACGAACCCCTACACCATTAGCCTCGGCAATCCGAATCTCAAGGCGGAGCACGCCAACGATTTCGACATTCTGTATGAACACTACCTGAAGCCCTACGGCGTGATTCAAGGCGGTTTTTTTTACAAGCAGCTCACCGATCCCATCTATTACACGAACGCGCTCAACGCCAACAGCCCGTTGTGTCCGGCTGACCAGGCACCTTGCCCGACAAGCACGATTGTCAACGGGTCGAACGCGCACGTCGGGGGCGTCGAGCTTGCCTATCTGCAGAACTTCAACTTCTTACCTGGCAAGTTCAGCGGGCTCGGCATGGCTGCAAATTACACCTACACCTACTCCCAGGCTCAGGGCATACCGGCACGGACTGACACTCCGGCGTTGCAGCGGCAAGCCCCCAACTCTTTTAATATCGGGCCCAGTTACGACTACAGCCGGTTCTCGGTTCACGCGGGATTGACCTACAACAGCTCAATGATTTACCAGTACCAATACTCTCCGGCTACGGATCCTTCCAATCTCGGAATCAAGGGGCCCGCGGGCGACATTTATCTCTATTCTCATTTCCAGCTGGATGCCCAGGCAACCATGCGTCTTAATCACGGACTGACTGTGCTTGTCCAGGGCGAAAATATAAACAACGAGGTTTTTGGCTTCTATACGGGCAGCCGGATCTACGTGGACCAGCGTGAATACTACAAGCCAACCATCTCCGTTGGGTTCCGCTGGACTCCCCTTAGCGAAAAATGACCATTCACTTAAAGGGCGGCCCGCCTAAGTCTGACTCCGGAGTCTCGCTCGCATGCTGACAATAGAATGAGAGCGGCTCACAATTCGACGTTGGTTTTGATTTTTGCAGCCCTGCTGTCTGCCCCGGAGGCTGGCGCAAATCATACGCCGCAGGGTGCCAAGCAGAGCGATCCAGTGCTGGTAGGCGCCGGAGACATCGCCGACTGTGCGGACATATCTGGCGCCGAGGCGACGGCAAAACTCCTGGACGCGATTCCGGGTACGGTCTTCACCGCGGGCGACAATGCCTATGAAGAAGGGACAGCCGAACAGTTCGCCAAGTGCTATGACCCAACGTGGGGGCGTCACAAGGCGCGCACGAGGCCCTCGGTTGGCAATCACGAATTCCATTCCGGCGGAGCGACGCCGTATTTCGACTATTTCGGAGCCGTCGCTGGCGATCCGAAAAAGGGTTTCTACAGCTATGACCTGGGCACGTGGCACATCATCGTGCTGAATAGTGAGTGCGCTGAAGTCGGTGGATGCCAGGCGGGCTCTGCCGAAGAAAAATGGCTGAACTCGGATTTGCAGGCGCATGCCGGGGCATGCACCGTGGCTTATTGGCACAAACCTCTTTTTAGTTCAGGCGCGAAGCACGGGAATGATCCAGAGATGAAGCCGTTCTGGAATGATTTATACGCCGCGCACGTCGCCGTTGTAATTAATGGGCACGACCACGATTACGAGCGCTTTGGGCCCCAGGATCCTGACGGCAACGCCGACGCCAAGCACGGAATTCGGGAGTTTGTGGTCGGGACTGGCGGCAAGAGCCATCGCCCATTTGGGGCCGCTAAAGCGAACAGCGAAATGCGCAACGCCGATACCTACGGTGTCTTGAAACTCGTGCTTCGATCCAGCACCTACGATTGGCAATTTATTCCAGAGTCGGGGAAACACTTCACCGATTCTGGAAGCGGCGATTGTCGCGGCACAAACGCAACGCGAACAAGGCATTGAAAGCGACGGACTTTTCGGGGGACCCGACATGAAGTCACTGGCAGTTCTTTTCTTGGCGGTGCTTGGCGCCTTGAGCGCTAAGACAGGACCCTCGGGCTATCGCATTGCCAACGAATTCGCGCTGCCCGGAGCGGGAGGCTGGGATCTTCTAGTTGTGGACGGCGCCGCGCGCCGAGTATACATCTCGCACGCCACACAGGTAGATGTGTTGAACGCCGACACGGGTGAAACCGTTGGAACAATCCAGAACACGCCCGGAGTTCACGGCATTGCGCTTGCTCCAGAGATAGGTCGAGGTTTCATCACGGCGGGCAAGGCAGACTTGGTCGTGATTTTCGATTTGAAGACCCTGAAAACGATCTCTAGCGTGAGCACCGGAAAAAAACCGGACGCGATTGTTTTTGATCCTGCAACGAATAGGGTGTTCGTCATGAATGGGGACAGCAATAGCGTGACCGCGATTGGCGCCTCGGATGGCTCGGTGGCTGGCACGATCGACCTCGGGGGCGGTCCCGAATTTTCCGTTGCCGACGGCAAAGGGAATCTGTGGGTGAATCTTGAAGACAAAAGCCAACTCGTTCGCATCGACTCCAGGAAGATGAAAATCGCGGACCGTTGGCCGGTCGCGCCCTGTCAGGAGCCCTCAAGCATGGCCTTTGATCCGCAAAATCGAAGGCTATTTCTTGGCTGTCGCAACCGTGTGATGGCCGTAGTCGATGCAGACAGCGGCAAAGTCGTAGCAAACTATCCGATCGGCGATCACGTTGACGCTTCCGCATTTGATGCGACTGCCAAACTCGTTTTTCATTCGACGGGAGATGGAAACGTCGCAATATTCCGTCAGGATGGCCCCGACAAGTACACCTTCCTTGAAAATGTTCCCACTCTAGCCGGCTCCAAAACGATGGCTTTGGACTCTAAGACTCACCGCCTGTTCGTTCCCGCGCTGCGATCAGGAAGGTTCTCTGTTTTGGTTCTGGACCCGGCTGCTGTTTCTGGCTCCTAACTCGCGAGCCCGTCCGCGCGTACACACCCTTTAGCATGATCAACGCTGGAGTGAGTTCCGAGGCGCTCGTTCAAATTAACGACTACCGCTTGCCGCGAACTATTCCCTAATAGCTTCCAGGGATTCCCTGATACCGCGCCTGTTAATTCCCTGTTTCGATTTCTCGCAGACCCCAAGTGTGTCACCTAAAGCCCCTCTAAATCGGTGTTTCGTTTGGGCTCCAATCGGCAATCGCCCGAAGTTCCCTGTATTTTTCCCTGTTAGCAGGGAATTTGGCAGAGAATGGTTCGCAACGGACTGTATGCTCCGCCAATCCTACTCGGACAATGAACCCTGCCTCCCATACCGCGTCTTGATTTCGTTCAAGCTGGGATCGCGGCCGTCAGCGCGGGAAGCCCGACGCGTTTCAACAAGTCCTGGAAACGAGGGTCGCCCCTCAAATCATCCACGCTCGGGTCCAGATGAAGATAGATGAGCCAGTGGCAGTGTTCCTCCCAGGATTTCTCCAAAGATTCAATCGCACGATCGTGCTCTCCCAAACCAATATGGATTCCAGCCAAGAAGTGGGGCGCGACATATTTGTGCTTCGACAGTTCCACCAGGTCATCGAGCACCTGCAGTGCTTCCTTTGCCCTTCCTGACTTTGCGTAGGTATGCGCCAGTGCCGCGCGCATCAGAGGACTACCGCCTGACGTGGTCACCGACTTCTCACCCGCCGTGATGGCCAGTTCGTAGCGACCGGTTGTCCGGTACAGTAGGCCGAGAATCCAGTACGTCATAGGGTAGTTCGGATCCAAGTCCACAGTTCGCAGGAGTTGCTCGATGGCTTTGTCGTATTGACGGCCCATATAAAATGTCCACCCGATGGCGACGTTAATAATGAGGGACAGCGGATCCAGCTCCTGGCTGTTTTTTACTCGTGCGATAGCCTCTTCGTGGCGGCCCATGGTCATCAGGCACTCGGCGTAATAATGATTGGCGGTGGGATACGTGGGACTTAGTTCAAGGCTACGCCTGAATTCCGCCCGAGCCTCCGGCCACTGCCAATCGTGAAGCCACAGCGCTGCCGCCAGAGGTGTGTGGGCTTCGCCGAGATCAGGGTCGATACGCAGTGCGGTCATCGCGGCCGCTTTACCTTTAGGGAATGCGTCTTTCGGCGGCAGATAGCTGTTCCATCCGAGGAGCACGTACGATTCGGCGATGCCCGTATAGGCGAGAGCGTAGCTCGGGTCCTTTTCGATCGCTTGTTGAAAATAGCCGATCGCCTTGTAAAACCCTTCTTCAGTCCATCTGTTCCAATGATGACGGCCTTGCAGATAGAGACGGTAGGCCTCGGCATCTTCCGTGTGGCGTATGGTGAGCCGCTTTTTTTCCGCTTTCGTTAGCTGCAACCGCAGTTTTTCCGATATCTCGTTGGAGATCTCGTCCTGGATCACAAAGATGTCGCCGGGCTTGCGATCGAATTGCGCGCCCCATAATCGAGATCCTGTTGGTACGTCAACTAACTCGGCGCCAATGCGCAAAGAGCCGCCGCTTTGCATGATCCTCCCGGTGAGCACGGCGCGCACATTAAGCTCGCGACCAACGGCTTGGGGGTCAATCTCCCGGCCTTTGTAACGAAATACCGTGCTCTGCGCGATCACGCGCAGTTTTGGCACCGTCGCCAGGATATTGATAAGGCTGCCCGCGATCCCGTCACTGAGGTATTCGTTCTCAGGGTCGCGACTCACGTTTTCGAAAGGCAAAACGGCAAGTGACCCAATGACCTTCGAAACTCGCGGTGCGCGGAAGGCACCAGATTGTTGTGCTAAAGTCCGTGACCTCGACGTGCTGGCGGAAGATAAAGGGCCCATGCTTGATGTGCGCGCTGAGTCTACCCCTGCTTCCTGATCTCTGTGGCCCGAATCGGAATCTCGCTTCACTTGTTGCAGGTCCGCAAGCATTTCGGCCGCGTGCTGGTAACGCTTATCTCTGTCCTTGTGAAGCGCGATGTTGATGATTCCTTCGAGCCTCGGCGGGATATCCGGATTGACACTGCTTGCGGCAACAGGAGGCCGCGTCAGGACTGCCTCGATAATCGCGCCGCCCGTTCCGCCGGTAAATGCTTGGCGCCCCGTCGCCATTTCATACAGCACAAGACCGAGCGAGAAGATATCGGTGCGCGGATCCAGTTCGTCTCCGCGTACCTGCTCGGGTGACATGTAGGACGGAGTCCCGCTGATGATTCCAACGATTGAATTGAAATCCGATGTTTCGGCGCCGAGATCGGCGTCCGCGACGCTTTTGGGAACAAGTTTCGCAAGGCCGAAATCAAGCACTTTCGCTTGTCCGCGCTTGGTCACAAAGATATTCGCGGGTTTGATATCGCGATGAATGATTCCTCCGGCGTGCGCCGCGTCCAGAGCTTCCGCTATCTCGATGCCAAGTTTCAGGATTTCCTCGGGAGGAAGCGCCTTCCCATTGATGTGACTGCGCAGAGTTTCGCCGTCAATGAACTCCATGGCAATGAAGGCGCGGCCGTCCTGCTCGCCGACGTCGTAGATCGTGCAAATGCCGGGATGGTTTAGAGCGGATGCGGCTCGCGCTTCGCGCCGGAATCGCTCCAGCGCCTGCGGCTGTTTCGCCAGCTCTTCAGGCAGGAATTTCAGAGCCAACGCACGGTCAAGCCGGCTATCGTGGGCCTTGTATACCACACCCATCCCGCCGGCGCCGATTTGCTCCAGGATGCGATAGTGCGAAATTGTCTGACCTATCATCAGCAGGCACAGTTTCGGGTGAGCGGCGATTCAGACTACCGAGTTGGATCGTCGGGTCCGGCTTCGGTAAACGATCTTTTTCTTTCCGTCTTTGGGGGTTTGGGCGACCCGATCAGATTCAAAACCGTCGAGCCTTCCCCGAAGTTGTTCGGGGCCGTCAGAGGTTCTTGCTCAAGCGTGACGTTTTTGTTGCACACAGTGCAAACGAGCGATGCGTAAGTCCCGCCACCCGCCTGCCTGAACATATTGCAGCGCATGACTCGACCGCAACATACAGGAACCCACATCGTGGAAGGATTGTCGGCAGCCATGAGCCTCCTTGCGGGAAGCGAATGCGGGCGATTATACACCCGAACTCGCCCGCTCGGATTCGTGCAAGTCTCCTGGCGGAACACGGGAAGCGTACGGAGACACTTAGAATCGGTATACATAACCCGTTGACACCTGAAGGTTTCCTTGCGTCGCGATGTAATTTGGCGATATGACTGCAACCGGAGGCTGTCGAGGATCCAGGCCCTGTAAATAGCGAATAAAAGTGGCGCCAACGTCAATCCGGACCACCGAGCGCCGGGAAATTTTCCGCTCCGCGACGGCCCCTAAGTCGAGCGCAAAACGGCTGAGCGTCACGTATTCATTGCCGGTCGGATAGGACGTCGTCTTCGGATAATAGACGAATCCCGGCCGCACTTTCGCATACAAGCTCCAGCGTTGTCTGGTGTAGCCGTATCGGATCCCAAAGAGTCCTTCTGTCGCGCTGCCATGCCCGGCGTGCGTGCCGGAGCTGGGGAAATGATTCACTTCGGAGTCGAACCACACTCGTCGATACAGCCGGAACGAATAATTGGCTCCAAATCCGGAGTTTTCCACCCGGCATTTGTGGCAGCCGTTCCAATCCATCGGAATGTTCAGATTGACGTAATGGAATCCAACGGCATTGCGAGGTTCGGCGATCCATAGCCCGGCCGCTTCTGTAGCAGCTGGCTTCAAGGCGCGAGCTCGCTTGTTCGGTTTGGGGATGCTTGCATCTCCGCTAATCCAGGGACGGTACCACGGCTCCTTCCACTGCATCAGGTTGGCCAGTGTGCGACTGGGGCTTAGCGATCCACGGACAATCTTCCATGTCAGCGATGGGCTGTCGTCGGCCAGTCGGTCAACAATCTCCGTCTCTATCGCGTCTTCCATCACCGACCAACCGGTGCCGATAAGCGGCGTCACCACGAAATCAACCCAGCCTGTATTGTTCGTTGGCGGTTTGAAATGCCTGCCCGGTTTGCTGCAGGGAGCTAAGCCGCAGTCTGGAACATACGTGTAGCCGCCTTCGTTTCCGATGGCTGCTTCGCTGAGCACCGGCCCAGTCTCAAAGTACGCACTGTAGA
>Ga0210383_10001054_pt1 | contig 25405 bp, 29 predicted proteins | sample IncBWC14OmetaG_FD_160072 | JGI IMG/M metagenome (GOLD analysis project Ga0210383, IMG submission 160072) | Forest soil microbial communities from Barre Woods Harvard Forest LTER site, Petersham, Massachusetts, United States - Inc-BW-C-14-O ... | reverse complement strand
CGAATTCCCAGAAACATTTGTCCGGCCTTTGCCCTTTACTCGATACAGCAACTACTGGAAACGCCTACAGCCTGCACTGGATAGACCACGGACGCTTTCCGCTTTACTCTCCCCACTGTGATTGCGGCGAAGTTCGGATTTACTTTCGCCGCACACGCGAACAGAGATTGAAAGGAGACTCCGGTGAACAGCGATTCTGCTACCGCGGGAACGGGTCCTCTGGATTCCGACGTAGTTAAGCGCGCCCAACAAGGCGATTCCGATGCATTTGCAGCCTTATTTCATGCGCACAAGGCACGGATCTATTCCGTGTGCTTACGTATGACCAACAACGCCGCAGAAGCGGAAGATCTGACCCAGGACGCGTTCTTGCAGGTGTTTCGCAAGATCGCAACCTTTCGCGGGGACTCAGCATTTTCGACCTGGCTCCACCGCATTGCGGTCAACACGGTGCTGATGCATTTTCGCAAGAAGTCGCTATGCCAGGTTTCTCTGGATGAACCTTTCAGCAACGGCGACGGAGCCAAGATTCGCCGCGAGTACGGAACCAGAGACAATCGCTTGGCGGGTTGCGTGGACCGCGTGGCGTTAGCCAGCGCAATCAAGGAGCTTCCTCCGGGGTACAGGACAATTTTTCTGTTGCATGAAGTGGAAGGCTATGAACACCAGGAGATCGCAGAGATGCTCGGCTGCTCGGTGGGAAACTCGAAGTCGCAACTCCACAAAGCCAAGCTACGCATTCGCGAATTCCTGGCACAGACGCCGTCCGCTCAACCCGTAGCCGCACGAGATGAGCAGCCGCAGACGAAGCGCGGAATACCCCTATTTGAAGAGTGGGAACTGGCAGTCGGGCAGGCTGTAGCCATGTCGGCTCAAAACGTTCCGCAGTTGGCCGGGCCGGCTCTCTGATTCGTGCCTCACTAAGGCATGCCTTCGCCGGATATACGGCGCAGACCGGATGGGACGGAACTTGTGGCACGGATAGAGTCTATTGGTAAGAAATCCTGGGTACCCGCATTGGGTACAGAAGAGGTTGAGATGAGAATAGGAAATGGCACGGCAGCAAAATGTCTTCTGACGCTCGGCAGCGTGGTGCTGATTCTGGCAAGTATGAGCTGGGCCGCGGATGATGAAAAAGATCAGTCCGATATCGGCAAGCGCATCGTCAAGTCGGCTGAAGTCCTAAACGAAATCATGGCAACTCCTGATAAGGCGATTCCGGACAAGGTCATGGACCACTCGAAGTGCATAGCGGTAGTGCCATCCATCGTCAAGATCGCAGTGGGCATCGGCGGTGAGCACGGCAAGGGTGTAGTTACCTGCAGGACCGGCAAGGGATGGAGCGCCCCTGCTCCAATTAGCATTACCGGCGGCAGTTGGGGTCTGCAACTGGGCGGACAGGCGATTGATCTAGTGATGGTGGTCACTAATGACCAGGGAATGCAGCACTTGCTTGCAAGCAAGTTCAAGCTCGGGGCGGACGCTTCGGCTGCCGCCGGACCGGTTGGCCGTGACACTGCCGCCGATACTGACGCATCGATGCGGGCAGAAGTATTGACTTATTCCCGGGCCCGCGGTGTTTTTGCCGGGATTGATTTGCACGGCGCAGTCGTCAAGCAGGATAAGGATGAGACTGCACTGCTGTATGGCAAAACGATTCCCTTCAACGAAATTCTGGACGGCAAGGTCACTCCTACCGCTTCAAGCGAACCTTTCTTGACCGCGGTAAGAAAATATTCAGGCCAAGCACGTGAACAGGGCGAGTCAACGGCGCCAGCGTCGGCCACCACAGCCAGCACGAAAGCCAAGTAGCGCGAAAGCTACGTTCCGCACTACGGCCAGACCTGCGGCGGTCTGGCCGTTATTTCTTTTCGCGGCATCTCAACCGCGTACGTCTTCAGACTCTCATCCGCCGGCGGCAGACAGGGTGTCGGCAGACGAATGCGAAGAAAGGCGGATCCACGCGTGGCCGGACAAGCTGAGAAGACATCCGACAACCTTCCCGTAACGTCCTCTGTTCCCGTGGAGCTTCCGGAGAAGCAAGAAGCACTGGCTCAAGAGGTACTCATTGCCCTCGAGAGGCAGCGTATTCCGTACGCGGTCGCCGGGGCTTTTGCCCTGCTGCAGCACACCGGGATAAGCCGTGCCACGAAAGATCTCGATCTTTTCCTGGCTTCAGAGAACTGTTCCGCCGCCCTCAGATACTTGCAGAGCCGCGGATTTCGATGTGAAGTCTGCGATCCGGTTTGGCTTGCCAAAGTGCATCGCGACAACTTCTTCGTGGATCTGATCACCGGTATGAGCAATGCCGCGATCAGTGTGGATGAGTCGTGGATTCGATATGCGCAGCCGGCATCGGTCCTGGGTATCCAAACCCGAGTGCTTGCTGCCGAGGAGTTGCTGGTTTCCAAGCTGTTTGTGACGCGCCGCGAGAGATTCGACGGCGCGGACATCGTCCACATTATTTACGGCACTGCTGGAAATCTGGATTGGGGCCGCGTCCTTCACCGTGCCGGTGAGCATTGGGAAATGCTGCTGTGGGCACTGGTCTTGTTCCGCTACATCTATCCGGCACAAACGCATTATGTGCCCGCGGTTTTGTGGCAAGACCTGCTCACGCGGTTTCACAAGTTAGTTTCACAACCGGACGGGCAAGGCAGGTTTCGTGGCAGCCTGATCGATGACAATATGTTTGCCATCGACGTAAACGAGTGGGGGCTCGACGACCTGCTGGGAGAATATCGCGCCAGCATATTGTCCAAGCTCGGAACGTCAGATCGCCTGGTCCGCTAGAAACAAGGAATAAATAAAGGTATGAGGATTGCCGCAACTGCCGATTTGCACTTTGTTCCCCAGAACGCAACGCTCTTGCGCAATCAGTTTGACAAAGTTCGCGATGAAGCCGACCTGTTGATCCTTGCCGGAGATCTAACCAACTATGGCCGGCCGGCAGAGATGGAACCGCTCCTCAATACTTTGGTGCGTTTACGAATCCCCACCGTGGCCGTACTGGGGAACCATGATTACGAAAGCGAACAACAAGCCGATCTGATGCGCATGATGACTGCGGAAGGAGTCAAGGTGCTGGATGGGAGCGCCTACGAGCGCGACGGGGTTGGCTTTGCTGGCACCAAGGGATTTGTCGGGGGCTTTGGTCGAGGAGTTTTGACCGCCTTCGGCGAGCCTGAGATCAAAACTTTTGTGAGAGCTTCGATCGATGAAGCTTTGAAGCTGGAACGGGCCATGTCGCAGTTGCGCACCACGAAACGCGTGGTCGTTTTGCACTACGCACCCATCGCCGCAACTACAGTAGGGGAAGCGCCCGAGATTTCTCCCTTTCTTGGAACTTCACGCCTGGCAGAAGTGATTGACCGGCATGGTGCCGATCTGGTTTTGCACGGGCATGCTCACAACGGGACCTTGAACGGACATACCACCGGCGGAATTCCCGTCCATAACGTTGCCATCACTTTGCTTCAGTCGCAACAGCCACCGGCTGCGTATCGTGTATTTGAGATCTAGGCAATTCTGCCACCGTCAGCTCGCTTCTGTCGACGGTACAGCATGAAACGCCGCCAGGTACCCAGTTAACCCGATGCAAAGTCCACATGGGATTACGGTAGCTTGTTATGGTGCCAAGCGGACGAGCGTTCCGCCAGCACTCCCGCGGACGCGAGTCGGGAATTCGGGAAACCAGAATGCGCACCGGCTTCGCGTGCCAGGTGACTCTTGCTGAATGGAGTGTCCAATGTCAACGATTCTGCTCATCTTGTTAGTGTTACTGGTGGTCGGCGCATTGCCTACGTGGCCCTACAGTACCGGTTGGGGCTACTATCCCAGCGGAGGATTGGGTCTAATAGTGGTCATTGTGCTTGTTCTGGCACTGATGGGTCGAATCTAGCGCAACCAAGGAAAAGTGATGGCTCTGCCATCGTCAAGTTCGAAAAGGCAGCGGAAGCTCTTGACGGTGGCAGCAATCCACTGCCAAGTATCCCTCACGGCTCGCTAACTGGCTCGAACTGCCTGGATGATCGCTTTTCACGTTCATCTAACGCTTTAAGGATTTGATCTACCAGATCGGCCAATTTCCTGGAGTTGGGTTCCGCAAGTGCGGCCGCGCAAAGGTCCCGCCAATCTCTTTGATTGCTTTCAGCCACGCATCACGCTCCCAGGTGTGAACACGTGATTACTGAAAGCAAGTCCTATGCCAGACGATTAAGTTGTTCATTGTAAAAAGGCGAAGGTGAAAGCGCGGTGTGTAAATCTTGCTTACCAGACACCACATCGCTTTCCCCCGTTACGCCATTGCCTGCTGGACGCCTTGGTTGGTTAAGAGGTCGGCTGAAGGTCTCGACATGCCCGTGGTACTCCCCAATATCCGCAGGAAGTACTTGGCGTTTTCCATGGCTCGTTGTTCCGGAAACTGATTGTCGTCGGCACCGAACAACTCCAGTGCCCGCGCCGCCAGTGCCCTTTCTGCCTCGGCAATGCGCTGTGGGATCTTGGCACTGTCATCCTCGAACAGGGCCGCCATGTAGACTTCTTTCCAGCCTTCATTATTGCGAGATTTGCACACCCGAGCTTCCATGTTCACCTCACTGAGAACTCCGAAGTAAGGCTATATTTCTAGAAGATCGCAAAATAGTGAATACAGTAAATCCTGTAATCGCACTAAACTTTCGGAATATTTCATGAAAAACCTGATGGCGGCGGATTGCTTTTGCTGTTAGGCTTACCCAGTTTGTGCCGGGAGGGGAGAGCGGCCCAGGTTTTTGTCGTTTCCCTGGCTTGGATTCGGCCGAAGCGGAACGGCTGTCAGGCCGGTCACGCTTTCCTTCCCCTCAAAATTCCTGTCCACCAGCGAGTCTGATGTTTCCGTATTCCCTATTTTTCCTTATTTCCTATAATGTGCATCTGCCAAGGAGCGACTGTTCTATTACGTGCGGCAGGAGATTCTTTGGGACAAAATTACACCTGCCTGCGTTCTTAGCGGCATCTAAGTGCTGCGACATTAGGGGAGTTTATGTGGCTTCCGTTTGGCAAGCTTTTTGCTTAGCCTTTCAGAGTCGCGCAGGTAACAGGAATGGTCTGCTTTCGAGCGGAGCGAGGATGACAGCCTTTCGAATTCTGATCGCAGATGACCATGAAGTTGTCCGGCGTGGGATTCGCACCATGCTCGAGGACCATCCCGGATGGGAAGTGAGTGGCGAGGCAGGGGATGGGCGCGAGGCGGTGGAACGAGCCCGAGAGCTGAAGCCGGACCTCGTCCTGCTCGACATCGGAATGCCGAATCTCAACGGCATAGAAGCAGCCCGGCAAATTCTGGCGAATTGTCCCGCCACCCACATTCTTATCCTAACCATGCACTATTCAAGCCAAGTTGTGCGGGAGGTGCTGGCGGTTGGAGCTCGCGGTTTTCTTTTGAAATCAGACGCTGGCCGTGATCTTATAACCGCTGTGGAGGCCGTGCAGCAGCATCAGACTTTCTTCACCAGCCAGGTCACCGAAGTGGTGGTTGACGGATACTTAAACCCAGCTCGGAAAGAGGCAGAACCTGCCCTCAAAGATCGTCTAACCCCCCGCGAGCGCGAAGTCGTGCAACTTCTGGCGGAGGGGAAAACCAGCAAGGAAGTGGCTGTAGCCCTGAATCTGAGCGTAAAGACGGCCGAAACCCACCGCACCAACATCATGCGCAAGCTTGGTCTACATTCCGTCGTCGACCTCACACTCTATGCTCTCCGCAATGGAATCGCGCAGGTTTACTAGCTGACGAGCGGAGCTTCTCTCTCATCTCAGACTTACGCGCCTCTTGCGTTGGGTCGCCATACCGCCATTTCTTTCGCGGCATACTGTGCCGGCAGGATGGTGTGATCTGCATCTCGGCACCTATTGTTGGTTGAGGAGGAACCGATGCCAGGAAAAAAACATTTGCGCGGTGTGAACCCAAAGGAACAACGGGAATACGAGCACATTAAGGAGAGCGCCGAGCGGTCCGGCCGTTATGGCGATCGAGCCAAAGAAGTCGCTGCCCGAACAGTTCTCAAGCAGCACAAAGCCAAGGGCCACAGTAAGGGACACTAGCGAAAATCTAATGGCAAAATCAGCAACTTTCTTGTGCTGTAAGGTGTCTGGTGTATTGTTCGGGCGCCCATGGCAGCGATACTCTCCAGAATGAGTAGCAAACGTGGCCGTTATCCGTGGCTGGATAGGAGAGATTTCAGTGGTTCGGATCCTCGTAGCAGACGACAGCCCGGCCATACGGCGCTGTCTTCGCGGCTTACTCCACCATCACGACGATTGGCTGGTGTGTGATGAAGCCAGCAACGGCAAAGAGGCAATTGAACGGTTCCAGCAGGCCAAGCCTGATTTGATCGTGATTGACTTCCAGATGCCCGAGATGAACGGGTTGGACGCCGCTCGCCGCATCGTAGATCTCTCGCCGAAGACTCCGATCTTGATGGTAACCATACACCTCTCGAAACAGCTAAGCGAGGAAGCCCGAAGAGTTGGCATCCGGGGCACCTGCGCAAAAGCAGACATCAGCGGCGTGGTGGAAGCCGTGGGGGCTCTCCTTCGCCACGAAACCTACTTCCCGAATTAGGTCAGTCGGCAGCGGCGTCGGCGACCTGGTCTGATTGCGTGAGCGGTAGTGTCACTGAAATCACGGTACCGGGCGCCTTGGACTGAATGTCAAGCTGGCCGCCAAGTTCCCGCAAGCGTTCCCGCATTCCTGCCAGGCCCACGCCAAAATTAGTTCCCTTGGATTGAAAATTCCTGAGTAATTCGTGGGGGATGCCTTTTCCGAAGTCTCTCACCTCAAGAATCACCTTGTCGGAAAAAACCTTGAGAGCAATTTCGGCTCGTGAACTCCCGGAGTGACGATGAATGTTGGTCAAGCTCTCTTGCAGCACGCGAAAAAGACCGAGCTCGATTGGCCTGGGCAGACGGCTCTTGTCCTCGGGCAAATCCATCTTTACTTCGAGCCCGCTGCGCTGCGCAAATCCTTCCAGATACCATTTTGCGGCGGAGCAGAACCCGGCTTCGTCCAAAAGCGGTGGATGCAACAAATGCGAAATCGTCCTGGTTTCAGCGATGGACTGATCCAGCAGATGAATCGCTTCTGACAAAAGCCGGTCGGACGGCTGAGAACTGGAGAACATGTCCAGATTCATTTTCACGCCCGCCAGGTACTGTCCCAGACTATCGTGAAGCTCGCGAGAAAATCTCCGGCGTTCCTCATCCTGCAATTGCAGCAGGCGGCCGGTGAGGCTGCGCAGTGACTGCTCACTCTCACGAACCGACTGCTCCGCCTGTTCGCGGGCATCGAGCTCCGCGCTAAGGAGCCGATAATGAATGGAAAACATGATTAGCGCCAGAATGAAGGTGACCATCAGAACAACCACCGCCAGCGTAAACAGCCGTTTGGAAGCCTTCTCCCGGATCTTCAGAAGTGTCTGTTCCTCATCCCGCATTTGTTGCATGGTTGAAGTTATTGCAGATGAAATTGGCAAACCCTGACGGGAAATGTCGACTTGCCCCTGGTGATCCAGAGGCGCGCCCTTCTTAAGCTCAATCGACGCTCGAAAGAGGGCTACTCGGCGTGCCATCAATTCTTCCACACGGGTGCAAAGATTCTGCTGCACCGGATTGTCCCTGGTCAGTTCCCGCAGATGCTGTAACGCTTTGTAAATCGCCGGTATCGCATCCTGAAAGTTGCCCACGAAATCAGCGCTTCCAGTGATTTCATAACCGGAGCGGGCACGTCCCGCATCCACCGTTGCAGAGTCCACATTACCCAAAGCGGCTTGAACTTCATAAGTGTGGACCACCCATTTCTCGCTTTCCATAAGGCGCACAATGGTGAGAAAGGTGGCCACTCCGCTAAGGCAAAGCAGAACCACAGCCGAGGCGAACGCCACTTGTGCTTTCTTCCGTGCCGGCATCGTTGGCTGGGACATCACTTCGCACCTACGGGACTCTGATGTCTAATCTGCATTGTGTTGGCGAAATGACATGGTCAGTGGCTTCTCCACTCGGCTATAAGTTTCGCTAACTTCTGTGGATCTCTCTCGATCGTCACATGCCGGCGCAGTTCGCGCCACTGTCGATCGAAGTTCTCGGCCATCAACTGTCTTCTAACCCGGGACGGCACGATCAAGTTGTGGCAATTCCGCTTTTTGAAACAAAGGGGTCGATTCACGGCGCCACCTCACTCCGAGGTCCGTCGGTCCTTGGTGACGGCCGGCAGCGGCTTTCGCTCCTGACCAGAACCCGCAACCCCCGTAGCGCATCGTCGATCGCGCAGCGCTCTTCGCATGACGTGATTCCGGCACACTTCAACTCTTCGATTCTTTGATAGATGGCTTTTTCCGCCGCATCGATTCGCCGTGGCAACTCTTCAGGGCTGAGCTCAAGCAGGGCCTCAGCGTATTTTTCCCGCCAAACAAATTTCGTAGTCAAGCATTGCCTCTCTTCCTTGCAGTCTGGAACATACACGCTCCACTAAAAAAGGGTGGAAATACTGCATCCGCAAGAATTAAAGAAACAGGCATATCGTGGCGAGAATTAAAGACCGCAGGGAATATCGGCCTACCTCCGGGGATCGCCGGAGATTTCCTGAATATAATGAAAGTATCGCGCGTGCAATTAAAAAATGCTTGACAGGATTTCATAAGAATCATATAAGGTTGTCTTAACAATTCTTTGGAGTATGCATAAGGTATGACTAAAGACAATCTAAAGAATCAAAAAAACGTATTGAATTATGACCGGGTTAGTCTGGCGAATGTTCGAAGGAATCGCCGCGGAAAACACCACGATCTGATTCAGGGAGTTTTCCAGGATCTGGAAACCTTGCCCAACGGGTCCGCCATCAAGATCCCTCTGGCGAGCGTAGATGGGATTACATTGGCCAACCTGCGATCGGCCGTTCATCGCGCGTCAACGTCGAGGGGTCTGGAAATCGAAACTTTGTCCGATGAAGACAATTTTTATATCTGGAAGGGCGCGAAGTAGGCGGAATTAAGCTGGTTGGCATTGGCTTCGGCGGATTTCTTTGTAAGTGAGCGTGTTCAGGTTCTGCAGGCTTTCCGCGTGGAGCATACACGATTCCCTGTATTTCGCGTGGACGAAGGTCCGGAATAGTATCACCTAGGTTAATCAGGTTCTCGTTTCTGTTCCCCGTCCTAAACGCGCGAATTGTACTCTGCGGCGAACGTTAGAGAATTGATATGGCTACGCTCAACACTTCGAGCTTGAATGCGGCGCCGCCCGCGCATTGGAGCGACTACGACCACTCTGCCCACGTAGTCCAGTTCTACGGAGAAGATGGATTCCTCCTCGATGAATTGAGCCGATTCATTGGCACCGCCCTCGGAGCCGGGGAAGCGGCCGTGGTCATCGCCACCAGGGAACACCGTGAGGGACTGGCCGCCAGACTGAATGCGTGGGGCTTGGATACGACCAAAGCGATCGCCCGGGGACGATACATCACGTTGGATGCGGCCGAGACTCTGGCAAAGATAACGCCGGGAGGATGGCCGGACGCTGTGCGCTTCGCCGAAGTTGTAGGCGGCGTGATTGCGCGAGTCAGCGCCCTAAGCGATGGCGAACCACGCCATATTGCGGCCTTTGGTGAAATGGTAGCTCTGCTGTGGGCGGAAGGAAAAGCTGATGACGCGATTCGCCTCGAACAACTGTGGAATGAGTTAGCCCAAACCTACTCTTTCTCTCTTCGCTGCGCCTATCCCATGTCCGGTTTTTGTCGTGAGGAACATGGCGAACTACTGCTTAAAGTCTGCGCCGAGCATTCCGCCGTCATTCCTGGCGAGAGCTACACAGCGCTGGTCAATCAGGATGAGCGCCTTCGCAGCATTGCTCATTTGCAGCAGAAGGCACAGGCGCTCGAAACAGAGGTCGCGGAGCGCCGGCGGGTTGAGGAACAACTTCGCCGCGGCCAAGCCGAACTCGAATCCGTGGTGGAACAACGCACTGCCGCGTTGCGTCAACTATCTTCGAGGTTGCTGAGCCTGCAGGACTCTGAGCGTCGCCGCATTGCCCGTGAGTTGCACGATAGTCTGGGGCAGTACTTGGTTGCTCTGAAACTCAACGTGGACATGCTCAAAACGTCGCCGGAGCGCGGGGAGTTGTGGTCCCAGTCCGAAGAGTTGACCGAGCGATGCATCGCCGAGGTTCGGACCCTTTCCTATTTGTTGCATCCGCCTACGATGGACGCGGTTGGGATCGCTTCTGCGGCCCGATGGTATGTCGAGGGCTTTGGTCTTCGGAGTGGAGTCAAATTGACCTTGGACGCCCCAGACGATCCGGTCCGGTTGCCCGATGCAATCGAACTCGCGCTCTTCCGCGTATTGCAAGAAGCTTTGACCAACGTCCATCGCCATTCTGGTGCTTCAGCGGCAAACGTTCTGATCCGGCGATCGTCAGAACATGTGATTTTGGAAGTCAGCGACAACGGCCGGGGAATGGAGCGAGAAGTCCTCAATCGTTTTCGTGAGGCCGGGGTGGGCACCGGCATAGGACTGATGAGTATGCACGAGAGAGCACGCGAACTGGGAGGAAAGGTTGAGTTGGAATCAGACGGCGCCGGTACGGCGGTGCGAATAACCATACCCATACCTCCTGATTGCACTCCTGCGGGCATCAGGTAACTCGCGATCTCCACCGCGATCGGAAGCGATTTTGGCAAAGACAAAGACTTGGTTTAAGAGCGACACGACGTCATGGAGGAACAATAGGAATCGCGATGTCCCGAATCGTGTTTTGCAACCCCTCCCAAGAGGCGGAAATAATTTATGACTGTTCGGATTTTGGTTGTAGACGACCACCCGGTTGTGCGGCACGGGCTGAGGACATTGCTGGGAGGGCATCCGGAATGGGAAATCGTTGACGAAGCGGCTGACGGAGTCGAAGCCGTGGATAAGGCGAATCGCTTGAAACCTGATGTCGTAGTGCTCGATATCACGATGCCGAAGATGAGCGGGCTGGAAGCATGCCGGCGCATCCGCAAAATAGCGCCGGCGTCTGAAATCCTGATCGTTACACAACACGATTCTCCGCACATGATGCGGGAAGCATTGGAAGCGGGCGCCCGAGGTTACGTCGTGAAGTCGAACGCGTCGCGCGATTTATTGGCTGCCGTGGAAGCAGTAAGCCGGCATTTGCCGTTTACAGCTCTAAACGGGCACTCCGTCGATTCTGTTTGAACTTTGGACCGCCGGGATCGATTGCAAACTCCGGAGGGTCAGCGATTGAATTATTGCACTACTCATGGGAGGTGAGTAATGAAATTGCGAATCCTTATAGCTGACGATCACGAAGTTGTGCGTCGCGGGTTGTGTGCGCTTTTACAAGCACACGACGGTTGGGAGATTTGCGCGGAGGCAAAGGACGGGCGCGAGGCGCTCGAAAAGGCTGCGCAATTGAAACCTGACGTCGTGATCCTCGATGTCGGTATGCCGAACCTCAACGGTTTAGCGGCCACCCGGCAGCTGACGCAGCTTGACCCCCGTTGCAAAGTCATCGTGCTGACCATTACGGATTCGGACCAAGTAATACGGGAGGCTCTTGATGCGGGCGCTCGCGGGTTTGTCTTGAAATCCGATGCCGCACGGGACCTGGTATCTGCTGTAGAAGCCCTGCAGCGCAACCGAATGTTCTTCACTCCCCGAGTGAACGATATGGTGCTAGCGGGTTTTCTGGATAAAGGACACAACGGGTCGGCGAACGAACCTCCTAGATTGCCGAAATTGACCACGCGCGAGCGGGAAGTCATTCAACTTTTAGCCGAAGGAAAAAGCTCGAAGGAAGTGGCCTGTGTTCTCAATCTCAGTACCAAGACTGCTGAGACGCACCGCAGCAACATCATGCGGAAACTTGGTTTCCACTCTATCAGGGACCTGGTTGTATACGCAGTGAAGAACAATATTATCCAGGTGCAGGTACCGTCCAACTTCCAAAGTCCAACCGAGGGGTCAGCGGCGTAGCCACGAATGCGGCCTGTGCAGAGGTAACAGGCCGCGCAGTCCAAGTGCGTCAAAAATTCTAGCGCGACGGCGGAGGGTGTTCTCGCTGCGAAAGTAAATCTAGAGTTCCGCCGGCTTGAACCCGTCACGATCCTAATTGTAGTTCCCACCCGATCCAATACAGACAGCCCTCAATTGGGTTGCTTCTAAGTTTCGCTGACCTCGCGGGACTCTGCGTTCTCACGCTCAGCCCTCTACAGCAAACGCTGTAGAAAAACTTGGCATCGGCACCGGGTAGAAACTTCATCGAAGCTGGCGTGGCGGAACGGTATGTGTTGAGAAGGATCATGCTCGTGATGGCAATCCGGTTGCCTGTAACGATTTGCATCTGCGAGCCACCGCTTCGTCCTCAGGAGGCTCATAAGTGAACCGCGAACTAAGACTAGTGATTGCGCTTACGTTCTCTCTACTACTTACCCCTTTGGCATTCTCCCAGGACGCGAGTCCGCAGCCCTGTCCCGAAGTCACAGCGCAAACTCTGGGATGCGAATTGGTCGCGTGGTCCCATTTGCAGGAACCGGTGCCGTTGCCCGAGCCCGATGCAAAGCCGACGCCCCCTGATCAGCAACCGGATCCCCAACAATCGCCAAGTTCTCAATCGCGGCAGCCGGCGCCCAGGCAAGGTATTACCGGCAATATCGTGAAACAGGGCGAAAAGTATGTTCTCAAGGCTGGCGATCACACAACTTACCAACTCGACGACCAGAACCGCGCCGCACAGTTTCAAGATAAACAAGTAACAATCGTGGGAAAACTGGATGTCGATAGCAATACTCTCCGCATTGAGAACATCCAACTCACTTCCTGACTCGGACTGGCTGAATGTGTGGCCCACCGCTGCAACCGAAAAATGAACATCTCACCCAGAAACGAATACGGAGCGGCGGACCAGGGGTTCAGGATTTTTCCCCAAGAGAATAAGGAGTTCGCTCGATACCATAAAACGCGGCGCGGCCTCAGCCTGATTGTGACACGGGTTATCCCTTGTTTGGAGGCCACATGAACGCGAAAGCAACCGTTTTATTTCTCGTACTGCTCTCGGCCACATGGCTGGCGGCGCAGAGCGCAGGTTCGGGCAGCGCCGGATCGGCAGGCGGCCACGCCGGAACCCCAGGCCAAAGCACCACACCCGGGGCCACGAGTCCAGCGCCGGGCACCGCAGCCCCGACTCCTGGCAGCGCAACGCCGACACCCGGCAGCGCAACACCGACACCCGGAACTGCCGCCCCTAACCCTGGAACTGCGGCACCCAATCCCAACAATTCTTCGCCGCAGGAACCGAATAACACACCTACCCCCGGCGCAACTTCACCGGGAACGGGAACTCCCGGAGGAACCTCCCCACAACCGCCACCATCGTCACCTGACACTCAGTCACCGAACAACGGCACGAACAGCGGCACGACACCTCCCTCGAGCTAGCGAGGAAGCTCGGCACTTTTGCGCAGGACTCTGGTCATTCGACTCGGACGCCGGAACTCCTGCGCATTGGGTTTCCTGCCACCACGCGTTCATGCAACCCCGTGCCCCGCAAAGCGCTCCAAGATCCTGCGTTTTGTACGGACCGGTTGTACGGAGACTTGAAAGAAGCGGCCCCGACATTAGCAGGACTGCACGTTTCGCCTCGTAATCCACGCAACCCGCGACAGAAGGCAACAGCGGGCAAGCGAGGGAAGACGGGCAAGAGGAATCACCATGAATGGCATTCGTTCCGTTCGTTCGGTATTGTTCGCACTCGTGATGCTGGCTGTATCGGCGGCATTGCAGGCGCAGGTCGCGGTATACATTACGATCGCACCACCCGCTCTTCCCGTGTACGAGCAGCCGGTTTGTCCCGCGCCCGCCTATATTTGGACACCCGGGTACTGGGCTTACGGGGACGACGGTTATTACTGGGTGCCGGGCACCTGGGTCGAGGCCCCCGCCGTTGGTCTGCTCTGGACGCCCGGATATTGGGGGTGGGGTAACGGAGTTTATCTCTGGCATGCCGGCTATTGGGGCCCCCAAGTCGGTTTCTATGGAGGTATCCCTTACGGCTTCGGCTACACCGGAGTTGGCTATCAGGGCGGATATTGGAACAATGGGCAGTTCTACTACAACCGCACGGTAAACAACGTTAACACCACGAACGTGACCAACGTTTACAACAAGACCGTCATTAATAACACCACCGTGAACAATGTGAGCTACAACGGTGGCTCAGGCGGTACGACCGCGCGTCCAACGCCGCAGGAAGAAGCGGCCGCGAATGAGAGACACGTCCCGGCAACGGCCACCCAAGTTCAGCATGAGCAGGCGGCCAGAAGCAACCGCGCCCAGCTAGCCTCGGTGAACCACGGACAACCGCCAGTCGCTGCAACTCCCAAGCCTGGAGCACTGGCCGGGAGCGGCGTGGTAAAAGCCAGCCGCGCGGGTGCGCCGTACAACCCTCCCGCCGAACACGCGGCCTCCCGTCCCCCGGGTAATAACCAGGCTCCTCGGCCTGAAAACAATCAACCCGGGAACAATCGACCTGAGAACAGTGCGCCTCGTCCGGAGCCACAACAAGGTGTGAATCCCGCGACCCGTGCCGAAGTGCCTCGTCCACCAACCGCGGCTGAACCAGCGCCCCGTCAGAATAATGAGGCGCATCCGCAAAGCGTGCCCCACCCCGAGAATCAGCCTCACCCGGAGAACGCACCTCGTCCAGAAAACCCGCCGCACCCGGAGAGTGCGCCGCACCCAGAGGCAGCACCGCACCCAGAGGCAGCGCCCCATCCGAAGGCGGAGCCTGCTCCCGCACCAAAGCCGGAGCCTCATCCAGCAGAGCAGCCTCACCCCGAAGGGGAACGACCACCCCAGTAGCGGGGCTACCAAGACAAACACGCCACGCCAAGCGGCTCGTAATCTACGAGCCGCTTCCCTTTTGTGCGTGATAGAGATCATGCGTATTTTCGGGTCTTTTACCAGGCGCGTACCAGCCAAGTTTTTTGTGGAGATAGATTCAATCGTATTCATACGTGCAGAATCCCTCAAGCCGCCAATCCGAGATCCGTCGGCTGTAAGGAAAGAACACATGAACACCGAAAGAGAACCATCTCGAACTCATGTTCGACATTCGAAGAGATTGAGCACGCTCGGAATCGGGACGCCGCTGGCACTACCTCGGGCTACGGGCGGCAGCGTTCTGCTCTTCAGAGGTCATTTCTTTCCAGAGAAGCCTGAGGTCGCCTTCGATGCGGGGATTGTTTGGCTGTTTCCGCTCCGCTCGAGCAAACCAACGGAACGCAGCGGGGAGGTCGCGCGCCACACAGTGCCCGGTCGCGAACATCGTACCCAACGCGGCTTGCGCTTCGGCGTTCGACTGTCCGGCGGCAACGAACAGGTTGGTGCGTGCCTGGTCGCAGTTTTGGGGAACGCCTTTTCCATAGAGATATTTTTCGCCTTCGGCAACCAACTCATCTTGCCTCGTACTCGCAGTGCTCAAGACCGGGTGCTCACCCTCGTCTGACCGCTGGACTGGAGCGGGTTGCCGGGTTGCTGCAGGCTGAGATAACGTTGCGGCGGCAGGCACAGGCTGCCGATCCTCGTCGGGAGCGGCGGGCAAGTCCGGCTGTGGTGATCCGGTTCCGCCGCCATCGACATGGCCCGGCAGAGACGCCGGCTGCGCTACTTCAGCGTTTTGATTCTTGGCGGGCGAGCTGTTTACCATCGAACTGTTGGATGGAGTGGGGGTGAAAGACTCCAGCTTATGACCATCCCACAATCCATGCCATGAATTCCCTTCTTGACGAAAGCGGTAGACAACGATGAGTCCAGTGACGAGCAATATAATTAGCGCACCTCGACCACGCCATCGACCAGACTCCATCTCTGCTTCGCGCGAATCATCCACCTCGACGGAAGGCCGTGCTAAGCCAAGAAATGATGGACCGGACACGAACGTCTCAACCCCAACTGATGCCTGTCGCAGCATCCTTGTTCCAGAACGCCGCAGCGAAGCCCCGCACCTTCCGCAGAAGCTATAGTCCTGAGCGTTCCTGTCGTAATTGCACTCTCTGCAGCGTATCGGCATAGACACCGGCCTGCGAAACTAGTTAGATGACCCGTTTCCTCCTGAGGTTTGGTTTTGTATCCTTAGTTTTACCTCCCCTGAAGTATTGTCTCAGTATTTTGCTGTAGGTTCGCGCATTGACCGGCGGAATAAGCTTGCTAGAAAAAGAGGGAGCCCGCATAGCGGCTCCCCTGAATAGTATGACGCTGGCATATTTGTTAGCTGGCCTTACGTCGCTCTAAGTCGGCTTGTTTGGACTCGACCGCGTTCCACTCATCAACTTGCTTTTGAGCCATGTCCCGCGCGATGCCGTACCTCTCTTGAATCTTTCCGATCAGTTGATCGTGCTTCCCGTTGATGATGTCGATATCATCGTCGGTCAGCTTGCCCCAGCGTTCTTTCACCGAACCTTTGATCTGTTTCCATTTGCCCTGCATTTGATCCGAGTTCATTCGATTTTCTCCTTATAGTTTGTTATGAACGATTATGTTTCTGTCAAGTCCGCCGGCGGCCCGCATAATCACCGGGGCAGCCAACGGTCCGCGTTGCGTCTAGACTGCCCGCGGAAGATGTCTGGTCATCGTCTTGTCATCGTCGGAGGCAACCTCGCTGGACGACGAAACATCTTGCGCGCCTGTCTGTTCGAGGACTTGCTTCGCTCGCTTCACCCACTCAGAGCTGTCACAGTGAACGGAAAGCAGGATGCCGCCATCTTTGACCCTGCCTTCATAACGCTTGGCTTCGTATTCCGGAATCCCCATGCCAATCAGGGCTCCAGTGATTCCACCGACGGCTCCCCCGACGCCCGCTCCCGCGAGAGCCGCCATGATCGGACCGGCGGCAATGAAAGGCCCCAGCCCTGGTATCGCCAGCGCTCCTACGCCTAACAACCATCCCATTGCGCCGCCGAGCACGACTCCTGTTCCGGCGCCTGCTGTAGCTCCCTCCGGGGCTTTGGTGCCTTTTTCGTGGGCGAAATCCTTTGTTCCCGCACTCTCCGGAAGCAGAACGGAAATGTCCCGATTGCTGAATCCCGCCGCCTTCAGGCCATCAACACCCATCTCTACGGTTGTGTAGCTCGGGTAGATGCCAAAAACTGCTGTCTTTCCTGACATTGTGAACTCTCCTCGTATTTTTGATTTCAAGGTTATTGTTTCGGTTTGATGTCCAACTCGCTGTTTACCTTGCTGTCCCCCGCCACCTCGGCTGCCTTGGCTTCGACCGCGCGCTTCTCGTCGTCTGAACGCACCGGTCCCTTCAATGTGACTTGACCGTTTTGCGTAATGATCTTCACGTTATGCGCGTAGGTCGACAGAGATTTATCCTTCACAATGGCTTGGCGGATCTGCCGCGTGATGTCCCGGTCCGAGCGGTTGTCTTTCTGTTGATCGGCCGTGGGCTGGTTTGCGCTCTGATCCCGCTGATTGACTCTGGTGTTGTCAGCAGGAGCAGGAGACGCCGGATCCTGGGCGAGTACCCAGGCGCTGCCCAAGAGCGAAGTTATGAGTAGAAAAACCCTTATGCCTTTTCTGAAATTCATGAAAACACTCCTTACCTGACATCTGAATTGGGCCGACAGAGTTGATTCGGTGTTTAACGGATCTCGTCCGATAACCTGGACTTCAATCGCAAACTCAATCTGGATTGAGCCGCCAACCGTCTGCCTCTCTTGAACCATAGTTGGTGCCATGGTGCCTGCCAATCGAGTATGTGCAGTAGTTCAATCGTGGAATGCCAGTAGGGTTTTCAGAAGTGAAAATTGCCACAACGTCCTGATTTGCATCCAAGACCAAGCCATGCGACATCTGTTCAACAAAATCACCGCCTTCTTACTGTTCGTGTTCTTTTCTTCAGGTGTCGGAAACGGATATTCGGTCCTCACCCACGAAGAGATGATTGATCTGGTGTGGAAAGATCAGCTTCGCCCCTTGTTGCTGAAGCGTTTTCCTCAGGCCAGCGAGGAAGATCTGAAGCAAGCCCACGCATACGCGTACGGTGGCAGCGTGGTTCAGGATATGGGTTACTATCCGTTTGGCAACAAATACTTCAGCGATCTGGTGCACTACGTACGCACGGGTGACTTTGTTTCGGCCCTCATTCAGGACTCTTCTGATATCAATGAGTACGCATTCGCGCTGGGAGCGCTCGCGCACTACGCTTCTGACAACAGCGGACATCCCACTATCAATCACGTAGTAGCCGTAACTTTCCCCAAGTTGAGAAAAAAGTACGGCGAGGAAGTGACCTACGTAGACGACCCCAAAGCCCACATCCGCACCGAGTTCGGCTTCGACATGGTTCAAGTGGCGAAGAATCGTTACACCTCTGACAACTTTCACGACTTCATTGGCTTCAACATTTCCAAGCCTCTTCTCGAACGGGCATTTGCCGAGACGTACGGCATCCAACTGCAAGACGTCATACATAACGAAGACCTGGCGATCGGGACTTTTCGACGTGCCATCAGCAAGGTCATCCCAGAGATGACTCGCGTCGCGCTGTTGTCCCGGCGCAAGGAGATTGTTCGCGACACTCCCAATTTCAATGAGAAGGAATTCCTTTATCACCTCTCCCGGGCGAAATATCAGAAGGAATGGGGGGACGGATATCGCAAGCCAGGAGCTGGAACGCGGGTATTGGCTTTCTTTCTGAAACTCGTCCCCAAGGTAGGTCCATTTAAGGCGCTGGCCTTCCAGATTCCCACCACGCAGACAGAGGATATGTACATCAAGAGCGTCAACAAAACCGTAGATGATTATGGTGCATTGTTGCGCGAACAAAAAGGAGAACAGCTCACCATTGCGGATCTGGATTTCGATACTGGCCGCGCGACCCGCGCTGGCGAGTATTCGCTGGCGGACAAAACCTACGCGCGCCTTTTAGACGATTTGGCGAAGCGCAATTTCGATCAGGCACCGGCGGAACTTCGCCAGAATATTCTCAGCTTCTACGCCGACCTGAATGCGCCAATCGCAACGAAGAAGAACGCAAAGCTCTGGAAAACGACACAGGAAGAGTTGGACAGATTGAAAGAGAGCAATGCGAACTACTCGGTCGAGAGTGCCTCAGGAGCAAAGTAGACTTTCATCTCACTTCGGAAAGGCCGGCCATCCCCGCCCGCCAATCTGCCATCCTAGATGCCGCAACGAACGAATATTCAGGAAACAGTCATTCAAAGGAGTTCTGTGATGGCAGGAAAAAATACAGCAGCATTTGGAATTTATCGGACTCAGGCCGACGTCGAATACGCTGTCGACCTACTGCGGGCGGAGGGCTTTCGAAATACGGATATCTCCGTTCTGTTTCCTGAAAACCAGGGCACCAAGGATTTCGCAGTGGAGAAGAACACCAAAGCTCCGGAAGGAACAGCTACCGGAGTCACTACTGGAGCCGTGATCGGGGGAACCCTGGGTTGGTTGGCTGGCATCGGCGCGCTTGCAATCCCGGGCGTTGGGCCGTTGATCGCAGCCGGTCCGATTGTGGCTGCCCTGACGGGTGTCGGTGTCGGCGGTGCGATCGGCGGCATCGCTGGAGCACTCATCGGAATGGGCATTCCAGAGTATGAGGCCAGGCGCTACGAGGGCCGGATCAAAGAAGGCGGAATCCTGCTTTCTGTCCACTGCGATGACTCCAACTGGACGAAGAAGGCGAAGGACATTCTGGAGCGAACTGGCGCGACGGATGTTGCGTCGACTGGAGAATCTCGCGCTGACTGGCAGAAAACAGACAAGCCGTTGCCTCGTGCGAGTTAATCTCGCTGCAAATCGGGGTTGACGGCCCGGGATGAAATTACACGGATTTCAGCCAGACACGATTCGTGTCTGCTTGTCCATGACTTATTTTAAGAACCTAAGGTGTCTCCCGGATTGGGCACGGCGGCATGTTCGTTCATTGTTATCGTGCGCATGCGTATTGTGCGCGGGGTGGAACCGGTAGTTAACGAAGAAAGGACCTTGTCATGCTTTGGACCATTTTCGTGATTTTGCTGGTTCTGTGGTTGCTCGGAATCGTCAGTTCTTACACCTTGGGTGGTTTCATCCATCTCCTGCTGGTGTTGGCGGTGGTTGTGCTGCTCATTCGCATCATTGAAGGCCGTAGGCCCGTAGTATGACGGACTGCGCGCCAAACCGATCAGAATGATCGTAATTGTGCTATTGCCTGGGAGGCTCTTGTGACCACATTCGGAAAATACTCGGCGCTTCTAATCTCTCTCACGTTCACAGGTCTGGTGTCATCGGCAGTTTCACAGCAGAGCACCGCCGTGACCGGGGACCAGGCTTCCGGATACCACATGAGCGTGGTCTCGCGCAGCACTCAAGCGGTCGACTATCGCCACAAAGGTTCGACCAAGGTCGACCTCAAAGGCACGGACCTGTCCTCCAACGTACAGGGAGATGCCAAGATTGAAGGCAAAGCTGGAGGGCTGAAAATTGAAGCTAGCGTGGAGCACTTGCGTCCGGCCAACAGTTTTGGCCTGGCTTATCTGACCTATGTGCTTTGGGCGATCACTCCCGAGGGACGGCCGCGGAACTTGGGCGAGTTGATTGTGAACGACGGTAAGAGTTCGGTGCACACCACCACGGATTTGCAGGCATTTGCTTTGATCGTGACTGCCGAGCCCTATTTCGCAGTCACACAACCCAGCGACCTGGTAGTGGCGCAGAACGTCATTCGCCATGACACCAAGGGTGGCGTTGAACCCGTGGACGTGAAATTCGAACTTATTTCTCGTGACACCTACAACTCCCAGGTTCAGCCGATCAACTCCCCGGTTTACGAGGTCAGCAACAAGACGCCGCTTGATTTGCTCGAGGCCAGGAACGCCTTACGAATTGCCAAGGATTCTGGTGCCGATCAATACGCCGCCTCTGAATTGCAGAAGGCACAAGATCTTCTGAACCAGGCTGAGGACTATTACCGCCGCAAACAAGGCAGCGGTCCAATTGGAACGGTTGCCCGCGAAGCAACCCAGACCGCGGAAGAAGCGCGGGTCATGTCCATTAAGCGCGCGCAGGACGCGCAAATCGAACAAGAGCGTAAAGCCGCGGCGGACCAGACCGCGCAGGCCCAGGCCGATGCGCAACAACAGCAGGCTGCCGCCGCCCAAGCTCAGACTCAGGCCGCGCAGGCGGAACAAGCGCGGCAACAGGCCGAGTTGGCGCAACAACAGGCCGCCCAACAAGCGCAGCAAGCGGAACAGGGGCGACAGCAGGCAGAAAATGATAAAGCGCAAATGCGAGCCCGCATGTTGCAACAGTTGAACCAGGTTCTGGAGACGAAGGATACTGCGCGCGGATTGATCGTGAATATGCCAGACGTTCTGTTCGACACCGGAAAAGCCGATCTCAAGTCAACAGCTCGGGAACGCATGGCAAAGGTTGCCGGCATTCTGATTGCATATCCCGATATTCATGTGGAGATCGATGGGTACACGGACAGCACCGGCAGCCTGGAGCTCAACGAGCGGCTCTCCCAACAGAGAGCAGAGTCGGTTCGAAGCTACTTATCCAGCCAAGGCGTGAATTCGTCAGCTATAACCACACAAGGCTTCGGACCGAGCCAGCCGATCGCATCAAACGACACTGCTGCGGGACGGCAGCAGAATCGGAGGGTAGAACTCGTGGTGTCAGGATCGTCAATCGGCCAGGCCGTCGACCAAAATGTTCCCAATCAGAATGCGACGTCTGCTGCGCCTGCGAGCACGCCAGATCAGGCTCCGCCAGCGCAACCCATAGCGCCCAATCAAACCTCCGTCCCGGCAGGCCAGTCGACAATTCCTCAGCCGTGACGTGGCAGCTATCTCCGCTCACGGGGAGCGGGAGGCGTGACTGGCAGGCAAAAGCGCGCTACTGGTTTGAAGAGGAGGATGCCGGCTCTTTGCCATGAGGGTTGCTCATGGGCATGCCAACTTCGCGTCGCAAGACGCGCAAGTTCGCTAAGGCATCAGCCAAAGCCTGGTGCTCGGCGGGATCCCAGTTGTGCTTCGTGAAATCCATCCTCGTTTGGATGGCCTCGTAAGCCTGCTCAATCCGCTCGGCCAGTTTGGCTGGATCCAGTTCAAGCAGTGCCGCCTGATAGAGAACGCGCCAATCGTCCTGCTGACCTACATTCACGAGATCACCTCGAAACCAAACAACACGGCATTTTTTCGTGAACACCTACTGGATAAAACACTTCTCTTACCGATACAGATATTCCGATACAGATATAACGGACACGGTAATGCTATCAAAAAGAGTTGTCTGTTCCGTATCGGACAATCGACCTCTGGTCAAGGCGTTCGAGGTCCTCCGTTAAAGCGTTTCATGGCAACGTAGCATTCGCAGGCGGCGCCCTCCAGACCCCGACGATTCAGAATGGTTAGGGTGCCACGCCCGTTCTCGATCAGCCCGCCGCGTTGAAGAATTCCCGCCGCCAGACTCACGCTTGGCCGCCCCGTACCTAGCATCTGGGCCAGAAACTCATGAGTTACCAGGAGTACCTCCGAACGAATCCGGTCCTGGCACATGAGCAGCCAGCGCGCCAGCCGTTGCTCGATTTCATGCAGACGGTTGCAAGCGGCAATCTGCGCAACCTGAAGCCCCTGAATGAGCACGTAGCGGTTCCATATCAGCCGCGTTTCCGGCGCGGAACGCAGCCTATCAATCAAGATCGCTGATTTCACCCTAAGCCCGCTCCCGACGATTTGCATGACCGCCCGATGCGGTCCGTGGTCCAGCCCAACCACAAGGGGGGTTCCGACAATGCCTTCCCTGCCGACGATCGCCACCTCTACGCTTCTGCCATCGCTGGTCAGCACCACCAGAGAGGCCATACCGTCATTCAGGAAATATGCGAAGTCGATCTTCGCACCCGCTTCGTGGAGGATGTGCTGCGAGGGTAGAACCAGAGGTTCGAGGTGGTCGCGTAGCAAAGCGTACTCACCCTCTGGAATGGACATGAGGATGAAGTTCTGGACCAGCCTTCCCGTGGAATCAGTTCGCGCGCCTCTTTGTCGTGGTTCTTTCCGGCTCGGTTCTTTACGGCTGGTTGTGCGTTCCACACCCCTCCCTTGCAAGCTTTCGCAAGCTTCGGACTTATTTGGACAGGTGGGCGTAGGCTAGCGATCGAAGAGGAAGTTTGTCTGTTCGACACCGAACGAAGTTGCCAGAGGATTATTTCAGGCCCAGCCCGCCGTTAAAGTGCTGGATGACGCCGTAGCACTCACAGGCAGCTTCCTCAAGGCTTTTGCGGTTCAATATCTTAACCGTGCCGCGCAGGTTTTCAATCAATCCGGCATTTTCCAGAACTCCCGCAGCCAAAGTCACGCTGGGACGTCCGGTGCCGAGCATCTGCGCAAGGAATTCGTGGGTCAAGGGAAGCAGCTGGGAATCCACGCGGTCCTGACACATCAGCAGCCAGCGTGCCAGGCGCTGAGGAATTTCGTGCAGACGGTTGCAAGCTGCCAGCTGCGCGACCTGCATGCCGTGCATCAGGGCGAAGCGGCTAAGCTCGAGCCGGAGCGTGGAAGCGCAAAGCAGTATCTCCTGCAGGACCTCCGCCCGTATCCGCACTCCACATCCGGACATTTGCATGATTGCCCGAAAGGTTCCTCGCAGTATGCCCACCGTGATGGACATCCCCACCATCCCTTCCCTGCCGACAATGCCAACTTCGACGCTTCTCCCATCAACGCTGAGGGCTACCAGGGAGGTCATGCCGTCATTCAGAAAGTATCCAAAATCGATCTTCTCCCCAGGTTCGTGCAAGATATCGTACTGCGGCAATTCAGCAGGCTCCAGGTGAGGCCGAAGCAGGTTGTACTCCTCATCGGGAAGCGACAGCAGGATTACATTATTCACCGCTCTTCCAGCCGCGTCGGTGCGGGCGCCGGGAAGCAACGGAGCCAGCTTGACCGGCCGGGCGGACCTTTCGACAATTACATTTCCATTCGCCAAAGTAACCTCCTGTCCAGCCAGATTGGATGCGATAGGAGATACAACTCCGGCTCAGAGAACCTGTAGTCCGGGAGGGAACTTCACCCATATTCGAAGGGGAATCAATGAACGAAAACTGGGAGAAAGTTGGGAATTGAGGCGGATCTTGCGACAGTTGCGGATAAGTGTCGCCTGGTGACGGGTCATGCCCGGCGCGGTTTACGAGCGCAGCATCTGATCTCTACAGTGGCTGTGATAAGTCAAAACTCATCCGCAAGCCGTGCAGGAGCTTGATACCGATCAGCATCCGGATAGGATTTCGTTCCTTCCGATTTTTGCCGGCTCGGAGCATTCGGCAGCTCGATTGCTTGGGAGCTTCGTCCTGTCTCTATGAGGTCGTCGTGGCCATTCTTCCTACGTCGATTCTCGGCAGACGATTCTGCGCGCGAAGTCAGCCCTGCGGAAAACGCGGCGAAGCGCCGCCAAAAGGAACGCCTCGGTGCAAATAGTGGTGCACCCTCGACGGCGTTTTTTAACCGGTTGAGCTCAAACCAGCGAAGATAGTTGCGGACCACACTGGGCATGGTCATCTGGACGGCCGCCGAAAAATTATGCTCGGCCATTCGATGTTGCTCCTCCCGAGATTGCAGGATCGCAGCCAACCGGTCAGCCAGATCAATTGCATCGCCGACCTTGTAGAAGCTGACCGCCATATCTTCATCCGTCGCCATATCGCGAAAATCACCGATGTCCGCGCACACGATCGGAACCCCATACTCGCACGCCTGATGGGCGGGACCGCTGGACCCGGTTGCCGAGTCGTAGGGCATGACTACCACGCTCGCGGTACGAAAAAGATCAGGGATGGCCTCTTCCGGAACGTATCCCCGGAACTCGACTCTTGAACCCATATTGTGCGATTCGCGTATCGATTCCCAATATCCCGGTCGAGTGTGATGATTGGCTCCGGCTACGATCAGCTTGGCATTCGGCACTTTCTTCAAGACAGCGGGGAAAGCTTCCATTAGCGTTTCCAGCCGCTTGTAGGTTCCCCAGTGTCCAATTGCCAGAACGCGATGTTCTGGATTACCGCGCTTCGAAAAATCGGGTGGACTGGGGCGATGGGCGAATGTCCCGTGTGTGCCCAGGAGAACGTTGTGAGCGGAGTATTTCTCAATCAGCGTTCGCCGGTACCCTGAAAGCAAAACGGAAACGGAATTTGCTTTCAGCAGGGTTCTGGTGGCGATGTCACTGCCCAGACGGAACATCTTTTCCTGACGTACTCCTGCACTCGCAAAATCGACGTGTTCGACGATGTGGTGGAGGGTGATATGAGTGTAATAGCCAAGGGCCCGAGTCAGAGCGGGCACACACAGTCCCGCAAAGGCCGCGACCGGATAGTCTGGAGTTGCAAA
>Ga0210383_10001053_pt1 | contig 25442 bp, 24 predicted proteins | sample IncBWC14OmetaG_FD_160072 | JGI IMG/M metagenome (GOLD analysis project Ga0210383, IMG submission 160072) | Forest soil microbial communities from Barre Woods Harvard Forest LTER site, Petersham, Massachusetts, United States - Inc-BW-C-14-O ... | reverse complement strand
CGAGGGTGTCGTCGGAGATGGATGGGCGAATCGCGGTTTCCATGTGCTTCCAGCCTTCGAGCCCGTGGAAGGGAGCGTCGGGTTGCAGGCTGATGAAACGGATCGCGGGATTCAGCTCTTTGAGTCTGCGCGTTACTCCGACGAACGTCCCGCTGGTGCCGAGGCCTGCGACGAAATGGGTGATGCGCCCGGCGGTCTGCTCCCAGATCTCGTTGGCGGTCGTGTGGTAATGAGCTTGCCAGTTCGCGGGATTGCTGTACTGGTCGGGATAGAAATATTTCTGGGGATCGGCGGCCACAATCTGTTGCACGCGGCGAATCGCGCCATCAGTGGCTTCGTCGCCGGGTGTGATGACCAGCTCCGCGCCAAACGCGGCGAGAATGCGTTTGCGTTCTTGCGAGGCGCTATCTGGGAGACAGAGCTTTACGGGATAGCCCATCGCCGCCGCGATCATGGCGTAGGCGATTCCAGTGTTGCCGCTGGTGGCGTCGATGATGGTCTTGCCGGGACTCAGAGCGCCGCTCGTGAGACCCGCTTGAATCATGCTCAGTGCGGGGCGATCTTTTACTGAGCCACCGGGATTGAACCACTCGGCTTTGGCGGCGAATTCGACGTTGGGGAATTCGCGGCCGATGCGTTCGAGCCGAAGAAGCGGGGTGTTGCCGATGAGGTCGAGAACAGAGCGCCCGATTGCGCCGGAAACCGAGCTTCCCGAGGTGGCAAGGTGCTTCGCGGCGATCGTGGTCATGAGGGAGCGCCATTGTGGGGAGGTCTAGTTAACCGTAGCGACCCCTCCCCCGCCTTATTTCGTAAGTGCTGATTATAAAGGACTTTAAGTCCCTTCGATTTGGAAGTGCGGATTACAAAGGAGTTACGGGCGTACTTTTCGGAAGTGCGGATTCTAAAGTGGTTATGGGAGTTTGGTTTGCGTCCGAGCTTCCCTGCGCCTGCGGGAAGCGATTCGGAGGGAGCCTGCCAAACCACGATTTGAGGATTATAATTCATAAGTAACTATTTATCAAGTACTTATAAGGCTAGGCCTTGGGCAGGACCCGGTTGGATCGGCGTCAGGGCTTTTACCCGGAAGTCGCGCATTGTACCTGTTATAGGATGCGCAGGCTAGGTTTAGTGGTATGTGAACTTCGACGACAAGGCGCAAGGCCGGGCGGGGCAAGCCCCGCCCCTACACTAAGGAGAGCGATCAGCCCGTCAATTCGCGGATCCTTTTGCGCGCTGACCTCCGCATCGGGACAAAAGGGCGGGGATGCGTTGGCCAGCTGGAGCCAACCGCGCGCGCTCCCAGGGGACACAGACCCATCGTCCCTCAGGGCAAGCAGGAGTGCTGGGCTACCACGGAAACGACTGAATGCTCCGGGGCGTCGTAGGGTATGAGAAACTGCGGCGAGTGAACTGATATGCGTCGTTACCAGGGGTTATTCTTCATTTTTGTGTCGTTGCTGGGTTGTTTACTGCTTTCGCAGACTCCTCCGCCTGATCTTGCCAGCCAGCAGCCAACCATCAAATCTGAGGTGCGGATCGTGCTTGTGGATGTGGTCGTGACGCAGGGGAAGGGCGGGACGGTTGGCGGGCTACATAAGGAAGACTTTTGGTCAAAATAGTGCGCTCGTCATTCGTCGCCAAATTGCGAATTCTGACCGCGGCCTTCTGGAGCACGGCGCCGGAGGTATCGAAGACAGTGCCATTGATCGACCCGAGATTTTGCTGCGCGTAACCAGAGAGAACAACCAAGAAGAGATTGCAGACGCACACCACCAACGAACGAATGAGTTTCGACATGCCCAGTGCCCCTCTTTACCTCGACAGGTTTTCGGCGGGGATGCACCTCCCCACGAAAGAATCCGGTTTGCCCTGCGATCATGCACAGGTGCGAGACAGCGTCCGCAACTTTGATAAAACAGGCATATGAATGGCAGTGCGATTGATTGTTGCAGTTGTGTTAATCGCTCCCCGCAAAATTTTCACAATCCTCTCGCCTGGATTTGACAAGCTTCTGGATGCCCGAGGCCCTTTACAGGCGCACGTTCATTCATTACCCTAAACACCCTATGTGGAATGTCGACGAACGTTTTTCACCGAAGGCAATTGAAGGGTTGGCGGCGCTGGGTTTCAAGGTTGGCAGCACGCGCGGGGTTGTGCGCGTGGAAAAATACGGTTGCGGGGCGGAATTTCGAAAAGGGACCGACGAACAGTACCAGCTGACGATTTTGCCCACGATCATGCTGAAAGGACAATTCACGCGTCTGTGGGATGCCGGGTACCAGAAATTTTTGCTGACCGATGATGGGCAGAAACTCCCGGCGCTGGCGTCGCACCTGGAGAATTTGCGCAGGTTTAACGAAGAGCTGCGGACAGCGCTGGGTGTGCCGACGTTCTACAACGAGGCGCTTGGTTCGGTGAGTCAAATCTCGGTTTACGATCGCGTCAAAGGGCGCAAGGGCGCGGTGCCGGACGATACTGTTGGCGCGCATAGCAGTGGGAGCGGGCACTAGGCTTTTGTTGGCATTTGTTGCGTCTGGCCTGGGCAAGGTAATGAACGCGTAAGTTGGAACGGCCGCTGGTAGCTGCAATTCTCCAATCGACAACCTGTCTCCCTTCAAGCATCGTTTCGAACAGAATCGGCGTCTGTCAGAGGAGCCACCGCAGTTTCGGGGCGAGCGATGAGCTTGCCGGACGAGGAAAGAACCCCACACGCAAGCACGGCGTGTGGTGCACCCAAGAGATGGCCGCGTGCTTTATACAGAGGGCATGGTGAACACTGAGACGGAGTGGGGATAGGGAGGCTTAGGTCATGGACAGAGTTGTGGCGTTGATCGACGATTTATTTTTTCAGATGAAAGTGGCGGAAACTGCAAAGCATCTCGGGATGGAACTCAAGGTGGCGGCGAACGGTGACGCGCTGCTTACGCTGCTCGAACCCGCGCCTAAACTGGTGATCGTGGACTTGAACGCGCGAAACCAGCCGATTCAGGTGATTGAGCGCGTGCGGGCCGGCAAGAATGATGTGCGCGTCATCGGGTTTCTGTCGCATGTGCAAACGGACCTGGCGGCGCAGGCGCGTGCCGCGGGTTGCGACGAGGTGATGCCGCGTTCGAGCTTTACGCAAAACCTGGCGGCGATTCTTGGCGCCGCGAAGGACTAACTTGAAATCACACGGGCTTAGCGCGCGCTGTCTTCTCGTCGTCATCGCGCTGCCGCTGTTCGCGGCCAGTGAATGTCGCGCGCAGGAATCCAGTTCGCAGCCGAGCGCCGACCCCCAAAACGGCCTTGCAGGCCCCAGCCTGGCGCTGCGGGAGGCGCTCGCAGCAGCCTGTTCGCAAAGCGAACGGGAGTTCACGAAATTTCTCACCGCGCGCAACGCGCAAACTTTCTCGACACTGACGCCGGGGGCGCGCGTTGCGCTCATGAAGCGTTTCGTTCTGCTGGATGAGCCTGGCAGACCCTCGCTGGTGACCGGCGCGTCCGGCAGGCCACTGGTACGCTGCGAAACTCCGGGCGGGGCCGCCGAAGCGCAAATTGGCGGCGCGGAGATTTCAGACAATCTCGCTTTCCTGCCCGTGGAGATCCGCGACGCCACCGACACCGTTGGCGCAAACGTGATGCACGTGAAGATGGGGCTGGTTCGCGAAAATGGCGAATGGAAGCTGCTCTCGGTGGGTCTCGTACTTCTTGATCTGCCTTCCCTTGCCGCCGAATGGGACGCTGCGCAAATTGAGTTCACCGAGCACGCCGCCGTCGATGCGCTCAAGCTCATCGCCGATGCCGTCGAAACGTATCGCCACACCTACACTCGTCTGCCGGACTCGCTGGCAAACCTGGGACCCACCAAGCGTGGAACAGTAGCCGGCCCGGAAGCCGCCGGCCTTCTGGATGCGGATCTCGCTGCCGGCGCGCGGAGTGGCTACAACTTCCGGTACGTCATCGCCGGGGCCAGCACGCTTGGCGCGCCCGCGAAATTCGCCCTCGCGGCTACGCCGCAAACCTACGGCCGCACGGGTCGCCGCTCCTTTTTTCGGGATGCGAACGGGGGGCTGCACGGCGCGGACCGCCAGGGTTCCGTTGGAAGCGAAGTGGACCCGAAGGTCGAATGAGACGTTTGAATTCGGCGGTGCGTTGACACTTTGGAGCGGGTTGGTGCGTTGAGGCTTGCCCCCAGCCCCGCCGGCTCCCACACTACGTTGCAGGGTCAATCCTCCGACAGCGACGCTCACGACGACGAGCGGCGCTTACTACCTATGGGTCTCTCAGGGCAGGACACTCCAGGAGCCCTGACATGGCAGATTCAATGGCCGATCGACGTGATTGGCCGCGGTACGCGCTAACGCTGGTCGCGGAAGTTTTCGAACCACTCAACTCCACGGTGCTGAACGCGCGGTCATCGGACGTGAGCCGCAGTGGCTGCTACATCGACACGCTGAGTCCTCTCCCTCCCCAGACACGGATCAAAATTCAATTGCGCAGCGGCGACGATGTCTTTGAAACGGAAGCACGCGTCGTCTACGTCAGTCCAGGGCTGGGCATGGGCGTTCATTGGGGGACCAACCCCGAAGAAAAACATGTCGCGCTACTGGACGGCTGGCTGCAGAAGGCCGCCATGCCTATTGCTTAGAAACATGAGAGAGTGATTCGGCGAAGGCGCGCCAATCGTCTTCGCTACACCTCATCAGTATTTGATTTGACGAGGCTGCAGCATTTGTGCCGAGGCGTACTTGGCGCTACCATCGAGCGTTTCCGTATGGGCTACTCAACACCCGCGCGCATGGTTCTCGTGCTGATCGCCGCTTTGTTGCTGCGTCCGCAGCCCGGCGCGGCGGCAGAGCCACAAGTGGATTCGCAATATGGTCCGCTCCCCGTCTTCGAGTTGCACAGCGGGTTCTGGATCAATCTCCATCACACGCTCTATGGGCAAGCGCGGCAATCCCGCGACGGCCGAGGCAGTCCGTCCGGCGCGGGAGCCGCTACCCGACGCACGCCGAGCGAACAACTCGCATGGGACGCGGCCGTTGCCTACTACGCCGCCAACTATCAGGACAAAGATCTGCTCTTCAACACCGAGCTGATCCTGTTGAAAAATCAGCTCGGCGATTTCGAACAATGCGATGAACTTTCTGGCGCAAAAAAGAAAACCTGCGACGCCGGCCTTCCGCCAAAGCTGACACGCATCCTGGATGCCGCCGCTCCGGTTTATCGCACGCATGAATGGCCGGAGCACGACCGCGCCAACCGCAGATGGATCGCCGGCGTGTCGCCGCTAGTGCGCGTGAAAGGCGTCGAGTTATCGCAGCGCCTCGCTGAGATTTACCAAACCCGCTGGCCCAAGGAACGCATCCGCGTGGATGTCACCGCATTCGCAAATTATGCCGGCGCTTACACCACGCTGGATCCGCTGCGCGTGGTGATCTCCAGCACCGATCCCCGCAATCAAGGCAACTCCGCGCTGGAGGTCTTGTTCCATGAAGCCTCCAACGGCATCGCCGAGCCGGTGCAACTGGCCATCAATCGCGAATGCCGCCAGCGCGATAAAGCAATTCCGCGTGATTTGTGGCACGCACTCGTGTTTTACACTACTGGCGAAATCATCAAGCCGGTCGTCAACGAGGAAAACACGAATGCCGGTGGGGGCGAATACACGCCCTACGCGTTCCGCGAACGCCTTTACCAACGCGGATGGGACGATTACCTCAAACTTCTCGAGCGATTCTGGCAACCGTACCTCGACGGCAAAGCCACCTTCGACGACGCCATCGCCCATATCGTCTCCGCTCTGTAACTCGAACGGAGATGCAGTTCGGCCTCGGCAGCCGACGTTTCCATCTTCGCTTTCCTCACCGCCGAAAATCTCAACTTCCCATCCCAGAGGCGACGGATTTCGTGAACTAACCCCCTGTTCGCGATACTTGCTATTCGCGTAACGCTTTTGCTAGCATCGCAGCCGTTTGTCCCAGTAAGTTCCTGCCTTACCGACAACTGGACGTTACATTCATGCCCAGGGCTTTGCGCACCCATAGGTTTCGCTCCATCATCGCACTCGCTCTTTGTTTTCTATTCGCTCGCGGAATTGTGGCGCAAGGATTCGAAAAAGCCGGGATGTTGAAGAAGAAAATAATTCTTCACCGGAAGTTGCCGGCCGTTATCCATTTCACCGGCACCACATTTCAGGTCAAGGTCACCGCTCGCGACCCCAAAAACGCGGATCTCGCGGTCGTATTGAAGGACCGGCTGGAAACGGAGATCTCCAAGAGCAACCCGCATCTCCAGGCCGATGAGAAATCCCCCGAACTGGTCATCAACTGCATCGTCACCGGCTTCGACATGCCGCCCGAGGAACACTACTCCAAGAATGTAACGGTAATGGCCAAGGGCGCCCCGAATGCTCAAGGCAAAACGCAAACCAAAGCCGTCGACGTGCCCGTGGCGTATAAGAAGATCAAAGGCTCTCTCGACATTTCCTATGAGGCGCGCGACCGCAATCATCACACTCTGGATGCCACGAACGTTCCCGCAAAGTATTCCGAGGATTTTGAGGTGGCTACCAACCTACCGGCCAATAAGTCAGGGCTGGGCAAGATGGAAGATCCGTTCAAACGCCTGTTTGGAAAAAAAACCGAGGAGCCCAGCGGCCCTCCTTCGCCGTCGGAGCTGAAGGACAAGCTGATCAACGACGCGATCGAGCAGATCGTGCCGCGGATCACGACCACGAATGAAACGATTGAGGTCTTGCTGGCGCGCGGGAAGTTGGACGAGGCTAACAAGTCCGCTGAAGGCGGACTATGGACTCATTATCTTGAGCAGCTCGAGCAAATGACACCGTTCCCCAAGACTAAAGATGATGCCTACCGCCTCTACAACATTGGTGTGGCGTACGAAGCTCTCGCCTATCAATCCGAGAGTGAGGACGCCGCAAGAAAATCCTTACAAGAGGCCGCCATCAACTACGGTAAAGCCGTCGATGCCAAGCCCGACGAGAAGAATTTCATTGAGCCGCAGAAGCGCATTGAAACCGCCATGAGCTATTTGCGCAAACTGGAAGCGGAGAGAAAAGCGTTCGAGGCTGCGAATGGACAGCGGGCGAGGTCCGACGCACCGCCGCCGGTGCCGCCCGCCCCTGATCCAACTCCGCCCGCCAATAAGCCGATCGATAAACCGAAATCACCGAATCCTCAACCAAAACCGGCCCCAAAGCCCCAGCCGCAAAAGCCGGTCGACGTGTTGACGAACGACAAAGTGATTAAGATGTCGAAAGAACATGTGGACGAGGCTACGATCATCGCGACGATTCACGACGCTGCGGCCGTGGACTTCGACTTGTCGGTGGACGGCAACATTGCCTTGACGCATGGCGGCGTCAGCAGCAATGTACTCGCCGCCATGCGCGCCCGGGCAAAGCAACCGAACCGTGGCGTTCCCAAAGCGGGAAACAATTGATGATGCGATCCTTGAGCAGAGGAGCGATCTGCGTCGCGATCATCGTCTTTACGGCGCTCGCTCCGCGGGCGGGCGCGCAGGATCAGTGCAACCTTGCCAAAGACCTTGTCGTTCAGGCGCTGGAGCGCATCAAGACGGGCACGAACGAGGAAGCCGGCGACGGCCTGCAACTCCTGAAGCACGCGACCGAGGTCTGTATCAATGCCGGCGATGCCTGGTATTACCGCTCCGTCTTCGAGAGAAAAATTGGGCAACCTTCGAAGTCCGACTATTCGTTGAAGAAAGCCAAGATGTTCGGTTCTGAAGCGATGGATCAGAATGCTGATCCCTTCCAACTCGCCACCACTCCCGGGGCGCCGAAAACCGCCGCGGGCCCGGTTCACGAGAAGTGGGCGCTGGTTGTCGGCATCTCCAGGTTTCAGGACAAGCGACTTGGCCGCCTGAATTTTGCCAGCAAGGACGCCAAGGATTTCGCGGCCGTTTTGGTCGATCCCTCGGTTGGGCGCTTCAAGCCCTCCAACGTGCACTCGCTGGTGGACGGCGAGGTCACCACGCGCCAACTCAAGCAGGAACTCAACTGGCTCGCGCGCAGCGCCAACGACCCTAACGACCTCGTGGTGATCTTCCTCAGCAGTCACGGCACCCCGCGCAACAAAGACACCGCCGAGGTCAATTACATCGCGACGAGCGACACGGAGATCGAACCTGAAGACAATCTGTTCGCTACGGCTCTGCCCATGGTGCAGATCTCCGACATCGTGCGCTCGCGCATCAAGGCGCAACGCACCGTCGTCCTTCTCGACACTTGTCACAGCGGGGCCGCCGCAAGCTCGCAGGCCAACGCCGGTTCGCCGCGTTCCGACTTGCCGGCCTCCGGCGATGTGCTCGACCGAATTCGTCAAGGAATCGGTCGCGCGATCGTGACCTCGAGTTCCCCCGACGAGAAATCCTATGAGGGCACGCCCTATGCAAACGGCTACTTCACGCATTTCTTGTTGGAAGGATTGCGGAAAGACGGCGGCCGGGATTCCGTCGAAGAACTCTACACATCTCTGAAGCAGAACGTTTCCAAAGCGGCCAGCTCGATCCAGCGGAAGCAAACCCCGGTATTGGCCTACAGCGAACGCGGCGCGGAAATCATCATCGGTGTTCCGCCGTCGGGCGGCTAGAAGCGAAGCCGGCAGACAACAGCGTCCGGAAACAAGCTTTAGGCGGCACCGCCCGCCGCGCGTTTCGCCTTTTGGTCCTCGACCGGCGTCGTTTCATCGAGGGTCCCAGCTTCGGCAGGTTCGGCGTCTTCGACGACCGCGAACTCCTCGAGGCTCGCGACGTCTACCTCCACTTGCTGTCGCTCATTTCTCAACTTGTCCAATTCTCGTTGCGCTTTCGCCCTGCCTTCCGCCAGGTCCGACAGCTGATGAATAACCACGCCCGCGGCGACGGGTATAAAGTTGAACCAACGATTCAAGCTGTTGAATGCGATTAAGCTGAAAACGAATGCGGCCGGAATCACGGAGGAGCTGATCAGAAGAGCTTTCATGGGACGGTTCTCGAAACGATAGAACACGAAGACGAGGCCAATACTGACGCACAAGTCGATGCAAAACTCGGATATTTCATTTAGATCGGTGATGCCACCGCCGGTAAGGTCGGTTTGAATCGCGAGGGCGTTCAACTTCACCCCTTCCATCGGGCCCATTGGCGTAAAGTATTCGTCGCGCGCTTCCGGAAATCCTCCGCCGATCAAAACAATCTTGCCATCAAACAGCGCGGCCCGGGTTTCATCAATTTCTTTCTCTTTATTTTCGTTGCGCACTCCCTGGCCCGCTTCTGTTTCGCTCTTTGCCTTCTCCCCGGTAAGAAACTGCCGCGAATCGATGGTCTGAAACCTGTAGCGGCCTCCTTGAAAATTGAAAATCACGTGCCCGTCTGAATCCGAACTACCGACACCCGCATATTCCTGCAAAATCGCTTGCGCAAACGTAGGCATGTAGCACTTTTCGCCCTTTGCAAGGGCGCCTTCCGGACATCTATCCTCCGTCTTCGCGACCTCGACCCTTCTTTCGAAGTGCCGCACCGACCCATCATCGTCAATCGGAAATCGCGGGACGCCCAGAGGGTCGCATTGGGGGTTTGTCTTGCTATCGCAATTCAATGGCAAACTCTTCAAGTCCGGGTTGAGCCCCAGCGGTACTTCCAGCGTTCTCGGGACCGCCGCCCACACGATCGCCGAACGCAATTTTTCGGCTCCGGGACGCGGCGTTTGCGCTTTCCGCAGGGCATTTAACTTGTCAATCAATCTCCCGCACTTTTCCGCGCACGAAGCATCTCTCTTGCCGTCGCTATTTCTCTTGCAAGGAGCGGCCCAGTCGTTGGTATCGATATCCACGCCGATTACTCTGGGGTTGTATTTCTGTATCGCCTGTATCAGATCGAGCAATTCGAATTTGTCCAGCGGACTGGTTCCTTCGAAGAGTTTCTGGTAATCGTCTTCACCGATCTCCACGACTACGATGTCTTGCGACAACTCCGGTCTGTGCACGCGGATCATCGCATCCAAATGAGAGGCCTCGAAGCCTCGGAACCATCCCAGCGCTTCCATCCAGGAAACCGCCATCATGATGATGAGAACGTAAGGCAGCGCCTCCACAACCCTCCGCCTAAATTCCCCCCAGCTCCATTCCTGCTCGGGCTCATCAGGAGCCGCCGTGGTTCCAAATACGCGCAGCAGTCGCACTCTCAACGATTCAACGATTTTCATGGGCGTGTCGCTCCCTGCTTCGGGGATGCCAGCGATTCCAAGTAGGCGCGCAGCAGCGCCCGCGTAGCTCCCGCATCCATCTCTTCCGGTAATTTCGTGGATTCGCTCACGGCTCGCTCGAACGCCGCGGCCTGCCTCGCGTATTCTGGCGCCGCCGCTACGAGAACCCAGCAGTCGGAATCGCCCGGATCTCCGCTTTGACTCACGAGGCCCAGCTTGTACAAACCAGTGCGCACCGCGGGCGGAGCCTGGACCAGGACGGCTTGCCCCTTCGCATACGTCACGCGAGGCGCCGGGCCCGAAAATGTCTGCGTTTCCACGGAGGCGAACTTCACGTTGTACGTCCCCGGATCCATATCGCGGAACACCGCCCGCAGATCGATTTGCCCGCCCTGGAGAGGTACGACCGCATCCGCCAACTCGGCCTCGGCCCCGCGGCTGGCCGCCACCATGTATTTTTCCGGCTGCGACTGCGTCAGACGCGTGAATGCGTCCGAAATCGTCTCCACAAAGGCGGTCACCAGGCCCTTGCCTTGTCCCACCATCCTCAGGTCAACCGCGCAAGTGCCCGGAGTGCCCGGAGGCTTCACCGGACAACTCTGCGCTTTATCAGGTCTCGCTTTTTCGCAGGGATACGAATGCAAGACGTTATCCTTCGGCGCGTTCTGCATGAGCACGATCGCGTCACCTTCGTTCCCAAACAGGCAGATCGGCCCGACCGTGAGCGTCTCTCCAAAGCGCACCGGGCGCTGCGCATTGATGGCGCCGCTCTGAGCCTGCGTGCTCCCGTCTTGGCGCATCGGCGTCCAGTCTCCACTGACGCTCACGACGACCACCTGAGCCTGCCCGCGCTGATCCGAAACCAACGGCAAGGCGCACGCACACACCAGTACGAGCGCTCCCCACACCGGGAGGCTACGTCTTCCAAAAGACCATCGAAGGTGGGCCGCCATCGCACCTCCAACCACATTTCCGCTCGTGCGCAACCTCAGAGGAGTCGCTCAGGTGGGACAGCAATAAGCCGTGAAGTATACCCCCAGCTATCCCGGATGCACCAGTAACCAAAGTAATGGAACGACCTAGCCCAGACACTGCTGCTTGCCCGGAGGGATGCCCCGATCCGCCTCCGCGACCCGCTAAGCGGATAGCGGAATTTCGCGAAGCACTCACGGGATGCACCGAAGCGGGGCTAGAGGAGTCGATTGTTTGCCAACAACGCGATGAGGCAAAACACGATATCATCAACCCTTCGCTTTCAACACCGAACGAGTTAGCAATTGTCGATGCGAGGCACGCCCGTCGTGCAGTGGAAACCCCAGTTGCCGCGCCCTCTCTCAACCATTCAAAGCTATGGCCTCGCTGCGCTTTCCGTTTCTGTGGCGCTTGGCGGGGCACTGCTGCTAGAGCGGTTCGAGTTCCGCGACGTGGAGGTTCCGCTGTTCCTGTTCGCCGTCGCCGTGTCCGCATGGTATGGGGGGACGGGAGCAGCGGTACTGGCGCTGGTACTGTCCTGCATAGCTTTCGACTACTTCTTCGTACAGCCCCTATACAGTTTCTACGTCTCCGGTTCCGATCTCCCTTATTTTATTGTGTTCGCCACTTTCGCTTTGCTGGTCACGTGGTTCAGCGCCGTGCGACGCCGCGTGGAACGCGACCTTCGACAAGCTCGCGACGAATTGAAAATTGAAGTTGCGGAACGCACCCAGCAGGCCAGCTTGCTGAACCTCACCCACGACACGATTTTCGTCCGCGATATGACCAACGTCATCACTTACTGGAATCGGGGCGCTCAGGAGCTGTATGGATGGACGCCCGAGCAGGCTATTGGCAAGCGCTCTCCTGAGTTATTGCATACCGTCTCTCCGGCGCCGATCGAGCAGATTCGCGAGGAACTGCTGCGTTCCGGGCGTTGGGACGGTGAACTCGAGCGGAGCAAGGCTGACGGATCCCAGGTCGTGGTCGCGAGCCGCTGGTCGTTGCGGCGGGACGAGCAGGGACAGCCCACCGCGATACTGGAAACCAACAACGACATCACCGAGCGCAAGCGGCGCGAACAGGAAGCTCGCGTTCTCAACGAGGAGCTCGCAAAGCGAACCGCTGAGCTGGAAGCCATCAACCGGGAATTGGAGGCATTTGCTTATACCATTTCGCACGATCTCCGCGCGCCGCTTCGCCATATCGCCGGGTTCACGGAACTCCTGCAAAAAAATTCGGCGTCGCTTCTAAATGAGAAAAGCCAACGATACGTGACCATGATTCTGGAATCGGCGAACCGTATGGGCAATCTGATCGACGACCTTCTGGCCTTTTCCAGAATAGGCCGCGCGGAGACCCACAAGACGCCGGTCAGCCTTGATCAACTTGTGCAAGAGGCTCTGTCTGAAGTGCGGCAGGAGACCGACGGGCGCATTATTGTTTGGAAGGTTGGTGAGTTGCCCGCATGGTACGGAGACCGCTCCATGCTGCGGCTGGCACTCGTCAATCTGATTTCGAATGCAGTAAAATTCACGCGCACGCGCGCGCTTGCCGAGATCGAGATAGGATGCAGGGAGCAAGATCAGAATCAGGTGGTAGTGTTCATTCGAGACAACGGCGTCGGCTTTGATATGAAATATATCAATAAGCTTTTTGGCGTATTCCAGCGTCTCCATGGGCCCGAGGTCTTTGAAGGCACGGGCATCGGGTTGGCAACCGTTCAGCGCATCGTTCATCGACATGGAGGCCGAGCCTGGGCGGAGGGTCTGGTGGATAAGGGCGCCACCTTCTATTTCTCACTTTCGAAATCGCAGGGAGTCTAAGTGATGACCAATTTTGGCCGAATCTTGATGGTGGAAGACGATCCGAAAGACGTGGAGCTCAGCCTGACGGCTTTGGAAGAATACAATCTCGCCAACGAGGTTGTGGTCACTCGTGATGGTGAGGAGGCACTGGACTATCTATATTGCCGAGGCAAATTCAGTGACCGTCCGGATGGCAATCCCGCCGTCCTGCTGCTCGATTTGAAATTACCGAAGGTCAACGGATTGGAGGTGCTGCAGCAGATCAAGTCGGATGCCAAGCTCATGATGATTCCCGTGGTGGTGCTGACCTCCTCTCATGAAGAAAAGGATATGGTGGCGAGCTATAAGCTGGGCGTGAACGCCTACGTCGTAAAGCCCGTGGATTTTCATGAGTTTGTGAATGCTGTGAGGGAACTCGGAGTCTTTTGGGCCATTATCAATGAGCCGCCGCCAGGAAGCTTGAAAAAACATTAGTCGGGAAATGAAATCGCAGCTGCGTATTCTATATCTTGAAGATGACCCCGGGGACGCAGAGCTTGTCCAGGAAACGCTCGCGGCCGACGGCATCGCCTGCCAGCTAACGCGTGTTGAAACTGAGGCTGATTTTGTCACGGCCCTCCAACAGCGCGGCTTTGACCTGGTTCTCGCGGACCACACCCTTCCTACTTTCGATGGCCTGTCTGCCCTGAAAATCGCTCAGCGAAACTGGCCAGAACTACCGTTCATCTTTGTCTCTGGAACCTTGGGCGAAGAAGTGGCTATTGAAGCGCTCCGGTTCGGCGCTACCGATTACGTTCTGAAGACGCGGCTGTCGAGGATCGTGCCCTCGGTGCAACGCGCTTTACGCGAAGCCGAAGAAAGAAGCGAACTCAGGCGTTCCGGGGAAGCGCTGCGGCGAAGCGAAACTTACCTGGCCGAAGCGCAAAAATTGAGCCACACCGGCAGCTTTGGCTGGGATGTTCGCAGCGGAGAGGTCTACTGGTCTCAAGAGAGCTATCAAATCTTTGATTGCGAGCCCGCCGTCAAGCCTACGGTTGAGTTGATCGACCAGCGAATCCACCCGGAGGACCGGGCGACCGTGCAGCAAATCATGGAACGCGCATCCCGCGACCGGACGGCGTTCGATTTTGAACATCGCTTGCTGATGCCTGATGGATCCATCAAATACGTGCGGGTCATGGGCCGTCCTTCGAAGGATGATGCGGACAACTTCGAGGTCGTGGGTGCGGTCACCGATATTACCGAACGCAAGCACACCGAAGAAGCGTTGCGGCGAAGCGAGAGTTATCTGGCGGAAGCGCAAAGGCTTACGCATTCGGGGAGCTGGGTCTGGCAGGTGGCGGGAAGAGGCGCTTCGCACCTCTCCGATGAATGGTATCGCATATACGAATTCAATCCAGAAGACGGCCCACCCGATTGGGAAAAGCGCCTCCAGCGTGTCCTTCCCGCCGATCGCGCTCACTGGCAAGGCACCATCGAGCGCGCCATTCGCGAAAAGGCGGATTACGAAGTGGAATTCCGAATCCTCTTGCCAGTCGGCCGCATCAAGTGGATCCATACCGTCGGACATCCCGTTTTGGACGCCTCCGGCGAAGTCGGACACTTCGTCGGCAGCTCCATGGATATCACCGAGCGCAAGCTTGCCGACGAGGCCCTGCGGCGGAGCGAATCTTATTTGGCCGAGGCCCAGAGAGTAAGCCACACCGGCAGCTGGGCGGTGGACGTTCGCAACATGGAGAACGTTTATTGGTCGCCGGAGATGTACCGCATTTTTGAGCTGGATCCGGCTCTCGGGTTGCCCGTGTATTCAGAGGTTGCACGGCTGCGATTGCACCCTGACGACACGCCTTACCACGCGATTGTGAATCAGGCGATTCGAAACAGGACCGATTTCGAGACCGAGTATCGTCTGGTCTTTCCCGAGGGTAGGACCAAATACATCCATGTGATCGGGCATCCATTGGCCAACGCGTCCGGCGAAGTCGTCGAAATCATCGGTACCGCCATGGATGTCACCGAGCAACACGAATCGCGGACCGCTCTGGAGACCGCCTTCGCCGCAATAAAAACACTCCAGGACCAGCTCTACAAAGAAAACATCGCTCTGCGCGAGGAGATCGACAAAGTCTCGATGTTCGAGGAGATCGTGGGCACGTCTCCGGCTCTGCAGGCGGTCCTAACGCGGGTTGCCAAGGTGGCCCCGGCCGATACCACCGTCCTGATCACCGGTGAAACCGGCACCGGCAAGGAACTCATCGCGCGCGCTATCCATAAGCGGTCACCGCGCGCCTCCCGCGCCTTTGTGAGTGTGAATTGTGCGGCCATACCCACCACGTTGATCGCCGCAGAGCTATTCGGTCACGAGAAGGGCGCTTTTACGGGAGCCCTGCAGCGGCGGCTGGGCCGGTTCGAACTTGCCGATGGCGGCACCATCTTTTTAGACGAGATCGGCGAGCTGCCTGCTGAGACCCAAGTCACTCTGCTGCACGTTTTGCAGGAGCGGGAGTTCGAGCGCGTTGGCGGAAACCGCACCATTCAAACGGATGTGCGGGTGATCGCCGCGACCAATCGCGACCTGGAAAAAGCGATCGCCGATGGCGTATTTCGCAGCGATCTGTTCTATCGCCTTAACGTGATCCCCATTGAGATTCCACCTCTCCGCGAACGCAAAGAAGACATCCCTGCACTGGTCGCGTACTTCATACAGCTCTATTCCAGGAAGATAGGAAAGAAAACAGAGACCATCGAAAAGAAGACCATGGACCTGCTGGCGTCCTATGCCTGGCCGGGAAATGTTCGGGAACTACAGAACGTGATCGAACGATCGGTCATCGTCTCTGACACCGGCGTTTTCTCCGTGGATCCGAGTTGGTTGTCCGCTGAGCCTTCCTCCGCTCTACAGGGCATCATATCGATTGCCAGGAAGTCCGCCGCCCAGGAAAAGGAAGCAATCGAGAAGGCGCTGGCGGCGACTCGTGGCCGCGTTTCGGGTCCAACAGGGGCGGCCGCCCTGCTCCGCATCCCCCGGCAAACACTCGAGTCCAAGATCACCAGCTTGGGAATCAACAAGCGCAAATTCAAATCCGCGTAGCCCGTTGTCGTTAGTCGCACCGGGAAGCGCGTTGTGGGCATCAGCCGCCCCAAAACTTTCGCTGGCAATCATAACGCATTAAGCCGACATCGGCACAACGCGTATAATGCCGCATCAGTCTGGAACACCGTTTTCGAGGAAGAGTCAAGACCTTTGGATTGGCGTTCCACGATGAGGTGGCAACATCAGTTGCAGAGGGACGATGATGTCAGAGCGATCAGGAACCCTCGCTGACGATCCGTTCGGTGGTCGGCGCCCAACCAGTCACGAACGGGTGTATGGACGGCCTTGGGATGCGTCATATCACGACGGCCCCGCACCTTGGGATATCGGCCAGCCGCAGCCAGCAATAGCGCGTTTGGCATCCGAAGGCGGATTTGCCGGAGCGGTCCTCGATGCCGGCTGCGGCACCGGCGAGCACGCTCTTCTCGTCGCCTCGCTGGGATTGTCGGTTCTGGGCGTTGACGTGGCTGAGACGGCATTGGCGATGGCTCGAAAGAAGGCCGCCGACCGTGGGATCGAGGTTGAGTTCACCGCGGCTGACGCGTTCCAGTTGGAGCGTTTGGGGCGCATGTTTGAGACCGTGCTGGACTGCGGACTGTTCCACACCTTCGACGGCGATGAGCGACCAGGATACGTGGCGAGTCTAGCGTCGGTGACCAAGCACGATGGAACCCTATATGTGTTGTGCTTCAGTGACGATGGTCCCGAAACTGGCCCGCACCCCATCCGTGCGGAAGAGCTAAGAGCGGCGTTCAACCCCAGCAACGGATGGAATGTCGCCGCCATCCAACCGGACCGGATTCAGACGAGATTCCACGACAACGGCGCACCGGCCTGGTTCGCGACAATCAAACGGATCTAGACTGCGGGACTCTTCTGCATCAGAACTAATGGAGCGTCGCGTATTCAGACTTAGCAGCGATAAGAGCGGGAATGTTCGGGTCGGCGTTTTTCCAGAGGGTGAGGAACTCCTGATAGGCTTTTCCGGCTTTTGCCGGGTCGCCAGCGAGCGCGGAGCCGCGCGCCAGCCCCAGGTAGGAAAGCGAGTAGAACTGTCCCCAGTAGGGGTGTTGCCAAGAGCTGCCCCAATTGGCGCCTTTGTGATCCAGGATCGTTTCAAACTCAGCCGCTGCTGCAGCGCCTTGACGCAGACCCAGGTAAGCCAAGCCCCGCAGGTACATCGCCTCGGGGTAAGCACGCTCGTAGGGCGCGGCGGATGCCAGCAGTTCCACGGCTTTGCCCGGCTGACCGCGCTTAAGCGCGATCGCAGCGCGAATCGCAGGTAGCTGCACCGAATTCCAGAGGGTTCCGTTTGGAAACAGCTTGGAAGTCTCCCCGGCGATCTTCTCCGCTTGGGCCGCATCACCGCACATGGCCAGTGCCAGCGCAGGACGCCCCAGTCGCCGCACAGTCTGACAATTACCCGACAGCGCATCGGCACGCGCATCGGCCTCTTCAAATTCGGCGGCGGCGTTCCGGAGCCCATGGCGCCGCGCCGTCTCAGCGGCTCGCTGGTACAGTTTGCTCGACTCGCGACGATGGCCAAGAGCATTCTGATTGGCCGCCTGCAAGCCAAAGCTGAGGTATTCCACCGGCTTGCCCGCGAACCATTGAATCTCCCGCGTAGCGGCCGCATCATCGCTCTCGACGTAAGCGATTTCGAGGAAGCGCTGGTGGATCCTCCCTCCGCCGAGTCCCTGCGCCCTCAGTTTCTCGGCTAATTGCTTCGCCTCGGTGAGCCGATCCAGGCATAGGTAGGCGTCCAGTTGGCGCCGGTACGGAGGTTCCACGTTCGCCTGCAGCGCAGTCGCTTCCAGGCTTTCTTTGAGCCCCTCTTCGAATTGCCCCAGGTCTATGTACTCGACACTTAAGTTGTTATGGAATCCCCAATAGCGGGGATAGTTCTGGATACTCAACCGATATGCGTCAATCGCCTTGTCGGTCTGGCCGTCATACGAGTAGTAGGTAGCCGTAATGAGGTCCCGCTCAAACTCGGAAACTCGGTCGATCAGACCGAAAGCTTTTTGTATGTATTCCCGGCTGCGCTCTATGTCCCCGGCATTGTCGAAAGCGGTGCCAAGGAAATAGTAAGCCATCGCGAAATTTGGATCGAGTTCAATAGCGCGCTCAAACAACGGGACCGCGGCCAGAAATTGACCCTGTTCCATCTCCGAATAACCCGCGGTGTAGTTCTGGAGAGCTCCCAGCGATGGGGTGGTGGCTTGCTCGAGCGGACGATTCAACTTCTGGATCGAGTTGAGCGACTCTCCCAGCTTCGCCCTCATGGCGGTGGCGGCGGTTCCTAACGCGTTCAACACATGCTCTTTGTCGCCCGCTTGAATTTGTTCTCGAGCCAGCGTCGCGCCGCCCTGGCAGGTTGTGGCCTGTAGCGTCATGACGTAGTTCTTACCCAGGCTCCCGATGGAGCCGTCGATGGTGGCCGCGGCTCCGTCCCGCACGCAGATGTCATGTGCGATCTGGTTTGTGATGTGGCTCGAGGGATCTACACTCATCAACCGCAGGTCTTGTTGTACCTGCTCGTCGTCCATGATTTTCAGGAAGGGTGATTGTTCGAGTTGTGCGGAAAGCCCCTGCCGCAGCGTGCCATCAAACACTGTGTCGCCGGTCGTGTTCGTGAAGTCGGCGAGGACGATAGTGTCCTTGTCAGTCAGCGCGTGCGCCTGGCGGGTGAAAAACAACCAGCCGCACACAGCCAGCCCGATAATCACAATAGTTGCGGCGGCGACCGCCCGCCATCGAGTGGATTTCCGGGCGGGCTTCAACAAGGCCTCAGTTGTGGCGACGGCTGCCCGGCCCGATTCCGTGTCTCGCTTCAACCTCTGCAAATCCGCGCGGATTTCGGCGGCGCTCTGGTAGCGCAGCTTCTTGTCTTTTTCCAGTGTCTTGTTGATGATTTCTTCTAACTTCGGGCAAGCTTCGGGATTCAGTCGCACTGGTGCAACCGGCCTGCGATTCAGAATCGCGTCCGCAATCACGCCAGAGGTCTCACCCCGGAAGGGCTGAACTCCTGTCACCATTTCGTAGAGCACCACACCAAAGGAAAACAAATCCGTGCGTGCATCCAGCTCTTCGCCACGCACTTGTTCTGGCGACATATACGGGATGGTGCCAATCGCCCTGCCCGGTCGAGTGAGCTGTTCTCGCCCGCTGACCGTGGGCATCGCCGAAAGATTCACGGCTCCACCGGCGGGCACCAGCTTCGCTAGCCCGAAATCTAGAATCTTGGTGTGTCCTCGCTCGGTGACAATAATGTTGGCAGCCTTGACGTCGCGGTGAACGATGCCTTTGGCGTGGGCCGCTTCGAGCGCGTCTGCAATCTCAACCCCTAACTCCAGCATTTGCTCAAGCGGCAGGGGCTTGCCGGAAATGCAGTGCTTCAGAGTCTGCCCGTCTAGAAATTCCATCGCGATGAAGGGCTGGCCATCATGCTCGCCGATCTCGTAGATCGTGCAAATATTGGGATGGTTCAGGGCCGAAGCGGCCTGCGCCTCACGCTCGAAGCGGCTTAGCGCTTGCGCGTCTGGCGCAAACCCGTCAGGAAGGAATTTCAAGGCAACAAAGCGGTGGAGCTTGGCGTCCTCGGCTTTGTAAACGACCCCCATCCCGCCGCCTCCGAGCATTTCCAGGACGCGGTAATGGGAGACGGTCTGCCCGAGAAGTGATGGGGAGTCCGCCATTTGGCGTTTATCTTAGGTTGCGCCCAGGGGCAAGTCAACGAACCGAAACAGGTGAAGAGCTGCTGGGAACAATACTCGCCGCCAGCCAGGTGAAATCAACGCCGAGTAAACGAACTTATCGGGAGCTAGGCCAGAACAATGGTGGACGGTGGTCTTCGTAACGGTTTTCAGGCTTAGGGTCATGTAGGATTTCAAAATCAGGCCAATTTCAGAGGGGGTCGCAAGAATAGCGAAACCGGCGTGAAATCGCTCATCCTTAATCTTGATCGCCGCGAGGCTCAGCAAGATGTACAGAGCCGAGCGCGTGTAGTATGCGGGGCCCAAAGCACGCATATAACCCGCGCCCTTGATGGCGGTATCCGCAATATCCGCTACAAATAGAATCGTCATCAGACTGAAAATCCATCGTCGCCGCGAATAAAAATACTCTTTGAATCCGCTGTAGTCCGTCATCTCTTCCGGAAAGAGCATCACGCACAACAGAAACTGAATGACGGCATACATGGCGATAAAGAAATAGAGGGGGAACGTCCATTGCTGGATCGCGGCCAAACGATATTCCCACCACCAAAAATGAATCAAATAGAGAAAGGCAAAAAGGGCCCACAAGAGATGGACCCAATACACTTTGTATTCCTTAGGGTGTTGGACGATTCGTGCTACCCCGGAGAGGAGACGAGATACGCCGAGGCCAAGGATAATTGAGAAGAGCACGCGTACGTGCAAATACATATCCATTCGTTGGACTAGAGCCTCTCTGTTACGCGCAGAACGACGAGCGTGCGATCGTCGTGGGCTTCCGATGCGCTGCCGCTGAATTTATCGGTAGCGTCTAGAATTGCAGCTGAAATATTTTCAGCGCTGCCGCCAGGAGCCACTTTGCGGAGCACATCAGCCAAGCGATCGATGCCGAACTCCTGCTTCGTGGCGTCCGTTGATTCCATGATGCCGTCCGAGGCAAAAACAAGAATGTCCCCGGGAAGAAGGTTGAGGGTTACCGTCTCATAGTCGATGTCGGGAAACATCCCTAGTGGGGTACCTTCGATTTTGATTTCCTGAATTTCTCCGTCCCGAACAAGAATCGGGCGAGGGACTCCGGCTTTGGCAACGATCAACTGGCGGAGCCTGACGTCGTAGACGGCAAACGACAGTGCCACGTATTTGGGGCTCATCTGGGCCGCGTTGAGCCGCGCATTCAATACAGAGAGCATTTCTTCAGGCCAACACCGATGGTCTTGCGTGTATTCGCGGAGGATACCTTACCGCGAGCGACCCATAGAGCGCCGCGGCCGTGCCCTTACCCGACACATCTCCGAGCGCCAGGCCTAGTCGCCCGTTCCCGTAGGGAAGAAAATCATAGAAGTCACCAGCCAATTCGCGCGCAGGTCGAAACGCGGAGGCCACTTCGAGGCCGGCGACTTCTCGTTTACCTTGCGGCAAGAGTTGGCGCTGAATTTCGCGTGCGGTATCCAGATCCGCTTGCAGGCGTTGCTCGCGATCGCGGGATTGCTCGTACAAGCGTGAATTCTCAAGCGCGACGGCAATACACGATCCGAGGATTTCTAACATCCGCTCGTGCTCGAGAGTAAGGCGCTGAGCTGGGTGCTCTCCAGATCGAGGACGCCTATGAGCCGGTCCTGAAGCAAAAGCGGAATAACCAGTTCAGAACGTACGTTGTCGCTATGGGGAACTCAATGTAACGCTGGTCCAGACGAACGTCGTCGACACGAGCGGAAATGCGGGTTCCCGCAGCGTGTCCGGTGATTCCTTTGAAGAGCGAAACGGAGAGCTCAACGGTAATGGGTTCCTCGTAATGCTTGGCGAATGCGCACTCCAAGTGCGAACTGTTTTCATTCCAGACCATGACCATGAAGAGATGATAGTTAACGAGTTTTTTAACGCGGTCGGCAATTCGTTGCAAAAGCTCGTCTCTGGCCAGGATGGAAGTCAGTTCACGAGTGACGTCAAAAAGGACGGCGAGGGTTTGGTCTTGCTCAAAGTTGGGCACCGCTGATCGCTTTGGTTGCGCTGACGCCTGAGTGCCGGTCGAGAAATTGGCATGTTCGCGGGTGTCGCTCATGGTTTTCCCCGCGATAGCATAGCGTCAAGTGATGCGCTAAAGCCTACCTTTTGTCTCATGCCGAATCGAGACCCACCAACCGTGATTCGTCTGTGGGATTCCTGGAGGCAAACGTCGATCACAGGATTTGCCACCCGCGACGTGGCTAACGCCTGACGCCAGCGCTTATCAGACATGTTAGTCCGGGTAGCGAAGTTGCCGGTTCGCCGATTTACCGGGTCACGAAGCCCTTTCAGTTCGCAAGGACATGCAAGACGACAATCGCCAGTATGATTACGGCAATCAGTGTTGTCGCGGCAATGAAAAGGGAAGCCCAGTGCGTGCGCACCATGGCTAGCGATTTCTGCGATGTGCGCGGCAGAACAATGTCACGGTTCCAGTTGCGTAGTAATTCCGCGCAGCCACTGACAAGTACAATAAACGGTAAACCTAACAGCAGAAACCATAGGGCCCACATTCGGCCTGCGTACCACATGACTAGCTGCTGGGCGCTGCGAGCGGGTTCGTATTGCAGCGGCGGGAGATTGCGCAAAGCGAGCGCAGTCATAAAGAGCGCAGCGGGGAAGATGAGCACCAATTCCAAGACGGCGATGATGCGTGTGCGCATGCAGCACTTTATGTCACAAAGTACTCGCATTCGTCAAGTCCTGATTAACTCGCTTACCGCTCCAGTGGAAATTGTCAAAGGCATTTTCCGGCAATTGGCTCGTGCCTCTTCAAGGAGGTCCGGGCGGATGAGGCGGAACGGAAAGCGACTACGACAATTTTTTCTTTGGGTTTTGCGTTGAGACCGCGCGTGGGATGGCGATGGCCACAGCTTTTTCGTGGACACCGACGCGCGGGGTGGGGGACTTCACTTCTTGTCAGAAGCTTACGTTGATTCTGAATCGGGCCGGCTATTGTGGCTCAGTCGGCCCTGTTTGCGTGCCAAAAGCTCATTTATCTCTCTGGTGAGTTCTAGAAGTTTCTCAGGGTCCTGTTCGACGGAAGCCTGCTCGCACAGCTCTCTCCAGCGTTCCTTGTTCGCACCTTGCACGGAGGACACCCCCCGTCTGCGTTATAACACATCTGTCTAATCGCGTCTGTTCAATGACGAACAGCCAGGATACACAAGGCCAGAGCGCCACCGGAAATGCGGCATCCACTCCTGACCCCGTCGGCCTACTGCCCCAAAACACCCGCTAGTAACACCTATTGCAACCAGAGCGAGGTATCTTTTTCGTTTCAACAAACTCCATCGCAATGAGCTTTCGGTCGACGTGTGGTTCGTGGCGCCGTCCGCCTGAATGCAGCAAGCAGCGCATTCCGGCGGTGGCCCCGCATGTTGGACAAGGAACGGCGAGGAACACTCCTGCCGTCAAGTCTCTCATTCTCATTGGAACAAGTTACGCTGGGATTTTTCGCAAAACTGTCTGCTTTGGAACACTCCTCGTTGGATTCCAATAGCGCAGAGTGCGATCGTGCGCTGTCGTACCAGGCGAACCGCGTGTCCTAATCGAGAGTTGGTTGAATTTCGTGGCGTAATCGGCACGATTCCGGCAACCACCTTTCGCTGCCCAAAATGAAAAGCACAGCGAAGAAAATCCTTGTCGCGCTGTTAGTGATTTTCATCGGCTTTCCGACGGTACTTTTCCTGACCGCTTCTGCCGTCTAGTACGGCCCCTTGTCCGATAATCGACTTACCAGGCAAGTGGAATTGGCTCGCTGGCAACGGGACTGCCCGTCATCTAACTGTGCTTAGACTCCCGCGCCAATTTGTCGCAACAATCCTGCCTGCCGGAATCTTTCTTGTCGTGAGGTTGTATTCATAGAAGGAGCAGCCAGGAACATGGACCTTCTTACCCGAAGCCGGGATATTCGCAAAGGCCCCTTTATGCTCGGCGTCAAAACTCCATTCCACCGCAACCAGGTTCGTAGTGTGAGCCAGGTTCCGAATGGAATGTACATTGCCCGGGAATGCGGCGATGAACGGCGCTAATCAGTTTGTGGCTTGCGGTTGTTGCAATTGGACGAGGCTTCGGCCTCTTCAATCATTTGTTGTGACAGTTTCGGTACGAACTTTGCAATATGCGGAATGCCGGCGCATGGGATCGCGCTCTCCACGAATTCCGGCATTCACTATGGATGGGAGTTGGCGAGCTTGCGCTCAGCATCGGCTCGAATTTGTTTGGACTCTCCGGTCAGCGGCTCTTTCAACGGCGGGTGATTCCACCACCATTCGGGTAATTTGGCTTCCCTGCAGGCGCCGGGCCTCTGCGCACCTCGACACTCGGTTCACGCCTGACCCGCAACTCAGGCGGCCAACCACCCGAAGTGAATGGGCAGACGTTCGGTCCATACCGGGCCCCCGGCACCATGCTTGTTCCTCCCTCCACTTGATTTTTTGACTTACGACGATAAGTGCCCTTTCCTTTTTCGGGCGAGCTTCGGGCGTTAGCTGGCCCAGAGGCACGTGCTCTTGAGCGCTGCGACCGCGGGGTGTCGGCTGGAAGAGAATTGCTGGCGAATGGAGTGTCGGAACCCTTTACGGTCTCGTCCCTGACGGTTCCAAGATCCGGGCAAAGGTTGTTTCAACCCGCTGACCACGGAGTTCGCTTGCCCGCGGACCTCGCCTACGGGTGGAAATGGAATTCCAACTCTATGGGCGTTTCCGTCTTTGCCGGGGCAAACTTCCACTGCTTAACGGTATCGACCGCTGCGTTCACCAGCAGCGGGTGGCCGCCCAGGACTTCTACTTGTTTCACTTGTCCGTCCGGGCTGACGACAGCCTTAATTTTCACGGTACCAGATAGATTAAGCCCCCTGGCGAATGCGGGGTAAGCAGGTGTTGGATTCCTGATTACCTTGCGTTCTTCTTGCGCGCAGCAGACCGTCGCCATCGCAAGAGCGAGCAGCATCAGGCGTGCAGCCAGGGCGATCATGTTTCGGGAGTCAAAGCTGTCTGGGCGAATTGCTCGTACGCTGCACATATAGGCTGAGCATAGGGCTGGCCGGTAGAGTGAAGAATGGTGCGGAAGTACTACCGACGCTGTCCTTGCGTACAGTTCTGCTTCACTGTCCGGCAGAACGCCACCAGCGGCAGCGCCGGAGTTCGAGCTCAGTGAAAGCGAAGATCGAGCGCGTAAATCTCCTGGACGCTGCGATCCCGCATCAACAGAGGCTCGTCATCGGGAGTCAGTCCTGTCCAAGCGGCGAACATGTCGACGAGATGAGGAAAATTCTTGAGGCTTAGAACATGTTCCAGTACACGATCTCTTATTCTCACGCGAACCAGTTCCGCGGCACCGCCCTGCATTTTCCGTGCGTAGACATATTTCCCGTCGTGCGACCACTCGTTGTAGCTAACGCCTTCGCCCTCCGCCAAAAAATTGACCACTGATTCGTGTTGGTATCGAAGAGCATTAGTTTCGGCTGACCTTCCGAAAGGGCGCAGATATAACGATACTCTAGGCGAGAAAAGTTAATCCAGGCGATAAATCGCGATTTTACTTTTTCCCGTTTCGCCCGTTTTCCCGAAAACAATGGATTTCCCATCGGGCATCCAGGTTGGGTCTGATTCGGTTTGGTCGGGGCTGGCCTGTACGAG
>Ga0210383_10001052_pt1 | contig 25443 bp, 18 predicted proteins | sample IncBWC14OmetaG_FD_160072 | JGI IMG/M metagenome (GOLD analysis project Ga0210383, IMG submission 160072) | Forest soil microbial communities from Barre Woods Harvard Forest LTER site, Petersham, Massachusetts, United States - Inc-BW-C-14-O ... | reverse complement strand
GACGAAAAGGTCGAAGGCTCGGGTTTCGGAGGAGCCTCTTCTACCTTCGGGGAGCGCTTGCCTGCGTAATAGTGCCGGTGACCCCAAGATTTGGACCCAGCCGAGGCCGGCTTGCTATCGCCTTCCGCCTCCGTCTTGCCGGGCTCGGTCTTGTCGGCCTCGTCGGTGCTCACCGCCAATCGCTGGCCTTCGAATACCGCAGTCGAGCAGCTCCGATCGCTCACCGTCAACGAAGCGCAGATTTTTGCCGCCGCCGCGGCATCGGTGATGGGACCTGCCACCAGCCGCAACTGCATGCCGAGACCGTTGGTGTTTTCCTTGATGACGATGATGGGACGCAGCTTCGTCAGCGCGGCATTGGCCTTCGACTTGACGAGTCCGCGCCAAAGCGCGCGCAAACCGGGGATCGAATTGGCGCCGCCGACATCGACGCCAAACTCGGTGCGCCGGACCGTGAGTTCGGGCGCGGCCGAGACAGGCTCGGGCACAGTTTCCGCAACCGCCTTTGGAACTACGGCTGCGACTTCGGGCATCGGCGCACTGTTCACCACCTTTGGCGGCGCGGCCGGTTCGATCAGCTTTCCGGCCGCGGGATCGGGCGGACCCATCATCGATTTTGATGCCATCAGCGAGCCGGACGGCTGCTGTGCGGGCGCCGGCTGCGGCATCGAGAGCGACGCGACGGCGGCGGGCCCGGGCTCGGCCAGTGTCGGCGGCTTTGAGGCTTGCTTATCCTGTTTTTCCTTATCCTGCTTTTCCACGACAGCGGGAGCCGTTGCTGCGACCGGCCCCACCACAGGTGCCGGCGACGGTTTCGCGGCCGGCGGAGGTGAATCGACCGATGCCGTCACCGTCACTGCGGGCGCAGCGGCAGAAGCAGCCGAGCTCGCAGCCGGGGCAGGGGTCGGCGGGCTGGCGACGGTGCTAGCTGGCGAGGTCACGCTTGCATTGGCTTGGCTTGTATTGGGCTGACTCGCATTGCCTTGGTTTGCATTGCCTTGGCCTGCATTATTGGCCTGATTTGCGCTCGCCTGATTTGAACCGGTTTGACTTGAACCCGTCTGACTTACACCAGCTTGCGGAGGCGGCGCGGCGGACCCTTGGCGCGCGATTGCGCCGGTTACGGAATCGAGTCCCTGTTCGAGAACGCCAACGCGGGAGTAGAGCCGATCGCGATCGCTGTTGAGCGTGTCGACCGCCGAGGCCAATCGCCTGGTTTCGCTCTGGCTTTCCCTCGCCGTGAGTTGAAGCTGTTGCGCCTGCTTCAACAGGTCGGCCGATGCGGTCTGTTCATGCCGCATGCCGATCGAAGACTGGTTGGTGATGAGGGCTACAACGACCGCGCCGACCGAGACGGCCGCCCAGGTTCCGAGCCGCCAGAGCGTGCGCCGGTCAAATTCGTCTTCCTCGGCGAGCAAGCCGGAAAGCGCGCCGCCGGTCTCTTCCTTGTCGAAGCCGCCGCGCAGCCTGTCGGAAACCTTCGCCATGCGATGTCTTCGGCCCCCCTCAGGCCCCAACCGAATCAATCGGTAAACATTAACAGGAAATGGCCCGTCACCCTGAATCCCTGAGGCAAGTCCCACGGCGAATCGGGTTTCCATCCAACACGAAAACGCTCTATGAGGGCGATAGTGGATCGGACCACGCAACGCGCGCCTCGGCCATGCAGGGACGCCGTACAAGGGAATTCGGATGAGCGGCAGGACCAGCCTGACCATCGTGCTCGCAGCCGGCGAGGGAACGCGGATGCGGTCATCTCAGCCAAAAGTCCTGCATCCCGTCGCCGGCCAATCGCTGCTGGCCCATGTCCTGTCGGCCGCGCCGACCGGCGCCGGCGCCTCGCTCGCGGTCGTGATCGGACCGGATCACCACGCCGTTGCCGAGGAAGCGAAACGCTATCGGGGGGATGTCGAGACATTCGTTCAGCGCGACCGCAAGGGGACCGCGCATGCGGTGCTGGCGGCGTGGGAGGCCCTGGTGCGCGGGGCGGACGACTTGATCATCGCCTTTGGCGACACGCCGCTGATTTCGGCTGCAACATTTACGCGGCTGCGCGCTGCCTTGAAGCAGGGCGCTAGCCTCGCCGTACTCGGCTTTCGCGCCGCCGACCCGACCGGCTACGGACGGCTGTTGGTCGAAGGCGGACGCTTGGTGGCGATCCGCGAGCAGGCGGATGCGAACGCGGCCGAGCGCGAAGTCACGCTCTGCAACGCCGGCATCATGGCCTTTGACGGCCGCAAGGCGCTGTCGATCATCGAGAAGATCGGTAACGCCAACAGCAAGAGCGAGTATTATCTGACGGACGCGGTTCCTATCGTTCGGGACCTGGGATTGGAGGCTGTCGTGATCGAAACCAGCGAGGATGAAGTGCGCGGCATCAACACCAAGACGCAACTCGCCGAGGCAGAAAGCGTCATGCAGCAACGCTTGCGCAAGTCGGCCCTTGAGGCCGGCGTGACCTTGATCGCGCCGGAGACGGTTTATCTCGCCGCCGACACCACGTTCGGCAAGGACGTCACGATCGAGCCGTTCGTCGTCATCGGACGCGGCGTTTCGATTGGAGACGGCGCCGTGATCCATTCCTTTTCCCACATCGTCGAGACTTCGATCGGGAACAAGGCTTCGGTCGGCCCCTATGCACGGCTGCGTCCGGGAACGTCACTCGGCGAGGGCGCTAAAATCGGCAACTTCGTCGAGACCAAGGCCGCAACACTCGATGCAGGCGTCAAGGTCAACCATCTGAGTTACGTCGGCGACGCCCATATCGGCGCCAACGCCAATATCGGTGCCGGCACCATCACCTGTAACTACGACGGCTTCAGCAAGCACAGGACCGAGATCGGCGCCGGCGCTTTCGTCGGCACCAATTCGTCGCTGGTGGCACCTATCAAAATCGGCAGCGGCGCTTATGTCGGGTCGGGATCGGTGATCACCCGTGACGTGCCTGACGATGCCATGGCGGTTGAACGCAGCCAGCAGACCAACCGGGAAGGCGGCGCCAAGCGCTACCGCGAGATCAAGACCCGTGCCAAGGCGCCGAAGGCTGATTAATGCAGTCCGTTAAGCCTTACACTTAACGCTGTCTCAATCCGCAATAATTATTGAGTATGTCGGCGCGGCCGAATTTCGTTAAGACGAGCCGGGCTTTTTCCATCGGGGGTTAACAAACCGCATGTGCGGCATCATCGGCATTCTCGGACGCGCACCGGTCGCCGAGCAATTGGTGGATTCGCTCAAGCGCCTCGAATATCGCGGCTATGATTCGGCAGGCGTTGCGACGCTGGAAGGCGATCACCTCGAACGCCGCCGCGCCGAAGGCAAACTCAAAAATCTCGAAGCGCGGTTGAAAGATTCGCCGCTCAAGGGTCATACCGGCATCGGCCATACGCGCTGGGCTACCCATGGCAAGCCGACCGAAAATAACGCCCATCCCCACGCAACCGACAATGTCGCCGTTGTTCATAACGGCATCATCGAGAATTTTCGCGAGTTGCGGCAAAGCCTCGAGAAACAGGGCGCGAAATTTGCCAGCGAAACCGACACCGAAGTTGTCGCCCATCTCGTCAACGCTTGCCTCATCAAGGGCGATTCACCGCAGGAAGCCGTCAAGGCGACGCTGCCGCAACTCCGTGGCGCGTTTGCGCTCGGCTTTGTGTTTCGCGGTCATGGCGATCTCTTGATCGGCGCGCGCCGCGGTTCTCCGCTGGCGATCGGATACGGCAAAGGCGAGATGTATCTAGGCTCGGACGCGATTGCGCTCGCGCCGTTTACCGACACCATCAGCTATCTCGAAGACGGCGACTGGGCGGTGCTGACCCGCGAAACTGCCGTGGTTTATGACGAGCACAATGCGGCCGTCAATCGCGAGGTTCTAAAGTCCGGTGCGTCCTCGTTCCTGGTCGACAAAGCGAATTATCGCCACTTCATGGCCAAGGAAATTCACGAGCAGCCGGAAGTGGTCGGCCATACGCTTGCGCGTTACGTGGATATGGCAACCGAACGGGTTTCGCTGCCGCTGTCCCTGCCGTTCGATTTCAAGAATATCCAGCGCATTTCGATCACGGCCTGCGGCACGGCAAGCTATGCCGGCTATATCGCCAAATACTGGTTTGAGCGGTTGGCACGCGTTCCGGTCGAACTCGATGTAGCCTCGGAATTCCGCTACCGCGAGCCGCCGCTGTACAAGAACGATCTGGCGATTTTCATTTCGCAGTCAGGCGAGACCGCCGACACGCTGGCCGCGTTGCGTTACGCCAAATCGCAAGGCCTGCATACGCTCTCCGTCGTCAATGTGCCGACCTCGACCATTGCGCGCGAAAGCGAAACCGTATTGCCGACGCTGGCCGGGCCCGAGATTGGCGTCGCCTCGACCAAGGCCTTCACTTGTCAGCTGATGGTGCTGGCAGCCCTCGCGATTGCCGCGGGCAAGGCGCGGGGCGCTTTGCCCGAGGCCGACGAGAGCAAGCTCGTCCATGGCCTCGTCGAAATCCCGCGGCTGATGGCCGCCGCATTGGCGACGGAGCCGCAGATCGAAAAACTCGCCCGCGACCTTTCGAAATCCACCGATGTGCTCTATCTCGGCCGCGGCACCAGCTATCCCCTGGCGCTGGAAGGCGCGCTGAAGCTGAAGGAAATCTCCTACATTCATGCCGAAGGGTACGCGGCCGGCGAACTCAAGCACGGGCCGATTGCCCTGATCGACGAGAAGATGCCGGTCGTGGTGATCGCGCCTTACGACCAGGTGTTCGAAAAGACCGTCTCCAACATGCAGGAAGTCGCGGCGCGCGGCGGCCAGATCATCCTGATGACGGACGCCAAGGGCGCAGCCGAAGCGACCATCCAGTCACTGGTGACGATCGTGCTACCGGACATGGGGGCGATGTTTGCGCCGCTGGTCTACGCCGTCCCGGTGCAGCTGTTGGCCTACCACACCGCGGTGGTCATGGGCACCGACGTCGATCAGCCGCGAAACCTCGCGAAATCGGTAACCGTCGAATAACGCATTCCCGGGGCAAGCCGGGTGGGGGTCTTCAAAAGTCTGCTAGGATGGCTTAGCTGGCATATAAGAAGTGCCGCTTTGGCCGACCTGGAACCCCGATGAACCTCGACAATCTGCCCCAGCCTGGACCGCCGGAAGAGCCCACGCCGGATGTTCATAGCGGCTTTGTGGCTCGATTCCGCAATTATTTCCTCACCGGCCTGATCGTCGCCGGCCCGATCGCGATCACCTTCTATCTGACCTGGTGGTTCGTCACCTGGGTCGACGGGCTGGTGCGGCCCTTCGTTCCGATCGCCTACCGGCCGGAAACCTATTTGCCGTTCGGCTTGCCGGGCTCGGGTCTGATCGTCGCGGTGATCGCGCTGACGCTTCTCGGCTTCCTCACTGCCAATCTGATCGGACGCACACTCGTCGATCTCGGCGAGCGGCTGCTCGGCCGCATGCCGGTCGTGCGCGCGATCTACCGCAGCCTCAAGCAGGTGTTCGAGACGTTGTTCTCCGGCAAGGGATCGAGCTTTCGCCGCGTCGGTCTGGTCGAGTTTCCTTCGCCCGGCATGTGGTCGATCGTGCTGATCTCGCAAGCCCCAAGCGAAGATATCGCCGAAAGCATTCCCGGACAGGAAGAACATATCTCGGTGTTCCTGCCTTGCGCACCGAACCCGACCACCGGGTTCTTCTTCTACGTACCCAAGAGCAAGGTCATCGAAGTCGAGATGAGCACGGAGGATGCCGCGACCCTGATCATGTCGTGCGGCGTGGTGCAGCCCGGCTCTGCTGACCCGCAGAAGAAGATGGCGGCGCTGGCCGGGATGGCGAATGCGGCACGGGCCGCGAATTCATCGACACTATTGCCGGAGCCGGCAAAGGTCGATTGAAACCGTCCTCCTTGCCGGCCGATCCCGTTGAACCCTCGCCCAAAACCGGATTAGCTCAGCGCCCAGGGAAACGCTGGCGGAGCCGTTACGGTTGGCCGGTGACGGGGAAGAAGCCATGCAACCACCTCTGTCAGGGGTACGCCCCTCAACGAATGTGTATCGTCGCCGCGCCGTCCACATCGTGGTGCTTGCCGCCGCAACGTTCCTGGCCGTGACTCCATCTTGGGCGACCTACGTCCCGGCCGACTGGGAGGATTGCCGCTCAGATGACTTCGACCGCGTCGTTGCCGGCTGTACCCGCATGCTGGAATCGCAGATCACCCAGATCGATCGCGCGGTCGCACTGACCAACCGCTCGAACGCCTATCGCCTCCATGGCGATTACGATCGCGCCATCAGCGATGCGAACGACGCGATCCGCATTTATCCCGACTACGTGCTCGCCTATGCGAATCGGGCCAACGCCTATCTCGGCAAGGGCGACACCAACAACGCAATGAACGACGCCAATGCCACCGTCCACGGCGCGCCGACCTATCCCGGCGGCTATTCAGCCCGCGCCGACATCTACAGGGCGAAAGGGGATTTTGATCTTGCCGTCATCGACGACACGACGGCGATCGCGCTTGCGCCGAAATATTCGGGCCTCTGGCGTTGGGGACCGTTGGCGACCGTCTATGCCGACCGGGCGCGGGCTCTTGAGGGCAAGGGCGATCGCGATCGTGCGCTCGCCGATTACGATGAGGCGATCCGGCTCGATCCCGGCTACGCACGGGCTTATGTCCTGCGGGCCAACATCTATTCAGCGAAAGGCGACCGGGATCACGCGATAGCCGATTTCTCCGAGGCGATCCGGATCAACCCGAAATTTGGCTATGCCTACAATGCGCGCGGCAACAATTATTACGCCAAAGGCGACTACGATCGCGCGCTTGCCGATTACAACGACGCCATCCGGATCGAACCCGGTATGGTCGACGCGATGCGCAACCGCGGCCTCGTCTATGCGAAAAGGGGCGACCGCGCCGCCGCCATCACGGCCTTTGGCGAGGCGATCACGGCCAATCCGAATTTTGTTCCGGCCTTTGAAAGCCGCGCCGAATCCTACGTCCAGACCGGCGATTTCGACCACGCGATCGCCGACTACGACGCCGCGATCAAGCTCAAACCCGATATCGCCGGTTACTGGATCCATCGCGGCGCCACCTATGTCAGTACCGGTAACTTCGCGCGCGGCATCACCGATTATGACCAGGCGCTGAACCTCGATCCGAAAGACCCGGCGGTTTATTTCTCGCGTGGCATCGCCAACCTCTTTGGCGTGAACGCCGCGAAAGCGGTAGCCGATTTCGATCAGGCGCTCGCTCTCAATCCGAAGGATTCCTACACGGCGCTCTGGCGCGACATCGCCGCGCAACGCGACCATCAACCAAGCCGGATTGCGGATGCGTTCGGCGCCGTGGACATGAAAGCGTGGCCTGCGCCGCTGCTCAGGCTCTATGCGACGGGACAGCTTACGCCGGAGGCGGCAATCGCGGCTACGGATGACGCCAACCTCAGCGCGGTTGCTCGCCGGGGACGGCTCTGCGAGATCAACTTCTACAGCGCCGAACTTGCGCTGCAGAAGGGAGCAAAAGACTCTGCCCTGCCACTTTTGAAGAAAGCCGCGGCCGATTGTCCGCGGGATTTCGTCGAATACACCGGCGCGAAGGCGGAGTTAAAACTCAACGGCGGCGAGTGACAGATCGCTTAGGTCATCCCGCGCTCATCAGGGGGATGGCTTCGCCGCGCTCGTACAAATAAAGCAGACAGCGTAAAGCCTCGCCGCGCGCGCCCGTCAGTTTCGGGTTTTCCTTCATGATCCGCAGCGCCTCGTCACGGGCCTGCGCGATCAGTTGGCCGTGGGCTTCGGGGCGGGCGATCCTGTAACCGGGAAGACCGCTTTGCCGTACCCCCAACACGTCGCCTTCGCCGCGCAGTTTCAGATCTTCCTCCGCGATCCGAAAGCCATCGGTCGTCTCCCGGATCACCTTCAGCCGTGCCTTGGACATTTCGCCGAGCGGCTCCCGATAGAGCAGGAGGCAGGTCGAGGCCTCGGAGCCACGGCCGATCCTGCCGCGTAACTGATGCAATTGAGCGAGCCCGAAGCGTTCGGCATTCTCGATCACCATGATGGTGGCTGCGGGCACATCGACGCCGACCTCGACGACCGTGGTTGCGACCAGCAGGCCGATTTCGTGCGCGGCGAACTGCGCCATCACGCGATCTTTCTCAACCCCCTTCATCTGACCGTGGACGAGTCCCACTTTTTCGCCGAAGCGCTCCCGCAGGCTTTCGAACCGTTCAGTCGCATTGGTGAGGTGGCCGGTGCCTTCGGCCTCGGATTCCTCGACGAGCGGACAAATCCAGTAGACCAGCTTGCCCGCGCTCAAGGCACGGCCGACCGCTTCCATCACCTCCTCAAGGCGGCTCATCGGCACCGCGCGGGTGTCGATCGGCTGGCGGCCGGCAGGCTTCTCGCGCAATTCCGAAACGTCCATGTCGCCGAAATACGTCAACACCAGCGTGCGCGGAATGGGCGTCGCGCTCAATACCAGCACGTCGACGGCCTCACCCTTGTCGGTGAGCGCCAGTCGCTCACGCACACCAAAACGATGCTGCTCGTCGACCACGGCAAGTGCGAGCGATTTGAAAATCACGTCGTCCTGGATCAGCGCATGGGTACCGACCAGAAAATCGATCTCACCGGCCTCCAGCCGCGCCAGAATATCCCGCCTTTCCTTGCCCTTTTCACGTCCAGTGAGGATCGCAACCCTTAATCCCGCACGCTCGGCCAACGGCGCGATGGTCTTGATGTGCTGCCGCGCCAGAATTTCCGTCGGCGCCATCAGCGCGGCCTGCTTACCCACTTCGGTGACAGCCGCAGCGGCCAGAAGTGCGACGACGGTTTTGCCGGACCCGACGTCGCCTTGCAGCAGCCGCAGCATGCGGACCGGCTGCCGCAAGTCGTCGGCGATGGCGGCCGCGGCCTCGCGTTGCGAGGACGTCAGCGCATAGGGCAGCGCATCGATGATTTTGTTGCGCAAATGACCATCTCCGGCGTGACGATCGCCTGCGGGGCGCCGCAGTTGCGAACGCACCAGCGCCAGCGCCAATTGACCGGCGAGCAGCTCGTCAAACGCCAGACGCGACCAAAACGGTCCGTCGGGGAGAATGTCGGTCAATTCGATTGGGATATGGACGCGGTTCAACGCCTCCTTGATCGGCGGGAAGTGGCAGCGGCGGATCACCTCGGGGCTGATCCACTCAGGCAGATCCGGCAGCTTCTGAAGCGCTTGAGCGATCGCCCGCCGGAGCGAACCCAGCGCCAAGCCTTCCGTGAGGGGATAAACGGGATCGATCCCGGACAATTTGGCAAAGCCGGCTTCGTCGACGACGCGATCGGGATGTACGATCTGCGGCACCCCGTCGAACATCTGCAAGGTGCCCGAGACGTAGCGCTTCGAGCCGACCGGCAGCAGCTTTTCGATATAATCGGCCTTGGCGCGGAAATAGGTCAGAACCACGTCGCCGGTGTCGTCGCTGGCATAGACCAGATAGGGCGCGCGGGCGTTGCGGGGCGGCGACGGCCGATGGCGATCTATGGTCACTTCGAGCGTGACGATGGTTCCGGGCACGGCATCGCGGATTTTCGGCTGGGCGCGCCGGTCGATCACGCTTGCAGGCAAATGCAGCAGCAAATCGACCAGCCGTGGCGTCTCCTCGCGCCCGAGCAGGTAGCGAAACAGCTTGTCCTGCTTCGGACCGACGCCGGAAAGGCTCGTGACCGGTGCAAACAACGGATTGAGCAGAAGCGGGCGCATCAAAGCTCGAGTGATTTAGCGGATCAAATCGGCATAGCTGATACCGTTGATAATCGGGAACGAGACGGGCTGACAACGGTCATTCGGATCGCTATATCACCCCCGCCCGGCACGTCCGGGCATTTGGCGTTGGATGGGAATCGAAAATGACGGGTACGACACGATCGAGCGGGGGTCTCGACGACCGCCGCAAGCGGCTTCTGTTTCGCTGCTGGCATCGCGGCACCCGCGAGATGGACCTCATCCTCGGCCGGTTTGCCGACACAACAATTGCGACCCTCACCGACGATGAAGTGAGCGAGCTGGAACATCTGATCGAACTTCCCGATCCCGACCTCTATGCCGCGATCACCGGCGATGCGCCGCTGGCTTCGCCCTATGCCGGGGCGCTGTTCAACCGCATCAAATCGTTCCGTCCCGGGGATCAGGGCGAATGAAGCAACAAGGCCAGTCACCCGCGCAATTGCTCGTTCCCCGTCGCGCGCTCACCTTTGCCAACGTCGCCGAGGGCGCCGAGGGACTTATCGTGTCGGATCTGGCGCGCGCTGTCGCCGCGCGGCCAAAGCCGCCGGCCGTAAGTCTCGCAGTCGTGTGCCGTGACGGGCCGCGCCTGCAGCAGCTGGCCCGTTCGCTAGCATTCTTCGCGCCGGATTTGCTGGTGCTGCAATTCCCAGCCTGGGATTGCCAACCCTACGATCGGGTGTCGCCGCATGGCGGTATCCTTGCCCAGCGGCTGACGACGTTGGCGCAGCTATCCCGCCTCGTCGGCAGCGAGAAGCCGCTGATCGTGCTCACGACTGTGAATGCCATCGTGCAGCGGGTGCCCGCACGCGAAATCGTGGCGGCGCAGGCGTTGTCAGTCGCACCCGGCCACGTGGTGCCGATGGATTCCATCATCGCCTGGCTGGAGCACAATGGCTACAGCCGCTCGTCGACCGTCCGCGAGCCGGGCGAATACGCCGTGCGCGGCGGCATCCTCGATCTGTTCCCGGCCGGGCTCGACCTGCCGGTACGGTTCGATTTCTTCGGCGACAGCCTGGAATCGATCCGCAGCTTCGATGCCGAGACCCAGCGCACGATGCTCGACATGCGTTCGCTCGATCTGGTGCCGATTTCCGAATTCCAGCTGACCACGGAAACCATCCGGCGTTTCCGCATGGGGTACGTCGCTGCATTCGGCGCGCCCGAGCGCGACGACCAGCTTTACGAGGCCGTCAGCGAAGGCCGCCGTCATCCCGGCATGGAACACTGGCTGCCGCTGTTCCAGGACAAGATGGACACCTTGTTCGATTATCTCGGCGATGCGCCGATCGCGATCGAGCCGCAAGGCGAGGAAGCTGCCCGCGAGCGCTTCAAGCAGATCGCCGACTATTACGAGGCCCGGCGCGAGGCGCTCGAGCATCCCGGCGGTGGCGCGATCTACAAGCCGCTACCGCCTGAGCGGCTCTATGTAACCGAGGAGGAGTGGAACAAGCTGCTCACCGATGCGCCGCTGGCGCGGCTGACGCCGTTCGCGGTGCCGGAGGGAAGCGCCGACACGGTCGATGCCGGTGCGCGGCAAGGGCGTAGCTTTGCGCCCGAGCGCAACGACAGCACCGTCAATGTGTTTGGAGCCGTCGTTGGTCACGTCCAGGCCTTGCAGGCCGTGCGCAAGAAGGTGGTGATCGCGCTATGGAGCGAAGGCTCGCGCGACCGTATGGAAAGCATGTTGCGCGACCACAAGCTGCTCAACCTGACCAGCGTCAACGCCTGGCGTACGGTACAGGCGACGCCGCGCAACGAAACCATGCTGGCGGTGGTCGGCATGGAAACCGGGTTCGAGACCGACCAGGTCGCCGTCATCACCGAACAGGACATTCTCGGCGACCGGCTGGTGCGGCCCCGCAAGGCCAGCCGCAAGCTCGATAACTTCATCTCGGAGGTGACAAGTCTTGCCGCCGGCGATCTCGTCGTGCACGTCGAGCACGGCATCGGGCGCTTCGTCGGCTTGCAGACGCTTGATGTCGCAGACGCACCGCATGACTGCCTCGAGCTACGCTACGCGGCCGAAACAAAACTGTTTCTCCCGGTCGAAAACATCGAGCTGCTTTCGCGCTACGGCTCCGACAGCGCCAATGTCGAACTGGATCGGTTGGGCGGTAGCGGCTGGCAGGCTCGCAAAGCCAAGCTCAAGAGCCGAATCCGTGAGATCGCGGGCGAACTGATCAAGATCGCGGCCGAGCGGCATCTGCATGAGGCGCCGAAACTGCCGGTGCAACCGCATGTCTACGACGAATTCTGCGCGCGGTTTCCTTATGAGGAAACCGAAGACCAGCTCACGGCCATCAATGCGACCCTGAAGGATCTCGAGATCGGACGTCCGATGGATCGACTGATCTGCGGCGACGTCGGCTTCGGCAAAACTGAAGTGGCCTTGCGCGCGGCGTTTGCCACCGCGCTCGACGGCAAACAGGTCGCGGTCGTGGTGCCAACCACGCTGCTGGCGCGCCAGCATGCAAAGACGTTTACCGAACGGTTTCGCGGTTTCCCCGTTCATGTGGCGCAAGCCTCGCGCCTGATCGCGCCCAAGGAGCTCACACAGGTCAAAAAAGGTCTGACGGACGGCTCGATCGACATCGTGGTCGGCACCCATGCGCTGCTCGGCAAGGCGATCAAGTTCAGAGACCTCGGCCTTCTGATCGTTGACGAAGAGCAGCATTTTGGCGTCAGCCATAAAGAGCGGCTAAAGCAACTTCGCGCCGAAGTGCATGTGCTGACGCTCAGCGCCACGCCGATCCCGCGCACGCTGCAATTGGCGCTCACCGGCGTGCGCGAATTGTCGATTATCGCCTCGCCGCCGGTCGATCGGCTAGCGGTACGCACCTTCGTCGCACCGCACGATCCCTTGATGATCCGCGAGGCGCTGCTACGCGAACGCTATCGCGGCGGGCAGGCGTTCTATGTAGTCCCGCGCATCGAAGATCTCGCGGGCGTCAAGGATTTCCTTGAAAAGAATGTGCCGGAGATGAAAGTCGCGGTCGCGCACGGCCAGATGCCGCCGACCACGATCGAAGACATCATGTCGGCCTTCTATGACGGCAAATACGATATCCTGCTGTCGACCACGATCGTCGAATCCGGCCTCGACATTCCGAACGCCAACACGCTGATCGTGCACCGCGCCGACATGTTTGGCCTGGCGCAGCTTTATCAATTGCGCGGACGGGTGGGGCGATCAAAACTGCGCGCCTATGCGCTGTTCACCCTGCCGGCCCAGCAGAAGATCACGGCCCAGGCCGAGCGGCGGCTGAAGGTGCTGCAATCGCTGGAAACGTTAGGCGCCGGCTTCCAGCTTGCTTCGCACGATCTCGATATCCGCGGCGCCGGCAATCTGCTTGGCGAGGAACAATCCGGCCACATCAAGGAGGTCGGCTTCGAGCTTTACCAGTCGATGCTGGAAGAGGCGATCGTCAACCTCAAGGCCGGCGTCGTCGAGCCTGCCGCCGACCGCTGGTCACCTCAGATCACGATCGGCATGCCGGTACTGATCCCGGAGGATTATGTCGCCGACCTTTCGGTGCGGCTGTCGCTGTACCGGCGGCTCGCCGATCTCGAAACCGACGAGGAGATCGACAATTTCGCCGCCGAGCTGCGCGATCGTTTCGGCGTCTTGCCGGACGAAGTCCGCTACCTCTTCAAGGTCGCCGCCATCAAGAACTACTGCCGCAGGGCCAATGTCGAGAAGGTCGACGCGGGACCGAAGGGCGCGGTGATTACGTTCCGCGACAACAAGTTCGCGCAACCCGACCGGCTGGTGTTTTTCATCCGCCAGCGCGGCCAGGCGGCGCGCGTGCGGCCGGACATGAAAGTGGTGTTTTTCCAGGAATGGGAAACGGCCGAGGAGCGGCTGTTAGGAACGACCGAAATCCTGCGCCAGCTCGCCAACCTCGCCGAGGATCGCAAGGCCGCATAACGCAGCCGCCGACATTGCTGCCGGCGGCTGATAACGACTCAAAGCGTGAGGATTACTTCGGATACTTGAACTCGGGAGCATCCTTGAGCGCATCCTTGGTCGTGTTCATCGACGCCAGCCATTTATTGTTCTTGGCGTCGTAACGCACATCGACCGAGGCGGGCGATACCGCGACATAACGCTCACCCATGCCGAGGAAGCCGCCGACCGAGAGGATCAGCGCATCGATTTCATGGTTCTTGATTGCGATGTCCGTGATCTCGCCGACCGTTTCGTCCTTCTGGTTGGTAACGCTCAGGCCCTTCAGTTTGGAACTGAACATCTCGTCCTTGGAGACCGTCGAGAACTTGGCCTCCGGCGACGCCTTGCCAACGGTTTTGCTGTCCTGGGCGAGAACAGGCGTTGCCAGAATCGCCAGTGACGCCGCCATTAACGCAATCTTCTTCATAGGTTCCTCCTCCATTGCATATGTGATGACAATGCGAGGTCGGAACAATCGTTCCGCGATTTAAATCCGGAACCTTTACGAGGCCGCGCGACGGCCTTCGTCGTTCAGACGTGCGAGCAGCGATTGCACCGTATCTTCCGGCAGCAGCGTAGCGACCGATACGGCGGGCTCATTACGCCGCATGTCCCTGTTGTCGTAGGCGGTATGCCGCATCACGCTGAAGAGGCGGCGCGCGATGACATGCGCCGTGCGCAAATCGGTCTCGGCGAACACAACGAGCGCCGATCCATCCTCGCGCAGCGCGCCGAAATCCATCTGCCGCATCAGCCGGCTCAAGAGCCGCGCACCGTCAAGCCGCGCGCGCGAATGAGCCGGATCGAAGGCAAAGCGCGCCACCGACAATCCGCCGCCATTCGTCAGCGTCTGGCGAACGGCGGCGGCAAAATCGCGGTCGAAGGCTGAGGGCGTCAATAATCCGGTCAGCGGGTCGAGCAGGCCGCCGGCATCGATCGACCGCAGCGTGCGGCTGAAATGAGCTTCAAGCGCGTGTTGACGGATCAGAGGCAGCGCATTCGCCGCGACATGAGCGGGAGCGGGATCGCCCGAAATGACCTCAAGGTTCGGCAGGTCATAGGCGGGCGCCAATCCCGCACGTGTGACCACGATGGGCAGATTGCGAAAGCGTGAATCCTCGCTGAGCACGGTGAGGAAGGCATCGACCACCCGATCCGTAAAACCTTCGCCAACGACGATCCCGTCGATATCGCGCGTGTTGAGGTGTTTGGCCGCCGCCTCGATGCTCAGCGCTCCGACGACTCCCATGCGCTCGCCGAGGGCAACGGAGAGGGCGGGATAGGCGCCGGCCCGTCCGATCAGCAGCACCGTCGCGTCGCGAACCGGATCGATCTCGGCGATTGCTGTCTTGACCGGCTGATCGCTCCTCCGGCGCAAGACCGTGGCATGCAGGGTTCGAACCCTGAGCGCGGCACGCAAACGCGGGAGCAGACGGTCCCAATTGCCACTGGTCTGCGAGAACGGGATGGCGTTTTCCGGCAACGCTTCCTTCGGCTCGGTCACGATCAGTGGAAGATAAGGTTGAATACCATCGATTTGTCTGGCGATCCGATCGAGTTCGACGCCAGCACCTTCCGAGGCCGCGACAAGAACGCAAGCCGGATGCAGCTGCGCGATCGCGCGCGATGCCTCAGCCCAGGTCGTTTCGATGACGGGAAACAAACCGCCTTCGCCAAGCGCTGCCATGAACGCCGGCTGTCGGTCGTCGGATACGACGATGATCGGGCCTTGTTGCAGGGACATTGGAATTCGGACTCAACACACGCTTGGCTTGGCGGTGTGATCCTAATTTGGCGGTCTTAATGCCGTGTCAACAAAGCTATACAACTCGGCTTCAGCCGGGGATCGTGCGATCCCGAAAAGCTTCCACCATCAGTGGGTTAAGCCCGAGTTCGTTCAACGCCTCGCGGCCGCGCGCGTTGTCCTGGGCCCGTCCGGCGAGACGGAACCCGCAAAGGCGATCAGGCAGTGCCGTCAATAGCGCACCTTGCCCGAGCCGCTTCGCCCATTCCTGAAGATCTTGCGACAGGAAACGGTAGCCACCTACGGCGACAATTCCCGAAGGCGGCGAGGTAATGCAGATCGCACCAGATGAACGGTCAAGCCGGGCCGCATAGGCGGTGTCGGCGTAATCGACGGGTGAGGCTGCAATCAATGAATCGACCGGCGGAGGCGGGGGCGCATAAGCGGCCACTGTCACCATCGGTCCTCGCAGGGCGAGCGTGCCCTTGGGTGTCAACACCGTCTCTCCGGCGATCGATGTGCCCGGGATGTCGCGCGGCGCGCCATGCGGTCCGGGCATGATCGGCACCGGCGCGCCATCGGCGGTACGCCGCGCCCCAAACAACCCGATCTCGCCGAACAAATAGACGTCGGTGAACCGAGCCTGCTCGGCGGTCCATTGCGCGCTGGAAGCGACCTGTTCCGGCATGCGCCACAAACCGATCACGTGACGCATCGTCGGCAGGCGCGAGGCCATGTCGGCATCGGTCAGCCGCAACGCCATCGCGGCCGGCGCCACCAGCGTGTCGCAGGCACATTCGTTGATCTGCCGCTCCAGTGCGTCGCCATCATAGGGGTGGTGCAAGACGAGTGTCCCGCCCGACAGCAACCAAAGTAGCAGCGACGAGGTCACCCCGGCAAAGGATGAGGGAGCAAATGCCGACATCAGCCGCGCGCCTTGAGGCATGCGACTTTCAAGAAAAATGGCGAGGCCACCCGCGATCAGGTTGAGATGGGTCCGCGGCACCGCGCGCAGGCCATCGGTGGTGACATCGAAGGAGATCAGCGCCGCCTTGCGGCCGTCCTGAACCACCGGACGCTCGCTCGACGATCCGTTCTTCAAGGCCGGGTCGAGCGAGGCCATGCCTTCCGGCAGATCCTCGCCAAAACCACAGACATGGCGGATCGAAAACGCTTCCGCCGCCGCGTTCATGGCGAGATCGGCATGGCTGACGCCATCGATCTTCGACGTCGTCACAATCGCCCGCGCGCCGGTACGATTGAGCGCTGCCGTCAGTTCCGCCTGCCGCCAAAGCTGCGGCAGCAGGGCGACGATCAATCCGGCGCGATGGGCCGCCAGCACGGTGAGGGTGAACTCAACGGTATTCGGCAATTGCACGCCGACCACGGAATTGATCGGCAGGCCGGCTTCGACGAAATGCGCCGCCAACGCCGAGATCGCCCGGTCGGCCTGGGCAAAGGTCATTCGCCGCGGCGCCTGACCGGTAATGCGGGACTTGTTGAGCGGGTCGAGCAACGCCAGCGCGTCGGGCTGACGCGCCAAAATCCTCTGAAACAACCCGTCGAGCGTCGGCGATACGTTGGTCTGGATCACGGCAATGGGCTCGGGTGCGAATCGTCTCGGTCGAGCCTACTTCGATTGCTGCGGCCGATACCACCAAGTTTCCGGGAGATAGCCCGTCAAAGCTGTGGCTTGCGGACGTTCTATCCGATTCCACCGCGCGATCCATTGCTCCCGGATATTAAAAACCGGGATCGTGTAAAATCCCGACATCAGGGCCCGATCGAGCGAACGAACGGCCGCGACGAAGCTGCTGTGATCCCGCGCCGCTAGCATCTCGCCGATCATAGCGTCGATCGCGGGGTCCTTGGCGCCCATATAGTTTCGCGTACCCGGATTATCGGCAGCTTCGCTCCCCCAGTAAAAATACTGTTCGTTGCCGGGCGACAACGATTGATCCCAGCGGTTCTGGATCATGTCGAAATCAAAGCCGAGACGCCGTTGATCGAACTGCACGGCATCCACCGCGCGGACAGTCGCCTCGATCCCCGCGCGCTTGAGGTCGCGCGAAAAGGCGAGCGCAATGCGTTCCTGATCGCGCGTGGTCACCAGAATTTCGAAGGTGAGGGGCGTCTTGCTGCCGCGTTGCCGAAGTACGGTGCCATCGAGTTCGTACCCTGCCTGTGACAGCAAATTCAGCGCCTCGCGCAAGTTCGTGCGGTCACGGCCTGAAGCATCGCTGACCGGCAGACGGTAGCTGCCGTCAAGGATATCGGCGGGGATATGCGAGGCGTACGGTTTCAGGAACCCAAGTTCACGCTCGTCGGCAGCGCGGCCATAGGCCGAAAGTTCGGAGCCGGCGAAGAAACCCGCCGAACGGCCATAAAGCCCGAAGAAGTAGTTGCGATTGATCCATTCGAAATCGAACAAAAGGGTGAGGGCGCGCCGGACCCGAATGTCGGAAAACACCGGCCGACGCGTGTTGAAGACCAGACACTCGGAAGGCTGCGGCATCCCGGTCTTGATGATGTCCCGGATCACCTCGCCACTGCGCGCGGCCGGAAAGTCGTAGCCGTCATGCCAGCGCAGCGGTTCGGTCTCGACCCTGAAATCGTAGAGGCCGCGCTTGAAAGCTTCGAAATAGCCGTTGGCCTCGCGATAGTAATCGAACCTGATCTCGTCGAAATTCCATAAACCCCGATTGAGTGGCAGATCGCGGCCCCAATAGTCGGGGTTTCGCGTCAGTGTCACACTCGCACCCGGCTTCACGGCGCTGACCCGATAAGGCCCCGAGCCGATCGGGGCGGCCATCGAGGTCTCCTCGAAAGTGGCTGCATTGACGGCATGACGGGGCAGGATCGGCATCAGGCCGAGGATCAACGGCAATTCGCGATCCTGCGTGCCGCCGAAATCGAACCGCACTGTGAGTGGGTCCGGCGCTTCGGCCTTAGCGACTTTCGAATAATATGTGCGGTAATTCGGCCGGCCCTTGTCGCGCAGCAAAGCCCAGGAGAACAGCACGTCGTCGGCGGTGACCGGCTTGCCGTCGGAAAACCGCGCCCGCGGATCGAGGCGGAAGGTGACGTAACCTCTCGCTTCATCGGTCTCGACGCTTCGCGCAAGGAGCCCATAGAGCGTGAAGGCCTCGTCGTTGCCCCGCGCCAGCAGGCTTTCAACAACGAATCCCCTGATCTGCGGGACCGCCAATCCGCGCACGATGAACGGGTTCAGGCTGTCGAAGGTACCGAGAATGCCCTGCACCAGCCGTCCGCCCTTTGGGGCGTCGGGGTTGGCATAGGGCATATGGCTGAACGTGGCGGGTAGCGCCGGCTCGCCGTGCATGGCGATCGCGTAGCTCTCGCCAGCCTTTGCCGCCCGGCCGGTTAAACCCGGGAGGCTGAAACCCAGGAAGCTGCACAGCAAGGTTGCGATGCACCAGTGCGCCGAACCCCACCGTTTGGCGCGTCGATTTGATTCGGTCCGGGTCACACTTTCCTGTACCACGAGCACTCGTTTCTCACGGTGACAAGTCTCCGAACGACCCCCGGCATTGATCTTTTCGTCCGCCTCTGTATGAAGGCGTCCAATTGACCAATCGGGCAGAGGCTTGTCACGCATCCGCCTCAATTGGCAAGGAGACAGCCGCCAAAATGGCCGGGTTTCAGTGCCTGCAGCGGTTTTCGGCGCTTCTGTTCAGAAAGGGTTTTCCGCAATGAATTTCCGTATCTTGGCCGCGCCAGCCTGGCCGCGTGGGCGCGTCTTCGCCTTGATGGCGGTCACGGCCCTGGGAGCCACGTTCCTTGCGCCCGACGTCTGGGCGCAGGCGCCGGCACCCGCGCCAGCAGCCCCGAAGGCAACCGCCCCCAAAGCAGCGCCGAAAGCTGCCCCCAAGGCTGCGCCCGGCGCCCCGGCGCCAGCGGCTCAGGCCGCTCCGCCCGCCGCAGGCGCACCCGCCGTAGCCCCACCCGCGGACCAGCAGGTTCAACTGATTTACGCGCCCTGGACCAAATTCTGTCTCAAGGGCCAGGACGCCAACGCCAAGCAGGTTTGCTTCACCGGCAAAGACGGTCGAATCGAGTCAGGCCAGCCGGTGGTTGCGGCCGTCGTGATCGAGCCGGAAGGCGAGCCAAAGAAGATTCTTCGCGTCACGCTGCCGCTCGGCATGCTGCTCGTTCACGGTACCCGCATCATCATCGACAACAATCCGCCGGCGCAGAGCCCTTATGTGATCTGCTTCCAGAACGGCTGTATGTCCGACTACGACGTGACCCCTGATATGGTCGCCAACATGAAGAAGGGGCAGAACCTCGTTGTTCAGGCGATCAGCTCCAACGGTCAGCCGGTGACGCTGGCGCTGCCGCTTTCCGATTTTGCCAAGGCCTATGACGGTCCTCCGACCGACCCGAAGGTGTTCGAGGAGAACCAGAAGAAGCTGCAGGAAGAACTGCAGAAGCGCGCCGAAGAAGCTCGCAAGAAGCTCGAGGCGACTGGTCAGGCCCCAGGTGGTGCTCCGGCCGCGAAGTAAGCTTTCTTTCACATCATGAACAAAAAAGGCGCTCCAACGGAGCGCCTTTTTTATTTCTGCCGATTGTCCGACAGTTAGTTGAGCGATGGATTGCGCGGGCGATAGCCGCCAGACTTGTCCTTCACGAAGATTTCGGCGACCTGCGAATGCCGGATCGGCTGGCCCGAATCGTCGGGCAGAAGATTCTGTTCCGAAACATAGGCAACGTATTCGGATTCGGAATTTTCAGCGAGCAGGTGATAGAACGGCTGATCCTTGTGAGGGCGGACCTCTTCAGGAATCGACAGCCACCATTCTTCGGTATTGTTGAATTCCGGATCGATATCGAAAATCACGCCGCGGAAGGAAAAGATCCGGTGGCGGACGATCTGCCCGATCTGGAACTTGGCGGTACGCGTTTTAATCATACCTCGTCGAATAGACCATGATGGCGCGTGATGCTAGAGGCAAACGTTCGAATTAACGTTAGCCACTGATCTCACACGCCAAATCGGGGCCAACCATGACGAAAAAGACCCCGTATATATGGCCAATATTCTCAACCTTGCGCTACCTTATTTCAGCCTGATCTTCATCGGTTTCGCTTGCGGCAAGCTCAAACAATTGCCGGAGCAAGGCCTCGCCTGGATGAACTTCTTTTTGCTGTACGTATCGCTGCCGGCACTACTGTTCGGCATCACGGCGAAAACGCCTTTTGAAGAACTCAACAACCCGCCGTTTTTGATCGCCACTACGTGCGGGACGGCGCTCGCATTCTTTCTCGCCATGGGCGCGGGGCGGCTGGTCGGAGCGCTTTCGTTCCGCGACGCCACGCTCGCCGGACTTTCCGGTGGCTACGGCAATATCGGCTATATGGGCCCCGGGCTCGCATTGGCGGTTCTCGGTGCGAAAGCTTCCGCGCCGACGGCCCTGATTTTCTGCTGTGACAGCATCTTCCTGTTTTCGGTCGTGCCGCTTCTGATCGCCCTGACCGATAACAGTGACCACCATTGGCTGCATGCACTCGGTCTCCTGGTCAAACAGATCGCGCTCAATCCGCTGATCATGTCGGCCTGCGCAGGCGCGCTCGCTGCGGCATTTCACTTTCATCCACCCGTGGCGATCGACAACACACTGTCGTTTTTGCAAAACGCGGCTGCGCCGATGGCGCTGTTCGTGCTGGGGGTGACGGTCGCGCTGCGCCCATTTGGCCGGGTGCCCTGGGAAGTGCCTGCGGTGGTCGCGGTGAAGCTGCTGATTCATCCCCTGATCGTATTCGCGCTGATGCTTTTGTTCGGCCCGTTCCCGGCCCCGTGGGCATCCACGGCCGTGCTCATGGCATCGCTGCCGCCGGCCTTGAACGTTTTCGTGATCGCCCGTCAGAACGATGCCTGGATCGAGCCAGCTTCGGTTGCGGTGATGATCGGGACCTTCGCCTCCGTCGTGACCCTGACGGGCGCGATGTGGCTTATTCAGACTGGGCGGCTGGCGTTTCCATAACGCCGCGGCTGGCAGGCGACGAGCGCCATGACGGCGCCAGGCCCTCACGCATGGCCAAACGGCGAAGCGGTCCGACCGAGCCGATCAGGTGCAGGCCGGCGGCGCGCAGCGACTGCATCGGCAGGAACGCGCTCAACAGCGAGCGGTTGGCCATATCGATAGCAAACGTACGGCTCATGACGTCCGGACGCCGCGCGGAGGCATAGCGGCTCAACACGGCAGGTGAGCCCGGATCCTCGCCAGAGGCAAGGGCATTTCGCACGGTCTCGGCGACATCAGCGGCGTCGCGCAGACCCATATTGAGACCTTGCGCGCCGATCGGCGGCAGCACATGCGCGGCCTCACCAACCAACGCGATCCGCGCTTTTGCGAACTGTCTCGGCTGCTCGATGCCAAGCGGAAACTGGTTTCGGCCGGCCTCGACATGCAACCGGCCCAGGATCGAATGCGAGCGCACTTCCGCGGCGTCCGACAATTCTTCGTCGCTCAACGCCATCAACCGTTCGGCTTCCTTCGGCTCCGATACCCAGACCACGCTGGAGCGGTTACCGGGCAGGGGCACAAAGACGCATGGTCCCTGCGGCGTGTGAAATTCGGTCGAAATATTGTGATGAGGACGGGAATGGCTGACATTGAACGTCAGCGCTGCCTGATGAAGTTCGCGGCGACTGACAACAATGCCGGCGGCCTCCCGGCAGAGCGAGTGCCGGCCGTCGGCGCCAACCGTCAAGCGCGCCGAGATCGATCCGCCGCCGGCCAGCCCAATCGTGACGATATCGTCGCTTGCGTTAATCGCAGCCGCCTCATCGTCGAGCCGCGTCAGGTTTGCGAGCGCTGCTGCGCGTTCTTCCAGAGCCGACACCAGAACGCGGTTCTCGATATTATACCCGAACACATCGAGGCCGATTTCGCCGCAGGAAAACTTGACCTCCGGTGCCCGGATCAAGCGGCCGGTGTCGTCGATCAGACGCATGACGCGCAGCTCGGCGGCTTTGTCCCGGCAGCGCGGCCACACCTCGATCGCCTGCAAAAAATCGATCGATCCGCCGAGAAGCGCTGTCGTCCGGTTGTCGGCATAAAGCGATCGGCGGGCAATCAAAGCGGTGGTCGCGCCTGTCTGCGCGATGGCAATCGCCGTCGCCAGCCCGGCGGGTCCGCCGCCAACCACCGCAACGTCATAAGTCGAAGATTGATCGCTCATGCTGCGACATTTGACCTTCCCTGCGGCATTTTCAAGCCCACCCCTAAGATGTGCAAAATGCAGCGATTCCTGATAGCAGTTGCTGACCATCATTGTCGCAAATCGGCGCATCATCTTAAAATGGATCAACCGACCGAAACGCATCTTGCCGAAGCTTCGCCCTTGATGCGGGCCGCGGCATTTTCGGTGCACGTCTTCACGGCGCTGGGCGCCGGCGTCGCACTTCTCGCGCTGCTGGAGGCAGTTCGCGAGCACTGGACGGCCATGTTCTGGTGGCTGGGCGTGGCGCTGGTGATCGACGGCGTGGACGGTCCGATGGCGCGGCGTCTTGACGTCGTGCGCCTTCAGCCGAACTGGTCGGGCGAGGTGCTCGATCTCGTGGTCGATTTTGTCACTTATGTTTTTGTGCCCGCTTATGCCATCACCGCCAGCGGCATGCTGTGGCCGCTCGCCGCGCCGGTACTCGGAGTCGGGATTGCGGTTTCAGGCGCGCTTTATTTTGCCGACCGCCGCATGAAATCGGAAGACAATCATTTCCGTGGCTTTCCCGGATTGTGGAATATGGCGGCGTTCTATCTGTTCCTGCTGCACTGGCCGCCGGCCGCTTCCAGTCTTGGGGTCGCGATCCTGATCGTCCTTACCTTCATGCCGTTCCACGTCGTTCACCCCGTCCGCGTTGCTCGCCTGCGGTGGCTGACGTTGTGCCTGATCGGCGCGGGGACAGCGCTGGCCATGGTGACGCTGATTGACGATTTCGAACCGGGCATGGCCGTGACGGTCGCGCTCTGCGCGATCGGCCTTTATGTCGTCGGAAGCGATAGCGCCATACGGCTCATCAGGTCGCTCAACGCATGATCGAGTTGTTATGGAGCACCGAAGCCTGGGCTGCGCTGTTGACGCTGACGGCGCTCGAGATCGTTCTCGGCATCGACAACGTGATCTTTATTTCCGTTATCGTCTCCAACATTCCGCCGGAGCAGGCCAAGCGCGCGCGTCAGATCGGGCTGGCGCTGGCGCTGATATTTCGAATCCTGCTGCTCAGCCTTCTGGTCTGGCTGATCGGCCTGACCGAAGCCGTCCTGACCGTGAAGGGCTTTGCATTTTCGTGGCGCGACATCATCCTGATCGCGGGCGGGCTCTTTCTGATCGCCAAGGCGACCCATGAAATCCATCAGGAGGTCGAGGCGCAGGAGGACGGACCAGCGGGAGCTTCCCACAAAGCAGCGTTCTTCCTGGTGGTCGTCGAGATCATCATCATCGACATTGTGTTTTCGCTAGACTCGATCATCACCGCGATCGGCATGGCGCAAGATCTCGAGATCATGATTGCTGCCGTCATCATCGCCTGCATCGTGATGTATGCGGCGTCGGGTCCGGTGGCGCGATTTGTCGCGGAGCATCCGACCACCAAAATGCTGGCGCTGGCATTTCTGGTTTTGATTGGCGTCGCGCTGGTCGCCGATGGTTTCAAATTCCACATTCCACGCGGCTATATCTATTTTGCGATTGCGTTTTCCGCGCTAGTGGAACTCTTCAACGTGCTCGCCCGACGCAACCGCGGCAAAGGCTAATTGTTAACCGTCTTGAAGCGCGGCCGTGACGGCGCACCGAGTTGACAAGGCGGCCTCGATGTCATTCGCTCGCGACAACGGAAACGCTTCAAGGAGTAAGGGCGAATGACCAAAGCCGTGCGGGTGCACAAGGTGGGAGGTCCGGAGGCCCTCGTCTATGAGGATAGCGAAGTACCGCCGCCGGGCCCCGGCGAGGTCCGCATCCGGCAGCACGCGGTCGGCCTGAATTTCATCGACACTTATTATCGCACCGGCCTCTACAAAGCGCCCGGTCTGCCGTTCATCATCGGCAATGAGGCGGCGGGCGAAGTGCTGGCGGTGGGTCCCGGCGTGACGAATTTCCATCCCGGCGACCGCGTCGCCTATTATGTGAATCTCGGCGCCTATGCCAACGAGCGCAATATTCCCTGGGAGAAACTTGTCAAGCTTCCCGATCACATCACCTACGAGCAGGGTGCGGTGCTGATGCTGAAGGGGCTAACTGTCTGGTATCTCCTGCACAAGACGTTCAAGGTCGAGCCGCATCATCGCGTGCTGATTCATGCAGCCGCTGGCGGCATCGGCTTGCTTGCCTGCCAATGGGCGAGGGCGCTCGGCGCGCACGTGATCGGCACTGTCGGCTCCAAGGCCAAGGCGGATCTGGCGCTCGCCAACGGCTGCGATCACGTCATTCTCTACAACGATGAGGATTTCGTCGCTCGCGTCAAACAGATCAGCCGCAACGAATTGTGCGACGTGGTGTATGACGGTGTCGGCAAAACGACCTTTCCGGGCTCGCTGTCGTGCCTCAAACCGCGCGGGCTGTTCGTGAGTTTCGGCAGCGCATCGGGGCCGGTGCCGCCGTTTTCAATTGCCGAACTCAACAATCATGGCTCGCTGTTTGCGACCCGGCCGAAGCTCAATGACTACATCGGCAAGCGTTCCGAACTCCTCGAAGGCGCCGACACGCTGTTTGCCGCCGTGATCAACGGCAAACTGCACGTGCCGATCAACCATGCTTATGCGCTGAGGGATGCAGCGAAGGCCCATGCCGACCTTGAGAGCCGGGCAACCACGGGCGCCTCGATCCTCAAGCCTTGAGGCAGATAAATTACGCTACCCTCCGCGCGGCGCCCATCTTGGTGAGCAGGGCGTCCAGGCAGTCAATCATCAGGTCAATCTCCTGGCGTGTTACGTTGAGAGCCGGCATGAACCGTAAGGTGTCGGGGCGGG
>Ga0210383_10001051_pt1 | contig 25444 bp, 19 predicted proteins | sample IncBWC14OmetaG_FD_160072 | JGI IMG/M metagenome (GOLD analysis project Ga0210383, IMG submission 160072) | Forest soil microbial communities from Barre Woods Harvard Forest LTER site, Petersham, Massachusetts, United States - Inc-BW-C-14-O ... | reverse complement strand
GACCACCCTCGCATTCTTCGCCGGGGAGAGCTGGCCCGAGCGCGTGTGGGAGGCAGGGCGTGCTTTCGCCCAGTCGATCGAGCATAACCCTCACCTCGCCCACGTCAGCTTCGTCGAATACTACGCGGCAGGCCCTACCGGCGTGCAGCGCAACAGCGAGCTGCTGCTGGCCTTCACCGTGTTCCTGCAGGAGGGCTACCAGTACAAGCCGTCGGACTCACCGCCGTCGCGCATCGCACTTGCGGCGATCGCGGCGACCAACTTCGAGGCGATCTACCAACGAGTCCGCGCAAGCCCGGAGCCTGGGCTGCCCGGCCTGCTCGCACACGCCGTCTTTCTGGGGCTCGCGCCGTTCTTGGGCGCTGGGGCGACCAATCGGTTCATCGATGAGCAGCTGCGCGACGCGCACGACCATGTCGACAGTTGAGTCAACCGGCAAGGACCGCAAGAGCACGCAGCGCGAGCGGCTACTGGGCGCCATGGTCGAACTCGCCGGGCGCGACGGCCTCGCCACAGCGACGATCGCCCACGTGGTCGCAAACGCGGGCGTCTCGCGGCCGACCTTCTACGAATACTTCCGCGATCGGGACGCCTGCTTCATCGTCGCGCTCGCTGACGTCCAGCAGCAGTTGCTCGCCGATGTGCGCGACGCGGTCGAGCGCGATGAGCCCAAACATGCCGTGAAAGCAACGATCACCGCGCTGATCGAGTTCGCCAACTCGCACCCGTTTAAGGCGAGCGTCGCCTTCAGCGAGGCACTGGGCGGCAGAGCAACGGCACTGGACGTGCGCGATCAAGGCATCGCGGATATGGCACAGCTCATCCAGCAAGCCGAGCAGCAGGCACCGAGGACAGCCGCCTTGCCTGAGCTCTTCAAGCCGGCGCTGATCGGTGGGGTCTGCCGGATGCTCGCAACGAGGCTACGGCGCGGCGAGCCCAGCACTTCCGTGCTGCGCGAGGACCTCCTGCGTTGGGTGGCTAGCTACGAGCGACCGGCCTCTGCGCATCACCGCCAGGCGCTCGAGCCGGTCGCGCTCGCCGCACCCTCCCCCCCAGGCGCGGCGCTGCTCTCGCCGCCACCGCTGCCGCCCGGACGACCTCGCGTGACCAGCGAGGAGGTGCTGTATACCCAGCGCCTGCGGATCCTGCTGGCGACAGCCGAGGTTGCCAGCAAGAAGGGCTATCCGGCGACTACGATCGAGCAGATCACCAAGCAAGCAGGCGTCGACGGACGAGCCTTCTACCGGCAGTTCGCGAACAAGCGGGAGGTGTTTGCAGCAGTCCACGAGCTGTTCTTCCAACATCTCGTGGCACTCACCGCCAGCGCATTCTTCACAGGTGAGAGCTGGCCGGAGCGGATCTGGAAAGCCGTACAGACGTTTGCGGGCGTACTGGAGAGCAACAGGGCGCTGGCGTACTTCGAGCTCGTGGAAAGCCATGCGGCGGGCCCGCAGGCGATGCAGCGCTTCAACGACGACACGGCGGCGTTCACCATCTTCCTGCAGGAAGGCTTCCAGCAGCGCCGCAAAAACCCACCACCGCAGGTAGCGCTCGAGGCGATCGTGGCGACGAGCTTCGAGGTCTTCTACCTGCAGCTGCGCCGGAACATCGACGCGCCGCTGGCCAGCCTGACCCCCCAGCTGGCACGCCTGTCGCTGGTGCCATTCCTCGGGGCGGTCGAGGTCGATCAGCTCATCCAGACGAAGCTGCGCGATGCAGCGATTACCACTCCCGCTTCGGCATTGACGCAGCGCAGCGACAGTCAGAAATAGAGACACTGGGGTTTAAACAGGACGCCGAGCAATGCTCGGCATCTCAGCGTGTGTGGCGAAACAGCCTGCACGGATCACCCGGAAGCTCCTAATTAGGCTTGTTATCAGGCATTTTGCTGCCTGCTCGGCTACGTTTAGTCGCTGATGGCGCCTCGTCGTGGCCCCGATAAATCGGTAAACACTCACCAGCAAAAAGGCCGTAAGAGCACCCAACGCGACCGGCTGCTGGCGGGGATGGTGGCGGGCGCGAACAAGGGCGGCTACCTGGGAGCAACGGTGTCGGAGGTGATCGCGCAGGCAGGCGTCTCGCGACCTACCTTCTATGACTACTTCGCCGACAGAGATGAGTGCTTTGTGGCGTGTACGGAGGACGTACGCTCACAGCTGCTGGGCGAGGTCCGCAGCGCCGTGCAGACACGCCCACCCGAGGACGCACTCGCCGCGGCGATCGAAGCGCTCGTGGCGTTTGCGGTCGCCGAGCCCGCACAAGCGCGCTTTCTGATGAACGAGGTACTGGCGGGCACTGCAGCTGCGCTCGACGTGCGCGACAAGGGAATTGCGGAGATCGCACAGCTGATCGATCGAATATCCGGGCGGGCATCCGCGGAGCCAATACCCGACCTGCCGGTAGCAGTCGCGATCGGCGCCATCCAGCGACTGCTCGGCTCGCGCCTTCGCCGCGGTGAGCGTGCACTGGGCGCGGCGCTCGAGGACCTGCTCGGCTGGAGCCAAAGCTACGCGCGTCCAGCTAGAGCAAGCCGCTGGCACACGCTGACGACTGCCGGCGCGATCGCGCCCTCCCCGTTCCTACCCACCACGCCGGCACGTGCCCCGGCGCGCCTGGGACGGGGACGACCGCGCCTACCAGAGGAGCAAGTGGCCGAAAACCACCGAGGGCGGATCATGTTCGCGACCGCGCAGGTGATTGCCGAGCGGGGCTACACAGCAGCAACGATCGCTGACATCACGAAACTCGCGGGCGTTGACGGCCGCGCGTTCTACCGCCTGTTCAATGACAAGCAGGAGGTGTTCGACGCTATCTACGAACACGGGCTTCAGCACACAATGGCGACGGTGGCGCGCGCGTATTTCGCCGGAGATCCTTGGCCCGAGCGAATGTGGGAGGCGCTGCGGGTCATCGCGCAGAGTGCGCAAAGCAACCCCGCGGGCACCAACCTCGGACTGATCGCGGCGTATGCCGTCAGTCCGGCAGCGGCACAGCGGGCCGAGGACGCCCGCGCCACGTTCACGCTCTTCTTGCAGGAGGGCTACCGCTACGAGCAACAGGGTGGCCAGCCATCCGCCCTTGCGCTCGAGGCAATCGCCGCGAGCGTCTTTGAGCTCGTCTATCGCCGGGCCCGCGAGCGCGCCAGCCGCGATACGGCGCGCCTACTCCCACACCTCGCCCACCTTTGCCTCACGCCGTTTATGGGTGTTGAGGACGCCGAGCTGTTCATCGAGGAGCAACTCAGCGACGAGCAGCGAAAGCCGCCACGGCGGACCGCCGCAAAGCCGAAGCGCGCGCCGGTGGACAAGCGCGCGCGTGCGCGCGGTGCCCAGCACATCGCCTGAGCCCAGCACGCCTCTCCGATCATTGTCGCACCAGATGTTGGGTGCGATAGCGTCACGCATCATGACTCGCACGACGATCGATCTCGATGCATCGGTGCTCGAGCACCAGCGCGATCACGGGACTCCTGCAGCGGCCCAACGTTCGCGCTCCCTCTGAGCAGGAGGGATTCTGGGACATCTACGCGGCCACAGCCGACAACCAAACCCGCGGCAACCATGTACCCGATGCGCACCTTGCCGCCCTGATGCGCCAACACGGCGTACGCATCATTTACACCCGCGACAGAGACCTGCACCGCTACGAAGCGATCGACTCACGCAGCCCGTTTACCTGAGCGCATCTTCGTCAGCCGCGATACGGCGCGGTATACAGGCCTTGAGCCCTCCTATCTGCGCGATCACGCGGATAACATCAACCACCGTGTTCACCGAGGCACAATCTGCGCGATCGCAGTGATTTAGTTCAGAACGCGCCGTCCGCGCTAGAATCCGCGTGATCACGCAGATGTTAGCTAGCGAATCCACATCGGAGCTGATCGCGCAATGTGTCCGCGACGAGCGTCGCCGTCAAGGCATGGATCAGCGAACTCTTGCGATGGTCGCGAACGTCGCGGTGCGCTCCATCCATCGCGTGGAGCACGGCGAGCCGACCGTGCGACTGGATGTCATCACCCGCATTCTCGCGGCGCTGGGACTGCGACTGAATGTACAGGGACGCAACGACGCATGAGCCTCGGCGTGTACTGGGACGGCGAGGAAGTCGGGCGACTCGAGCGCTTGGGCGAGCGCACGCGCGAGTATTCGTTCCGCTACAGCGAGGATGCAAAGCGCCCGATCTCGCTATCGCTGCCGCTGGATCAGCAACGCTTCAGCTCCGCGGAGAGCCGGCCGTTCTTCGAGGCGTTGCTGCCAGAGGGGGCGGTTCGCGAACAGATCGCAAGCCAGCTGAAGCTGGCCGCAAGCGACTCGTTCGGTCTCCTTTCAGAGCTCGGCCGCGACTGCGCCGGCGCGCTGCAGATCATCGACGCCAAGCGGATGTCCGAGCCGCCGTCGGTTCGCTGGCTCGACGCCAACGAGTTGAGCGCGCTCGTCGAAGAGCTCCCCCGCCATCCGCTCGGCATCCACCGCGCAGACGAGCATCTGCGCCTGAGCCTCGCGGGCGTGCAGCACAAGGCAGTGCTCGTGCGAGATGGCGGCGGCAATTTTGGCAAGCCGCTCGACGGCATGGCCAGCAGCCACATCCTCAAGCCTGAGCCACCCAACAGCCAATACCCGGGTCTCGCCACAAACGAGTACTTCTGCATGCGCCTCGCGGCATTGTCCGGTCTTTCATGCGCCACCGTTGAGCTGCTTACGGTGGCGCATCGCCCGTGCGTGGTCGTCGAGCGATTCGACCGCGAGCTCGTGACCTCCCCACACCGCCGAGTACACCAAGAGGATCTATGTCAGGCGCTTGGTCTCACCCCGGACTTCAAGTATCAGAGGTCCGGATGGCGGCTGCCCTCCTACGGCGCACTTGCGGAGGTGTTGAACCAGCATTCCACCCGGCCCGGTCTGGACCGGCTCGCAGGCGCGCAGGCAGCCATCTTCAACTTTCTGGTCGGCAACGCAGACGCACATGCGAAGAACATCTCGCTACTACACACGCGCGGCGGCGTGCGGCTGGCGCCGCTGTACGACATCGTCTCCGCTGCTGCCTACCCCGAGATCAGCACCGAGCTTGCGCTAAGCATCGGCGATGAGCTCGACCCCAACACCATCACCTCAATCCACTGGTCCGACCTCGCGGTTGACTTCGGGCTGAACGTCGAAGCGTTCCGGCGCATACGCAGTCGGCTAACCGACACCATCGCCACCGACGCATCGAGACTTAGTAACGAAGCACATGCGCAAGGCTGGCACCACCCGTGCATCGACAGCATCCTCGACACCATCGCGGATCGCAGCCCTCGCGTCTCGTAAAGCTCGACGGCCCGGCGAACTAACCGCATCCTTTCCCCGTGAGATGACCATCTAGAATCTGCCCATGGGAGCGAAGCCAAAGATCAAGCCGCAGGGGTCATGGACACCAGAGGAGATCGCTCGCGAGAAACGAGCAACTCGGGCCAGAGATGCACACGATCGCCAGAAGTCCCCAGAGGAGCGTCTCGAGGAGACTGTGCGCGTGAGCCGGTTCATGAGCGAGCTTGCGCACGGAACGCCCAGCGATGTTCGCACCTGATGAGCTGCTGCTAGCACTGACGAACGCACAGGTCGAGTTCATCGTCATCGGTGGCGTTGCGGTCGGCGTGCACGGGTTCGTCCGCGCGACGAAGGACCTGGACATCGTTCCCCAACCGACGCGGGAGAACCTGGCACGGCTGGCTTGCCTGCTCAAGGAGATCGACGCGCAGCACGTCGGCATTGGGGACTTCTCACCCGAGGAGTTCCCCTATGACCCAACCGACCCGACGCAGCTTGGGGAAGGCGCCAATTTCCGCTTGGAGAGCAGCCTTGGCCCGCTCGACATCATGCAGTGGGTAGCCGGCATCGAGACGAGCGCCGCGTATGGCGAGCTAGCAACACAAGCCATCTCGGTTGCCTTCAGAGATGCCCAGATTCGCGTGTGCGGGCTAGAGCACCTCCGCACGATGAAGCGCGCTGCCAGTCGCCCACAGGACCTGGAGGATCTGAAGCGACTGGATGAGAGATAGTGGTCACCGTCGAAGCTTGATCAGCCACCCAGCTCAGCCAACGGGGCCGACCGCATCCTTAACAACCATCAGCATCCCTGCGCCGATCGGCACGAGCGCCTCCATCGTGCGGTCCTCGCGCTCAACCAGCGCACGGAACTCGACCAGCTCGTGCTCATGGGAGATGGCGTTGTCCACGATCAGCAATCCACTGGGACTCAGCGTGCGCACGAGCTCAGGCCAGTAGCTCGTGTAGGCGGCCCGTTCGGCATCGAGGAAGATCACGTCCCAGACCTCATCGGCGGAGCCAGCCAGCGTCACCTGCGCATCCTCCAAGCGCAGCTCGACGTACTCTCTGAGCCCTGTGCGCTGCAGGTTCTGCTGACTCTGGGCGTGCCTCCCAGACTCAATCTCGACGCTCGTAAGCCGCCCACCAACCGCGCGGGCAGCGTCGGCGAGCCAGATTGTGGAGTAGCCATTGGAGGTGCCCAGCTCGAGCATCCGCTGCGGCCGCAGCGCGCGGACCAGCACCGCCAGCATTCGCGCGCTCTCGGGCTCCACATTGCGCATGCGCTCGCGGCGGTCCGGCGTGTTCGCATCGTGCTCGCGTCCCTCTTCGTAAAGGCGCTCGAGGAGTTGCTCGAGCTCAGGATCCATGTCGCAGCATGCTAGATGAGCGCAAAAATGCGAATACTCCGACCGCATCTCATGGGGTGGACATGCTTTTCTCAAAGTCCTCGACAAGTGTGAGCAGCTCGCGGCATTCCCAGACACGGCCCCATTTGCGCTCGCTGAGCCTTTGCAGGATGCCGGCCTGTTCGAGCTGCGCGATGGCATTGCCAACGGCGACGTGTGACTTGCCGGTGAACCGTTGCGCGGCGGGCACGTCGATGACCGTCTGTGCAGGCAGGATGCTGACGAGTTGACGCACGGCTGCATCCTTGCGTGGCTCGCCTAGACGTTGCAGCCACGCGGCCTGGCGCGCTTCGATCGCCTGCGCGAGTTGCTCAGCCCCCGTTGCAGCACGGGTGGTGGCGCGCGCGAACCGCTCGCACCAGCTACCTACATCGCCCTGGCTGTAAGTACCGAGGCCGTTGATGTAGTTCTTGGGTTCGCTGCCCAGCACAAGGCTGATCGGGGGAATGTAGTTGTTGACCTCTCCGCGGCGACGCAGAATGGTGTAGATCAGCGCACGCCCGGTACGGCCGTTGCCATCCACGAACGGGTGGATGTTCTCGAACTGCGCGTGCGCGATAGCGGCCTGTGCCACGGCGGCGATGTCGGTGCGCGCGATGAATCCGCACAGATCCTCCAAGAGCCCGCTAACTTGCTCGTGCGGGGGGCCGACATAAGTCGCGCCGATTGGGTGGTAGTCATCGCCGCCGATCCAGCTCTGTGCCGTGCGAATGACGCCCGCCAGGTGGCGGTCCTCGGTGAAGCGCAGCAACGTGCGGTGGATGTCCTGGATGTCGGCGACGGTGAATGGCTCCGTGGCGCCACCCAACGCGATGGCACGCTCCATCGCTTCCACGTTGCCGAGAACCTCGGTGGCGCGGCTATCGCCTCGCCGGTTGTCGGCGCGCGCGTAGACGGCGCGCGCGCGAGCCGTTTGTGCGAGATCCGCACACCCTCGGTACGCGAGGAGGCGGCGCTCTCTGGATGGCATGCTTTCAGACTTAGGACTACTTTGTAAGGATCGTAGTCGATCCTTACGGAAATGTCGCACTTTGAAAGGATCCAGCATGCTTTTCCTGTCGGCGGCGAGCCTGCATCGCTCGGCAAACAGCGACTTACCTCAATCTCATGCCCGATTGAGAGACAATGCCCCGGAGTAGCAGTTGTCTCACCTAGCAGTCGTCTCACCCAGCGCACAGCGATTTGACCTCCATCCCTCCCACCTCCGCCACCTCCTGGGTGGTCGACTTCGTCGATGGCTCACGCGAGCTGCGCGACCTGCTGGGGGGCAAGGGAGCGAACGTAGCGGAGATGACCCGTGTACTCGGAGCCGGCCGCGTGCCCAGTGGCTTCACGATCACGACAGACGCGTGCGTGGCGTACATGCGCGGCGAGGGCGCCTTCCCGGATGGGCTGGACGAGCAGGTGGTGGCGGCGCTCGATCGACTGGAGGCGCAGGCGGGCAAGCGTCTGGGGGACGCGGCCGATCCGCTGCTCGTGTCGGTGCGCTCGGGCGCACGCGAGTCGATGCCGGGAATGCTCGACACGGTGCTGAACCTTGGCCTCAACGACGACACGGTGGTGGGCCTGGCGGAGCGCTCGGGCAACGAGCGCTTTGCGTGGGATTCCTACAGGCGCTTCGTGCAGATGTACGGCAACGTGGTGATTGGCGTCGCGGGCGAGCGCTTCGAGCAGGCGATCGCGGCGAGTAAGGCCGAGCGCGCGGTGGCGCTCGACACGGAGCTGGACACCGACGCGCTGGTCGCGCTGACGCGCGAGTTCCAGAGCTTCTATGACTTCCCGACCGATCCGCGTGACCAGCTGACACACGCGATTCGCGCGGTGTTCGACTCCTGGCAGGGCGAGCGCGCGGTGGCATACAGGCGTATCAACCGCATCCCGGACGAGTGGGGCACGGCGGTGAACGTGCAGCAGATGGTGTTCGGCAACCTGGGCGAGAGCTCAGGCAGCGGCGTGGCGTTCTCGCGCGATGAGGTAACGGGCGCACGGGAGCCATCGGGGGACTTCCTGGCAAACGCGCAAGGCGAGGATGTCGTCTCGGGCGTGCGCACACCACGCGACATCCGCGAGCTGCGCTCGTGGCTGCCGGACGTGCACACGCAGCTGATGGAGATCCTGGGAACGCTGGAGCGCCACTACGGGGACATGCAGGACACGGAGTTCACCGTGCAGGACGAGCGGCTGTACATGCTGCAGACGCGTAACGCCAAGCGCCCGGCGCAGGCGGCGGTGCGCTTTGCGGTGGATGCTGTCGCGGAGGGCTTGCTCACCCGCGAGCAGGCGATCGCGACGATCGACCCGTCGACGCTTGACGCGCTGCTACACCCAACGTTCGACCCGAGCGCGAACTACGAGGTGATCGCTACCGGCGTGGCTGCCTCCCCGGGCGCGGCCAAGGGCGAGATCGTGCTGAGCGCGGCCGATGCGGTGAGCGCGGCGGCGCAGGGGCGCGATGTGATCCTCGTGCGCTCGTTCACCGAGGCTGACGACGTGGCGGGATTTCATGCCGCGCGGGGCATCCTCACGAGCGAGGGCGGCAAGGCCAGCCACGCGGCGCTGGTGGCGCGTGGCATGGGTCGCCCGGCGGTGACCGGTGCGGGGGATGTCCATGTGGATATGCAGGCCGGCGAGGTGCGTATCAACGGAAACGTGCTGCACGCGGGCGAGCGCATTGCGATCGACGGCAGCCTGGGCAAGATCACGCTGGAGGACGTGCCGCTGGTGGAGCCGCAGGTCTCAGAGCATTTCCAGACGGTGCTGTCGTGGTGCGATGAGCTGCGTGTGCTGGGCGTGCGAGCCAACGCTGATACGCCGCAGGACGCGGTTAAGGCGATCGAGCTGGGCGCGGAAGGCATCGGGCTGTGCCGAACTGAGCACATGTTCCTGGGCGATCGCCAACCGCTGATGGCAGCGGTGATCATGGCCGACGACGAGCCCACGCGGGCCACGGCGATCGAGCAGCTGCGTCCGCTACAGGAGGCGGACTTCGAGCAGATCCTGGAGGCGCTCGACGGCCGCCCGGTGACGGTGCGCCTGCTGGACCCGCCATTGCACGAGTTCCTGCCCCACCCCTCAGACCTGCCGGAGGGCTCGCGGGCGCGCAAGCGCGTTGAGCAGCTGCAGGAGTCCAACCCGATGCTTGGAACGCGGGGGGTGCGCCTAGGGCTGCTGTTCCCGGAGCTTTATGAGATGCAGGTGCGCGCGCTGTTCGCCGCGGCTGCGCGGACGCCGAACGCGCGGATCGAGGTGATGGTGCCGCTGGTCGCTTACGAGCGCGAGCTCGAGTTGATGCGCGAGCTGATCGAGCGCGTGGCAGCGGAGCACGCGCACGAGGACTACTTGATCGGCACGATGATCGAGCTGCCGCGGGCGTGCTTTCAGGCAGACCAGATCGCGCGCGACGCGGACTTCTTCTCGTTCGGCACCAACGACCTCACGCAGACAGCGCTGGGCTTCAGCCGCGACGACATCGAGGGCCGCGTGCTGGGCCGCTACATCGACGTGAAGATCCTCGACCGCTCGCCGTTTGAGACGCTCGACACGCCGGGCGTGGGGCAGATGGTGCGGATGGGTGCGTGGCTGGGACGCAAGACCAAGCCAGAACTGAAACTTGGCGTGTGCGGCGAGCACGGCGGCGATCCCGACTCGATCGACTTCCTGCACAACTCAGGCATCGACTACGTCTCCTGCTCGCCCTACCGCGTGCCGATCGCACGCGTGGCAGCCGCCCAGGCGGTCATACGCTCGCGCCACGAGCGCGGGCGCGACCGCGCCTGACGCGAAGACCCACAACGCACGCGCCCACCTGACGCGCCAGAGCCGATGCGCGCCTGGCTCACCAGCGCGCGCTGGCTTCCGCCAGTGCGGCAAAGCCGAGCTTGTGCTTGCGCGCCTTGGTCTCGATGCCGTAGAAGTCGTTGGATCCGTAGTCGACGAAGTTGAAGTAGATGACCATCGGTATGTAGCCGGTCGAGGCGGCCCATTTCATGAAGCTTGAGATGTTGGCGGCCTGCTGCGCTTCAGTCCACTGCTGGCTGTCGCCTGTTGGCGGCTGACCGACGGCTGTGGGCCAGCCGATCTCGGTCACGTATACAGGCTTGCCCGATTCGGTGTGTGCGAGTTCGGCGCCCTTGCGCCCACCCAGCGCGCCGCCGTCGCCGCCGGTTTTGCCGCCGTAGGGATGGACGGTGACGCCATCGCAGTAGGGCAACGCTCCGGCGGCTTTGATCCCCTGGCCCCATGGTTTGTTGGGATTCTGACTGGCCTCGCCGCCGTCCCATGAGCAGAGCTCGACTGGGCGCGACGCAACCGGCAATGTGGCAAGCGCTTCATGGACTGCCTTGGCGAGCTTCGCGTATCCGCTGTAGTCGGTGGGGTCGCTCCAAAAGCCGTTGTTTCCTGGCTCGTTGAGCACTTCGACGGAGAGGGCACCGCCCAGGCCATACTTGGAGAAGTAAGACTTGACTTCGGCGGCATAGCCGCTTGGGCTGATCGCGGCGATGGAGCCACCTGTGCCGAAGATGACCGTCGCGATATGAACGCCCGCGGCATGAGCTTCCGGCTCGATGTAGCTGGCGTAGGCGCCACTGGTGCGGATGTAGCTGACGCCACCTTTGGCGAGGTCGGTGAACGTGGATGCGCCCATCCAGCCACCTGAGTCGACACCGACGACCATGCGTGCGGGCTGTTCTTGGCTACCTTTCGCTTCTTCTTCTTCGAGCCGTTTCTGTTCTTCTTCCCGGCGTTTCTGTTCTTCTTCCCGGCGTTTCTTTTTTTTGCTGACTTTGTGGATGCTGGTCGCCCCGAGCGCTTCCAGTTCTCCAAGTTCGCCATCTAGTGGACTTTCGCTACTTTCGGAAGCCTGTGAAGAGCCTTCGGCGGCTTCTTCCTGAGCGGTTTCGCTGGCTTCGCTCCCAGCGGCTTCGCCAGCTTCGCCCACAGCGCCTTCAGCGCCGCCGCCCCCGGTGGCAGCTTCGCCGTCTGCGGCTGGTGTGGTTTGCACTCGCCCGGCCCAGCCGCCGATCGCGCCGTCCTGGCCAAAGGCCTGCACATCGACAACGGGTTCCCCTGCTGGCGGCACGTAGGTCGTTTGAGCGGCGGGGATATTGAGATACCTCAGCCCGTCGCCGGCAAGATCGGACATCACTGCGACGTGTATCTCGGTGGTGCCCACCGGCTCGGATGTCACTTCGATGGCTGCGTGATCGGCTGAGATCCGATCCGTGATCGAGCCCTGCGCATGTGCGCTCGCGCCGCCCGCGAGCGTGAGCATGGCTGTAAGCGCTACCAGTCGCTTCAATCGCATGCCTCACCTCCCGCGTAGTTCGAATAGTCTGATTAGTTTGGTGCGACGCGGGCGACACCATACAGACCGCCCGTCCGCAGTTCGTTACCCTTTTGGTCACAGTCAAACCCCGAGCCTGCCACTCATGCTCGAGCGCCTCGGCCCACGCGATCGAACATCTGCCTGGCGCCCCGGGCTCGCTCGACCGGCTATAGACTGCGCGCCCACCCGACGACAGGAGCGAGGCGCAGCATGACCACCGTCCGCGACGCCGCGTTCGAGCTTTGGCGCGAGCGCGGGATGACGACGATCTTCGGCAACCCCGGCTCGACCGAGCTGCCGATGCTCGGTCCCTTCCCAGATGATTTTCGCTTCGTGCTCGGCTTGCAGGAGGCCGTGGCTGTGGGGATGGCGGATGGCTTCGCACAGGCCAGCAGCAACGTCGCGCACGTGAACCTGCACACCGCCCCCGGCCTGGGCAACGGCGTCGGCGCGATCTTCAACGCGCGCGCGAACAAGGCGCCACTGCTCGTGACCGCCGGCCAGCAGGTGCGTTCGCTGATGACGCTGCAGGCAAACTTGACCAACCGCGACGCGGTCGAGGTGCCCAAGCCGTATGTGAAGTTCAGCGTCGAGCCGCCCCGTGCAGCGGATGTACCGTTCGCGCTCGCGCAGGCCATCCACCACGCGTCGCTTCCTCCCCAGGGTCCCGCGTTCGTGTCGATCCCGATGGACGACTGGGGACAGGAGGTGGCGCCTGTGGACTACGCCACGCAGGTCGCACGCACGGTCGGCGGCCGCGCGCAGGCCGATCCCGCGCAGGTGGCGGCGCTGGCCAAGCGGCTGCGCATGGCCAAGCGACCAGTGTTCGTTGCCGGCCCTGAGATCGACGCAAGCGGTGGCTGGGACGCGGCGGTCGAGCTGGCCGAGTCCCAGCGCCTACCCGTGTGGGCCTCCCCCGCGACCGGCGGTGGGCGCATCGGCTTCCCCGAGGATCACCCGGCCTTCCAGGGCGTGCTGCCGCCCGCGGTGGCACCACTCGCACAGGCGCTCGCCGGCTATGACCTGATCCTCGTGGCGGGCTCCTCAGTGTTCCCCTACTACCCCAACCTCCCCGGCGACTTCCTCCCCGAGGGCGCCGAGCTCGTGGCGATCACCAGCGACCCGGACGAGGCCGCCCGCGCGCCGATGGGCGACGCAATCGTCGCCGACGTGGCGCTCACGCTGCGCGCGCTGGTGGCCGAGCTGGCCGCGCGCGCCGGCGGTGCCCAGCCCGACAGCGACCCCTCCGAGCACGAGCCCAGCGACCGCGACGCACCGGCCGCGCGCTTCGAGCTCGACGCGCCGCCGCCCGGCGAGCAGCTCTCAGGCGGCGAGGTGCACACGATCCTCGCCGAGCTGTTTCCCAAGGACGGGATCGTCGTGCTCGAGTCGCCGTCGAGCACCGCCGCGCTGCGCAACAACCTGCGCCTCACCAGCCCCGGCTCCTACTACTTCAGCGCCGGCGGCGGGCTCGGCTTCGGCCTTGCGGCGGCGCTCGGAGTGCAGCTCGCTCAGCCCGAGCGCCAGGTCGTGTGCGTGCTCGGCGAGGGCTCCGCGCAGTACGCGATTACCGCCTTCTGGACCGCCGCCGCGTACTCGATCCCCGTCAAGTTCCTCGTGCTCCGCAACAACGAGTACTCGATCCTCAAGTGGTTCGCCATGATCGAGAGCGTCGAGGGCGCACCCGGCCTCGACCTACCCAAGCTCGACGTCGCTGCCACCGCCGAAAGCTACGGCGTGCCCTCCAGCACCGTCACCGGACGCGACGAGCTGCGCGCGGGCCTCGCCGGCGCGCTCGCCCAGGATGGCCCGCGGCTCGTGCAGGTGGATGTCGCCCCAGGGATGGCGTTGGCGTGAGCACCCGGGACGACACCCGCCCGGGCCGTGTGCCCGACGCCTGACCGCGACCAGCGCCGACCGTGACGCCCCCTCCCCCCGCACTCCTCGCCCCGCACACCCGCCGTATCGGCCGCCCGCCCGGCCCGCCGCACGCCGACGCCGCGCCCGACAGCCTCGCAACCGGCACGCCCGAGCCGCTGCGCGGTGACTTGATCGCACTGCTGGGCACGGAGCGCGTGCTTGCCCGCGCGATCGACCTCATCGCATACGCCTCTGACGCCAGCCCTTACAGGCGCCTGCCCGCGGTGGTGGTAATGGCCTACAACGCCGAGGATGTGGGCAAGGTGCTTGGCTACGCGCGCAAGACGGGCATGGCGGTGAACTTCCGCGGCGGCGGCACGAGCCTCAGCGGGCAGGGTGGAACCGACGGCATCATGATCGACGTGCGTCGCTGGTTCTCCGGCGTTCGCATCGAAGACGGCGGCGCTCGCGCGCGGATCAGGGCGGGGACGCTGTTGGGTCTCGCCAACCGCCTGCTCGCGCGCCACGGCTACAAGCTCGGCCCCGACCCCGCCAGCAAAGACATCGCCACGCTCGGCGGCGTGATCGCCAACAACTCCGGTGGCATGCGTTGCGGCGTCACCTGGGATCCCTACTCCACGGTGGAGTCGATGATGCTGGTGCTCGCCTCCGGCACCGTCATCAACACGGGGGCACCCGACGCGGAGACCCAGTTCGCGGCGGCAGAGCCGGAGCTCGCGCAGGGCCTGCTCGAGCTGCGCGCGGAACTGCTCGCCCACGAGGAGCTCGCGCAGCGCGTGCGGCGCAAGTACGAGATCAAGAACGTCACCGGCTACCGCCTGTGCGCGCTGCTCGACGCGGACACACCGCTCGAGATCTTCCGCCGTCTCGTCGTCGGCTCGGAGGGCACGCTCGCGTTCATCGCCGAGGCGGTCATGCGCACGCGCCCGGAGCCAAAGCGCACGACGCTCGCGTGGGTGCACTTCGCCGACATCGACGCCGCCGCCGCGGTCGTCCCCGAGCTCGTGGCAGCGGGCGCGCGGGCAACCGAGCTGATGGTCGCACCGGCGCTGATCGCCGCCGCGTGGAACCTGCCCGGTACGCCGCTCCAGTGGCGCGAGCTGCCGCCCACCTCAGCGGCGCTGCTCGTGGAGATGGGCGGCGCCGACGATCGCGAGCTCGACGCCGGCGAGGCCGCGGTCAACGAGATCCTCGCCGGCCACGAGCTGATCCAGCCGCACCGCTTCGCGCGCGCGGCCGAGGAGATCGAGATGGCGTGGATGGTGCGCGAGGGCCTGTTCGGGCTCGTCGGGCGGCTGCGGCTTCCCGGCACCGCACTGATCGTCGAGGACGTGTGCGTGCGCCCCGAGCGAATCGCCGAGTGCGCGCGCGACCTGCAGGAGCTGCTCGGCTCCCACCAGTTCCTCGTCGGCGTCGCCGGGCACGCGTCAGCCGGCAACCTGCACTTCCAGCTCACACCCGACTTCACCAAGGCCGAGGACCTTGAGCGCTACGAGGCGTTCATGGAGGAGCTCGTGGAGCTGATCGTCGGCAAGTACGACGGCTCGCTCAAGGCCGAGCACGGCACCGGCGTGAACATGGCCCCCTACGTCGAACGCGAGTGGGGTGAGAAGGCCACGTCGATGATGTGGAAGGTGAAGCAGCTCGCCGATCCCAATGGTCTCTTGAATCCCGGCGTGGTGTTGAACCGCGATCTCCATATCCATCTAAAAAACCTGAAGAGCCAGCCGGCGATCGAGGAGACGGCAGCGCAGTGTGTCGAGTGCGGCTTCTGCGAGCCCGTGTGCCCCAGCCGCAACGCCACCACCACCCCGCGCCAGCGGATCGTCGTGCGCCGCGAGATGGCCCGCCAGCTGGAGGGCTCGCCCGTGTATGAGTCACTGCTCGCCGACTACGAGTACGACGCGCTGCAGACCTGCGCCGCCGACGGCAGCTGCCAGAGCGTGTGTCCCGTGGCGATCGACACCGGCAAGCTCGTCAAGGAGCTGCGCGCACGCGAGCGCTCCCAGCGCGAAGAAACCGTCGCCCTGACAATCGCCAAGCGCTATGGAGCCGTCGAGCGTGCCACCCGCGCGGGGCTTACCGCCACGGGTGCGGTAGCTGATGTGCTCGGCCAGCGGGCGATCGCCAGCGTGCCCGTAGCGCTGCGACGACGCGTCAGCAGCGAGCTCATGCCGACGCTGCCCGAGCACCTGTCCCCCGCCGCGCCCTCACACCTGCCCGCCACCCAGCGCTCCGGCGCGGCAGCCGTGTACATGCCCGCGTGCCTGAACCGCATCTTCGGCAACCCGCGCGACGCGGGGTCCGCCGCCGCCGGTCATGCACTTGGCGCCGCGGGCGAATCGCTCAGCGTGGCGGGTGAGTCGCCCGGAGAGGCGCCATCGCTGCCGCAGGCGCTCGTTGACGTGTCCGCCCGCGCCGGACTGCCACTGTGGATCCCCAGCGACGTCTCCGGGCACTGCTGTGGCACGCCGTGGTCTTCCAAGGGCTACAGCGCCGGCCACGATCACATGGCCGCGAAGACCGCCGCCGCGCTGTGGCGCTGGAGTGACGGCGGCCGGCTGCCGGTGGTTATCGACGCCACCTCATGTTCGCTCGGCCTGCGCCAGGAGATCGCGCCACACCTCGACGAGGCCGAGCGCGAGCGCTTCCAGCAGATCGAGATCCTCGACTCGATCGAGTGGGTTCACGACCGGCTGCTCGCGCAGCTGCAAGTGCCACACAAGCTGCAGCGCATCGCCGTCCACCCCACCTGCGCCACCGGCCAGCTCAGCCTCGGCGGCAAGCTCGAGACGATCGCGGGCGCGCTCGCGGATGACGTGCTGATCCCCGCCGCCAGCAGCTGCTGCGGCATGGCCGGCGATCGCGGACTGCTGCACCCCGAGCTGCCCGCCTCCGCGCTGCGCGACACCGCCTCCGAGCTCGCCCAGCGCGAAGCCGAGGGGGATCACATCGACGCGCACGTATGCAGCAACCGCACCTGTGAGATCGCCTTGCAGCAGGTGACGGGAGCGCGCTACGCGTCGTTCGTGCTCACGCTCGAGCGGCTTACGCGATAGACGAGCGCGCCGGGCAGGGCGGGGCGTGGGAGTGAGCAGCGTGGCTTGCCTCAGCGCGATGCAAAGCCGTCGAGCCATGCACTGATGGCTGCGGTGAACGCATCGTTGTTATCCCCAGCCACCATGTGACCCGCACGCGGCACCTCCGAGAGGGTGGCACATGGCGCGAGCTCGACGAACTCGTTTGCGATGGCGGCGCTGAGCACGTCGCTCTCGGCGCCGCGCACGAGCAGACACGGCTGGCGCAGACGTGCGGTTGCACTCGTCAGGCGCGCGGACAGATCGCTCGGGTCTTCCATGATCGCGCGGGCCGCTGTCAGGACTTCTGGATCCCAATGCCATACCCAGCGCTCTCCCTTGCGGCGGAGGTTGTGGCGCAGACCACTCGAGTCGCGCGGACGCGGGCGGTTGGGCAGGTATGCCGCCACCGCGTCGCCCGCCTCCGCGAGGTCGGCGAAACCGTCCGAGTGCTGCTCCATGAAGCCCACCACCCGCCCGCCGCCGCGCGGCTGAAAGCGATGGCCGACATCCACCAGCACGAGCCCCGCCGCGGGCGCGGCCGGTGGCTCCACGAGCGCCAGCAGCGCAGCGATGCCACCGAGCGACGCGCCGATCACGATTGTCCCCTGCGTGATGGCCGCGGGCGTAGCGGCGGGCTCGCCCTCACTCGCCGCACCTGCGCCAACGGGCGCTGCCGCGACCGTTATCTGCTCGATCATCGCCCGAACGTCATCTGCGAAATCGTCGGGTGCATAGGCCGCGGGACGCGGGTGCGCGCTCTCCCCATGGCCGCGCAGATCGACTGTGATCGCACGCCAGCCGGCGTCCGCGAGGCTCGCTGCAGTGGCGCGCCACGCATGCCGCGTCTGCCCGCCGCCGTGCAGCATCAGCACAACAGGAGACCCACGATCGCCAAAGCTGTCCGCCGCGAGCCGAACGCCGGCGGCACCGTCGAGCTGGAGAGCGCTCGGCGTTGCCATCTACTCGCGCGAGCGCTGCTTGCGTTGCAGCGGCTGCTGCAGCTCCACGCGCCAGTCCTCGCTCGCACCGGCCGCGAACACCACATCGACCGCAAAGCGCACGCGCGTGCGAAATGCAGCGTCTGAGATCTGCCCGGCTGCCCAGTGGCGCAGCGCCCCGCCCGATGCTGTGGCGATGTGCCCTACCAGCGCCTCCACGTACAGGTCGGGCCGCAGCATCCCCGCGACCTGCGCACGGCGCAGTGCATCATGCAACCGCGGAACCGGGTTCTCCTGTAGCAGCGGGCCGCCGCCCTCCCAGCTGTTGACGAGATGCTTGTACACAGCGGCGTCCGCAATGAACAGCTGGACCGTTTCCTCCACGATCCTGCGAGCCTGCTCGCGTGGGTCCTCCTCGGCGGCAAACGCGAGGCACGCGTCGAGCTCGCCCAGCAGCGAGTCGCACAGCGCCGCCCACTGCTGCTCTCGCGGGCCCACGAGGTTGAACACGCTCGCCGGCGAGATGTCCGCCAGCGCGGCGATCCGCTCGACGGTCGGCGTCTGCAGTGGCTGCTCGCGAAGCAACTCGCGAATCGCCTCGAGGATGCGCTCGCGGCGCTCATGCTTGTGGCGCTCACGCAGACCGCTACGCGGCGCTGACATTGCTCGAGCCGACATCCACCGATAACTTAGAGCGCTCTCTAAAAATTGTCAAGGCTCTAGTTTTCCCCCCAGATACCGGAAGGAGACACGCTCGTACTGCTCTTCCACCAGATTTCGGCGCATTCGTCGAGCCGAGAGCAGGAGATAAGTTGTTTCTGACTGGTAGAAGAGGGATACTAATAGCGAAAGCGGGTACAGCCACTGCATGCGTCGCGCTCACAACCACAGAAACGTCACGAACTCCATGGACCAAACACTCGGCCTTACAATCAGGCGCGCCCGTGTCAAGCGCGGCGAAACGCAGGAAGAGGTAGCCCGTCGCGCCGGGCTGACGATCGCCGCGTATGCCCGCATCGAGCGCGGCATGGCAGACCCCAAGTGGACCACGGTCAAATCCATCGCGGAGGCCCTCGACGTCAGCCTCGGGAGGCTTGACCCGAAGGCTTGATCAAGAACCGCTTCGTGACCCACGTCGCGATGCTGTAGCGCGCAAGCGACTCGCGCTTACGCTCCGGCGCATCTGAGCGCCGGCACCGTACACGCACCTCATCGACCAGCTGGAAAGCGTCGAGGCCGACATCGCCGAGCACTGCAACAAAGGCGAGCCGGCGACGCGCCCGCATTGCCGTTCATGCCCGACTGGCTCTACAGCGACCTCTTCCCACAGCCCTATCGCCTGGACTCAGGCCAACGCCCCTCGCTGCTGACGCTCGCCCTACACGAGATCGACGTCGAAGACGACGTCCCGACGCTGTTCAGCGCAGACCTGCGAGCTCGAGGCGGCACCTGCGGCGGGGAACCGCCAACAAGCCTGTCCCATGGCAGCGAGGACCCCGCGCTCGGAGCCGGCGTGTTTACAGGCCCAGCGCCGCCAGAAGGTCGAGCGAGTGACTGCGAAGCGCCGATCGAGGACACGAGCTCCCCACTGGTGGCGGAACTCGCGCGCCGCTATCAGCCCACGCTCGAGGTCAGCGTCGCCGATCGATTCTGGCCCGTGTCCGTAGGCGCTGTCCTCGCCGAGCGAGGACCCAATGGCGCAACCACCTGCTTGGTGCAGCGGCGGGCGCCACAACGACAGTGCGAACCGTTGCCCACGAGCCTGCAGGCCGGCGGCGCCAGCGCCAGCGACTATCTCCAGCTGCCGGTTGCATTGGCCAGAAACTCGAGCCCCAACGGTCAATTTCAGCCGTTCATGCTCGGGCAGGGCATCGAAACGGGCACCCCGGATCACTGGCTCGCCGACCCGGAACGCTCGACCCATGGAGCACAGCCCAGATCTACTTCTACCTGAAGGAAAAGGTCGAACGCTCACAGTGGCCCAGGCAGGTCCAGGAACGCTACCCGCAGCTGTCCTCAGGCCTCGTGGCACTCGAGTACTGGTTCTACTACCCCTACAACTACTTCCCCTTGGTCCTACGTGCGAAGCTGATGGAGGAAGCCCCGCTCGCGAGTGAAATCCTCAACGTCGACCGCCATCAGGGCGACTGGGAGCACGTCGACGTGTTGCTGGACCCGCACACGCTCAAGCCAGTATGGCTCTACATGGCGCGGCACAGTTACGAGGGTCAGCTGATCCCCTGGTCGAGCCCGTCGCTGGCGACCGAAGAAGCTCACCCCGTCGTACAGGCCGCCTACGGCGGGCATCCGACCTATGAGCCCGGATGCGGCGCGCGCCGCCGCGCGGCCACCTACAACATCCTCGTCGACTGGCTCGTCTGCGGCGGCGGGCGCTTCGCCTTCCGCGCTGCTTCAACACCACTCGTGAACATCGCCAGCGCGCCGTGGGCCTGTTGGCCAGGCCACTTCGGCGAGGCCGCCACCAATCTAGAGGTCACCAACGCAGCCAAGCCCGAGACCTTGCGCGACAAACTCCGTCAGCAGGTTTTCGTCGCAGGCCCCGTCTCTCCACTACGCCAGCAGGAGAACAGCGGCGTCTGCAAGGGCAGCCCGGCGGCCGGTGAACAGGCGATTGTCACGCGCCTGGATAGCTCGAAACGATGACGGCAGCACCTGGCAGGTTGAGCCGTGATGGAGCGCATTCGCAATGCAGAGGCCGCGACCTCGCAGCGGCACATTCACCAGGGCGCGCGCAGCCCGGCGAACATGGGGAAGTGGCGAACGTTGAGCGTCCACAACTCCAAGTCGTGTGTGAGCGCTGAGGCAGCAACGCAATAGTCGACTGCATCGATCCCCGAATGGCTGCGGGCGTAGCGCCGGGCGAGGTCGTCCGCCCGCTCGGCGATCGCATTGTCAACGGCCACCCAATGCAGCGCCCCCACCAGCGCATCGGTCGCTTGTCGCTCGGCTGGGCGCATGCCGATCGACAACTCGATCCGGGTGAGAACCGACGCCGCGAGGAGCTCATCGCGCTGGAGCCCCGATTGCAGCAACTCGCGCGCCGACTCTACCCCACGCAGGTATTCAACCAGCACTGAGGTATCGAGCAGAGGGCTCACTCGGTCGAGCGAAGTCGCCGGGCCGTGCCCGAGCGCACCCTGTCTACGAACGCGGCGCCACTCTCACTGCGATGCGACCACGCACCGAAAGCGCTGTCGAGCAATTGCAGCCGATCGGCTACGGACCCGCCGTCGAAGCTGTCATCGAGTGCACGACGGACAAGCTCGGCAAGCGACCGACCACTCCTCGCGGAGTCTTCCTTGAGACGAGCGTATTGGGCATCAGTCAGCGTGATCTGGGTACGATGCATGGTGATGTAACCATACATCACTGCGGCTACCCGGGAGATCGACCACCGCTCGATCCGCTCGACCGGAGAGCTCAAGGACGCGCAGTGCCGCGGAAACGCATGAATTGGTGAACGTTGGTCGCTCTCAGGATCTCAAGTCCGCGAGTGGTGATGTGCCAGGCGTTCGAGGCTCCACGATCTCTACCAAGGCCGCGGTTCTCGATCAGGCCGAACCGCTCCAACCGCCAAAGAAGCTTCGATACCTGGCCCTGGTCCTTGATGCCAGATTCTTCAGCAACTGTCCGGTTGCTGGCGCCCGGCCGCCCGGAGATCGTGTCGAGGGCCCTTACCGTGCGGTGAGTCAGCCGCAAGTTGGTGTCGCGAAGCGGCTCCGTGCGGTGCGACGGCTCCGTGCGTGGTCGCCTGTCGTCTGCGCTCGGACAGACTTGTACCGCGGGCTCCCTTTGTACCGCGGGATCTCGTTGTATCGCCGGCTCTCGCCGTATCGGGGGCGCTCGCCGCAGCTCGGCCCGCGCCCGAGCGACTCCCAGGTACGGAAGGACGATGAGATACATGCAGGGCCCAAGCAACTCGACAAATGACTCTCGGCTCCCGTTCAGGAGACGGGTGTGGATGATCTGCGAGATCCCGCCGACGATCGCCTCGGCAGTCAGCTCCGATGGCTGCCTTCGCTCGCCTGCGGCTGAGCGTCCAACTTCGACCACCGCCACTAGCATCGCAGCAGCCGCTGCCCTGCGCTGACGAACCGCTTCCGGGGCGGCCATCGCGTCTACGAACCAGATCCTCGCCAGGTGTGGCTGCTCGTCGATGAGACCGAGCAAGCTGCCGAGAGCCGAACGAATCCCGGCAAGCCAGCCGTCCTCTGCCGTGTAGGCAGCGCTCACGACTGAGTGGGCAGCAGCGAAGATCTCCTCGATCACCCTCGCGACACACTCGTCGCTGTTGGCAAAGATCTCGTAAAAGGTCTTGCGTGAGATCCGCGCTCGCTGGATAACCGTCGCAACCGTCAACCCGCCGTAACCGGACTCGTAGACGACATCGACGGCCGCCGCGAGTATCCGAGACCGCTGGATGTCGCTCACCCACTCGGCCGATCGCTGACCTGACCTTCTAGACAATTGCCGACGCGGCACTGCATGAGAGCTCATCCGCGCGACTGCCGCAGGCTTGTGCTGCACGAGTTGGCCCGTCCGACTCCGCGTCCGCCACCCACCCGACGGGGCTGCATGAACACCCATGTGGTGACGCCACTCATACGGAGGCTGAACCGCGAGATCGATGCAGACGGCCCCCGGGACACCATCGCACACCAGCTCGCGCACACGCCCTGATCAACGGGCCCAGCGCTCTGCCTGCGCCACACCGCACGCCCCGTGGCCTGCGACCCTGGTGGTGTCTCCCACGGGCCTGTCCCGCCAGCCTCGCTGTCTCGCATGCCGCCTGAGTCAACCCCGCGCCCACTCTCCGAGCTCGCCTCCCGCGCATTCGGGGCCGGGCTCGATTCTGTGTCAGTCTCACGGTCGGGCATCATCGGCAGCGCTCCTGCTCTCATAGTGCCCCAGCAAGTGCGGCTACGTAAGACTGTCCCTATAAGGTTCTACCTTGTGAGTTTAGGGTCTTCCTGTCTTCTATTCTCATTCTCAGCGCAGGTCAACTATCCGATAAGGACAGTCGTGGTGGCAGTGATCTGGTGCCCCTTCGCGGGAGTAAAGCGGAGACGAACCTTTGCCCTCAACTCACGGCCCTTGTGCTTGCCCAGGAAGGCACGCTCTTTCTTCGTCAGTGCCACCTTCACCGTGACGTTCTGCTTTGCCTTGGTGGCCTTGGCGGAGCCGTTGCTGAGACCTTTCGCTGTGGCAACCAACTTTCCAGCCGACGGAACGTTGACGGTAATCGACGCGACGCCCTTGCTGACGTGGTGTGAGATGACGTGAAGTGCGTTCGGACACCCTTCGACTGCCACGGGAGTGCTCTGCTCCAGCGTAGTCCCGTTCTGCCCAACCAGCTGGGTGGCTATGGTGGGACTGCTGGTGCAAAGATTGCCTGTCGCAGCGAGGATGGAGTGCGGACCCTGCGGAAGAACCGTTTCGAAGCTCGTGATCGGAGCATCGGGGATCGTTTCAAAGCGCGAATAGGTCACACCTTTTTTGATGTCCGTCTTCCCGTCCAGTTCGATGCTGATATTCGCGCCGCGTTCGTTGGCTTGCAGCAGGAACACGACATCCGGGAACGCCGCGCCTCCGTGGGACACCAGAATCGCCGGGCCTACCAGCGGGACGCTCAAGACCGGCGTCACGGCCTTCGCGGTACCGATGAACGACCCCGCCGGACAACCGGCGGGGTTCGCCGCGAACTGCGCTTCGGTGCACGCCTGCTGGAGCGTCGTAAGGCGTGTCGGCAGGATCGTGGGGATCGTCAGCTCGACCTTGTGGATGTTCGCTTCGCCTGGACGCTGGGCAACCTTGACGATCAGGCTCGCACCATCGGCTTTGCTGGTCTTCCCCAGGGTGCTGGCCGTAAACGACGGCTTGAACGGGAGCCCCTGGCAGCCGCCGACCTGAAACCTGTTCGACAGACCAGCGACCTGACCGAGCGTCGAGACGGCCTGGCCGCTGACGCTCATCGTTTCGCAGCTGGTCGGGTTGAACGTGAACCCAGAGCGGTTCATGTCCAGCGACACCGACCGCACGTCGAGGGGAATACCGTCGAGGATCGTGGGGATCGGGTCGCTGACCGCGCTGATCTGCGACGTGGATGGGTTGATGTACAGCGCAACGCGTACGACGACGGTGCCGAGGTCGTACGGGCCGGCGATCGCCGGGGTGACGATCGCGAGGCTCAGCGGCGCGTTCTTGTACGGACCGGCGAGATAGGCCTTGCCCTGCACCGCATATGGCTGGGAGCCAGACCCCGCGGTGATGTTCACGACCCCGACCTGCGAGGCTTCGGGGCAGGACGGCGACGCCTGCTCGAGCGCGCCTTCACCCTCGCCGCTACGTGCTGCAGCAGCGGCGATCTGTGCGTCTGCGCAGTAGGGGACGCCGGCGAGTTTGCCGAGCAAGCCCTCAGGAAGACTCGCGTTGATCGAGCCCAGGCGCTGACTCCCGTCTTCACGGGAGACGCTGAACACGAACGGCGAGAACGCGCCCGCGAGCGGCGTCAGCGTACCCGCTTGCAACCTGGGGCTGTTAGGCAGTTGCGCTTCGCTCGGCGCACATGCGCTGCCGTTCGGGCCCGAGCCGATCGTGAAGCTCGCGCCGCGTTCCGTCGGCACGCTCGGGCTCGAGAACGGGTAGAGCTTGACCTGAGTCGTGTAGGTACCGCACATCGCCGGGGTGATCAACGGTGCCCGCGGGCCTTCACGCAACCTGAATTCAAACGACGAATACGGCAGCGGCGGCAACCCGGCAAACGTCGTGGTCAGCTGACCGGTGCTCGGATCCGCCTGGACTTCACCGGCCTGCTTGATCAGCACCCCGCGTTCGGGGGCCTTCGCGACGATGTAGAGCGCGAGCAGCGAGTTGAAGGGGTTATCATGCGGCGCTGCGAGATATACGGCGCCTTCGATCGCTTCTTCCACCAGCGGCGACTTGGCGATGAGGCTGCCGACCTTCGACGATTCCGGACAACCCTGCCCCGGACCGGATTCGGCCGTCGCGGCCGCATACTGCGCTGGCGTGCAGACGCCCAGCCCGTTCGCCGCGGACGGATTGACGACCATGCCCTGGGGCAGCGTCACTTCGGTCTTCTCGGGCTCGCTTTCGGAGAGTCCTTCGGGAGCCGACAGTCCCTGGTCCGGGAGCGCGAGATCGAAGTTCAAACCCGTAGGGCTCTCGGCCGAGTGACTCGACGGCAGCGCAGCGACTTCCGGAGCAAACGGCACCTGCTGACAACCGGACAACCCCGCCGGATTACCGCCGGCGTCGCTGGACGTCGTCGACTGTTCGAGGAACGCCCCCGGCGCAAGCGTGGAGTCGACCTGCAGCGTCGTCGCCAACGGCGCCTCGCAGGATGTCGGCAGCGTCAGGAACGGCAGCGGCGGCCCCGTGGGGGGCGTCGGCCCTTCCTCTCCCGACAGCGTGTGCTGTCCCCGTTCGGCGTCGTGCCCCGGGTCTGCCGGAGTGCCCCAGATGGTCT
>Ga0210383_10001048_pt1 | contig 25487 bp, 27 predicted proteins | sample IncBWC14OmetaG_FD_160072 | JGI IMG/M metagenome (GOLD analysis project Ga0210383, IMG submission 160072) | Forest soil microbial communities from Barre Woods Harvard Forest LTER site, Petersham, Massachusetts, United States - Inc-BW-C-14-O ... | reverse complement strand
GTGAAATCCTTTCGCAAAATGGGCCTGGGCACCTTGTTCCGGATCAGAGCCAGATAATCCAGGTGTCCCTGGAAAAACTTCTCATCGGTCAGGACCGAGATGCAGTTTGCGCCGGCGTCATCATAGACCAGAGCGGTTCGGACCGGATCGAAGTCTTCAGCGATGACGCCGGCCGAGGGCGACGCTTTTTTGATTTCGCCGATAAATCCAAACTTGCCGGAAATCAGCGTGTTTCGGAAACCTCGGAATGGACCGAGCGCGGCTGCCCGGTCACGCCAGTCCGCGGTGTGCGCCAACCATGGCGCAATCTCTTTTCGCTTATGAGCGACAATCTCTTCAAGGCGGCTCATTGGGCTGCAAATTTAGCACAGGCAGATCCGCTGAGCATCGTGTTGTTGGTTTTTGGATCTGTCAGATCAGGACACTACCGTAGCCAAGCGCGAAACCAATTTCCCTGAAACTTGGGAGGACGATGATGGAGATCACTGGGCAGTTGATCAATTTCCATCACCGAATAAGGCGGTTCAAAGTTGTGAGGAAGGTCCTTCTGAACGACCTGCATCGCAAAGTGAGGGGCCAACTCTTTCGCACACTGCCGAGCGTCCTCTCCTAAAGGTAGATCGGTCGCTGTTTTCAGAATGACGTCAGATTCGACCTCCACGATTACCGATTGGTCGCCGGCCGGCGAGTCTCGAGTCTCCCCCAGAACCGGAAGATCCCTGAAGACGACTTCAAAAAGAAACGTGCCTGAAATGTCTATCGTGTCTTCTCTCAATGTTGCTTTCCGACCATCTTGTTTAATCTGAGGTTGGAATTCGGAGCACTTTGTGTGCCTTCCAAACTTCACCGGAGCAACGCAGATGACGGGTTTGAGGTTCACGCTAATGTCTCATCGAGCCAGTTGAAGACGCGCAGGTCGCGCAGCCCGGTTCCTTTCGGTTCGCAATGAAGATCGGCTCCATCGCTTTCTGAGAACGGGATCAGTTTCTTTGGCGACGCCAACAGGTCGTATAACTGACGGGATTGTCCCGGCCAAAATGCTTCATTCACCGGTTCGGTGATGAGCATGGGACAACGGATCTGCTTGGCGACCTCTTCGAGGTTGTAATCCTGGACGGCCTTAAATGTATCGTAATAGGAAGTGAAGCCGTAAGGCCTCATGCGGAAGCGGAGGTCTGCCTTGGTTGCCGGATCTAACGCCTTCGACATGTAGCCATCGAACTCGGCTTTGCGTTCCGCTCTCAACAATTCAAGCATCGGTTTCGGCAAAGTCGCGGTCCACGAAGCAGACACATCAACCACCCCGGGATCGGCAATGGCTGCGGCGATTCTTTTCTCAAAGGCAACTGCACGCGGTACCCAATATCCACCCTGGCTGATTCCCTGAATGGCAATCCGCTTAGGATCTACTTCTTTCCGGCTCAGGGCATAGTCGACAACCGGCGTAATGACTTTTTCCCAATCGGGCCGAAAATATAGCTTTTGCTTCCAAAGGGCATATCCCTGGCCCGGTCCATCGAAGGTCAGACAGTCATATCCTCGGGCGAGCGCGCCTGCACCGCCCCAAGCCCACATGTCGAGAAGGGAGCCATCGCTGCCGTTTATCAGGATCAACAATGGCCGGCGGTGCGATGTACTTGGACCTTTGAAGAAAAATCCATGCAATTCGGTATCTTCGTAAGGAATGTTTACGGGCTCAATCGGCGGCTCGAAAAACGGCAGTGCTTTCAGCCAGCAATCGTAAAGAAGCTCCCAGGTCGGCAGGAACCGGCTCGGATCTCTGGAATTCTCCACGAAATAGGTGGAGCTGTCATAAAAATTCTGCGCCCAGAGATAAGCTTGCCTGGCACTTTCTTTGTGGCCCTGGCTCGCCGACTCTTCCGCTATCCCGCGGGCCTCATCCGCCGCTCGCTGGAAAGCCTGAAAAGCGCTCTCAAAATTACCATCTTCTATCTGTTTACTCAGATAGAGGACTTTCCCTACATTTCCTGCCATCTGATAAGCGCGGCCAAGGCTGACCAGGAAAACATATTCAAAGGTCGGATGCTTGAAAAAGTAGCTTGAATGCAGAGCGCCCGACGGTGTCCCGGTACGGTCCGACTTCTGCCCATCCAATTGAGGGCTTGCATTCAGGCGCTTGGGAATTGCGCTCAGGCCAAGCATCATGGTGGTTAGCCCGAGATTAAATTGCCGCCTGTTCATCAAAATATTCTCCCGCTAAGTCTTTTTGCGCAGATATTGTTGAATATCGTGTAGGGCAAGCGGCGCATCGTTTGCTTGAGGAAAGCATCGCTTATCTCTACAAATCGTCGAGTCTGGAAGAGTAATGTATCCCCCGATCACCGCTGATCCGATCCCGCAGAAAACTAAGGCGCAAGGCCGGGCTACGCACCTCGCGACTCTTGCCATCCGAGCCCTCATCGAGGAAACGGAACTTACGCCCAAGCCCGCTCTGGTGGATAAACGCGGTCCTGGTGCCCACGCCGATCTTTCGTTGACGTTGATGAAACGTTCTGCCCGATCTCTGCGGCCCCATTTTGAAATGATGGCCCGGATCTCCTTTCATCAGACGCCCAACCAGACGCTGCGAGAGCGACTGGGCGCCATCGGACGCTCGGCGGAACGTTCGATGTTGTCGGCCACGGACGGAGTTAACACGCATCGAGGGGCGATTTGGGCTTTGGGGCTGCTGATCTCCGCCGCTGCTATGGAAGCGAGCCGTCCGGACGTAGTGGCAGATCGGGCCGGCCAACTCGCTTGCCTGCCCGATCGGAATGCCCCGCAGCAGCAGCAAAGCAACGGCTCCCGAGTCATTGAACGCTACCAGGTATCCGGCGCTCGCGGCGAAGCCCAGGCCCGTTTTCCTCATGTGACAGCCGCGGGTTTGCCGATGCTTTACCGCTCTCGTCAGCACGGCGCGAGCGAAACAAAAGCGCGCCTCGATTCGCTCTTGGCCATCATGATGAGTCTGCATGATACGTGTCTGCTTCATCGGGGCGGCCTCGTGGCGCTCAATAGAGCGCAAACCGCGGCAGCCGCAATTTTGGCGTCGGGAGGTACCGCCACCGTTCAGGGCTGGGAACTGTTGCAGGGACTGGACCGCGACTTAGTCGCACTGCATGCTTCCCCGGGCGGTAGCGCAGATTTGTTAGCAGCCACCCTCTTTCTCGATTTCATTGCCAACACCCCATCCGCACAAAACTAATCTTCTGTCTTCGCAGATGAAATCAGCCCGGCTTTCTGCGGAGTGGTATTCTGAATAAAAAAACCTCATGTCTTGGCTGGCCCATGATTTGTTGCAGATTTCCGGGTCGAGCGATCTGGTGTATCTCGGATCGGAATTTTTCCCTCCGTTGCCGAAACCGACCTCTGAGATTGACCGATTGGCTACACCACGGTCTCGATTTCTCCAACAGAGCCTTGAAGCAAGCAGAAGTTTCTGGCGCGACCGGATGAACGTTGATTCGCCAGAAGAGCGATGTCCGCTCTGGGTCGAACATTCACTGCGGGAAGCCCCCTTGGTTGTCGTTCGTCGGGCCAAATCGTTCGCTGAGATAATTCCGGTCGGCGTTCGCGGTTCATTGCGTAACCAAAGATTTGCCGCTTTTCTCGCCCCCGTTTCGATCCGCCGTCGAATTACTCCCGAACAACTTTCCGCCACCGGAGGACGTCTGTCCAAGGCTCGAATTCAGGAAATCGCGGGCCTCAAAGCTTTGGCTGTCATCGAAGAACAACTGGCTAGCTTCTCGTTGGCTTATGGACCAACAGGAAGCATCGGTTTTGAGCTCGCCAGCGGCCTTCCGACGGCGACCTCCGCCAGCGATCTCGATTTGCTGATCCGAGCTCCGGAACGTTTGCCGATACAACTGGCGCAAGAATTGGTGTCAATTTTCTCTGGGCGTCCTTGTCGCGTCGATGCACAGCTCGAGACGCCTCGCGGCGCCCTATCCCTAGCTGAATACGCGAGCGGCCAAAGGCCGCTGCTTTTAAGGCAAGACGGCGGCCCAATCCTTGTTGATGATGCCTGGATTTGAAATCAGGACCGTTCGAGCCATGCCAGCACGCCATCCCGCGTACGGAAATCTTCGACACTGCGGACATGTGCATCCGTCAAAACTTCGCGTGCCATGTTGGCAAGTGCGCGTCCTGGCCCGAGCTCTAGAACGGTCTGGGCACCTGCGGCGCGGCAGCCATCCAAGCAAGCAGCCCAATTGACCGTACGGCTGATCTGCTCCGCCAGCTTCCCAGCGGCCTCCTGCGGGTCGAACACCACTTCACCATCGATTCCGGTCAGCAACCGTATGCCGCGTGCGATGGGATGGCGCAAATTCTCACGCGCGAGCGCCAAGCCGAATTGGCGGCTTGCCTCCGCCAGCAGCGGTGTGTGGGCAGCGACGGCGACCTGGAGCGTGCTCGCCCGCAAAGCCCCTGCTTTGAGCGCCTCGTCGCAAACGCTCTTCAATGCGCCCCGTGCGCCGCCGACGACGAAAAGGTCCTCGCCGTTGACAATGGCGATGTAGACGTCGCGTGGGCGGCAAATCGAATCGAGCCGCGCGCGTGACAATCCTCGCACGGCGGCGAGCCCGGTGCGATCACTGCCCGCGGCATCCATTGCCTCCGCGCGCACGACAGCGAGCCGCAAAACTTCTGCTTGACCCAACAACCCGGCGCAACCCCAGGCGGCTAGTTCACCAACGCTGTAGCCGGCGATGACCACCGGCCCGGCCAGGTGCGGGTTGATCATCGCCCAGGCCGCGAGCGTCTGCGTACAGCAGAGAATCTGGCCAACTCGGTTCGAGTAGAGGGTTGCCGGGTCTGCCTCACGGATGAATTGCCGAGGATCTTTCCCTTCCAAGACGGCGCAAGCGGCTTCCAACACGCCTTGGGCCTCCGGCGCTTGCGCCACGAGGTCGAACATGCCCGGGTGTTGAGTGCCTTGACCGGAGCAGAGTATGGCTATCGGTCCGTACATGGCATCCGCTGCCTCTCGCCATCAGCCAGAGCGGTGGCTTCTTGCGCGACGCGCTTGGCAACGGCAGCAGCTTTAAGGCGGCCCTTGCGCTCGGCACCGATCTCGTCGCGCCGATCAGGGGCACCCGGCAGTCCGTCCAATGCCATGGCCAATTTTGTTGCTAGATCGCCGTCGTTCCAAATCTCGGCCACCGCGCCGATGGGCGTCGCATGAGCTAGGCCCGGAGCGAAAACGGGCGTCTCTTTGGACAATGCTTCCAGCCTGTCCTGGGGCAGCTTAGTCACGCGGGCGATGGATGGCAGGTCCATCACCACCGGTTCGCCGCCCGGCACCGCCGCGAGCATATCCTGCACCAGTCCGGTCGCGATGAAAGCGCCCGCCGCCGCGCTGCCGAAGAGAATGCCCACCGTGCGGTGTCCCAGCTGTCCGGCCAGCACGAAGCATTTGGTGAGATGCGCGAGGTATTCGTTGAGGCCCAGCATCTCGTCACGCCGGCGCATGCGCTGGCTTTGCGCGTCGATCAGCACAGCGATCGGACGGCCGGGCGAGTGGCGGATTACCTCGAGCACGTGACTCGCAAGCGACAACGCGCCCTCGACCCCGAGCGGCGTGCGGTTGACCAGGCCGACAACCGCCGCCGTCTTGCCTTGGCCATATCGAGCCGTGCCGTAGAGAATGCCTTCCTTCTCCACCTGCGTGTCGTGGCTGGCGGGAAATAAGACATTCAACAAGTTATCGAGCATCATGGTTCGCCTCCTTTTGCGCTTGCGCGATCTGGTTGAAAACCTCGTCCGACAAATCGGCGATCCCGTCGGGCTCTGCGATGCCCATCGCCTTCCATATTTCCGGCGCGTCGTGGCATTGGCCGAATTTTTCCAGGCGTTGCGCCAGACGTGCATGTTCCTTTTCCACCGTATCCAGCTCGAAGGCTGGGATGCGGTCAAGCAGACTGAAGGCCGCGTCGCGAAAGCTGTCGATGCTGTCTTCGGCGTAAGCGTCGGCGCCGCCGAGCAGCCGACGGGTCTTGCCGCCGGTCGTGCGCCAGACCAGGGGCCGGTCGCGCGAGTCGAACTCCTCCACGCCCATGTTCGTCTCGATCACTTCCGGTCCGGAAACGCTGGTCCGCCCCTGCTCGGAGATAACGATGCGACTGCAACAGCCGGCGATGATGCCCCCGCCGCCAAAACAACCTGCCCGGCCGCCAATCATGGCGATCACCGTGACGCCCGCCATGCGCGCTTCCAAAACCGCCCGGATGATTTCGGAAACTGCCAGTTCGCCAACATTCGCTTCCTGTAAACGGACGCCGCCAGTGTCCAGCAGCAGCAGCACCACCCGCGGCGCGTCCTGGTCGTCGCGCGCATAGCGTAGTAGACCAACCAGCTTTGCCCCATGCACCTCACCGAAGGTGCCGCCCATGAAGCGGCCTTCCTGCGCAGCCAGCAGCACCTGGCGACTCTGCACCATGCCACGACCAACAATGATGCCGTCGTCAAATGCTTCCGGCAGATCGAACAGCACCAGGTGCGGACTGATCTCGCGCTTCTCAGGTCCAATGAATTCGGTAAAGCTTCCGCTATCCAGCAGAGCCGCGATGCGCTCGCGTGCCGTGGCCTCGTACCAACTCCACTTGCGGTATTTGGCGAGCGCATTCTTCATCGGTCGGCCTCCATCAGGCGTACGCCCTGGGCGAGTCGCAGCGAAACCGTATCTGGCCGCGCTCCGCCGTCATTGATCGAGATCCTCAGTCCACCCGGCGAGTGGCGCTCGATAAAGTCGTTAATGACAGCACGCCACACGGCGTCGAATCCTTCCACGGAAGTCTTGATGTTCACCTCGCACTCGGTGCCGTCCAGCACCCGCTCCAACAGCACTTCCAAATTGCCCGACGCCACCACGCCGGTTATGCCATGACTTTTGCCGCCGGACGCCCGGCGCGCGGCTTTTTGATGAATTTGCAATTTTTCCATAAACAAAGCGGTTCCTCGCTTGATCACCAATTGCGGAATTTACCCGGCGGCCGATATAGGCCCCCGGACCAGCTCACCAAATCTTTGACGGAACGCGCGGCCAGTAGCTGACGATTCGCATTCAACGGATCGATGTTCAAATCCTCTGGCCGGCCGATCACACCGCGGTCGCGCAAACTGTCCACCATCTTGCGGTCGCGCGCGCGGCCCACTTCGGTGAAGCCGGCGACACCGCGGATCGCCTGCTCGCGCTCCTCGGCGGTGCGGCAGAGCAGCAGGTTCGCGATGCCTTCTTCGGTGACGATGTGCGTCACGTCGTCACCGTAAATCATCACCGGGACAAGTTCGAGCTTCATGCGCCGGGCAAATTCCACGCTGCTGAGCTGCTCGACGAAGGCCGGCACCATCTTTTCCCCGAATGTTTCGAGCAGTTGCACCACCAGTTTGCGCCCACGTGCCATTTTCGGATCTCCGTCGCTCGCTTGGCGTCCGGCCTTGAGCCAGGCGTCTGAGACATGCCGGCGGCCATGGGCGTCAGAACCCATGTTCGGGGCGCCGCCGAATCCGGGGATGCGCTCGGGCGTGACGGTCGAACTGTTGCCGGCCAGGTCGATTTGGAGCGTGGAGCCGATGAACAGGTCGCAGGCGTAAAGCCCGGCAGTCTGGCAAAAGGCTCGGTTGGACCGCAATGAGCCGTCCGACCCGGTAAAATACACATCCGGCCGGGCGCGGATGTAGTCGTCCATGCCCACTTCCGAACCGAAGCAGTGAATCTGTTTCACCCAGCCAGATTCAATGGCGGGTATGAGCGTCGGATGGGGGTTAAGCGCCCAATGTGTCGCCACCTTTCCTTTAATTCCCAACGATTCCCCGAAGGTCGGCAGCAGCAACTCAATGGCTGCCGTGCCGAAACCGATGCCGTGGTTGAGGCGCTGGACACCGTATTCGGCGTAGATGCCCTTAATTGCGAGCATCGCGATGAGGATCTGCGTTTCGGTAATTTCCGCCGGATCGCGCGTAAACAATGGCTCCACGTAAAAGGGGCTGGGCGCCTCCACGACGAAGTCCACGCGGTCGCCAGGGATATCGACGCGCGGCACCCGCTCAACCACTTTGTTGACCTGGGCGACAACGATGCCGCTCTTAAAATGGGTTGCCTCGACGATGGTTGGCGTGTCCTCGGTGTTCGGACCGGTATAAAGGTTTCCTTCGCTATCGGCGCTGACCGCAGCGATGAGCGCAACATGCGGCGTGAGATCCACGAAGTACCGCGCGAAAAGCTCGATGTAAGTGTGGATCGCGCCGAGCTGGATCTTGCCCGCATAGAGCGCACGGGCAATCGCGCCGCCCTGCGGGCCGGAATAAGAAAAATCAAGTTTAGACGCGATGCCTTTTGTAAACAGGTCCAGGTGCGCGGGCAACACCACACCTGATTGCACAATGTGCAGATCATGCACTCTGGAATTGTCCACCTCCGCCAGCGCGGTTGCCAAATGATCGGCCTGCTTTTGGTTGTCGCCTTCCAAACACACGCGGTCGCCGGGACGGATCACCGCTTCGAGCAACGCAGTGGTGTCCTGCGATGCGAATAGCTTCCCATCGCAGAACTTGCGGCCGGCATTGCGCCGGGACTCTCTTTCAATTTGTTGTGTTCGCCAATCAGACATCGTGCCTCCAAAAATATAATCTAAGCTTTAAGGTTTCGTAAAATCCTCGCTCAGGCTCTCGAAATATCATCATTGTAGCCGGACGCCATTTTCGCGTTCTCTTTTTCCACCTCTTGTTATGAGCAATCCTACGGTAGTATTCGATCCGTACGCGGGTGCCGATCTACGCAATATTGTGCAGACCATGGTCGATTATCACAATGTTGCGATCACCGGACAGGGCGAATGGTATCCGGTCGCTTTCTTTCTCCGGGACGAAAATGGCGAGGTATTGGGCGGTTTGCTCGGAGATATTTGGGCGGGTTGGCTCCACGTGCGAACGCTTGCGGTGGCCGCCCCAGTGCGAGGGCGTGGCTTCGGCAGGGAATTGATGAAGCGCGCGGAATACTATTCGGTCGAGCGTGGCTGTACCGATGCATTTCTCGACACCTTCGGTTTTCAGGCGAGACCCTTTTACGAAAAACTGGGGTATCGTGTATTTGGGACGCTGGAGAATCATCCGACCGGACACCAGCATTACTTCATGACCAAGAACTTGGGTTCCACTCAATAACTGCCTTTGGGCCGGGGACCAGTTGGCTGTTTTTCCTCCGCCGCGGCGGAACCTCCGGCAACATACCTGCTAATTTGGGGACAGGACACTTAGATTCAACGGGGCTTCGGAAATGCTCAAAGGAGGTCCCGCCATTCTGCCACGCGCATCCAATTCCCTGTTCACGGAAAGATAACAGCGTTCCTCAGGAACCTCTTCGCCGATGTGCAAGCGCCAGACTTTCTTGATTGTCTCCTGTTCTGTTTTTGTCAGCCGCTCGCGCTGGAGCAGATATCCGGTCCAGGAAGGAACCATCATCTCGATGCGGTAGATATTGGACCGGTTCAGATCCTCGTCCAGACGCCAGCCGAATGCGCCGTTCCGGAGGTGAATTAAGCGCACCTCGCGCATCAGACGAAGAAACTCACCGCGGCGTATCGGGTCGACCTCAATTTCGAACGTTATCGCAACCGGTCCGTCGCCCGGTTGAGGTTTATTCACGAGAGGCGTCATCAAGCAATTGATCGGAGGCGGATCAAAGCTCAGCGATTTCGTAAAGTTGATTGATAAAGGAATTGCCAGCAAAAGACTGAGGGCCATCGCCACCGCCGCGACAGCCAGCGTAACGTTCACACCGGCGACCTGGCTAGTGAATCCCCAGACAGTACCTCCCAAAGCGATGGCGCCCTGGGAGACCATGATGACCGTGGCATTCATGCGGCCTCGTGCCCAGCTTGGCATCGCCCGCTGGGCCGCGACCCAGAGTTCGGATGCAGACAATGTCCATCCGGCACCGGCCAGCGCCGCGACAACCAGGAAAAGCTCTCTCTGGCGAACAAGTGCCATCAGTACGTAGACGAACACCACCAACAAATTCCCTGACACGATGAGCGTATTTGAAGAGAGCCTCTCCCGAGCCCGCGGCAGAACGAAAACTGCGCTGAAAACCGAACCGGCTCCCATGGAGGTAAACAGGAGGCCGAGGCTACAGGGTTGAAGGCGAAGTTCCCTCAGCCCGAGGACAGGTATCAGCGCTGGTATAACAGAGATAAAGAAGGCAAATAAGATATTCCGGGCAAGTACCACCTGAATTGCCGGCGAATACCGAACATAACGGACGGCGGTAGAGAATGATTCGAGAAAATTTTCCAACGGTGGGCCTGATTTGGCTTCAGGCCCTTTCCACTGCAACAGGGCGACAATCACCACCAGAAAACAGAGGGCGTTCACCGCGAATACCCAGTTGGCACCCAGAAAGTAGAGCAGAACGCCGCCCAGCGCGGGACCGACGATTCCAGACACATTCAATTGCAACCCACCGAGTGTCGCGGCGGAAGGCAACTCTTCGTCGGTAACTAGATCCGGAACAATCGCGGACCACGCAGGCGCGTGAAACGCAAAGCCGACACCGATCAAAAACACGAAGAGCAGGAGTACATAGGGATTCAACAGTTGGAACGAACCCAGAATTGCCAGCAGTACGGCCGCGCTGGCCAACCAGAGATTCATGAAGCAGAGCAGCTTCCGCCGGTTAACAATATCCGCCAAAGCCCCTGCCGGCAGCGTAAAAAGGAAGAAGGGCAGGGAGGCGACGGTTGAGATCAGAGACAGCAAAAATGTCGAAGAACCGAGCATATTCATCATCCAGGTGGCCGCCGTGTCCTGCGCCGCTACGCACGTACCGGAAAGCAATATGGCCAACCAGAGCTTCCGATAGACCGGATTCCGCAGTGCGGCAAAAGTGGATGTTTTGTCTAGACCAATATTCTTCATTACTATTCTAAACTGGCCGGGCTCGATGCTTTATTCCCCGGAAATGCTACCGAAAAGGAATTGGGTATTTGTTAGGCAGAAGATACAGTCTCCCGTTCGCTAAAATAATGCGCACCAACGCAGAGTTGAGTGATTGCCGGCCCTCTAGAAAGGAGCTTCGCGTCTGTTTCTTATAAATCTGACCTGGCGCCCTTTTCAGGGCGCGTCGCCCGGGTGGGCGGTTCCCAGGGTTGAAACCCAGGGCTGGGCTAAACCCTGTAGCCCCTCCGGGGCAATAAATCACCCCAAAATCTTCCTTATCTTCGCGCCATTCAAGCCTGGGCTATGCTTTTTTGGCCTCTTTGGGCCACAGGAGAACTCCCCAGTTATATAGAAGCATGGCAAATGGACAATGTTTTGAGTTTCTAAATAAGGCTCTTGCATCTGAATATCTTCGAGCAAGCTGCCAACCTTGCGGTTCGGACTCAAGTCGCCAATCCGCAATCCGCATTCCGAAATTCGGTTAGCACGGCTTCAAGACTGCTGCATTGCCAAATCTGCAAAAGCTCGCAGATCCTCTGCATTCACGTCGGAGACTGCCCAGAACGAAAATCCATCACGATCCCAATGCGAAACATTGTAGCCGTCCTTGGTGAAACTTTCCGCGGCAGTGTTGTGACCAGATGCCGAAGGCCAGATAAACAAGTTAATAAGGTGCAGTCTGCGTTGGTAGACAAGTGCCGCTACCTCTCGACCGTCGAAATAATCCAAACGACCTCCGGTTAAACGGAAGCCGTGCTCGGCAAAATCGTGAACGGGTGGTGCGAATTTAAGCTTGCCGTCGAACCAGGGTTTGACCGTGTGCTGAGCGGTCGACGGGACATCGAGAAGGTGAGTGGCCAGCAAGGAGCGAACGTGACTGGAGATCACTTCCTGGGCGAGCGCGGTGCCGCGCGAACGATCAAACATTCCACGTTGAGTCAGGTAAACCAGCCCGAGCATAATGGCGATTGTCGCCGCCAAGGCTAACGGAACTGAGAACCGGGGAAAGGGAATAACAAACCTGCTGCGGGAACGTTGTTTCACATCGGATCTAGCAACCGGAAGAACAGATTGAATCTTCCCCAGCAGCGAATCTGGGGCTTCAAAGCTAACCTGCGGATTACCCAGCAATGCCTGCACAGCCTTTCGGGCCTCGAGAAGCTGCTGACACTCGACGCATGCACGCAAGTGTTGCTTCACCTGGATTGTCGCGGCGACGTCCAGTTCATTATCGATGTAAGCATCGATGTAATCGTGGCATTCTTGGCAATTCATAGTTGGTCGTGCTGCTTTCTATCCGACAACAAAAGGTGAAGCTGATGCCGGCCGCGCGCCAGACGCGACATCACCGTACCAAGCGGAACTCCGCTCACCTCAGAGATTTCCTTGTAGGATAAACCCTCTAGTTCCCGAAGAACCACCACTTCGCGAAAATCGACCGGCAACGCTGCGATCGCCTCCCGCACCGCCGCTACCGTCGTTTTTTGAGAAAGTCTGACCGAAGGGAGGGGGGAGGTGTCTTCAATCTCATCGATCTCCGAGTCCAGTGGCACTTGCTTATGTTTCGGGTCCCGAGTTCCCAACTCGGTGTAGCAGGTATTCCGCACGATCCGCAGGAACCAGGCGCGGCAGTTTGTTCCCTCGTGGAAGCTCGCGAAAAAACGAAATGCCCTCAGATAAGATTCCTGCACCATATCTTCAGCATCTTCTTGGTTTTTCATCAGCCAGCGAGCCAGGTTATATGCATCGTTCATCAGCGGCAGCAGCAGAGTTTCAAAACGGGCGCGAGTTTGCTCGTCATTCATGGCCGGCGGCTACCCTACAATAAAACATACCGGCATTCGATGACGTTTATTCCCCAATCTCGCATTTCGGTAGGAGCGGGAATAATTGCTGAGCTCAATCAGTATGGACCTGATGACGGGTGCGCCACGGCAAACCCAATCCTATCAACCAGTGTACCAACCACTATGTCAGACTTTATCGAAACCAATACCAACGACGACGGCATTGACCGTCGAGGATTTCTCAAATGTATGGCCTGGGCCGGCACCGGCGTTATTTGGTCCATCAACGGAGGGCTGTTGACTTCCACGGTCTTAGGTCAGGAGGCAAATAACCGAGGTGCAATCGCCACGGCAGAAATGAACTTTGTCCAGATCAGCGACAGTCACATCGGTTTCAATAAACCAGCCAACACGGACGTCGTTGGGACCTTTCGGGAGACGATTATGCACATCAACGCTTTACCGAAAGTACCCGAGTTCCTGCTGCATACCGGCGATTTGACGCATCTGTCTGACCCGGGACAGTTTGATACCCTCGCCCAGGTGCTCAAAGAGTGCAAAACGACCGATGAGTTTTATGTGCCTGGCGAGCACGATATCTACGATGGCGGTGCACAATACCGGGAACGATTTGGAAAAAATACGACCGGGGCCGGTTGGCACAGCTTCGATCAAAAAGGGATACACTTCATCGGGTTGGTGAACGTGGCAAATATCCAGGAGGGCGGCCTGGGTACGCTTGGCCAGGAACAAATCGACTGGCTGGAAAAAGACGTAAAAGGCTTGTCGACCAGTACTCCGATCGTCTTGTTCGCGCATATCCCACTATGGGCTGTCTATCCTAAATGGGGCTGGGGAACCGACGATGCCGAGCGAGCACTTTCCTTTGTCAAGCGTTTCGGGTCAGTGACCGTTTTGAACGGACACATTCATCAGGTCATGCAAAAGGTGGAAGGCAACATTACGTTCCATACGGCCAGGGGGACAGCGTTCCCATTGCCAGCACCGGGTTCGGTGCCCAAACCTCTTCCAGTGGTCGTGGAAGCTCCTCAACTCAAGAAAATGCTGGGACTAACCAGCGTGAACTACACCGAAACGAACCATACCCTGGCCGTAGTGGACACTACCCTCGGGTAAACGGAAAGGCATTCCATGATCCCCTGGGATAAGCTTCACGGGGCAATGACCCATTTCCCGATCGCCCTGCTGCTGTTTTCCACGGCGTGCGATTTTGTCTCTGTGGCCTTTAAGAAGCTAACGTTTGCCCGTGGGTTGCGGTTAGTCAGTTTCTACGGTCTAGCCGTGGCCGCCTTGGCATCTGTGGGTGCCGTGGTCTCCGGAATTGCCCTTACCAAAGGTGAGATGTGGGGCCGGGGTGATTTCGGTTGGCATCACCGATTCGTCTGGCCGGCCTTCGGTCTTCTGGTGGCTTTGGCCGTCTGGAGGCTGGTGGTCAGAGACGCGATGTCGCGGACTGGACTGTGCCTGTATCTGATCTTGATGTTATTGGCTTCCGGGTTTGTTGCCGCGGCAGGGTATTTCGGAGGAGAACTGCTCTTGAGCGGCGGGGGTGTGCCGTGATCATGACCTCTCTCGAAATCAAGGGTGCGGTGGCTGGCATTGGCACGTCGGTCCTCATCCTGGTCGCGACATTTACGGCTGGCGGCATCTATCGGAACCACCTCGGGAAGGAGGCGGCACCTGGAAACCCGCCGCTCACCGCGGAAAACCTGGCAGCCAGAGGACGAGGGTTTTTCTTTCAAAGCTGTGCTCACTGCCATGGTCAAGACGCGGATGGAGGTGAGGATGCCCCGAGCCTTCTGAAGCTCCAAATTAGTGGTGCACATATGGCCCTTGTTATCCAGAGCGGGATCAAGGATGAAATGCCATCCTTCGCGAAAAAATACAACGAACAGGACATTGCCGCCATCGTGGCTTACCTCAAGACGCTGCATTGATTGGGGATCGGGGGGCCATTTTGCAGCCAGCGGTGGCTTCCCAGTTCTGAGACGGTAGCCTGGCATCTGTTTAGCGTCATGTCCGAATCCTCCTCGTCGTCGTCCTTCGCAAGGTTAAGCCCCATAAGCGCTAAGATCATTGTGAGGCGCCTCGATGGGTGAATGGCTTTTGTCCCGGAGGGACAGCACGATAGTAGCCAGGCACGAAGTGCCTGGATCATGAGGAAAATAGCCTCGTCCCAGCGGGACGATTGAACCGATCTCAGCTTAGATCAAACGCAAGTAATAAACACTTAGTAAAGCAATGTTTTAGTACTCGAAATGCCAGAATCTGCTGTCATTGCCAACCACAGTTCCCATCGCCAAAGCCATTCAATTATTAAAGGCTGGATCATCGGCCTGGATTGACCAGACTTTTCGACAACTGGACAACTTTAGCTGGCAACAGGGTGATGGCGCTTTCAGTGTGAGCGTCTCGCCTTGCCAGAAGCCATTCATTCCATCCAAAATCAGGTCGAACATCATCGGACCCGAACTTTTCAACAGGAAGACCTGGCGTTTCTGAAGCGGCATGAGCATTCGACGCGCTGTCGCTTGCTCATGCCGGGGCTCAGTTTCGACGACAAATATCTGTGAGACTGACGATGACTTCGACCGTCCCTCCGGGACGGGACCTCACTGCATCCTACCCAGGCACTTCGTGCCTGGCTACTATCAGCCTGTCCCTCCGGGACAAAACTATCAGCCTGTCCCTCCGGGACAAAGCCATTCGCCCATCGAAGCGCCTCACAATTATTTTAGCGCTTATGGGGTTAAGCCAAGGGTTGAATGGCGCGAAGTTAGGGGTTCTTTGAGACGATCAACTGCCTCGAAAGGGTTGGAGAACTCAGCCCAAGGTTTCAACCCGGGAAGGTAAGGCGGGACGCCTTACTTACGGCAGATAGGCGGGACCTACTGAGATAGGAGAGGTAGTCAAACGACCGGTTCGCCCGCGGCAGTAGGTAAGGCGTCCCGCCTTACCCTCTTTCGCAAGCTAACCGTCCCGGTTCGCCCGCAGCAGTAAGTGAGGCGTCCCGTCTTACCCTCTTTCGTAAGCTAACTGTCCCGGTTTGCCCGCAGCAACAAGTAGGGCGTCTTGCCCCGCGCCCGGAATAGTTCTCGGAATGTTCAAACTCCAGACAGCGCCTTCGGGGCCGAGAAACAACCCAAACCGCCAGCCTCTCCGGGGCAATAAATCAGCCCAAATCACACCTATCGCCCCCGAGGAATAAATACCGACGAAAAAAGGTAAGTAACTATGGAGTCATCGAATGAATATATATCAACATATAATTAAAACCTCATGTCCTTCGGGTAATCCTAGATTGCTTTGGAGTCATTGTTCTGGCAGGTTTTTAAACCAGATCAAGTTATCGGCAGCTATCCTTTCAGTTGCTGTTGTCTTTGCGACAGGTTGTTCCTCCACCGGCGCCGGATTTAGCGCGAGACTGATAAATCCCATTCCAACGAATCAGCAGGCTTCGAATTCCGAAAATCGCGGTTCGTATCAACCAGTCCGCAGTCCGGCGTTTAGCGATTTGTACGGCGGTTGAGTAATTCCGGGAACCACCACGTCGCCGGACTCAAAGGAGGCCATGACCGATTTCGTCACTCACTGGTGGGGCTGAAAGCCGAACTGGTGGCAACTTGGATCTCAACTGCGACAATCAAGGAGGCTGACATTCTGCAGGCGCACGGTCTCTGGGTCGCTCCGGGTAGTCCTTATAGAGATTTGTCGCGCGTCCTCCAAGCCATCCGCTTAGCTCGCGAGAATCTCGTACCGTGCCTGGGAACCTGCGGTGGTTTTCAGCACATGGTCCTGGAGTTTGCTCGCAACGTGCTGGGCATTGCCGACGCCAAGCACGCTGAGTACGATCCGAATGCTTTTCGGCCTTTCATCAGCCCCTTGAGCTGTCCTGTCGCGGGAATGGAATTGAGTGTCAGACTCCAGCCGCATACGACTGTCCACACTCTTTACGGAAGAGATGAAGTAGTCGAACGATACTACTGTACTTTCGGAGTTAATCCCGAGTACGCGGACACCTTGGCTGGAAACCGTGATCTGGTCATTTCTGGGAGAGGCTCGAATGGAGAAATCAGAATCATCGAGATTCTCGATCATCCATTCTTCGTAGGAACTCTGTTCGTTCCGCAAACACAATCCAGGGAGTTGATGCCTCACCCGCTGGTGAACGGATTTTTGCAGGCCGTGCTCCGACATCGAACGACTGAAAGAAGACCTTCCCGCTAGTGTACCGTCTCATAAGTGGGCGGTATGCCTCCCACTTATGAGACGATGCACGAGTGCCCCGAATGTTTCAGCCGCGCCTTGACAGGCATAAAATAGAACGGATATTCGTTTTATATTATTTAATCGATGAGATCTGAACAAGCCAGCCGTACCGCCGAGCACATGGCGTTCTTCCGCGCTCTGGAGTCTGCTCGCCCTGCCCGCCAGCGGCTCTTCCAGGACCCCTTCGCGATTCATTTCTTGCGCCCGGCTCTCCGGAGAGCCGTCGAGATATCCAGAATCCCTGTGCTGGGCTCATTGATCCCGTGGTACGCGGATCGCCGCATCCCTGGAGCTCGAACCTCGGGCGTCGCTCGCACCTGCCTGATCGATGAACTCTTACGCCACGCCCTGCAAGCCGGTACGCGCCAGATCGCGATTCTCGGCGCAGGTTTTGATTGCCGTGGCTATCGGATGCCCAGCATCCGCAACTCGATTCTCTTTGAAGTGGATCATCCGGCGACTCAGGCGGTAAAGCTCGCCAAACTGCGCCGGTTGCTTCCGCAACTGCCGGGACATGTCCGTTTCGTGCCTTTGGATTTCGACGGACAGAGCCTTTCCTCGGCGCTGGGCGCCTCCGGTTTTGATCCGCGCTGTCCGACCGCTTTTCTTTGGGAAGGCGTCACAAATTACCTGACCGCTAAGGGCGTGGATTCCGTTCTGAGGTACGTCGCTGGCTGCGCTACCGGCTCACTTCTCATTTTCACCTATGTGCATCGCGGCGCTCTGGACGGTTCGGGCCTCTTCGCGGATGCAGCGGAGCTGTTGGCGGAGCTTAAGAGATTGGGCGAGCCGTGGACCTTTGGTCTGGATCCCGAGGGACTATCCGACTATCTCCGCGCCCGAGGCCTGGAACTGGAGCAGGATTTCTGCGCGCGAGAATATCGCGCCCGTTATTACGGGCCGCACGGAAGGCAATTCAAGGGATACCATTTCTACCAAGTCGCAGCCGCCAGCGTACCACCTCGAAGCGCGCGGAAAGCTTTTCCCGAGGCTGGGAGTCGAACCGGCAGCAATCTTCATCGGAGAGCGGGTGCCTAAAGTCAGTCAGTCGTATCTCGATGCCCGCCGCTCCCAGATTTTGGATGCTGCGACTGCCTGTTTTGCGCGTGAAGGTCTTCATCGGGCGACCATGCAGGACATTGTCAGTGAGTCTGGATTAAGTCCCGGAGCCATTTACAATTATTTCGCCAGTAAGGAGCAAATCATTGAGGCGATCGCGGACGAACGCCAATCGAAGGAGGGATCTCTCATCCGGGAGGCGCAAAAACTTTCCGATCTCACCAATGCACTTAGGCGAATCCGGGATGGATTCTTTACTCAACTGGAGGATCCGAAGGAACGGCGACGGCGACGGGTCGGCATCCAGTTGTGGGCGGAAGCACAGCGAAATCCGAAAATCCGCGAAATAGTGCGGCGCGGCATCGATGGTCCTCGCGATTTGCTGAGTCGAATGATCACCGAAGCACAAATCAGACGGGAGATTCCAAGGTCCCTCGATCCGGATGCAACGGCTCGGTTAATGATCGCGACGTTCCACGGATTCGTTCTCCAGCTGGACTGGGATGAGACGGTAGCCGTCGAGCCTTATCTCAAGGTCCTGGATCGCTGCCTGGAACGTTTGTTGGCGCCAGAGGAACGGAAACAGGGAAAGCGCGGAACCCGGCGCGGATCGAAGGGCGATGCGGGGACTTCTTCGCACCGCGTCAAACGGCGGCAGTGAAAGCGCCATCTTCAACGACCGGACCGCTTTCCTGGAAGGAGTTTCGACCGCAGGATCGTCCATCTCATCTTAAAAGAAACCTGGAAGAACTGGTCTAAATGTCTTGGGCGAATGGCAATTCTAATAATCGGGAAGGTCAGGTCGTGACGGCAGATGGCGTGGCCCCTGTCCCCGTCTTGTTAAGGATATGTTATTATGCTTGCGCTCCTCCGCAACCCCGGTTGTTATCACGTGCTATAAGATGTTAGGAGTCGCTTTCGCTTCGCCGGGAGATGACGAAAGCCGATTTAGAGGCGACATCGACGCCAGTCAAGTATCGCCCGTAGTGAACACAAAATGTATTTGGGTATTCATTAGAACTTTTGTCTTGCCCAACCCATAGGGGTGATCTTATCGTCCAATTCCCGTTCGACAAGGGAGTTGCGGTTAGATGTGAATAACATGTGAATAACTATGTTAGTAAAGCTCATTGAGCGATCTAACGGAGGATATTATTCCATCGCCGCGAAGTTTGTTGATCGCTCGTGCCAGGGAACTCCCCGGCTGAGCTGTGGTTGCAGGTACCTGGACAAGAACGGCTTAGAGTCGTTCTGCTTTAACTGGTCGAGGGAATGGTTTGTTGTTCAACTTCTTGCGGGCCTCCGGCAAGCGCGGAGCGCAGGGTACAGAATTTGTCACGTCTCGCCAAGAAGAAGTGTGAATAAGAGCATTTATGCAAGAGACTTATGATCGGATTTGGCGTGAAGTAGCGAGTGGAATCAGACCGCACCTCAACGCCGAAGCTTACCAAAGATGGTTTGCCGCGATTGACTTGGTGCAGGCGGATGAATGCGCGCTGACCTTGCAGGTTCCAAACAGCATTTATCAGTTCTGGATCGAGAGTAACTATTTGAATGTCGTTCGATCCGCTGTGATTGCGGTGCTGGGAAGCCCGCGAGAGATCAAATTCCGTGCCACAGATCGCGGTTTGACCGGGTCCGTTCTTGATGTCCATGCTCAAGGGACGAGCGAACCGGTGGCGCCTGTATCGCCTGCAGCTCGTGCTGAGGATTTAGAGAGCGTCATCAGCCACGGGATGAATCCGCTCAAAAATTTTGCAGCGTTTGTGGTGGGATCCAACAACCAGTTTGCCCACGCGGCAGCCCTGGCGGTGTCTCAATCCCCGGCGAAAACCTATAACCCGCTCTTCATCTACGGAGGCGTGGGTTTAGGAAAGACGCACTTAATGCAGGCGATCGGCCAGCAGACGGTCCAACGAAGAAAGATCCAAAAGGTGACCTATCTCTCGAGTGAGCGGTTCATCAACGAGTTTATCGACGCAATCCAGCAGAATATGCTGGTCCGGTTTCGCAAGCGTTATCGTCAGACAGACGTTCTGTTGATTGACGATATTCACTTCTTGGCAGGCAAAGAGCGATCCCAGGAAGAGTTCTTCCATACGTTCAATACGCTGTTCGATGGCCGAAAGCAGATCGTCCTTTCAAGTGATCGTCCGCCGAGCGAGATCGCCAACCTGGAGCAACGCCTTGTTTCGCGCTTGGAGAGTGGATTAACAACGGAATTGCAGCCGCCAGACACCGAGACTCGCCTGGCGATTCTCCGAAAAAAAGCCGAGGCGTTTCATCTCGAGCTTGCTGAAGATGTTCTGGCTTTTCTGGCGCAGCGTGTCCGAACCAATGTTCGACGTCTGGAGGGCGCCTTGCTGCGCGTGGTCTCTTACCAGTCGCTGAGTGGCCGAGAGGTTTCCCGCGAAGCGCTCGAACAGCTTCTTAAGGATATTTTGCGGGAAGAAGCCAAGAAGATGGTGACGATTGAGCAGATTCAAAAGAAGGTCGCCGAACATTTTGAGGTTGGACTCGCGGATATCACCGGCAAGCGGCGGACAGCGAATATTGTGTACCCGCGCCAGGTGGCGATGTATCTCTCTCGCCGGCACACCAAAGCGTCCTTGCAACAAATTGGAGAAACCTTCGGCGGCCGGGACCACGGAACAGTGTTGCACGCTTGCAAAACTCTCTCCGGACGGATGAAAAGAGAGGATCTGGTGCGCCAAACGATTGAGAACCTCGATACACAGCTCAGCAGATAACCCGGCTTCCAGTCTGTATCGATGCAAAGGGGATGGCGGATAGCGGATGGCGGAATTTCCGGAGATGCTGCACGGGAAATGGCGGATGCGGACGGCGGATTGCTGAATTTTCGGTGATGCCAACCCGAGAACAAAGTTATTCACAGCCCGACCGCCGTATTCCAGAAATTCTCGATAATCGCGAAAAATTATCAGATATTGTAATTATCGATTTTTCGTCTCAGAAACGACCAACACAGCCACTCCAGCGATTGTAAGAAAAAATAATTGGGAGGTTATTCACACTTTGTCCACAATCGGCAACCCGGCCGGGCTTGCCTCCAAGTCGGCTGATCCGACCGCGCGGGCGAATCTTCCACCGTTCAATTGAGGCCGCCAGCTCCGAGTTTTTTGCGTGTTCATCTAAGGTACCTCGCCTTTTTCGAAACAAATCACTCTCATCGTGTCGCCCACTGCGAAGGGTGAGGCTCCGCTACCGCTAATATCAAAGGCATTTCTTCCGGCTTTTGCATTCATCAGCACCGTGGCATGAACACTGGAGTCAACGTCCTTTAGTTCAAGTTGGGCCTGGCTGACATCTTGAGCGAGGATCACCTCCGCTTGGGCGTAAAAACTGTCATGCTCATCGTTATCCTGAACGTGATTAATGATGGCTACGCTGGAAAACATGCCTAAAATCGTCCTCGTCCTCGTCCTTTAAAAGCCGTCAATTAAGAGAGTGACCTTTGTCATCAACTTGTTTAACACAATAGTTCCAGCATGAACAACAGAGAGTCATTAACCATCTACCTGAGCGTCTTTTTAATATTTGCGGTGGTGGCCGGCTTTTCTGGCTGTGCAGGTACGCAGGTGCAAAATAAGGAATCGATGTTGTCCGCCGCGGGATTCCAGTCGCGCATCCCGTCGACGCAGGCGCAATGGGCTTTGTACACCCGAATGACTCCGTACAAGCTCGAACGCAACACCTTCCAGGGCAGGGCGCTCTACACCTACGCCGATAAGCAAAAGGGACTTGTTTATATCGGCGGGGATCAAGCGTATCAACGCTACAGGCAACTTGCACTCCAGCAGTCGGCTGCCCAAAATGAGATCGAGGCGGCCTATAACAATCAGCTATCTCAAGAGGACAATGTTTTGGGCATCAATGGGCCTGGTTTATGAGAAAGTGGGCGTCGCAAAAATTTTAGGGCTTTGCCTATGGCCCAAGGGTCCAAAAAGTATAGCCGAGGGTTTAGGCTTTGCTTCATCTGCGGCAGTTGCACCTAGCTCATTCATGTTCGCACCTTGATTTTGGTCGGTGTGCACCGGCGCATGTGCTTGCACTCCATTCAGGACACGGCGGTTGAACGACGGATCGTCGCCAAAAACAATCGCAGACGTAAAGTTTACTATTACAAAATCGTAGTGGAAAACATTAAACGCATGAAGCGGGATCACCTTATCTGAGAAAAAGCCACAACACGACGGATAACCAAGAGATGGCGACGAAAGCGATCGAAACAACAATCAGATTGAATCTTCGCATTCGCCTCTCATACAGCTGTGCCCAGCTAAGCTGCTGGTCACTTACTGGTGTACGGTTTGGCGTACCAACCAATCCATTGGTTTTCACGTACCGCTTTTCTTAAGCCGGAAGAGAAAGAATCACAGCCGGAAAGTTTCCCTGAAGGGAAAACAAATTTATCGGCCCTCATGATAACGCTGAAAAATTCACATGATCTAAGCGGCACGACAAAATGTTCTTGTGTGCTGCGAAATTGTTCGCATTCGAGGCTATATTGATGACTTACATGCGTCCAATTTTTGTGTTTCTCGGTCTGCTACTCTGCTTGATGGCAACAAGAGCGGACGAGCAAAGGGTGATTAAAGACTCCGAAGCCGTTCGATACGTGGGCAAATATGTCGAGGTATGCGGTTTAGTCGTCTCCGTCACGACTAGTCCGCTCGGTACCGCCTTTATCAATTTCGGACGAGAATACCCAAACCAGACGTTCGCTGGGTTCGTTGCGGCCGATTCGGGAATTACGGCTGACCAGATCACCAAACTGCAAGGGAAAAACATCGGCATCGTCGGCACAATTGAACTTCACAGGGGGAAACCGGAGATCAAAATCATGTCGATGTATCAGATCGTCGTCTTAGGTTCCAAGTTGGCGGAGTGACCGGGCCGCTGAATCCTCACTCAGTCTCAAAGACGGTCGCTGCCCGCGCAGGACATCCGGCCTTGACCTCGAGCAGAACACGGGCTGATCGTTCACGCATTTCTGACCGCTCAGTTGCGATAGTCAGGGCACCTGCGAGCAACATTACCAAGACCAACCTATTCCCCCATAGAACGCCCGACCGTTCGCGGGATTGAACGAGTCGTTGTCTGTGCTCTGTCGGGCGTCCGCTATCGCTTCTACGGAGGCGGCATAGGTCTTGTTGGTCAGATTCTTGGCCTCCAGAAAAACCTCAAACCCTTTCGGACTCTTGTACCCCGCGCGTACGCCAAACACGCGGTAAGGATCTGCCCAGAGCGTGTTGGCTTCGTCCACGGGATAGTTGACCATGTTCCATTCGACGTTGGGCGCGACGTAGAATCCCTTGGCCAATTCATAGCGGAGCTCGGCCTTGTAGAGATAGATCGGTTGACCGGCAATCGTATTGTTCCCATATGCCGGGTTGCGCACGAACTGGAAATTGTTCCAGACAAAGGCTTGGGTGAATTTCAGTTTCGAGGTGAAACGCATTTCAACCTCGGCCTCAACGCCTTGATGCATCGTTCTGGGCGCGTTCACAGTGCCAAGCGGCACGCCTTGGGCGTTGTTCAAATTCAGAAGCTCGTCTCTCAGCCAAGAGTGGTAGAGTGCCACATCCCACGTCAGTGGGCCCAGTTCGCCGCGGGACCCGATCTCGATCGTCCACGCTTTCTGTGCTTCGAGATAGTTGAACATTTGGCCGGTTGAAGTAACCGACAGAGCCTCGTCGAAGGATGGAGGCTGAAAACTGCGGCTGAAATTGACGTAGGCCAGGTTGTGATCCACCCACTCATACGCCACCCCAAGCTTTGGATTCAGAGCGTAGAATTGCTCATCGTGATTGCCCATCTGTGGCGAAACGAATTTACGTCCAACCGCTACGGCCTGCAGGCCGGTGAGGATGGAGAAGCGGCCCCAGACATAGTGCTGGTTCTCGGCATAAAGCGTAAAGTTCGTTGCTGCCGTCCAGTCCGCTTCGAGCAGCGGTCCATTCGATCCGTTCGTGTTGGCGTACCAGCTGTCCGACTCAAATTCGACGGTCGGAACGAACCCTACAGTAAAGCGATTGTGTGCGTTGAAAAGGTCACCGGTTGAGGTGAAGGCGATGTCACCGCCGAAGTCGTCCGACCAGAACTTTTGCGTGCCAAGCGGGGTGTCCTCGTCGAATTCTTGGCGCTCCTGAAATTGCCGGTAGTTCCAATAGGCGCCCAACTGCAATGTCCAGTCCTGGCCTTGGATCACGAAGCGATCCATCAACCGAAGATAGGCCCAATAGGTGTTCCATTTCTCCTGCACCGATTCAGGCTCAGTCTGTTGCGGGTTCGCGTTCATTGCCTCCTTGGTGAGTGAGGACGGGTTATTCTGGTCGAGTCGGCCCAGGAACACATAGAACCGGTTTTGCATTGAATCGTTCAACCTGTAACCGAGCGAGGCGGCGAACTTCTGGTAATTCTCCTGTGACCAATCGCGAAAACCTTCCAGGGTGTGATCGATTCCGGCGGCGTAGAGATCCCACGGCCCAGATGCCCAGCCTACTTGGAAAGATTGTTCCGTGAACCCGAAACTGCCACCTGACAGGCGGATATTGAAAGGTGAGGGGAGATCGCGGCCTGTATAGGTGATGAAGTTAATCGAGCCGCCAAGCGTTATGCCACCGAATCGGAATGCGTCTGCTCCTCGGTACACTTCGGCAAATTTGACTGAGTTCAGATCGAGGTCTTGCAGGTACGCCTCTCCGTCGGCCTGATTAATCGGGATGCCATCAACCACCAGCTCTGTGCCGGCAATCGTGTCGTTCTCCAGATTGCCAGAACCCCGGATTGAGATCTGGGTGTCCTCGGAACCCTGAGCAGCAGTAACCAATACTCCGGGGACAAAACGAATGTAGTCCGAAAGGTAGCTCCCACGACTCAAGGTGAAATCTCCCGGCTCCACAATGGTTGCTGCGCCAGCGTAACGTGAAAAAAGCGATTGTTGCGTCGCCAGATCAGGCGAAATTTCTGCGGGTGGATGACCAACAACAACGACCGTGGGAAATTCGTTCTGGGCAATCCCTGAGATCAGGAGAAGAAAAGAAAAGACCCCGCTGGCAAGCGCCAGGCCTTTTCCCCGATGGGTCAAATTCTTGATCAAATTCTCGCTCCAGCGTGAGCCGCGCTTTGGCCCGCACCGGCCAGAGGCTTTACGACTCCAAACGGCGCGTCTCGAATGCCCTCGGTACACGTTTTCCGGTCAGGTAACTGGGAAAGCTTCGCGAGCGCCGTCATCGTGCAACTGACACTCATTCTCAATAAGGGAAAGGGCTGTCAATAGTAAGTCCGGGACCATCCGTCGATTTCGGTTCTCCTGTCCGGGCGCGGCCCCTCATCGATGCTGTCGAAAAATATTGACTGACCGTCAGTCATAAACCGATATCTGGCCGGACG
>Ga0210383_10001046_pt1 | contig 25500 bp, 18 predicted proteins | sample IncBWC14OmetaG_FD_160072 | JGI IMG/M metagenome (GOLD analysis project Ga0210383, IMG submission 160072) | Forest soil microbial communities from Barre Woods Harvard Forest LTER site, Petersham, Massachusetts, United States - Inc-BW-C-14-O ... | reverse complement strand
CACCAACCTCCCCCCCTCCACCACCTGGATCGGTATTTTCCACGATTGTCCAACTACCTCCTCCTCACCCGGCCCGCAAGTCCGCGCCGCGTCGACCCGAACCGGCATCCGCTGGTGGACCATCACGGATAAAGACGGCAACGGCCTCCAGTTCATCGCCGACACCCCGCTACTCTACACAAGCGCCCTCCATTTCTTCGACAGCGACCTTACCATCGCACCCAACCACCCAATCTACCGCCCACAGATCCAGATCAGCATCGACCGGCCTATTCTCCTGCCCATGGGAAATCTCCGATACGCTTATAAAGTAAAACCACTATTCGCTTCGAGAATTTCCAATCATCTTTAACAATCCTTCCAAAACCTGCACCCGATTACATTTTCCATTGCGTAATTTTTACGCAGCCGCACACTCGAAATGACTCCGAAATCTTTTCGAAAAAAAAATTTCTTAAAAAAAACTCATCGCGTTCTTACATGACTAAGTCTTTTATTAGTATCTTTGTTCAACAACAGATTCTTTCTTACCTAATCTGTTTTCCCTGTCGAAAATAGCTTGCATACGAGAAGTGTTATCGAACGCCATTCATCACTTTTAACACCTCTAAGAAGATGAAGCCTAGTATCGTCCCGGCAAAAAGAACCAATAGCGCCTCTTCACCGCTAACAGTATTGCCGACTGCCAAAATTGTCCGGCATCCCGATTCAAAAAAAATGCAGGAAGACGAAATCAACGTCGATCCGCCGGATGAAGAAACATTAAGACGGCTCAATGCGATGGCAAAACAATATCCGTTTTGCATTCTGCACCGCGGCCCCTTCAACAGAGGGTTGTTGTAGATCGAACCCCTGTTCCGTACCTCGACGCCGCCGATCCTGCGGCTCCGTTCTTCTAGCGCACAAACCGGCCGAACCGCCGGCTCATGGTTTTGTCGCCTCTCCATCAGCCGAATTTCGCTCTATAGCTTTCTCGTTCAACACCACGACCAATTGACACCCCTTGCCCGGCGCCGATTCGATTTCCACCTTCCCATTGTATAACTCCGCCCGGCTGATGATATTCGAAATGCCCACCCCCTTTCGCCGCATCCGCGGATCAAACCCCTTCCCGTCATCCGCCAGCCGAAGCCGCACCTGCTCCTTCACCTTATTCAACTCGATGACCACCTCACCCGCCTGGGCATGCTTCAGGATATTATTGAGCTGCTCCTGGATGATCCGGTAGATATTGATCTTTTGCTCCGGCAATAGCTCTGCCTCATCCAGACCCGAGATATTCAACCGGATCTTCATCTTTCCCACCGACTGAATGCTCCGGATCAGCTCCTTGATCGACTGCGTCAACCCGAGGTCATTCAAACTCGGCGCGATCAGATCCTTCGACAGCTTGCGGATCTCCTCGATCGCGACCGATATGTTCTTTCTGCTTTTGGCCAGCAGCTCCAACCGAGGCTCCTTCTCCTCAATTGCTACATCCAGGTAAAGCTTGGACGTAGCCAGGATCTGGTTGATGTTATCATGCAACTCCTGACCGAGCTCATAACGCTCCCGCTCCTGCGCGCCCAGCACCACCTCCGTGATCTGCTGCTGCTTCAGTTTCTGCTGTAACGCCAACTCCTTCTCCAGCCGGATCCGCTCGGTCACATCATTCACAATCACCTGAACACTTGCCTTCCCGAAATAATCCATCAGATGCGACGTGATCTCCACGATCATCACCCTGCCCCATTTATTATGATGATGCCAAAGCCTTGCGCCCGCTCCTAACTTCCCCTCCTTCTTCTGCTGCAGCTCTGTCATAAATTGATCCGCCTCCCCCTCCGCATGCAGGTCCCGCATCGTCAGGCGGCCAAATTCCTCCCGGCTAAACCCATACTTCTCCCGCGCTGCATCATTCACCTCCATGATCTGCAGACTATCCGGATCGAAAATCCACGTAGGGAACGGATTCTTATAGAACAACTGCCGATACCTTTCCTCCGAAGCAAGAATGATCTCCTCCGACCGCTTGCGGGCGGTTATATCCTGTATCGCACCGATCATCCGCACCGGCCCGGCCGAATGAATAATATACCCCCGGTCATGCACATAGGCATATTCCCCACCAGCCTTCCTCAGCCGGTACTCATCCTCCCATTTGCCCGCACCCCCTTCCCTGATCACTCGGTTCAATTTGGAAACTACCCGCGTAAGGTCATCGGGATGCATCACCGCTTTCCAGAGGTCCTCCGGCGAAGCGGCACCCATCCGATCATGACCGAATAGCTGCTGATACGTATCCCCTACGATCGACAACTTACCCGCAGCAATATCCCAATCCCAGATCGCATCGTTCGTCGCCATGACAACCGTGTTGAACCGTTCATTGCTCTCCCGTAGAAATTCGAGGCCCCGCTTCCGCTCAAGACTGTACTGAATCGTTTTAGCCAGCAACCCTTCAGTTAGCTCGCTCTTGACCAGGTAATCCTGGGCACCTTCCTTGATCGCCTCCAATGCCACCTTCATATCTGATAGGCCCGTCAGAATGACCACCGGGATCCTTTGCACCACCGGCTTGAGCTGCATATAAGAATGGATCCCCCAACTGTCCGGCAGGCTCAGATCAAGCAAAACCAGGTGGATCTCCCGATCCTGCAATAGCCGGTATGCCTCAGCGATTGTATCAGTGGAATACAATTGGCAGATCTCCAGACCGGATGAACGCAGCATGTGCTCTAGCAGAAATAGATCGCTTGGATTGTCCTCGACCGTCAGAATGACGAGGCCGGTATTCATATTATGCATTAGGCGTCCATTTAATGGGTTTGTATTGCTTACCGATCCACAAAAGTACCACACAATAAAAAATCCCCGCGGTCGCGGGGATGCACTAATCAAATACCATAACCATTAAACCTTATCCTATTAGGATATCAAGGTAATTCTTTTTTGATTCATACACAAAAATCTTCTGCGGTCATTTATAAACAACTAGCAAAGGGTTTAAGAGTTAACCCCTACTAGAATTGTAGTTGTTTATCCCAGTTTTTCGTCATTTTTTGATTAACTTTTAACCGTCTCATTTCCAATCTTTTCCGGAAAATCAACCTAAAGGCGTGTCCATAATATTGTCCCCAAATCCGTCCTCCCGGGTCAGTATTATCTCCCCTGCCGTCAAATCCCCCGCTTCCAATCGTTCGATGCCCGAACCCAATCGTTCGATGCCCTGATACCCAATCACCCTTCCTCAAAGACCCTGATTTAAACTCCCGAATGTCCCCAAACACCCACCCGTCGATCCCCCCAAAACGCTCCCCTGAACACTCTTAATACACCCCCTGAACACCCTCAACATACGCCCCCAAACACTCTCATCACACCCCCTCAACGCCCCCGCCAAACCCCTAAGCCGACGTCAAACCCCTAAGCCGACGTCAACGCAAACCCAAACCGGCTCCCTGCCCCCAACTGACTACTCACCCAGATCCTCCCGCCCTGCGCCTCAATGAATTCCTTGGAGATCGACAACCCCAGCCCCGTTCCATTGCGGTCATGCGAACCCGGTACCTTGAAATAACGCTCGAAAATCCTCGGCAAATACTTCTCATCGATCCCACGGCCGTGATCCGTCACCAGGAACTCCACCTTATCCTTATTGCGATACGCCGAAATCTCGATCACCGACTGATCAGGCGAATATTTAATTGCGTTCGTCAGGAAATTGATCAGCACCCACGAAGTCTTCTCCACATCCGCCTGGATCAGCGGCAGGTCCTCCGCCACCGACGGTTGAATCCGGATCCCCTTCTGCTGCGCCTGAAAGACGACTGCCTGGATCGCCTGATCCACGATCTTCACCGGATCTGCCGGCTGCAGCTTCAGCTGGATATTACCCGTCTCTACCTGGGACATGTTTAATAACTCTCCGGTAATCTTCAGCAGCCGGTCCGCATCGTCCGTAATGCTCCTGATCAGCTCCTGCTGCTCCTCGTTCAGCTCTCCCACCCGCAGGTCGGTCAGCAACTGCGCGCTCATTTTGATGGAAGAGATCGGCGTCTTCAGCTCATGCGAAACCGTAGCGATGAAGTTCGTCTTGGCTTCATTCAATTCATGGAAAAGCGTGATATTCCGCAGCACGATCACCTGCCCGATCACCTGTCCCATGATCTCCGTATTGTTCGTCACATCCAACACATCCTTACTAAAATAACTTTCCTTGTTATCCGCAAATATCTTGAGGTCCTTCTTCTCCGGATCATCCCGCAGCAGGGTCCGCATCAGGTCATTCTTCAGCGCAATATCCGGCGCATACTGGCCGATGATATCCTTCTCTTTCAACCCCAGCAGCTTCTCCGATACTGCATTCAGGAACAGGACATTCCGCTTCTCATCCAGCCCGACGATCCCGTCCCGCATCTGGTTGATGATGGTTTCGATCCGGCTTTTCTCGAACTTGATCTTCGCCAGGTTGCTGCTTTCATACTCGTCCAGCTTACCCGCCATGATATTAAAGGCATTCGCCAGGTCGCCGAACTCATCGCCCTGTTTTAAATAAATGCGTTTCTTGTAATTTTTGCCCGCAATCGCCAGAATGCCCTCCGACAGGCTGCTGATCGGACTTGAGATTATCCCCGGCAGGTTAAAGATAAAAGTGAATGAGACCAGTGTAAGGATGGTAAAGAGCATTGTTAATACATTCGCCGCATTCTCCGCGGTCTGCTGTGCGACCGTATTCTTTCGCAGGATCGCCTGCTCGTTTACGTCCTGTATCTTGTAGATCGACCGCCGGATATCGATGTAATTGCTGGAATCCTTCGGGTCCAGCAGCATCTCATTGAAATTTCTCGTCAGGTCATCCGTCGCCTCCTTCTCCCCAACCTCGGTGATATTCGCCTGCTGCCGCTTGAGGTTATCCTTAAAGATATCCATCGCGTCCTTTTGCGTCCGGATGTCTTCCAGGGCCTGCAGCATGCGGTTGCAATACAGCAGCGACTCCTGGTTGTTCTGCAGCACCTGCCGGCCCTCCTTGCTGAGCTGGTTGATATAGAAAAGACCCAGTACACCAAACAGCACGATCACGATGAACAGGAACACCAGCCCCAGCGATAATTTGGTTTTAAGTCGAACACTCATATCATGACAAAATTACTACGTCGATATCCGTCTCCGCCAGCTTGGTCAGCAACTGGTTGAATACCGCCGTACGTATGATTACATTGTACAGGTTCAGATGCGGCTTACCGATACAGATCGTCGTAACCTTATACCGCGTCGCCACGTCCATGATACCCTTGGCAATATTACTTTGTTTTTCACGGATCACTTCCGCCCCGAGCTCCATCGCCAGCTTGAAATTGTTGATCAGATGCCGCTGCGCCGCCAGCCCGATCTTATCCCCGTCCTCCTTCGGGGTCTGCACATACAGCAGTATCCACCTCGATTGATAATAGCTGGCCAGCCGAGCCGTCTTCCGGATCACCTTGCTCGCCACCTGATGATTGCTGCTGATACAAGCCATGAAACGCTCCGCCCGGAAAGTCGAATTCCGCGGCAGCTCGGTTTCGATCTTCCGCTCCACCTGGCTGGCCACCTCCTTCAACGCCAACTCCCGCAGCTGCAGTATCTTTTCGGGCTGAAAGAAATTCTGCAACGCGATCCCGATCTTATCCGGCGTGTATATCTTCCCCTCTTTTAACCTGGTCACCAGCTCATCCGCAGTCAGGTCTATATTGACCACCTCGTCCGCCTCCTTTAACACGCTGTCCGGTACCCGCTCCGCCACCTCGACCCCCGTAATATGGCGGATTTCCTCATTCAGGCTTTCGATATGCTGAATATTCACCGCGCTGATCACGTTGATCCCGGCATCCAGGATATCCATCACATCCTGCCAGCGTTTTTCGTTCTTGCTGCCCTCAATATTCGTATGCGCCAGCTCATCGATGATCACTACCTCGGGATGAAGGTTGATTACCGCCTGCACGTCCAGTTCATCCAACTCCTTCCCTTTATAAAAACACTTCCGCCGCGGAAGGACCGGCAATCCCTGCAGCTGTACCTCCGTCTCCATCCGCCCATGCGTCTCAATATACCCGATCTTCACATCTACCCCATTACGCATCAACGTCTGCGCCTCCTGCAGCATCCGGAACGTCTTCCCCACCCCGGCGCTCATGCCGATATAAACCTTGAACTTACCCCGCCTGGACTGACGGATCAATTCAAGGAAATGCTGTACATTTTGATCTTTTTCCATTAGTTCGCCTCGCGCGTTATTCCGCTTCACCCTTATCCAGCGCAATATTCAATCTCAGCACATTCACCTTCGCCGGCCCAAATATACCCCATAAAGGTCGTTGCGTGTACCGATCTACCAATGCATTCACCTTATCCTCCGGCAAATGCCGCACCGCCGCGACGCGCCTGGCCTGAATCTTAGCCCCCGCCGGCGACACATCCGGATCCAGCCCGCTGCCGGAATAGGTTACCAGTTCCGCAGGAATATCTTCCTTCCGGACCCCCGGATTGTGCGCCAGGAAGGTATCGATGTGCGCCTGCACATCCTTCAGATAGTCGGGATTGCTCGGCCCTTTATTGCTGCCGCCACTCCCCATCGCATTGTACGCTACCGCCGACGGCCGGCTCCAGAAGTACTTGTCATCCGTAAACTTCTGCCCGATATTCGCATATCCTACCACTTTCCCGTTATATTCTACCGTCTCCCCATTCCCCTGCCCCGGCGTAAGCCAGCCCGCCACTGCCACGAGCAGCGGATAGAGTACGCTGCAGATCACGATCATTACCAACGTCAGCTTCAGAGAAATCAAAATATACTTTCGCATAATCAAAAATTAAACATTCCAAGTAATAGATCGATCAGCTTGATCCCGATAAACGGCGCAATGATCCCCCCTACCCCATAGACCAGCAGGTTACGCCGCAGCAACGCACTGGCCCCGATCGGCCGGTATTGCACCCCGCGAAGCGCCAGCGGGATCAGGATCGGGATAATGATCGCATTGAAGATCACCGCCGAAAGAATCGCGCTCTCCGGACTCTTCAGGTGCATCACATTCATCGCCTGCAAGGCCGGGATCGACGTGATAAACAACGCAGGCACGATCGCAAAATACTTGGCTACGTCATTGGCGATCGAGAAGGTCGTGAGCGTCCCCCGCGTCATCAGCAACTGCTTGCCGATCTCCACGATCTCGATCAGCTTCGTCGGGTCATTGTCCAGATCTACCATATTCCCCGCCTCCTTGGCCGCCTGGGTACCGCTGTTCATCGCCACCCCGACATCCGCCTGCGCCAGCGCCGGCGCGTCATTCGTCCCGTCTCCCATCATCGCCACCAGCTTCCCGCCCTGCTGCTCCTTCCGGATATAATTCATCTTATCCTCCGGCTTCGCCTCAGCGATGAAGTCATCTACCCCCGCCTTCTGTGCGATATATTTTGCCGTCAGCGGGTTATCCCCCGTCACCATCACCGTTTTGACGCCCATCTTCCGAAGCCGCTCGAACCGCTCCTGGATACCCGGTTTGATGATATCCTGTAGCTCGATCACACCCAGCGCAACCCCATTCTGCGACACCGCCAGCGGCGTACCGCCGTTGGAAGCGATCTCCTTGATCTTTGTCTCCGTATCCATCGGGAATTGGTTGCCCGCCCGGGTCACGATTGCGCGGATCGCGTCATAAGCCCCCTTACGGATCTTTCTGTCTGACCAATCAACTCCGCTGCATCGCGTCTCCGCGCTGAACGGAACAAACCTCGCTCCATTTGCATGGAACGTCGTCGGGTTTACCCCCGCCAACTCCACGATCGACTTCCCCTCCGGGGTCTCGTCCGCCAGCGACGATAGGACCACCGCATCGACAAATGCTTTCTCATCGACCCCCGGCGCCGGCCAGAAATGCGTCGCCTTCCGGTTCCCGATTGTGATCGTCCCCGTCTTATCCAGCAGCAGCGTATCCAGGTCCCCCGCGGTCTCCACCGCCTTACCGCTCTTGGTAATGACATTGGCCTGCAGCGCCCGGTCCATCCCCGCAATCCCGATCGCGCTCAACAATCCGCCGATGGTCGTCGGGATGAGACAAACGAACAGCGAAACAAAGGCCGCAATCGTGATCGGCGTATTCGCATAATCAGCAAACGGTTTCAACGTGACACAGACGATCAGGAAGATCAGCGTGAACCCCGCCAGCAGGATCGTCAGCGCGATCTCATTCGGCGTCTTCTGGCGCGAAGCCCCTTCTACCAGCGCGATCATTTTGTCAAGAAAGCTCTCCCCCGGGTCCGTGGTTACCCGCACCTTTATTTTATCGCTCAGCACCTTCGTCCCGCCGGTAACGCTGGACTTGTCACCGCCCGCCTCCCGGATCACCGGCGCACTTTCTCCCGTGATCGCACTCTCGTCGATCGTTGCCAAACCCTCGATGATCTCCCCGTCCATCGGAATGGTGTCCCCTGTCTCGGCAATAAATACATCTCCCTTCTTCAACTGCGACGAAGGCACGACCTTCACCTCACCCACGTAGATCTCTCCTACCGGAAATACCTTCTTCGCCGGCGTATCCTCTCTTGTCTTCCGCAGGCTGTTCGCCTGCGCCTTACCCCGCGCCTCCGCGATCGCCTCGGCGAAATTGGCAAAGAGCAGCGTAACGAAAAGTACCACGAAGATCGCCAGGTTATAGCCAAACCCCCCCTGCGAGCGCTCTCCGGCTTTGATCCATATGCACACCACCGCCATAATGATCGTCACGATCCAGACGGTGAACATCACCGGATTGCGGAACATGGTGACCGGATCCAGTTTCACGAACGACTGCTTCAGGGCCTCTACTACGATTTCTCTTGGAAAAAGTGATTTATTTTGTCTCATACTTAAATCCGTTTTATTACTTCATTCTGGATCCCCTACTTCATACTAAAATACTCCGCGATCGGACCCAGCGCCAGCGGCGGGAAATAGGACAGTGCCGTGATAATGATAATGACAACAAAGGTCATAACCCCGAAGGTCAGACTATCCACCTTCAACGTCCCCGCCGACTCAGGAATGTATTTCTTCTCAGCCAGCAGCCCCGCGATCGCTATCGGCCCGATGATCGGCAGGTACCGGCCCAGGATCATCACGATGCCCCCGGTCACGTTCCAGAACACAGTATTGATCGTCATCCCGGCAAGATTACTTCCGTTGTTGGCATTCTCAGAGGTATACTGGTACAACATTTCCGTAAACCCGTGATAGCCCGGATTGCCCAGCCAGGCTGCCGGTTTGACCGCCCAGTCAATATTGGGATGGTGGACCAGGTAATAGCTGGCCAGCGCCGTAAAGCCTTTGATCAGGAAGGCCGACAACAAGGTGATCAACGCCGCGATCTTCACCTCCCGCGCCTCCACCTTATGCCCCATGAATTCCGGCGTTCGGCCGACCATCAGCCCGGCAATGAAAACGGCAATAATAACATACACATAATAATTCAATATTCCGACCCCGCAACCTCCGTAAAACGCGTTAACCATCATCGCCAGCAGCTGACACAGCCCGGACAACGGCATGGCACTGTCATGCATCGAATTCACCGACCCCGTCGAAATAACCGTTGTGATGATGCTCCAGAAACCCGAAGCCGCCGGTCCGAAACGTACTTCCTTCCCCTCCATCGCCCCCGTCGCCTGCGCCACCCCCAACCGCTGGATCGCCGGATTGCCTGCGATCTCCGACCACATCGTCGGGATCAGCAGCGACAGCATCCCGATCGTCATCACTGCAAACGTCACATTGGCAAACTTCTTCCGGTTGATATAGAACCCGAGCCCAAAAATCATCGCCACCGGGATAAGCAGCTGCGCGACCATCTCGAGTATATTCGTGAAATAGTCCGGGTTCTCCAGCGGATGCGCCGAATTGGCCCCGAAGTACCCACCACCATTCGTCCCCAGATGCTTGATCGCGATCATCCCCGCCGCCGGGCCACGCGAGACCTGAACCGTATCCCCCTGCATCGTAATGACTGTGTCATGACCCGCATAGCTCGTCGGCGATCCGTGGAATGCCAGCAGAATAGCGATCACCAAACTAACCGGCAACAAGATGCGCGTGATCGATTTGGTAAAGATGTCCCAGAAGTTCCCGAGGTTCTTCGTGGTCTTCTCCTTCAGCCCGTTAAAAAGCGCCACCAGACAGGCGATGCCCGTCGCCGCGCTGACGAACTGCAGGAACATCAATACGAACATCTGAGTGAGATAAGTCGCCCCCGTCTCCCCTGAATAAGCCTGCATATTACAGTTGACAACGAAGCTGATCGCGGTATTGAAGCTCAGATCCGGGGTCATACCCGGATTGCCATCCGGATTCAGCGGCAGCTTGCCCTGGAAAATTAACAGGAAAAAGGCGTAGACGAACCACAGCAGGTTGATCGTTAGCATCGCCTTCAGGAAGTCTTTCCAATTCATTTTGTGTCCCGGGTCAATCCCGCAGAGGCGATAAATAAACCGTTCGACGGGGGACAAGAAGTCCAGCAAGGTCCGCTCGCCTTTAAAGACTTTGGCGATGTATCTGCCAAACGGATAGGCCAACACCACCGACAGCAGGAACGTGAAAACCACGCCGATCATTTCAGTGTTCATGAGTAGACGATTAAAATTTTTCTGGCTTTATCAACACGTATAGCAGGTATACGAAAACAGCAATAGAAAGAATAAACAATGCGGTCATCATAACGTTAGATTTTTTCGAAATAATCGATGGATTTGAAGAACAGGGCAAAACAGACAAGCCCGGTGGCGAAGAGGATAATTGTCAGCATACCATGGAATTTGCATCCAGGGCGCCAAATTGAATGCCGGATCAGCCAGGCCGCATCAGCAGGCCATCCTACCCTCCGTGACCCGCCCGCAACCCTGTCAAAATGAAAAAGAGACCCCCGAAATGGAAGTACCTAACCGTCGTACGATAATTTATACTCCTCGATCTTCCGGTACAGGGTGGTCAGCCCGATATTCAAAAGCCGGGCGGCTTCGGTCTTGTTCCCCCGCGTATGGTTCAGCACCCGCTGGATATGGAGTTTTTCGACGCTGGCAAGATCAAAGGCGGACAGCGGCCCGCCCACCCTCAGCCCCGTCACCTGCAATTCGGACGGCAGGTTATCAACGGTCAGCAATGTACCGTCCGCAAGGATCACGGCCCGCTCGATGATATTTTTAAGCTCTCGGATATTCCCTTTCCATTCATGGCTTTGCAGATGCTCCAGGAATTCCTTGCTGATCCCCTCGATGCGCTTACCCGCTTTCCGCGTGAAAAAGTGAAGATAGTGGTCGGCGATCAATGGGATATCTTTTTTCCGGTCGCGCAGCGCTGGTAGAGGAATGGTGAAAACGTTCAGCCGGTAATAAAGGTCGTCCCGGAAACGGCCCTGTTCCACATCCTGCTCCAGGTCGCGGTTGGTAGCAGCGATGATCCGCACATCCACCCTGGTCGGTTTGGTATCACCGACTTTGATGAACTCGCTTGTTTCCAGCACCCGCAGCAACTTCGCCTGAAGGTCTATATGCATTTCGCCGATCTCGTCCAGGAACAGCGTCCCCGGGCTCGCCTCCTCGATCAAACCCCGTTTATCTCTCGTAGCCCCCGTAAACGCCCCCGCCTTATGCCCAAAAAGTTCGCTTTCCAGCAGTTCCTTCCCAAACGCGCTGCAATTCAGCGCCATGAAAGGTTTTGAAGCCCGTTTGCTCCCATGGTGGATCGCCTGGGCAAAGACCTCCTTGCCCGTACCGGTCTCTCCGAGCAGCAGTACAGTCGCATCCGTTGGCGCTACTTTCCGCGCCATCGCAATCGCATTCAGGATCAAGGGTGAATTGCCCAGGATGGCGTCCCAGGTATATCGTTTGCCCACCTGCTGTTCCAGCATCGCGACCCTTTTCTGCAGCTGCACCTTCTCCATCGCCCGCGCCAGCAGCGGGATGATTTTATCGTTGTCGTCCCCCTTCGTAATATAGTCGAAGGCCCCGTTCTTCATCGCCGCCACCCCATCCGCAATATTCCCATAAGCCGTCAGCAGGATCATCTCCACCGATGGGAGTTTTGCTTTGGTCTCCCGGACAAAATCCACCCCATTCCCATCCGGCAGCTTTACATCACACAGCACGACATCGATATTCTCCCGGTCCAGCATCCGCCCGCCTGACTTCAACGTGTCCGCCTCCAGGACCGTCAGCCCCTCCAGCCGAATGATCCTCGCCAGCAGCGCCCTCAATTTTTCCTCATCATCGATGATCAAGACGATCCCCGTAGCCATTCCGAACCCATTTTGCCGCCAAAACTATTGGTTTTCCACCAATTTCGTTATTTTTGCCGCCCGCGGCGCGAAAGCCCGCCCCACTGGCTGAGTTCACCCTCAGCCCCGACCCGGAGAGATGGCAGAGCGGTCGATTGTGACGGTCTCGAAAACCGTTGTACGGGAAACTGTACCGAGGGTTCGAATCCCTCTCTCTCCGCTGAGCCTCATCGAATATTGTTAGCCAATATGCTACGAGGTTTTTTTATGCCGGTCTTTTTCTCCCGAACTCACGATAGATTCGGATCCAAAATAGCACAAACTGTTTCTTTGGATTTATTTGCAGAAAACGACCTTTATGCAAATAAGGCAAAACTTGTTGGCTGGTCACGCGTCTAAACTGGTCTTGAGAATACAGCATGTCAAGGAAACTGACATGGATATTGAAAGGAGTAGTATAATTTTCATAGATTATTTAACTTTCCACCAATCGCTGGGCAGTGGAAGTACTTTATTGCTCCCTTCCGAAATCGAAGCATTGACGAAAGATAATAATCCCGTAGTATCGTTAGGAGATCTATCTCCTTTTTCATAGACATTCTTTACAAATCGAAAATACCGTCCTTTAATCGCGTATAAAGACGCGGGAATAATTCCTTCACTCTTTGCATCATACCACTCGGATTTTCCAGGGACAAATATCATGTGGCGATCAATTACAAAAATGCCTGCTGAGCTATATAAGTAGTTGTGGTCAAAGGAAGGATCTCTGATAAAGCATCTGTGAGTTAGGTTATATACGTACAGATAGGCTCTATATCCCATTCCCACATCATCGAACGTGCAAAGAAAAAGCGTATTTTTTGCAACAAGAAATTTGTGCCTTATTAAATAACCCTTCTTCAGTTCATAAATACCAGCATAAATATTTTCGGCAGTAATATCAGTGGTATCTGGAATTCGTAAATTTGTCGCACCTAGTCTAACATATCTATTTCCCGCAGCAGCATAGAATTCCATAGCTGAATCAGCGCCGACTTCAGCCAGACTGGGTTTAACAGAATCCGATAAAATATCCTCGTGCGCCGCGCTATCCGGGAACTCTTTGGGCAATACCAGTTTCGATCGAATCGCCTGCTTAGAACCGTTGTGACAACTGCAAGCATTCAGAAAATAAAGACAAATTAGCCCAATAAAAAAACCTAATATTTTCATTTTTTAAAAAATCGCTGATTTGTACGATACAATATAAGAAAAAATACTATTTTTGTAGTGTAAAGTATATCGATACGCAATACACATTAATGCTTGCCATTGAATGATTCAAACTATTACTCACAAAGGATTGCGCCTTTTCTTTGAAAAAGGAAATGGCTCCAAGCTTCCGGCGGAGTATCTGGCCAAGATTGCCCTGATCCTGGACGCCCTCGATGCCGTGGCATCAGAAGATGATATTAAAGCGCTCGGCGGCGGCATCCACAGGCTGGGCGGCAATTACGCCGGCTTCTGGTCCATCAAGGTCAGCCCAAACTACCGGATTATTTTCCGGTACAGTAAAGGTGATATTTTTGATGTCGATTATATAGATTATCATTAAATAGGAGGAAATATTATGCTAAAAAGAGCCTTACCCCCCTCCCATCCGGGGGCTGTTTTACGGGAGTTGTTCATGAATGAGCGCAATTTGACTATTACCGACCTCGCAAAGGGGCTCGGCATGACCAGGGCCAATGTCTCTGCCGTTGTCAACGGCCGGGCCGGGATTAGCCCCGAAATGGCGGTCAAACTTTCTGCTGCTTTTGATAACAGTCCCACTTTTTGGACCAACCTACAAACGAATTATGAACTTTGGCATGCTGAAAGAAAGATCAAACGTTCGACGATCCGGCATTTTAAGCTGCCAAAAACCCGGCAGACGGCTCACGCATAACGGAAATGAGTTCCCAATGCGCAGAATTTTCATTCTTAGGCTAAGCCTAATTGGTTACATTTGACGCCAATCGCCACCATTCAATGCGGTGGATAATTCGGTGCACCGACCCCATCCGCCGAGCCCAACACCTTGAAAATAAACGCGGAAAGCCCCAAGGTTCCTTCCGCTCTCTCCCCGCAAGACCCACGTCAAAATGTCTAAGAGCCTGTAAGACCTCGTGTTTACGGGCTTTTTTGTTTCCGGAAAGTTCCGTTTAGTGCCGCTTATCTCGTGCGCAGGTCTTTGAGCTTGAATAATAATGTGAAATTTCTATCTGGGTCGTCTGATCGTCAATTTTTCTTAAAGCCGTTTCTCTACGCAAGTATTTTTCCCATCAGAAAAATGACATTGATAAGCGACACCTGCTTCACGAAACTGCTTGCCGGAAATTAGATCAACCTTGTTTACTCGCGGGTGATACTCTGCTATTCGTGAAAGGTCCTGACCGGACTCCCATACTTTTTCAAGTGGAGCATTTATTGTTACAGATTGTCTTGATTGAAATTCAGGTCTCATCCTACAATATACTCTTCACCTTTAACGACAACAACGTTAGATCTCCCTCTTCCCGGCGCACCAGCACCTGTACCTTCGGCCCGATCGTCCGCAGAAGCCCCTGATATACCTGCATATCCTGCCGCCCATCCCCATTCACCATCAATACGATATCTCCTCCCCGAAAACCTGCCTTCTCACCCGGTGAATCCTTCATCACATCCGTCACCACGATCTTTCCCCCGATCAACGCGATTGTCACCCCGCTATAGCTATAATCGAACGGTTGATCGAACGACCCGTTCGGCATCAGGTAGATCTCCGACTTGGAATAGTTCAAAATGAGGTTGAACCGCCGCAACAGATCATTCCCGATCAACCCGCCCAGCTGCGGATAATTGGTCACATCATAAGAATCGTCAAAGATGTAGGTCGGTATATGGTGGAACCGGAAGGGCCCGATCGAAAAATTCTTCAGCGTCGTCAACTGCATCTCCTTCTTTCCACCCAACCCCGCACCCTCGGTCCGGACCGGCCGTTTCTTCTTGGGACCGAACACCGCACTGTCAGCAGTGAACTCTGATGAGAAAAGCAGACAAAGCCCAGCCCCCGTATCGAAATAGAACCGCGAATTGATGCCCCGGGCGTCATTCAACCGCCCCTCCGTCATCGGCAATCCCACCAGTTGCGGACGCAACAGATACCCTCCCCTGGGATATTTCACCGGCCCCTTGGAATAAATATCGATCCGGGAGCTATCATAGTCGACACGCACCAGGTATCTCGCAAAGAAGGTATACCCCAGTATCCCATCAATCTGCTCCCCATACACACTTGAGAGGATATCATAATTGTTCACCTGCATCGTTATCGTGTCCAGCGTTACCGTCCCGACACGCAGCCGCATCCCGTCCAACAGCCTCTCCTGGCGTACCCCCGCGATCCCCCGGATAAGGGCGGAACTGGAATGCGGGACCAGGTTTAGCCGCTGGGCCGTCATGGAATCCAGCGACATCCCCCCGCATCCCGTATCGAAAATGAAATTCAGCGAATCCTGAAAATCGCCCAGCCGAACCTTCCCTAAGACAATACCGCCAATAAGCACACGGAACCGGATACTTCCGAGGAACCGGTCAGTCGCTAAATTCAGCGCTCGGTCATCATATCCATTCTGGGTAAAGGCGTATTTATCCTGGGCAACGGCCGGGCGGATATTCCACATGAGAAGAAACAATATTCCACTGAAGAAAAAGCGCATAAGGTTCTACTCCTTTATTTTCCCGAATTAAGAGGAAAATTTATCCCCGGTCCAAAGAAGCACTCGTACGACGCAATTTTTCCGTCTTTAATCATAAAATAATCACAGTTCCGCAAGAATTTGCCGTCTGTCGTAGTACCATTAGCGATTACAAAGACGGCACCTCCGTTCATGATCACCTGTTGCACGTCTACACTTTTGATGTGTCCCGCGTTGGGCCAGCACCTTTCCTTAACCATATTTAGTTTGATATGATCGTCGAGCGGGCTGGAAAAAGTAAACCCGTCAGCAAGAATTTGCGTCATCGAATTCCAATCGCTTTTCTCCCAAGCGGAATACCACGCCCTGACAATTTTTCCGTTTGCTGTATTTTCGAGCCCGGCCGTCTGGCCCGTAATAGTCTGAGCAAATCCGGCCTGGCTAGATAGGATAACCCCTGCCAAAAGAACTTTACCAAAAAGATTAGTCAATTTCATAATTTTTTGATTTAACGCGTTCATTATACTTTCGGATGGTCATATCAAGAATGGGCAGTTTATTAAAATAGGGGTTCCGGTGAAGTTCCATCAGGATGCGAAAGGCCTTGTCATTTTGGTGATTGTACTGCAATGCCACTGCATAATTTATCTCGGCAAACGGGCTAGGGTATACTTTTAAGAGCACGTCATAATATTTGCAGATGGCTTCCCAATCAGTATCTTCAAATTTCCGTGCAGCGCAGTGTACATACGCGATGGCGGCTTCAAGGTGGTAAGGTGAAAAGATAGAATCTTCTGATTCGGTTAATAAAAAGCCGGCAAGCTGTATTAATGATTGGTCCCAGCGCGATCGGTTCTGGTACTCCAACTCAATGGCATTGCCTTGCGCGTCGAAGCGGGCATCGAACCGGGCGACATTAAAAAGCATGAGTGCCTGCAGCGCTTTGGTTTCCGGGTTACACAACGGACTGTCAAACAAACATTTATTGAGCATAAGCGCATCTTCACACATAATTTTTCCCTGGCTTATTTTGTGGCCTGATTGTTTGTAGCCTTCATTAAATATGAGGTAGATTATCTTATGCATGACCGAAAGCCGCTCGACGGAATAACCATAAAGCCTGTTGGGTGAAATCAATGACTCGCTTTTTATTTTTTGCCTTGCGCGGTACAGCATTTTTTCAATAGCATCCGGTTCTGCCCCAAACTGCAGGGCAATATTGTCAACTTTGAGATTGGCGACATATTTAAGGGCCAACACTATCTGCGTTTTTGGCGTCAAATTTGGATGACAACAAGCCATCAGCATCCGCAATTGTGCATCTTTGAAACCATCCTCGGAAATCTCGTCCGCTGCGACCGATACCTTTTCAGCCAGGGATAAATGTCCGGTCTTGGATTTTTTTTTAAGCAGGTTGATGGATTTGTTTTCGCAGGTCTGATAAAGCCACCCGGAAGGATTTTCGGGAACGCCCGTCTTTGGCCAGTGTAATGCAGCCGCTGTAAAAGTTTCCTGCACAATATCTTCTGCCCAATCAATAGGCAAGTGCCGGAAACGCTGCAACATCAGCGATATTAGCTGACCGAATCTTTCTTTATAAAGAATTTCTATACGCTTCTCAAATTCATTCATTATTCACACTGTATATGGTGGCAATCGGGCGGACCTCCCTCACGGCCAGGCCGCTTTGCACCAGCGGGCAGTTCTGGGCAATGGCGGCAGCCTGTTCAATATTTTCTGCCCAGATAATTTCATAACCCGAAATACCTTCGCGGGCCTCAATAAAAGGGCCATCGGAAAGAATTTGGTCCTTGCTTACATATCTGCCTTTTGTCAGCAGGGGCTCCCCCCTGATATAGTTGCCGGTTTCGATTAAGGAATCAACCCACCTGAGCATCATGGGTATGTTAGCAAATCGTTCTTCATCGGTCATTTTGCGCATCCGGGCCAAATCCTCCCTAATAATCAACATAAATTTTTCCATGATCGCACTGTTAATTTTCTATTTTAAGGCTGACTGTAAACTGGTCCCATAGAATAAGACAACATCCCCGCCAAAAACCGGACATGGGACAAAAATTAAATTTTTATCCCAATGTTTGCATTTTGCACAAAATTACCCAACACTTTATAAATCAAAGCGTTGTACTTATGCGACTTTCCCAAAATCAGCAGCAGCCTTCGATTCCCATTGAATCGTTTGCCTATTTTCGGCGGTCTCACTGAAAGCTCCTGCAGCATGGTGGGCTGTGCAGATGTGGCTCGATATGCAGAATATTGAAGCCCCCAGGTTCTCTTCCCCTCTCTTTCTTCGCTGAATAAAATTAAAACCCGCGCCCAGTTCGGGTTTTAGCGTTTTTGGTGGTCATAGGGTACAAATAAGGGAATATTTTTCGCGCACCTACTCATACAGTCAGTCAAAATAGCGGATGAAAGGAAACGCCTAACAGGCCCGGTAAACTGTTGTGGATCTTAACGAGGATACATTTTGTACCTTTAATATTCATATCATTCTAAACTTAATTGCAGTTAAGTATTACGCCATAACCTATTGTGCATGACATCCTTTAAAAGGTTAAGCCACTTTCTAATAGTCTCGATGGTATTTCTTGTCGATAACAAATCCAATGGACAACAAATAGATGAGAAGACCTATCATCATAAAATGCTATTGATGGATAGCCTTTCATTCTATAAAATGCAGAATTACGATACCCTATACGAGATTTCGACATTAGATACTTCTCACGGTCGCAATTTCAGGTCCAATTATCGTGGATGGATCCACAATCGTAATATGGAAAATATTCAATTTATAAACATCCATGGCAAATTATATGCGATCGACAAAAGTCGTATTACCAACATAAATCCAATCACTATTAAAGATACAACCATTGAGTTTTTGATGAAACCTAAAATGTCTTCATTGTTTGACTTGGGAAGTGCTGCTGGCAATTATTTGCTGAGTTATTGGTTGTACACAAAAGGGGAAATCAATTTATCGAAACAACTGCTTCCAACGGATACTTTTCATAATGATCGGAATCTAACAAGCACATTTGGTGCCATTTATTATGACGCTATGCTATCCGCATATTCATACGAAAGAAATTATCAGAAAGCCATCGCGATGGGAAGCCATTTGTCAGGTGAGGTTTTTAATGGCTATAAATATCAAAAGGAAGCCATTGCCTTAGCCCTCCAACTAAAAAATAACCCGGAAGATTTTAGGACGTTTCTTCTGCCCGATTCATTGGATTGGATGGCGTTAAAGCAGAAGCTTAACAGGCAGGATCAGATCATTTATTTAGCTGAAAGGCTTAGGTTGTTAAATTGTATTCAGCCTGGTCAACCGGCATGGATAGGCTATGGGATGTATCAATTTTCAATTCCTTACAGCGAGTCGCGGAAATTATCCATTTCTTACTGGGATCGAGATGCAAAATATGAAGTGATAAACCCTTTCAGCGAATTGATTGAGATGAAACTCAACATGCGTGAAACGGAGCTGTTGCTTCCCTATTTGCTTAGCAATGACTATATTGCATCCTATAGTTACTTCAGGGATTTCATGCCTGAAAGGACCTTGCATAAGGTCAGTTGGGTCGTAAATAGACTGTTATATGAAATAACAAACAAGGTATTTTTTGATCAACATAATTTCGATTTACTCCCGCTTGACCAGAAAAAAGCAGAAGTAGAGAAAATTCAACAATGGTGCGATGACAATGCTGCATTGTCACCGGAAGAACGCGTTATAAAACTTTTAAGAACCACCGATAAGTGGGCCGACTTTCAAAAAGGAATTCAAGTGGCCAAAGAATACAAATACGACTCTTTATTACCCGTACTGGTCGCGAGATTTAACAATTTTTCGGGCGGGTTTTCGCCCACCCACAAGGGCATGATGTCGGAGACGATGTATGAATTGGGTAACAAAACATATATTCCTGCAGTAAAAGCCTGGAGCAAAAATTCGACGGATTTATGGGTGAATCTTTGGTCGGCAATGTTCCTTTTAAAATACGATACCGCCAGTTACGAAACGGCTATGAAGGAGCTGGAGAAGATACTCAATCAGGATGACGGAACGACTTATTATCCGCATGCAATGGAATTGCTGTTAAGCAGAAATGATCAACGTGCAAGGCGGCTGGCAGAGGGCATTTTGGATAGACCAGAATTTCCGCGGTTTGTTGACTGGGATTATTACCTCAACTTCATCAAGGAATTATTGCGCTTAAAAAGCGACTATACGTTTGATGCCCTCAGCAAACAATTAAATTCGCTCACACCCGAACAGTTTGAAGCATTATCCAAAAACGGCCGAGATCCGCACATGATGGTGCAGGGCGATAATTACGTCATTGCTGTATCCAAGTTAAAATACGGAGATTTGCCCAACCACTATTTTGAAGAGGATAATACCGCAAAATTAGCATACAGAAAAGATTTGAGTGAGTGGTTCACTGCTCAATACAAGCTATTAAAGGAAGGCAAACCGAATGAGCTTAATTTAAAGGCTACCCCTACAGACGCACCCGTGACTTTTATCGACACACCGCGCGATAATTAATAACTGAAGTTCATCTATTCGAATTGAGATCCCTTTTTGCCCCAATACGCATATTTTAAGTCGATCGGTTTTGTATATTTGACACCAATCGTCACCAAATCATGCGGTGGAATATTCGGTGCACCGACCCAACCCGCCGAACCCAACACCTTGAAAATAAACGCGGAAAGCGATAAGGTTCCTTCTCCTCTCTCTCCGCTGAAAATTTGGATCGATTTAGACGCAAATGGGCTCGAAGGAACACAAATCTTTCAGCCCCTTTGAATTTAATGAGCCAATCGCAACCCAAAACGTCCAAATCATTCCGCCTTGCGACCCCACTTCCCGCGACTTTCATTTTCCAACTAAATATTTTATCTTTGTATAAATGATTTCCAATGAAATCAAGAGAAAACTTCAAGATATCGTTCGAGGAGCTAGCCTCCAGGGGTCATCAGATCATTGCTCAACGATCAGAAGTCTCCTTGTCGAAAGCTTTGGAGCAGATCCAACTGTTAAAGGCCAATTCGAAAGTCGATCAGTCGTCAAAGAAAAGCAGACCATCTTCCTGAAGTCTTACGCTTTACAGTCCGAAATATGGCTTTCATCTTTACCGCCCGACACGGATTACTTGACCAGAGGAGGGGAATCAAAGATTTTTATGGATTGGGACAAGTTAAATGTCATCAAGGTCAATGATGGCGTATACTATGCGACCTGGACGGAATATTTCACCAGCCTGGTAATTCATAATTTGCTATTTCCTAATACAGCATATACCCTAATTGGAGTTGCGCAGGACAGTGGCAACTTATGTGCGGTACTGAGGCAACCTTTTATCGAAGGTCGGCAAGCCAAATTGGAGGATATCAAAGCGTTTTTAACATTCAACGAATTTACCAATACCAGGCGCCAGGACTATCTCAATAAGGAATTTGGTCTAGTGTTGGAAGACATGCACGACGAGAATGTCATTTCGCGCGAAAACGTGTTGTTTTTCATCGACACCGTATTCTATGTGATCAAATAGTCAGTCAATGATATTTTCAAATAACAAAGAGATTCTCGCTATTCTTAAGCCGAGATTTCATGCGCAGGAATTACACGGATACTATGGCGGCCGGTTTAGCCCTGACAATTCCAAGTTCTTTGGAGCTACATATATCGATTTAGAAACTATCGACTGGCAAGACTATGGTTATTTCTTTGCATCGAGAGGTCATTCGTCCACCGGTTTGGATTTTGAACTGTTGAAAAAACCTATAGACGAGCACAGTTATCAAATGAAATCCACCGATGAATGCATCGAACAAGGAATTTATAAGGCCTATTCGATACAATTTGTTGGCATATGTCATGAGGGGGAATGGTATATCTTGTATGACCTAACATTTTTCGGGGAACAAATGCCGGAAGCTGCTGCCAAAGGCTTTCTGACTAAAAGATTCGATTCTCCCGACGCATGGAATTCGGGGTCTTTTCGCTTGGAATGGTCATTGAAACTTCCAGGCAGGGAAAAGCCAATTCGTGATGTTGAAATGGAAGAATTTTCTGGATTGCCATGGTTGGTTGGCTACTTGAAAGTTGAGCACAAAAGAAAAGTAAATCGCACATTTACGGACTATTCAAATACTGCTGTCGTCGAGCCATTTCTAAGCAAAATGAGGATAGAATTCCATGAAGAATTTAGCGAGTTTAGCCCCTTGTTCAGTGCAGGGTGCACTTTGGTATTCCCGGCTGACAAATCCCATTTCCTGGCGGTGACAATGGCCAGACATCAAACCAAAGGGTACAGATTGGTTTGGTTCTTTTACAGTTTCTCTCTCGGAAAATTTTACCGGTGGACCTATCCCCAACCTAGATTCAGTGGGGGACATTATGCCTATAATATAGACATCATTATGGATTTGCAGGATATTTCCAAGTGGGACGATTACCAATTTCTAAATTCGTCCCGGACTTTGGATGAACCCACATTTTGGTCCGAATATGTTTTAAAAAGAGCGGACGGAAATTACACTTGGCTGGAAGAAATTGGCTAATTTGTATTAGTCAGTATTTGATAAGACTAATTTTTCTACTGGAGTTATAGTTTACCTTACAGCTTGCCTTTTTCTTTAAAGAAGAATTGCCGGACGAGTCATTAGCGCCTATTAGCGGACGAAATGCGTATCGAAAACGAACAGTTACCCTGTTTATTATTATGCATACAATTGATTTTGAATATTTTAACAAACTGGCATTCTATTGGAATTGCTTACGAAAACCGGTATGCTCAGCAATTATCTGAAACTCGCCTGGCGGAGTCTGACGCACAACAAAAAGTTCTCAGCCATCAACATTTTCGGCCTTTCGCTTGGTATCGCAACCAGCCTGCTCATCTTGCTGTGGGTGCAGGACGAACGCGCTGTTGACGCTTTCCATGCCAACGGCCCGCGCCTGTTCCAGGTGTACGAACGCACCATTCGCGACGGGAAGGTGGAGGCAGGATACGCTACACAGGGATTGCTGGCCCAGGAATTGAAAAGGGTCATCCCGGATGTGCAATATGCCGCCGCATTCGATTATGCCGCTGCGCCCGGGACAAAGAATACACTTCGGGTAAAAGACAAGATCACCAAAATGACGGGGTTTTTTGCAGGTGAAGATTTCTTCCGGATGTTCAGCTTTCCGCTGTTGCAGGGCAGGGCAGAGACGGCCCTTCGCTCCCCCGGTGATATTGCGGTGTCGCGTTCCCTGGCGGCATTTTTTTTTGGCAACCCTGAAGCGGCGATCGGCAAAACGATCCGATTTGAGGACAAGGAAGCCCTCCGGGTCACGGCCGTATTTGAAAATATCCCCACCCATTCTTCTCTCCAGTTCGATTTCCTGCGGAGTTGGGCAGATTACGTAAAACAAAATGACTGGGTGAGTAACTGGGGAAACGAGAGCCCGTCCTCTTTCCTGCAATTACGTCCCGGGGCCGATCCCGCAGTGGTGGACACAAAGATCAAAGACTTTGTTGACCGGTACACACAAAAGATCAACGGATTCCGAACGGAATTGGCCTTGCAGCCTTACCCGGAAAGATATCTGCATTCTACGTTTAAGGATGGCCGCCTCGACGGGGGCCGCATCGAATACGTCCGGTTATTTACCGGCATAGCGATCTTTATTCTCCTAATCGCCTGTATCAACTTTATGAACCTGGCTACGGCACAGTCGGTAAAACGCGCGCGGGAAGTGGGTTTGCGCAAGGTGATTGGCGCCACCCGTTCCTCCCTCATCTTTCAATTCATCGGCGAAGCGCTCCTGCTTACCGCTTTTTCTATCCTCGTCGCCCTGGTCCTGACCGGCGCTATCCTGCCCGCATTCAACGAACTCACCGGCAAAAGACTCTCCCTGCCCCTTTCCGATCCTGCCTTTGGGGGCGCCCTTCTCGCCATCGGGGTCGCTACCGCGCTGATAGCCGGCAGCTATCCGGCCTTGCTTCTGTCATCGCTCCAGCCCGTAAAAGTCTTAAAAGGTACCTTGAAGTTCGATTGGACGGCGACGTTGTTGCGGAAGGGGCTTGTCGTTTTTCAATTTACGCTTTCCATCGTATTGATCATTGGAATGATCGTGGTCCGACGGCAGGTGGATTATATCCAGACAAAGAACCTTGGCTATGACCGAGAAGGGTTGATATATCTTCCCATTGAAGGGGACCTGACAAAAAAATACGCCCTCTTCAAGGAAGAAGCGGGAAAAATCCCGGGCGTTACAGACATCTCGAAGATGCGGAACTCTCCAACGGCCAGCGAGCACCATACCGGGGATATCGGGTGGCCGGGAAAAGATCCCAATCTGCATCTATCCTTTGCCGATGGCGTCGTCGGGTATGACTTTGTAAAGACCATGAAGCTGCAATTGAAAGAAGGCCGGGATTTCTCTCCAGCATTCAGCAGTGATTCTGTCGGTTTCCTGCTGAACGAATCGGCTGTCAACAGCATCGGTTTGCAACGTCCGGTCGGGGCGACGCTGTTCTGGGGCAACCGGCGCGGTACCGTCATCGGCGTCCTGAAGGATTTTCATTTTAACTCCTTACACCAGACCATCGATCCCCTGGTTGTCCGCCTCGACGAAAACTGGGGCTGGGGCACCATCCTCGTCCGCATCCGGATCGGCAATACCCGGGAAGCGCTTGCGGGCCTGGAAAAGCTATGCAAGGCCGTAAACCCAAAATTTCCTTTTACATACACGTTCTCCGACCTAGAGTTTGCACGCCAGTATAAAAGTGAAACGGTCGTCAGCCGCCTGTGTAATGGCTTTGCCATCCTTGCCATCCTGATTTCCTGTCTTGGCTTATTCGGTCTGGCTACCTTCACCGCCGCGCAACGCACAAAAGAGATCGGCGTTCGGAAAGTGCTCGGCGCCACGGCGCCGGGCATCGCCTTTCTCCTGGCCCGCGATTTCCTGAAGATCATCGTCATCGCCATCGTGATCGCGTCGCCTATCGCGTGGTTGATCATGCATCAGTGGTTGCAACAATTTGCCTATAAGATCGGGGTTGAATGGTGGATGTTTGCCGGGGCAAGTCTGGTGACCCTCGTCATCGCCCTGCTTACCGTAAGCTATCAAAGCATACAGGCAGCGCTGGTAAATCCCGTAAAAAGCCTAAAATCGGAATGAGATTTTTCCATCGTAAACTCCGCTATTTAAATTTCGCCGAATATTTCTTACGATTTGATAAATCGTAAGATTAAATCCAACCTGATATTTATCAGTTGTCGGATCAAGTAGTGGCGAGTACAGCTAATCTTTCAAAATTGTGCGGACCTGGTTCATCGTAAATTTCCGCTATCTCTTCTTTCAATTTACTACATTTGACTGTAGATACCGGACCATGGTAACCCCCCAAACCGTTTTGTGGTAACCCCTCATTCCGGGCATGGTAACCCCACCCTCAAGTTGAATTGGTTTTAAGTAACTTCTTCCCAGAGGATTGAATTTCTGT
>Ga0210383_10001045_pt1 | contig 25513 bp, 32 predicted proteins | sample IncBWC14OmetaG_FD_160072 | JGI IMG/M metagenome (GOLD analysis project Ga0210383, IMG submission 160072) | Forest soil microbial communities from Barre Woods Harvard Forest LTER site, Petersham, Massachusetts, United States - Inc-BW-C-14-O ... | reverse complement strand
CGCCCGGCTCCCCGCATCACCACGCACAAACCAAAAACCCCGATGCCCCGCATCTACAACCTCGGTGGCCGACCCGCTGTGGCCGCCGTGACCTAATTTAGAAAGGGGTGACAGAGTCTCGTTGCAGCTAATACGACATTTTCTCGTTGCAACCACAGGTTCTCATTAGGGCGATATCTGGTCGGCTTTTGTCAGTTGGCGAAAAATCCCGATTACGCTCAAAACCCCCTCAATGAGCGAAATGGCCTGCTAACATCAAGTGTGAGTCGTGAGTTGGCGGCTACGTGTATGTAGCCCGCTGAAAGCGCAAGAACTAAGTCGTCGTCCGTTCCTAAAGTGAATTTGACTCCATTCCGCGTCTTGTCATGATCATAAAGCGATCTGCGCTGCTGTTTGCGACCACGTCAGCAGTCCTTGCGATTTCCTTTTTCATCCTAGTCCTCGCCCGTGTCGTCCATATCCCGAGCACGATCAGAGACGAGGAGTATGGCCTTTACTCAGACTGGACAAAGTCATACTTCGCGAAAAATCCTCCACAGGGGCAGCTCTACCTTCTGAATCGAACCTTCAAGTTCAATCCACTTGAACAACCAGCCTGCAACGCCACGAATATCGAGAAAGCTGGCGTGCCGAAATCTCTCCCGCGACAACTGAGCGACTTGGGTGATGCGGAGTACCTTTTTGACATCAATTCGCCAACCCGCTTGCGCATCCCTTGGAAATACGCTTCTGCCGAGGTGTCGCCCAATCAACCGCCGGGCACGTTTCACCTTTTGGCATTCTCAAGAGTTGCGTTCAGTCGGAACCACAGAGAAGCATTTTTTGCGGTAAGCGACGCGTGTGCAGCAGGTGACTGCGGCAGAGGCGGAGCTGTTTATGCACGAATGAATCAAGGGGCGTGGACGTTCCAATCTGTTTGTACTTGGGTGTATTGAAGGTAGGCTGACCTACAGACAGTGCGCTGTTCTTTGGCGAAACATCGCGATTACGCTCAAAACTCCCTCAATGAGCGAAATGGCCTCCCTTGAAAAGAGGCGTAGCTGAGTGCAAAGAGATGGTTGGCATGGGACCTCTTTTCATGCTTCGTTGTGACCGGATTCCGGTCATGCTGACCTGGTTTCGCCAGTTACGAATGATGCTGTGGCGCAATCCTTAGAGGGCTGGTGTCCATGCCGGACGGATCCACCTGCTAAAAAACGCAAGGAGCAGGTTGACGAACTTTGTCACCCACTCTGCCCCAAAATGGCGCTTGATTGACTCCGGTACACCCAGGGGTTACTTTCGTTTCTTCCCAGTGCGGCAGGAAAAAGTCCAGTGCGGCAGGCAAAAGTCTTAGGCGCAGGAGTGTGACCTCGCGGTGTTACAGTGATGGTACTCGAAGTGTATCTAACCCCATGGGCACGGCTAAGAAACGCACCCTATTTGACGGAGTAAAAACGAATGAAGGCTCGTACATCCAAGGGCTTTTCCCTGATTGAGTTGCTCATCGTTGTGGCAATTATTCTCATCATCGCTGCGATCGCCATCCCGAACCTTTTACGGGCGCGCATCGCGGCCAATGAATCGTCCGCAGCCAGCTCAGTTCGTACCGTGAACACCGCACAGGTTTCTTATCAGACAACTTATCCGACACAGGGATACGCCGGCTCCATGCTTGTCTTGGGGCCGCCCGCCATCACCGGCTGCTCCGGCATTCTGCCAGTCGCAGCCAGCGCGTGTTTGATCGACTGGGTTCTGGCAAAAGCCACCGCACCGGCTACGCCTAAAAGTGGATACTACTTTGCTCTGACGGCTTTCCCGGCAGTGCCGAACCAAAGCTACGTGGTTGGCGGCGCGGCGGCTGCGGCGAACCAGACTGGAGTACGCAGCTTCTGCTCCACGGAAGAAGGTGTGATCCGGTATAACGCGGCTCCTGTGGTGCCGCCTGTCACGACTGCGGCCTGCGTCGCTTTCACGGCCTTACAATAGCGCCGGAGTTGGCCCCCAAACAGGGTGCAATCAACACCAAGTGGATGAGTTTCCGAGTTGCAGCGAAAACTCGGATGGCAGTTGCAATACCGCCATTTCACTCACAACACCCGCCCAATGCAATCACCGGTTTCACCAGGCAATGGCCACTACTTCGACTAGACCGATCACGGTCCAGCGGATCGCTCTCCCGCGCTCGCCAGCCAGCCAGAAGCCACTAGCCGCACTGAAACAAAGAACAGCACTTGTCCATCCGCTCACCAACGCGCCAGGTCTGCTTACCATTTCGAGGATTTTCATCAGGGGATTCGATGATCGTTTTGGCGAAAAATCCCCATTACACTCCTTGACCGGTTGTGCGATGCCTTGCAAAATGGTTTGACTTTACCCAACCGGTGAAACTACTCCAACTAGTTTCGCCAGAACCTGCCAGTGCCGTGGGTGTGGGCAACGTCGGCCCGCGTGGATATCGGCGGCGTAAGATTCAGAAACTCCGAGCGCTGAGGACCGTAGTCGCTGCGAGTCGAATCTTCACTAAGAACGATTTTGCAGTTTGAGGCAAGCTAGCAACCGGCCTGCCTTCCACGATTGCCCCTAGATCGCCGCTTTCGTGAACCTTCGAGTTCCATGCCCAGCCCGCCATCCCGAATAACCCAGTACAATCAAAGAGGAGGGGGAAACCAAACGGCAAGTTTCAAGGGATTGGTGTCGATGGTGGCAGAGTTGAAGGCGGAGCGAACGAACTTAGTAAACCAACTCAAGCATATAGACGCGGCTCTATCCGTACTGGGCAAGTTAAACGGCGGAAGTTCCTACACGGAGCCCAGGCATAGTCTATCCGCAGCGGCGCGCAAGAAGATCAGCCTGGCACAAAAAGCACGATGGGCAAAGCAAGCATCGTCGAACGGCGAAGTCGTCGCGATGAAACCCAAGCGGACAATGTCGCCAGCGGCTCGCAGGAAGATCGCGGCGTTTCAGCGCGCAAGGTGGGCGAAGGTGAAGCGGCAGAAAAAAGCGGCGTAGTGAGCCGTTGTCATTATGGAAAACGCAGACTTCGAGTGCTCAATTGGCTCCATGAATACTTTCCGGGGCCGACCTAGGGATGAAGAAAAAGATCAACATCCTCATGGTGGACGATCAACCAGCCAAGTTGCTGAGTTACGAAGTAATGCTGAGTGACTTGGATGAAAATCTGATTAAGGCCACCTCCGGAAAAGAGGCGCTCGAACTGCTGCTGAAAAACGACATCGCGGTGGTGCTCTTGGACGTGAGTATGCCAGAACTGGGCGGTTTTGAATTGGCGAGCATGATTCGCCAGCATCCGCGCTTTCAGCAGACAGCAATCATTTTCATCTCTGCAGTACACATGACGGATCGGGACCGACTGGCCGGATACGAAAGCGGAGGAGTCGATTACATCTCGGTTCCGGTTATCCCTGAACTCCTGCGTGCAAAGGTCCGCCTGTTTGCTGAGCTGCATCGCCAAACGTGGCAGCTAGGAGAGCTGAATCGGGAGCTGAGACTGCTTTCGAGTCGCCTGCTTGCGGCGCAAGATGCGGAACGGCGACGAATCGCAAGAGAGCTGCATGATGGCTTGGGGCAGGAACTTGCTGCGGCTAAGATGATCCTCGAAGGTGTCCTAGCGCCAGACAGGACACAATTTAGAGAGTCGCTGAATGACGCAATCACGACTGTTGATCGCGCGATTCAACAAGTCCGCAGCATGTCTCACCTCCTCCATCCCCCACTGCTTGATGAGGTGGGGCTGATTTCGGCGCTGCGGTGGTATTTGGAAGGACTAACCAAGCGCAGCGGCATCGAAAGTTCGCTCGATGTACAGCCCCGCGACTTCCCTCGACTTGCTTCAGACCTAGAGACTGCCGCTTTCCGCGTCATTCAGGAGTGCCTAACCAACGTCTTCCGGCACTCGAAAGCACGCCGGGTTTGGGTTGCCCTTGCCCAACGAGACGGCCAGCTAGCCATCACCGTCCGGGACGACGGCAAGGGGGTGAAGTCGGAGGTTACTGAATTTAGTCCGGATAGCCTCGGCGTTGGCATTGGAGGCATGCGCCAACGAATCAAAGAATTTGGTGGAGAAGTCCGCGTCAAGAATGCGAATCCGGGCACGGTTGTTGAGGTTGTCGTGCCTTTCCAGCGCGCCGTTCGTGAGCAACGCGAACCAGCCCCTTGAACTCGTAGCGACTGGTGTGAATTTCTTTTAGGCGGCGAAATCTAGGTGGTCAAGTGCGTCATACAACTCGTCGATCCGTTCTTTTCGATCATCGTATTCGTGCAACTCCGCCTCGGTGAGACCATCGCAGCTTTCATTTGCGAGCGTTTCGATTTGCTTCTCGATGAGGTTGACAAGTTCCCCTCGAAGCTCTTTCCCATCACGACATGGCAAGATACGCCCCTTTGGGCGAAGCGGCTTTGTTGAGATGGGAGGAGGCTGCAAGGGGTTGGCCGCCGAAGCCTTAATTGACCCTCAACTCCTCAAACCTTGGGTGCGTCAGCAATACGGTCACGAGTACCTGGTCCTGGTGGTGAATTGTTTCGCTTAGCAACTTTATGATTCGGGACTGGTCACGGATTGTCCGCCACGTCGCCGCGAGGTCATCACGAGTTGGCTGTTTCTTAACCTGAAATTGCTTCATTATGCCCTCTGGACTTTTGATATGCGGATGTGAGCTTCCGTTGCCCTAATTCGAGACTCCCCACTTATCGTGACTACGTCAGTAAACGTGCGATTCGAGGAATCGACTCCGTTCGATGACGAACATTCTTGAATAGGAAACGATCATCAACTTGGTGCCTGGGATGCAAAAGAAAAAGCGCCCCGGACTCGGGCTACATATAATGTCGATGTATGGATGGGGGGCATCCGGGGACGGGTCGAGGCGCTGAGGCGAGAGATCGCTGAACTCCAGAAGCTAAACCTCGCGTACTTGCAAACACCAAGACCGGGCTTGGTTGCAATGAACGATCACGCGAGGAGGGAGCAGAGGTTGAGGGAAATCATGGATGAATTGAAGTTGATGACTGAATGGAAGAAACCGTGATGCGGCCACGCCAAAGTAAAACACCTCCCAAGATGAGCAGCAAGCCCAGTGGACTAATCCTTTATCATCGGCGGATTAACGCTGGGGCGGCGAGTTATCAACGTGCGGATCTACCATGTAACCCACTTTGAACATAGGCCCCGAAGGCTGATGACGTAATGCCGCCATTCTGCCTCCTTCGAACGCTCGACAGAACGACCCGCAACCGACTTGCCACTCCGAAATCAAGTTCGCCGCAAATCATTAAAGCCTGCCGCCTCAATCCCGATGGGTGAGCTTGAGGCGGCAAGGGGTGGAGGTAATTCACTTGGTGGTGGCTTTGAAGCCGAAGTTGCCGCCCGCAGTCGGAGTGTAACGTCCAACCATTTCGAGCGAGTCATTGAGCCCGTCGTTCCGAGTGCTGTTGCTGGCCTTCGGATCCTTGACGTCATAGTACTTTCCGCCGTGATACAGGAAACCAACGGCGAAATTGTTCGAATCGAAGTAGGTGCCTGCTATGTCGCCCTTGTTGTTTGGAGCGTGGACGACGGTGCCAAGCGCACCTGCGTTGGGGTCCTTGATTGACTTGAAGGTTGTGCCGTTGTACAAGTACGAGTCGTAATCACCGGCTGAGGTAAAGGCGTAAATGGCGATGTCGCCTGCATTGTTGATTCCGTAGGCGTCCGCGCTGGTATCGCCGGGCACATCGACGCTCGTATATTTGCTGCCTTTTTTTACAAAGCCATGCTGAACGCTCGCGGAATCAAGATACAGGCCCACCACATCTCCGCTGTCGTTGATTCCGGTGGCTTCGGTTGCCGTTGCGTTGGGGAAACCGATGTCTGTGAATTTTCCTTTGGACCAGGTAAACGCGATCGGCGAGCCGCTGGTACCGGTGCACCAGCCGACCGCTGTGCAATGGTTATTGACGGCGTAAACCGCAATGACACTCGAACACTTGCTGTAGTCCAAAGTGGCGAAGACGGTTTTCTTCCCCAAGAGCATGCCATGCTGAATGCCACTGGAATCGATAAAGTCTCCTGCGATGGTTCCAAAGTTGTTGACTCCGTAGGAGTCGGTCTCTGTTGCCGTCTTGTTAGCGTGGACGTCTGAGAAAGTGAAGGTTAACGGTGGCGCCGCCGCGATACCTACGGCAACGAACGTTAGAACGAGCAATACACCAAGAATTGACCTTTTCACTGGTTTCTCCTCCTAGAGAAAGTTGTTGTGACTTCTTCCTGTCGCCAGGCCCGAGGCCCGCCCGTCATCGTGCAACTCTCGGGCGATACGACCATGTTCTTCATCTTGCATCCTTAATTAAACAGCTGGGAATGTCCCGTAACTCGCCATTCAGCCGTTCCAGTTCTTGCGTCTTCCGATACACCTCCACGAAGACTTTGACTTAAGAGCCGCGGCACGATCGGAGCAGAAATATAGTCCACCCCCCCCTGCTCGAATCCAGTGAGCCGGTCGATGTCGGTTACGCGCACAGCGGAGATGAAGATGATCGCCGTTTTCTCGAAACGGGGATGCTGGCGAATGATGTTCGCCAATTCAAAGCCGTCCTGTCCGGGCATGTTGACATCTAACAACACTACCGCGATGTTCTTCAGAAGTTGTTCGAGGGCTTGAGGTCCGGACATAGCCTTAATCAGGTTTTCGCCCAGCTCACTCAGGATGACCTCGTAGCTGAGCAATTTGCCTGGCTGATCGTCCACATCAGGATGTCAACTTTTTCAGTGCCGCTCATTCTGCCCTCCGTCGTGGCGATACGCAGGGGGATAATTTACTCCGAAGAGCCTAGCACTGAGTGGGAATTTAATTCTCTACAGGGTTTACTGTAGAGGGGCGGGAAGGGCGGAAAGAGCGGCAGGAGAGCATCGTGCGGGCCCTGGCGGGCAAAAGAAAAAGCGCCCCAGACTCATTCGAGGCAAGGACGCTCCCAAGCAGCCCTCCCCAAGAACTGCTCGAAGACACAATAGATCCTCGCACCAAGACTGGTAAATGGCACCGGCGTGGTAAGGTCCGGCACAAGTGGGCTAAGGGAGAGCGGTCCCTAGCAAGGATGGAGTTTATCGGTAGCGGTCGGGCTACATATAATCTCGATGTATGGATTGGGGCATCCGAGGACGAGTCGAGGCGCTGAGGCGAGAGATCGCTGAACTCCAGAAGCTAAACCTCGCGTACCTGCAAACACCAAGACCGGGCTTCGTTGCAATGAACGATCACGCGAGGCGGGAGCAGAGGTTGAGGGAAATCATGAATGAATTGAAGTTGATGACTGAATGGAAGAAACCGTGATGCAGCCACGCCAAAATAAAACCACCGCCCAAGATGAGCGGCAAGCCGAGAGGACTAATCTTTTATCATCGGCACATTAACGCTGGGGCGGCGAGTTGTCTACGTGCGGTCTACCATGTTACCTACTTTGAGCGTAGGTGCGATGGGCGGGGGTTGTACGGCTTCGAATGGTCCGGCAGCGAGAAGTATCGTGACGCGATCTAATCTGTTCGCCGTGGGGAGGTGCGGGCGTTTGCTCCCAGGGTTGCCTGCCGGGTGAGCGGGTACTCGGCAGCGCGGATCCCCGGCCCTTAAATAAAGAGAGCGCCCCGAGACTGCGAACGCTCCCAAGCAGATCCTCCCCCAAAGGACTGCTCGCCGAACAAGATAATGTCCTCTACCGACAGTCGTAAATGGCACCGCCGAGGTAAAGTCCGTGGCACTGAGGGGGTAAGGGTTCTCTTGGCGAGGATGGGGTATTAGTAGTTCGGTCGCGCTAGTTATAATGTGACGCATGGATGGGGGCGTCCGAGAGCGAGTCGATGCGCTAAGGCTAGAAATCGCCGAAATCCTAAAGCAGAATCTAGCGTACTTGCAAAGCTCCAGACCGGACTTCAGTGCGATGAACGATCACGCAAGACGCGAGCAGCGGTTGAAGGATATTATGGATGAGTTGAAAATCCATGACTGCGTGGAAGAAGCCCTAGAGAACTCGTTTGGCATTCTTCGTCATCGTAGCGTCTTTATTCGCAGCCGCCTTAATTCGCTCGACATGGACTATCGGAACAGAAACACCGGATGCGGTGTTACAGTCGCGTCCAGGTCTTGCACCGCACAAGGGACAGACTAAACTCGTGGGGCTAGTGGGGAGCTTTTCGGGGATTTTCATCACGCCAACCATCATGCCACAGCCCAGATACTAATGCGACATGTGTGCATAGGGGCGGGCTAAGGGAGGGAAAAAGGGGGGCAGCCCGCGAGTGACCGCCCCTCTCTTTAGTGTGGCCGCTTTTCCGCCCGCGTCTCCACGAAAGCCCCTCTGGATGTAACGCAGCACACAGGCCACAGTATTCTCAAACGAAACGTCGTGTTCTATCGATGCAGTTCCGGTGTGCCATTTCTATCAAGCGATGACAAGCCTAACGCATTGCGGGTTTGGCAGACATCAGCCTCGGAGTAGAAAGAAAGGCCGGACGCTGTGGTCATCCGGCCTGAAACGCGGGGGATGTTAGGAGTGAACGCGGTCGTGAGGGTCGAATGTCGCTCCTACACTAACCCATGACCGCCAGATTCGCTGGGAACCTTATTTCCGTCGCGAATGCTTAACCTGGAAATTAGCAAACGCATCGGCTGTGGGCAATACAGCGAATACCGTAGTCACGGTTAGTGACAATCGTACCTGGGGATGGCGGCTAGATTCGCCTCAGGTCGTAGAGCAACTTCGCGACCGACAATACCAGCAACGCCCACAACGAGATCTTCACCCAGCCAGGCCAGGAGAGCGTACTTCGCCCGATTCCTCCTGCCCCAGACTACGGCCACAACCAGCGCGATCAGGACAGCATCGTAGATCAGGATTCCAGTTCTCATGCAGCCTCGGTTTCAATCATCGCGGGACCCCTTCGCCTGGATGGAGCTAAATGAAAAGCCGCCCAACGCATGAGCGGCTAAATTCTAACCGGGAAGTTTGCGATAGTGGGTGTATCGTGGCTGCCAGACTAACGCCGCCTCATGGGATAGGTCAATAGCGATTCGGGACTACTTTACGAAGGATGGAGGCTGGATCGACTGAGCAATGGCGAGCTGAGTGGCGAAGGCGAGTAGCGCTACGATGGTTTTCATTGGCACTCCTTTCAAGCACGGGACTAATAGTAACAATAGTCCCAATCGAAACGCAAGATGCCAATCGTAGAATGTTGGGATGGTCGGCAAGCGAGATATTCAGGTTAACGTTCGCATGAGCGGCGAGGACCTTAAGACACTGAAGCGGGCCGTAGAGACGCTGTGGCCCGGCGCGCCCCTTACCAATTCCTCTATCGTTCTGGAGCTGGCGAAATTGGGAGCGGCCAGTGTGCTGAAGAAGACGCCCAAGCCTCGGGTCTGAATTGAAGGGCCGGAGGAGAGCGGAGGTCCAGCACGCCCTAAGCGCCGGAACCTTCTCCGGCCCCTTTACTTCTAACTATTACCTCACGACATCACCCATAAACACACTGGCAGAAGTGACAGTCCCCGTAGAAATCTCTGGCAGTCGATCTTTGCGCGCGTCGGTCCGCTTACACAGCCAGAACAGAAAGAAGATAGATGCGACCCCGAGTCCAAGCCATGCCATGAAGAACAATCGAAGGAGATGCATTTGGATTCACCTCTTGCAGTTGACGGAAGTTGAGGCGGTTCGCTGGGGGAGTGGGCAAATGGCCGTGCGTCATTGTGCCACCTGGTGGCAGCAATGGCAAGGACGGACTGACATCCACCGAAATTCGTGGTATAGCCGACCTCAGATGAAGCATGAACTCCGTTGGAACCCCGAATTGCAGGAATGGTTTTGTGTCAGATGTGGCCGGACCTCTGACCACATTGTTTGCGAGGATGCCCAAGCTGAGATGGAGTTGTTCGAGTGCGAGCTGCCCGTCCTTGAACAACTGGAGAACTAAGAAACCAACCCGTGCCCTCCTTCTGTTCGGGAGCGCGGATATCTTCCAACGGCGTACACTGTCTAGAATTACAACACCACCCTGACCCGCGTTTGCTCTTGGATGGCTCCTTGCGACGCGGGTCTTTCAGTCCTCGCCGGGGGTTTTGAGATCGGGGATTGAGCTGTTGCCGGACCCTACGCTCTGCCTTCCGCCATCGTCGCCTCACGCCTGCTTGACCGCTGCAACGATCTGCTCTGGCGCCCCGGGGAAGCTGGTCCTAACCAAGAGCGAAATTGTGCTTATTTTGTGCTCACAAACTGCACATGCTGCACAACGTGAACATCGTACTAATTGTAGTATCAATAAGTTGTGCGTAATCAATAGCAGGAGTGAGTTCAAATCCACCCCCCGCAACCAAACCTTCTGTTTGGTTTCAATGGGTTGAGCCTATCTCAAAAGCTGGCTCGGTGACTCTAAACCCAAATTCCCAGCCAAATTTTCAGAAGTTCTTTACGCACAGTTTTACGCAAGTCCCCGTGGAAGCTGCATTTTTTGCGCTTCGTGCGCCTACGACCTTCCTACACGTACTCTCCGCTCACGCTGAACGATGAAGCGGAAGATCAGAGGGCGTGCCCCCGCAGATTTCCCGGTGCGCCGGAAATACTGATGCGCTCCCACGAGTCCCGCCGCCATGTGCGTGATCATTTCTTCCCGCTTCTCCGGGCTGGTCGCTTAGGGCAGTTGCCGCTCGCGTTCCCAACGAAGCAAATCTACCGCCCCTTCGGAGCACGCTTCTTCTTTGTCCGGGCGTTCTTTTCCCTCCTGAGCATCCATGCCGTCCGCAGAGCACCAGCCAGAACATCCTCGTCCGCCTTCGCGAGGCGAATGTAGGTCGCGCCCATTCTCCCCCAGCCACCATGAATGGGCAGGAAAACTTCCGGTAGCTCCCGGACAAACTCTGCCTGCTGCTCCGGCGTGAGCATCAAATTGCCGTAGCCCTCTTTGTGCGAGGCAAGCGTGGCGAAGATTCTGCCTCCCACGCGGAAGTCGGCTACTCCCATGTGCGAGCCCTCCTCTGCTCCCTCGAAGCTCAAAGCAATCCTGCGGAAATCTGCTGCCTTCGTTGCGATCACTCCGATCCAAGACAGACCTACGATTTTATCGGATCGTTATCTATGCGTTTGGTTCTTTCAGCGTGGCGGCACCTCACGGCAAAGTTCTTGTGCGTGGTTGTCAGTACGCTGCTGTTCGAGATGGCCGACCGTTCTTCCTTGGACGTAAATCACAGGGCGACGAATGCCGTGCCCACCATCAGCCAGCCGAATTGCGTTTTGCGAAAGCCCGTTTCGGGAATTCGCTTTTGAAAAGCGCAACCTGATCTCTTGTGACCAGTCTTCCCCTAGTGCCGTCTCGTATTGTGGTTGGCAACCAGCCTTGGAGGAAGCCATGCAACACTTCGGGGAGTTGATGCAAAGGCTACGTGAAATCCAAAGCGGCGGAAGACAAAGAAGCCCAAAGCTGATCGCGGAAGACAGGAAATTGATGAACGATCTACAGAAGAGAAATCTGGCCGGAAATTCCACACAAACTTCAAAACTTAGGTCAGATGGTCGAGTGAGAGAGCGACTTGGGGCTTAACCTTTTCCCCTGTACGGAGTTGAAGCTGGACTGCAATATTCGACGGGGATGGCTCATCGAGACTAACGTTATAGACCGCAGCATCCTGTTTGGAAGATCGCGGTTGGGAGCCTCACGCTCTCAAGAACGTTAGTAATCCGTGGGTTATTCCACTGGGAAGCTCCGGCGGGGCGTCACCTGAATACTCTTCGACGATCTCTCCGCTTCACGTGTGCGGCGAGTCACGTCAGGAAACTCGATATCCGAATAATTTCCGGCACTCCGGTCTCAAGAAATGGCCGAAGACGGGAATGTGACGGTCTCCTTTTTCAAGGACGAATTTGCATGAAATGAGGCACGCACGCCATTTGAATTCCTCGGTACCGTGTTTCTTGCCGTAGGCGGTGATATCTTCTTGGGAAACGCCAAAAACTACCGCCCCTATTTTTGACCAGACACAGGCACCCGCGCACATGGCACACGGTTCGTGCGTGGAATACAACACGAAATCCGGCAGATACCGACCATAGCCGGAGGAAACATATTTCAGGGTTTCAAGCTCCACATGCTTAATGGATGACCCCGAGGTTTTCACCCGGTTGCCAGCAGACGCGATAACCACTTCCCGTTTCCCAGTAAGACGAGTGATGACCGCACCGATGGCATAGTCGCCCCGGTCACGGGCGCGTTTTGCCTCTGCGATTGCAAGCTGCATGAACTTTCTCTTCGGTTTGTAGCTGGGAGGAATCATTTCGTCTTATCCCCTCACGTCTCCTCAACCGGCCAAGAGTTTCCAGCCGACTCTCGCAACTTCGCCGCCAGCTTAGCACGAATCCGCAGAGGGATTGCCAGATCATGCCCCATGGTGAAGGTCACGTACTCGAACACCCAACCCTTGTTCCTTCGCACCCAGATCTCGCTCCATGGAACGAGTAGCGGAGGGTGCATGAACCGAAAAAGGAACATGCTGGCTAAATACAAACCCTGCTGGCTCACTCCAAGTGTCAACACGTTGTTATAGTTTGCCAGCCCCCGCATCCGTCCACTCTGCATCCTCCATTTCGCTCCGTCGAACGCCTCCTGCGTGCGATAGACCTGTGCCAATGAGAACCAGCCGCCAATAAAGCTGACAACTGCACCGACCACAAGCCACAAAGTGAGAAAGTAGACCGGGAAGATCAACGCAAACAGTGAGGCGTGTTGGTCAATCCACGGTTGGAGATTCATGCGTGTCAGTTAGCGTTGAGCTTCTGACCAAACCCTATCACATGGTGTGTGGGTAACTGACCTTTGGTTCCCGAACGTTGGTCAATTTTGAACAGGTTTCAACCCAAGCTGTCTTGTAGCATTCTCATCCATGTCGGAACCGCCCTTTATTAAGGGCGTCACCCATAAAACTTTGGGTGCGCTGGGGGGAGACGGCGCACCTTGGTCCCTGCGGAGCAAAACTGGTTCGATGGCTACAGACCTCAAGGATTACCAATGTGAGTTGATTGCCCGGCAGCAGACGCAGATAGCGGAGATAGTCGAGATCGGAAACTAAGAATCAGTGCGCAACCAGCCCCGTACACATCATTCCCGACGCCCGTATCAACCCCCGATTCAAAGTTGAGGTTGACATCAGAATCAAGTCCCGGACGTGCGGTGTGCTTGAACGGTCGCACCGTGGACATCAGCGAATCGGGGATCGCAGCCATGCCGACAATCGAAGTGCCCTTAAGCGAGATCGTGGAATTGAGCTTTACGCTTAGCGACGGCCCTATGAAGGTTTTAGCGACCGTGCGCCAAAGGAACGCTTTTCGCTAAGGCTTCGAGTTCGTTGGCTCCGTGCCTGAAGCCATTCGGCGCACATGCCGCAACCTTGCTGTTGAAGCCTTAATCTTGCCCAATGGTCGGCAGCGGGAATACCGTGTGACGGTCACCTTAAATCTACGGTAATTTTCACGGCGCAAAACAAAACGCCCCAACTCGACCGAGTCCTGAGGCGTTAAGTCGAACAGCCGTCCCCCGAAGCCTGCTCAACTCACAATCTACAGTCAGGGCTCCGGATGGGGAAGGTCACGTTGGGAACAATTTGCTGGTTACGATTGACGCTCTCAGCCTCAGCGAGTTGGCGGAGTGGTTTCACAGTGTCAGCTTTCGATGACGACAGCAGTCATTTCTGCATCAATGAAAGTGAACGTCACCATAGGCCCCTCTCGCACATTTAGCACCAACGGAGGACGAAAGCAGGCGATGCAGACGCCATCTTTCTGCCGAACGCTCGGATACACGATTCCAGCGGAGCCACTCGTCAGCAGCTTGAGTCCCAGCATCGGGGAAGCGAAGTAGCTGTTCGGGTCTAAACAGTCCACAAAATCTCGATCTCCCCGAATGTCATGAAATTCGTATCGGAAATCGGCGAGATAGTCGATGTATGGAGAGACCTCTTGGGCTTTCCAGTCGACTTCTTTCAACTCGACGGCTCTATGAAAGGCAACTTCCGTTTGCGCGGTTTGCATTTCGAAACTCGCATACCAAGCTCCTCGTCCCCCGGTGTTAAACCGTCCTCCAGACGGACGCGCATGAGCGAAGGATGCGTTGACGATATGCGCAAGGCGGAAGCCGGAGACCAGCTCAATTGCGCTGGCACCAGGTAGCCTCCCACTCTCGCCGAGCAATCGATCATTCGTGGCGCCCTCCAGCTCCGTGAGATCGCTGAGCAGATCGTCGTCGTCTTGTGCTAGAAGATTGAGGATCGGCCGACCACGATCACTGTAGCGATACGGAATAAGACGATGAGTCCTGTCCTGTTCCACTTTGCTCTGTTTCGGAGATGTCATCTACCGCCGCGTCGTGCGTCCAAGAGTTGCCGAACCCTCAGCAAAGCAGGTATCCCGCCCTTCTTCACGTAACTGAGGGGCGACTCTCCCCCAAACATGGTATTCGTGTTCGGCAGCGCCATCCACGCATCTGCGAGCTTCTGGCCGTAAAGAATGTTCAAGGCCTTATAGATCCCGACTAAGAGCGAAATTCGGGTGAGCTGATCTTCATCCAGAGTCTTGGCAGCCCGATTCTTCAATCCGTAAAAACTGCCACTGGACATGCCCCCTAGCAGACGTCGGGTATCGTCGTCCCGTAAATTCCAATGCGTCGCGATCCGAAGAAGGCCTTTGATGGCAGCCGGACTGAGTCGGGTTCGGTTCTCTTTCCTCGACAGATCGACGGCTGTATCCCACGAGAAACCAGCAACGGCCTGTTGTATCGCAGCCATAGTAGCCATAAAGGGCGCCCCCTCCATTTATGACTAAATACTACTCCAAATTTGATAAGACGACAAGTTATTTTGCAACCATGAAACACAACGTGTTTATTATCATATATTTACGGTAAACGTCGAATCCGACAGCCTGATTCTGGGGACTGGTCCCTTCGCAAATAGTCCTTAAAATAGAGACTAGAAACGCTCCTGTTGCGCCATCAACGGAGTCGGTGTCGGCAGTTGGCTGTGTGCCAGAAGTCTGCCGAATCACAAACGTCGCTGCGCCTCGCCGCCTCGGCTGACGGCCGATCATCCATGCTTTTACCGACGCACCGATCAATACCTGCTTTGTGGGCCGCACAGTATGCGGGTAGTGTGCCTCTCTCTGCGGATTGAGCTGCGGCCAATCATCCCAAGATTGGTGGTTGTCGAGATCCACAAACGGGCTTCTGGGAACTGCGCGAGCGATAGATATTTCCTTCAAGGGTTGCTTAGGTCCCCGGAATGTACGTTTACTCTTGCCTAGCAGGGTATCGACGACATTGCCGCCCGCACCACGGAGGTTGTGATGTCCAAATTCTGGTCTCGATTAAAGTCGCCCACCGTCACACCCGCGGGCGATCCAACTGACGAAGAAGCAAGACATTGGAACGTCGATCAGCGCTAAGGAGTCACCCGATACAAGGCGTACATTCCGGCTTCCATGTGGTCGCTCATGTGACAGTGGTACATCCAGGTGCCAGGATCGTCAGGCACCATGTCGGCAACCAGCGTTTGCGCCGGGCCCACCGCTACGACGTCGGCGGTCGCGCCGTTTACTGTCACCACGTTTCCGTGCCAATGAGGCGTGTGGAAAGCGATGCCCATGCTGGCCACGTACCAGCGCACCCGTTCCCCCTTGTGCATCTTCATCACTGGCATGTTGCCGAACTGGTAGCCGTTGATGGTGAATTTAAAGTTGGCTGCGGCGAATCCTGAGCCCAGGACGAAGTAATTGCCGTCAGCGTCAGCAGGGCGCCGCTCCAGCTTGTTCACGGTCTTTGGATCTCCCGCGTAAGCCGAGATGTTGTGGTCCAGATACCAACTCGAATTCTCGTTAACCATGAAAAACGCCGTGACGAACTCGCGATCCACGTCTTTTGGACTGCCGTCCCCGCGGGCCATGCCTCGCCGCGTCACAACAATGGCCCCGATCAATCCAGCCTCGGTGTCCTTTGGCTCATAATTGTGGGAGTGGTAAAGCCACAACATTGAACTCGGATTGTTCGGTCCCGGCCCTGCTCGCTCGGGAACTTCCCAGATATACGTGTGCGTCCCGCCCGGTGGCACCATCCCATTGTGGGTGGGATCGTTTGCTCCATCGTTGTAATGCGCGCCTTCGGAACTCTTTTCGTAGAAGACGCCATGTGGGTGCATGCTGTATGCCTGCGCGCCATTGTTTCTGAATACAACTCGGATGGTGTCGCCAACCTCCGCACGGAGGACGGGACCGAGCAAGCCAAGATGTTCCCATTGCGGCGGACGCTTTTTCAGGATCGTGAAGCTCGAATCCGTATACTCGCGATAGACCGCCTTTCGGTAGACCTTGCCAATGCGATCCTTAGCGTGCTCAGTCCAAAGCTGCGAGATGTGATCGAAGGGCATACCACTCATTTGATCGATACCGAGCGGTGCGTAGTCCCAGTCCACCTCGTCTGCAGCAATGTAGTAAGTTCGGACCTGACCGCCGTGCTTGACTGCTAGTTCTTGTGATGAGCAGAACAGCGCTCCCATCAAAAGTGCCAGTGTGAGAAGAGAGCATTTAGCAGATTTCATAAAATATCTCCTTAACTTCATTTTCAAGCCACGAACGGAATCCAGCGCGCACGCACCCTCATAAGCAAGTGAAACAATGCGGGACCGGAATTAGGTTTGACGATTGAAGCAGTTTGACTGGAACTCATGTCCCACCTCCAGGTTGAGAGGATCTTTGCTTGCTGCGGGCTTCGGTGGCAATTGGAGCGGTACGAGCGGTGCGGTCTTGCACTTCGAGGCGCATCAGCCTTTCTTCCAGAGAAGTGATTTTCTGGCTTTGTGCGTGGTGCAAATCCTGTATCTGTTTCTTGAGCTGACCCTCGGTCGCTCTGACCACTTCCAGTTGCTGCCTGAGCTTGCGGATCTGCCCGTCTTTTTGTTGCACGACCTGATACAACGCCTGGATCGCGGCCAAAGCTACGCCCTGACCATCTCCCAGCGCGATATAGCGGTCGTTGTCGCCCAGGCCGAATGCGGCATAAAAATCCTGCGCCATGGGGCCGATATGCTTGCGGCCGGCGGGTTCGGCTTTCATCTTCCATTGTGTGATGGGCAGGTGCGCTACACGCTCTAACACCAAGCGTGAATCGATGGGAACAATGCTGTCTTTCAGGTTGCGATCGCTCGAACAATTCCAACTTCCGCCACCTGCGGTTAGGTTGCAGCCCGAGCCGTTGGGGCCGTCGTAGAAAAAAATCGGGCCGTAGACGGCAACCTCAAAGGAGTTCGTGCCTGCGCTGCCGCATTGGGTGCCGCCGCTAGCACACCACAGGAACGCGCCAGAATCGGTAGTGACTGCATTTTGGCCTGCAGCGAAGCTGAAGTCACCGAAGGCTTCGTTGCCGACGCCCCCGGCCACAAACGAAAGCTGGCCGCTGGCAGTGTTGTTGACGCCCCCGGCCACGGTCGAATGGTCGCCGCTGGCAGTGTTGAGCTCGCCTCCGGCCACGATCGAAGCTGGGCCGCTCGCAGTGTTGTTATCGCCCCCGGCCACGGTCGAGGCATAGCCGCCTGCTGTGTTGAATCCGCCCCCGGCCACTGTTGCAAAACTAGCATCGCACGTTGAGCCTGAGTTATCCCCGGACTCATTCCGCTCTCCGCCGCCCACGGTTCCAAAATCATCAGTCACAACGTTTCCACTTCCACCACCTCCGATGGTCGCTCCGGTCACGCCATTGTTTACGATGTTGCCGGTGCCCCCAATCACATTAGCGCTGACGAGGCCTGAACACGGATCGGTCACGTTGCCTTGCAATGTGAGTACGCTGTTGATCGAGCCGTTGGTAGTGAGGTTGCCGCTGCCGTCCACGTTGAAGACCGTGGCCAAGCCCGGGCCAAGCCCGATGAGTATTGCCCCCCCGTTTTGGTTTTCAAAAAGGCCCGCCGCGCCTTTAGACGAGAGGCCCACGCCTCGCACGCCGGTTGCACCTGCTCCTTTAACGCCAAATCCGGTTGTGCTCTCGGACACTCCTGACACGCCTGTGGTGACTCCGGAAGTTGCCGTCGCAAGGCCAGCGACTCCCTGTGAACCGCTGCTTTGGCCCACCAAGGCGCCTCCACTCCCGTTCTGCGTGACGAGGAGGACTTCGCCGTTGCTGTTCGCGGTCAAGCTTCCGGTCTGCCCGACGATAGAGCCCGCGGCACTGATATTTCCCGCGTCGCTCAGATTCCCATTGATGACCTGGTTGCCGGTGAAGGTATTCGCCGCGTTCAACTGCGGTACCTTGGTAGTGTCCAGATTGAGGGTGACGTTGTTGCTGGTGCCGCCGCCGGTCAGATCGGTTCCCGCCGTGACTCCGGTGATCGTACCAGTACCGGGGAACTTCTGTCCGTTCACGAAGTTGACTGTGCCCTTGTTGTTGATGCTGAGAGCGGTTCCATTCACCGAGAGCGTCGGCGCACTGCCGTTGGGGAAGAGGGTCAGGGTATTCCGGATGTCACTTGTGCCGTTCACGTCAAGGTTCGCCGCCGGTGTCGTAGTCCCAACCCCTACATTGCCGGTATTGTTCTGAAAGATCGCTGAGTTCCCAATCGTGGTAGCCCCGGTAAATTTAGGAATGTGCCCCTTGGTCCCAGACCCCGTGATCGTGCCGGGGGGGGCGCCCTCCAAGCCGGAATTGCGGCCCGAACTGGACGTCGTGACAAAGGCCGAAGCTGGCTTGCCGCCCAGCGTCTCGGCATCCAGCGCCTTCAAGGCGTAGGGCACGCTGAGCAACAGCACTCGCGGCTGCTCTTGCTGGCCTTGGGCCTGCACCCCTAGCCAACGGGCTTCGCTTGTGGTGAACAGCTCCGCAGGCAATCCTCGGCTGGTCGTGGACCCGAGCGTCACGCTGTAACGTCCACCCGCGTCCAAATTTATATTCTGCGTCTCAATCCAAAGGGGAGCACCGTCATGCTCATCCCCGTAAAGCAGAAACGTGATGCCGACCGTACCGGTCACTGGCTTTCCGTTGGCATCTTTCAGGGTACTGTTGAACTTCACTAGCCGCGGTACAGCATATGGCTCAGCTGAGGCAGTTAGAGCCGACTGCTGTGCCCACATCTCGAGAGCACCAAACAAAAGAATCGGCAGGAGACGTGCGAGAACCTGGTTATGTTTCATCACCGCACCTCGCTTTTAGTAGAGCGTCTGAATCTGATGAAAAGCTAGAACGATTGTTTCCATGCGCCCGGCTCAGAAAACCATGATGACGAAGGCCGCGTCGATTGGGTTCCCGGTGTTGTCTAGCGTCGCGACCGCCACCTGGTTCGCACTGAGACTCCCACAAATATGGTCGTCACAGAAGCTATCGGTGGTGATGACTGAGGGGGTCAGAGTTACGAAACGGTCGTCGACCTGGAACCCAAAGTCAATAACGTTGTCCCCTTGTCCGACGTGGTTGATCAACATCCCGCAGGGAGGCGTGTTGACTGCCGAACCGATCGTTTGCGTGTTGTAGCACCGCGTCACAGCGATTCCGCCCTGAGCAAACGGGTCGACGTAGGCCATCGCCTTGACCCACCCGCTTGCGCCACGCGCTTGCCAAGCGCTGCTATCGGCGGCAACACCAAAGCCGGAGTTGCCGGAACTGCCGCGAACATCGAGCTGGGCGTTAGGGTTACTGGTGCCAATGCCCACCGCGCCACCCGGGGCAATAATGGCTTGGTCGTTACCATTGCCTTCGCGGAAGTGCAGCGTTCCCCCTCCCGGCCGGTTGAGGTAGGTGCTGTTTTCGTTGCCGTCAAAACCCAAGACAAAGTTGTCGCAATTCGTAGGAACACTTGTGGCTTGGATTCCGATGGTCGGAGGGGCACAACCCACATTCCCAACCAGGACGCCGAGGCCGGCACCCGTAGCCGTGACTTGGCCGGCGGTTGACAGATTGCCCAAGCTATCGAAGGAGAACTCCACAGTTTGGGCGAGGTTGGTGCCTTCCAGGATTATTCCGTTGGAGGAGAATGATCCGCCAATCGGGCCGATACCGGCGATGCCGGTGGAACCCTCCGCGAAGACGCCAAAGCCCGATGAACTTGTTGCAGCGACGGCAGCCCCACCGACGGAGGCGACATTCAACCCTGATCCGCTGCCCTTCTGGATCACACTGAGGATATTGCCGAAGATACCGGTGCTCCCGGAAAAGCTGCCGGTTTGACCGCTGATTGATCCACTAGTGTTGAGGTTGCCGGTGACGGCCTGGTTGCCCGTGAAGGTGTTCGCAGAATTCAACTGCGGCACCTTGCTGGTGTCCAGATTGAGCGTCACATTGCCACTGGTGCCGCCGCCAGTCAGATCGGTTCCGGGGGTGACGCCGGTGATGGTTCCTGTGCCAGCCGTAGCACATGCCCAAGCATTGCCATTCCACTGCAGCAACTGGCCGGTGGCACAGGTCTTCAGCAAGCTCAGATTGAGGGTGCCAGTTGTACCTCCGCCACTCAGCCCGCTGCCGCTCGCGGTGGTCACTCCGGTGATCGTGCCTGCGCCTGGAAACGTTTGACCCTTCACGAAACCTACCAGGCCCGTATTGCTGACCTTGAACGCCGTGCCGTTTACCGACAGCGTCGGCGCGCTTCCGTTGGGAAATAGCGTCACCGTGTTGCGCAGGTCGCTGGTGCCGTTGACGTCTAGCTGAGCCGCCGGCGCAGTGGTGCCAAGGCCCAAGTTCCCCGTTGTGCCCTGGAAGATCTTCGAGTCTCCCAGCTTGGTGGCATTGAGCCACAGCGGAACGTAGTTCTTCTTGCCCGAGCCGGACAAAGCGTCATTGATCCCTGCATTACTCGGGTTGGAATTGGCTTGCGAGCTGGCGACGAAAGCCGAGGCTGGCTTGCCGCCCAGTGTCTCGGCGTCGAGTGCCTTCAAGGCGTAGGGCACGCTGAGCAACAGCACTCGTGGCTGCTCTTCCTGGCCCTGGGCCTGGACGCCCAGCCAGCGTGCTTCGCCGGAAGCGAACAACTCGGCAGGCACTCCCTGGGCAGTGGCGGAGCCGAGCATCACCTTGTAATGACCGGTCTTGTCCAGTTGCACGTTCTGGGTTTCCATCCACAGCGGCGATGCGCCCTGCGAGTCTTTATAAAGGTAGAAAGTGACTCCGACCACGCCGTTGAGAGGTTTGCCGTTTCCATCGGTCAGCACACCGCTGAAATTCACAAGCGGCGGGACGATCACGGTTGCCCCTTGCCCAGCAGTAGAAGTTTGCTGAGCGTGTCCGAGAAGACTGCACAACAGCAAAGCTAAGCTGAGAAAACCCAGGCTAGGAACCTGCTTCATAAGTCACCCCTCTTTTAGATTTCGATCCCCGACATCCCCGGATCTACATCGTCTTCAGCAACGACTTCAGACAAACCAGCAACGTCCCGTCACCTGCGTCCGACAGGTGCCATCCCTCGGACTGGGCGCAATTCCTCAGTGCTCTTTCGGTCATACCTGCTAGTACGCCGGCTTCTTCCATTCCCACCACTTCCGCCTCGCAAGCGCATTCCCGGCACAACGTGCGGCGGGGATGACGACGCCGGATGATCGTCACCTCATCGGTTTCGATCGTGATCTGCACTCTCCGTGTACTCGTGACCGTCCTCCCCGGCATTGCTCGACCCAGTATTCCGTGATAAATTGCACTCCATATCGGTCCTGGGGTTTGGCCACTCATCGAATGGGCGCATCTTGCGTCGGGGTGGGATCAAATGTCTTCAAGCGGGTTCTCAATAATTCTCACGTTTTCTAACGTGTAGCTATGACGCAGCAAATCAAGCACTTGTACGAGTTCGGTCCCTACCGGATCGATCCGGCAAAGCGTCTATTGCTGCGCGGAGAGGAATCTGTTCAACTGCCTTCGAAAGTGTTTGAGACTCTGCTGGTGCTGGTGCAGCACTGCGAAGAAGTCGTTTCCAAGGACGATCTGCTGAAGACGGTCTGGCCAGACAGTTTCGTGGAGGAGTCCAACCTCAGCCAAAACATCTTCCTGTTGCGCAAAGCCCTGGGCGAAACTGCTCAGGACCACCGCTACATCGTCACGATTCCGGGGCGGGGATATCGCTTCGCGGAGAATGTCCGGTTAGTCGCTGCAGACGAAGCCGACTTGATCGTGGAGAGCCATTCGCAGTCACGAGTGACGGTCGAAGAAACGGAGCCCGGGCCGGAGGAGAGCAAGAGAATTTCGTTTTTGCAGGAACTGCAAAAACGTCCGTGGATCTGGATTTTACCAATCGCCGCCGTGCTGCTCGTAGTTTCGGGTTTGCTTCTTCACAGGCGTCGGCTGACGATGCTGGGTGCGGGAGACCTGGTGTTGGTCTCCGATTTTGTGAATACCACCGGAGAACCTGTATTCGACGGCTCGCTGAAACAAGCACTGACCGTCAAACTCGGGGAATCGCCTTACTTTAACATCGTGCCTGACAGCCAGACTCGCAGCATGTTGAGCCTCATGGGCCGTGCCGCCACCGAACGCGTCGTGCCACCTATTGCGCGTGAAGTATGTCAGCGAGCGGGAGCGAAGGTGGTGGTCGGTGGTTCGATCGTCGGCCTCGGCAACAAATACGTGCTAGACCTGGATGCCATCAATTGTCTCACGGGAGACAACATCGCTCGCGAGGAGATAGCGGCGCTCAACCGGGAACAGGTCTTAAGCACACTGGGCGAAGTGATACCGCCTCTGCGGAGCAAGTTAGGCGAATCCGTCAGCTCTATCCAGACGTTCGACACGCCGATCGAACAGGCGACCACCAAGTCACTGGCGGCTCTGAAGGCTTACACCTCGGGAGACGAGAAGCGTGCACAGGGGCAGGAAGCCGAAAGCATTCCGTTTTACAAGATGGCGATCGAACTAGATCCAGACTTTGCCATGGCCTATGCCCGGCTGGCCACGGCGTACGGCAATCTAGACGAGCGCGATCTAGGTGCCGAGTACATCCAGAAGGCTTTCGAACGGCGGCAGCACGTGAGCGAAAGGGAGAAGTTCTATATCCAGGCGCACTATTACGACGATGCTACCAGGGAGACAGAGAAGGCGATCGAAACGTGGAAGCTGTGGAGCGAAGCCTACCCATACGATTTTAGCCCTTTCAACAGTCTCAGTACCGCGTACGTGGAGATTGGCCAGCCCGAGAAGGCGATCGAGGCAGGCCAGCAGGCATTGCGAGTGAACCCTAAGTTTTCGCTTGCTTACGCATCTCTTGGCCGGGCCTACGAACGAGCCACACGCTTCGCCGAGGCAAAGGCCATCTGCGATAGGGCAGTTGCAGAAAAGGTAGATGGATCCTGGTCCCACCAACAACTCTACAGAATCGCATTTGTCGAAGGCGATGAGCCAACCATGCAGCGGGAGATCGACTGGTTCAAAGGCAAGCCGCAGGAAAGCATAAATCTGTATTACCAGGCAAAGGCGGCTTTGAGCCTGGGGCAGCTTCGCAAGTCCGGGGAACTTTTCGAACGCGCCCGCACAATCGCCGTGCAGCGAGGACTCAAGGAGCAGGCAGTCAGCATAATCAACGGCCAGGCACAGTTCGACGCCGACACGGGGATTGATAAAGAGGCACGCGCCATGGCGACTCTGTCTCTGCGCATGATGCCAAATTCCCCGCGTCATAACGCCTTTGCGGCGTTGGTGTTTGCTCGAACTGGAGATTCGGAGGAGGCCGAAGCCCTGATAAGCGGATTGAGCAAATTACCATGGTTGGGTACAGACGTGTACAACGTTCTCTTTCCTTCTATACGAGCTGCCATCCAGTTAGATCGAAAAAAACCCGCAGCAGCTGTGGAGGAGCTCCGGCCTGCCGTCCCCTATGATCTCGGCACTGCTTCCAGCGGCCTCACTCTCTACTATCGCGGCTTGGCTTATCTGGAATTGAAGTCGGGGAACGAGGCTGCAGCACAGTTCCAAAAGATTGTTGACAACCGTGGCGTGGTAACGACAGATAGCTATTGGCCGTTGGCGCACCTCGGTCTCGCCCGCGCATACGCACAAACTGGAGATACCGAGAAGAGCCTCACTCAATATCGAGAATTCTTGGAGCTCTGGAAGAACGCCGACCCTGACTTGCGAATCCTCAACCAGGCAAAAGCGGAGTATGCGACTCTGAGCAGACGCGTTCCCTAAGCCTCTTAGTTCGTGATCGAGTGAAGCTGACTTTTTTTGACCAGGCGTCGATCGGCCACTATTGCCGCGGGCTTGGGCAGCTTGGTAAAGGAGTCCTCGAGGATTAAATCGTGAGGAGCTAGTCGCAACCGGCCATACCCGAAAAATAAGTAGGCCCCCGCCGCTGCAGGGGCCCTGCTCAGGCGCGGCTCGAGCCCTCCTGCTTGGCCTAATCTTGTCCCGAGTGAGACCAGAGTGTGCCAGGATCGCCTTGATGTATTTCCACTGCGGCCGGGCCTGACGTTCCCGCGCTGGGTGCGAAGCCATTGTCGTAATTGACGCTGCCACTTCCGTTCCAGTGAATCGTGCCGTTGCGCCCTAGCTGGCCGGTACGATACCAGAGAGGCCCTTCTGCATTTGTGGCTTGGTGCACCTGCACGACTGTCGTTCCCGATGCCGCTACTGAGGGTGCGAAGCCGTCGTCCATCCGAAGGCTTCCCCTCCATTTGATAGTGCCATCGAATTGGACTTGGCCCGTCCGGTACCAGAGTGTCCCGGGATCGCCTTAGTGAACCTCGACAACGGTCGGGCCTGCGATTGCTATCGAGGGCGCGAAGCCGTTGTCGTATGGAAGGCTTCCGGTGCCGAACCACTGGATAGTGCCATCAGGCGCGATATGGCCCGTGCGATACCAGAGTGGTCCTGATCTATTCGTGGCCTGATGTACTTGAACGATCGTCGTTCCCGACGCTGCTACGGAAGGCGCAAACCCGTCGTCCATCTGAATGCTTCCGCTCCATTTTATGGTGCCATCGAGTTGGATTTGACCGGAGTGATACCAGAGGGAGCCCGGATCGCCTTGATGAACCTCGACAGCCGTCGTTCCCGACGCTGCTACTGACGGCGCGGAGCCCGAGTCAAATTCAATGCTGCCAGTTCCGAACCATTGAATTGTGCCGTCGGGCCCCAACTGCGCGGTGCGATACCAGAGTGGTCCTGATCCATTTGTGCCCTGATGTACTTGGACGATCGTCGTACCTGAAGCCGCTACCCTGGGCGCAAAGCCATCGTCAAGTTGAACGCTTGGACCCCAGTTAACCGTTTGTCCTTGCGCAGGTAAGGCAACAATCGCCAGGATGGCGAGACCAATAGTCAAGCCCAGTATCCGGCACTTCGCGCGGCTCGTACAGAATGCCTCTTGTAACTTCCCAAAATTCTTCACGACGATTCTCCTTATGTTTAGAGTTGTCCATTCGGCGACGCTCCGCGATAGATTTCATCCCGCTCTACCCCGGCGTTCGAACACCGATTCGAACGAGTGCATCTTGCATCGCGCCGGCTTCAAATGTCCTCAAGCGAGCGCTCAATAATTTTCACGCTTTCTCCCGTGCACCT
>Ga0210383_10001044_pt1 | contig 25541 bp, 37 predicted proteins | sample IncBWC14OmetaG_FD_160072 | JGI IMG/M metagenome (GOLD analysis project Ga0210383, IMG submission 160072) | Forest soil microbial communities from Barre Woods Harvard Forest LTER site, Petersham, Massachusetts, United States - Inc-BW-C-14-O ... | reverse complement strand
TGATGGTGGAGCTCCACCAAAATTACCACCAGGCGGGAAGTTGCTAGGCGGGGCACCGTTTGGAGGGAACGGGGGAAGACCAGCGCCCGGAGGTCCTCCATTAGGAGGAAACGGCGGGGGGCCTAGGAAGTAAATCAGCAAGGGTTCGTCGGGGAAAATCGGAGACTGCGAGGGAAACGCACCACCAGGGAATCCGCCAGGAGGTCCAATACCCATACCAGGCGGGCCCATGCCAGGTGGGGGCAGCCCGCCGTTGGGAGGGAAAGGAGGTCCGCCAGGGGGACCCATCATCCCTGGGAATCCAGGAAGAGGTGGGAATGGGGGACCTCCGAAACCCATGGGTGGCGCACCGTATCCAGGAGGAGGTCCGCCTAGGTGCTGTGGCCCAAAGCCGAATCCTCCTGGTGGTGGTCCACCACTTGATTCGTAGGCTGAAGTGATCTGGTCGATAATGCTCTGCGCCTTGTCATGACCGAGGGCTGACGTATTTATTTAGCCATTGAGGTTGAATCAGTGGGGAGATGGATATGCCTACAGGCGTAGTAATCCCGGACGTTGGAAAGGTGATTTCGGCCGCTGTTGTGGGCCTTTCGCACTGGGTAAATGGACAAAATAAGCAGCAGGTAGAGGTTTTAATGCGATGATTTACCTGAGGTCGAGTCGTGAGTGAGAAAGACATCACAGTAATCACAGTAGTGTTTCTGTGCGTGAGATTAACAATGTGGTAAGTAACTCGAAAACAGCATACTTGATGCAAGAACCTCACCGGCATGGCAAACAACCTTTTTGTGAAGGTACTACTAGTACAACTTGAAAATGAGTTGGTATCGTATCGGAGTTTGAATAAGCAAACACTTCTGCTCTGACATTTTCTGTTTTGGAACTTTCATGGACTCCTCATCAACTGGCATCCAGGAGCCCTTTGACCTCATCAGGCTGTCCCTCAGCGAGCGCGTATTTGTTAAATTGAGGGGGGACAGAGAGCTCACTGGGATCCTACACGTGAGCTTTACTCGAGATGCTATTTATGTTAATTGGCCAACCCGTCCCACAGGCGTATGATGGGCACATGAACCTTATCCTGAGCGATGTCGAAGAGACCATTATGATTGTAGACGTCGCCGAGGGCGCGCCGGAGGGGCAGGGGACGGTCAATGTGAGTCTCTGATAGGTATGATAGATGTATCCTGGACTGATGCTTGAGGGACCACAGGTTGCGAAGAGAAAAATGGAAATGCTGTTTGTGAGAGGCGATGGTGTGATTCTCGTATGTCCGGTGCTTTTCTTCTTCTGTTTTACGATGACTGACGCGGGGCTTGATGTTCAGGTATCTCCGCCCTCCCGGACATGACGAACCTGCAACCTCAAATTGTTTCGGATTGGCCTATCCGCCAACCGACCCTGCCAATATACTTTTCGGCAGTTACTGTGGATCTAGCACAGCGTGCTTACTACAATCTCGTCTACTCATCTTCCCTGTATTGTCTTTCTGTTCTCGAAACAACGCATCGTACTCGTCGTCCTTGCCTTGGTATCCGTGCTATATATATTGTGGGACTATGACACAAATAAACATGTAGGTAATGTACAGGTACTGGTGGACTGAAAACATCAATTACTTCAACATAACAAATAATATTCATGGAAGATCGTCGCCGTATTAACGATCAGCCACAGGTACCAAATCGGAAGTACACCCCTCTTCAGCCAATAGCTCGTCAGTCACACTGACCACCATCCATGGCGACGTTACTCCCGATGAATATTCCGTCGGTCCTGTTGACGATGGTGGGTATTTCCACACAAAGTCTGGTATATCGATCATAACATCATCTGGCTCTGGCGCTACTGCACCCGCGGGCCATGTATCGTCACGCAGCCAAGCTGAGTGAATGATTTTCATCTATACGGAACAATAATCACTGGCATGAATACGTGTGGGAGGCAAATATGACAATGGACGTACTACAAGATTCATGGGCAGCCTGCGTTTGAGCCTTCCTCCCGCAGACAAACCCTTCCACACTTTCTCAACGCCACCTGTCCAAACGTCATCACTGGTGACTGCTCCGGGAGCATTCAGCAGGTCCTCCAGTCGTCGACGCGACGTAGAGGGTTCGAGCACGCGAGGCTGTGATGGTGATGAGCGTGGTGTTAACCACAAAGCTCTACGGGCGGCATAGTAAGAAGGCCCTGGAGGTGGAAGGTCAAGCTCGGATGCTTGGAGTAGATCCTCGAATGTTGTCCCTGAGTTCAAAGGTTCTATTGCATGAGTGGAGGTCAAGGACGGAGTGATTGGAATGTAGAATTTCGGGTTTGGAGTGTATTTGGGAGTCAGTACAGTTGCGTTTGAGATGGTTGGGGTATGAGATATAGAGGAGATGGTATTGTTTCCAAGCTCAGATATCATGGAAGCATAAAGAGACCACTGGCAGATCACCGGACTTGTAGGACCACTTAGACCATATTGGGAAGGGCCGGACCAAGTCCATCAGGACCATCTGCTTTTAATACTCAGGTCCCCCTCTGCACGTGTATTCCACTGTCACGGTTGATCAGTCGGCAGAACTGCCAGTGAGTCGGTGCTTCTGTCCCTGGAGCTCCTTCGCCAACCACCATGACCATGTACAAGCACCATATTTCCTCCGCTACCTCTCTCTCCGATGAAAATGATGACGACGATGCCAACAAGTCCATCTTCTTTGCTGGCATTGATCATCAACCTTTGATCGTCTCACCAGCGCAGTGGTCATCCAAACTTCGTCTTCTTCCTTCTGGTGGTCGGACAATCATCGCACACTCCCCAATATCAAATTTACCTCCTGAAATCTTGATTCACATTCTCAAACATCTCCACTCACCTCGAGATCTTTACAACTCCCTTCGTGTCTCAAGGACGTGGTGCGAGTGCTCAGTGGAGCTACTATGGCACAAACCAGCCTTTCCCAAGTTCGAAACTCTAGAAAAAATGTCGAGGCTACTAGCTGGCCCTGATCAGACGTTCACCTACGCACGCTTCATTCGTCGTTTGAACTTCCTTAATCTTGGTGGTTCACTGAAGGATGACAATTTTTCCATCCTCGCTCGATGTGATCGCCTTGAACGCCTTACACTTGTCAATTGCGCGCTGATCTCCGGGGAAGTGCTCGCTCATGTTCTTCCATGTTTCCCCAACCTCGTTGCCATCGATCTAACTGGTGTCGTAAACACCACCGATGACGCCATCGTCGGTCTTGCTTCCTCCTCTAATAGGTTGCAAGGCATCAATTTGGCCGGGTGCAGCAAGGTCACAGACATCGGCATGATGGCCCTTGCAACGCAGTGCCCGCTCCTTCGGCGCGTCAAGTTGAGTGGTTTGGAACTCATCACGGATGATCCCATCTCCTCTTTAGCAAAGTCGTGTCCCTTACTACTCGAAATCGACCTGAACCACTGCGAGCTGATCACGGATGTCTCCATCCGCGATATATGGACGTACTCAACACATATGCGGGAAATGCGCCTTTCACACTGCGTTGAGCTGACAGACGCTGCATTCCCCGCTCCGCTTAAACCAGAGACGAACGGACAACCAGATGTCCCGAACCCGTTCCCTTCTTTCGGCACCAAGACCGCCGACCAACTACCTCCGCTTGTTTTATCGCGATCATTTGAACATTTGCGTATGTTGGACTTGACAGCTTGTTCGCTTGTGACGGACGATGCGGTTGAGGGTATTATATCTCACGCGCCAAAGATTCGCAATCTGGTCTTGTCAAAGTGTGGGCTGTTGACGGATAGATCTGTGGAAAACATTTGCAGACTTGGGAGACATCTCCACTACCTACATCTCGGTCATGCGGCTAAGATCACAGATCGCTCAGTCCGCACTTTAGCTAGGTCCTGTACTCGCTTGAGATATATCGATTTTGCGAGTAAGTTTCTGTTGTCCTATGTCATACCCACGCGAAAGCTAATTCAATTTCCAAAGATTGTGTCCTTTTGACGGACATGTCCGTTTTCGAGCTGTCTGCTTTGCCGAAACTAAGACGTGTAGGTCTTGTCCGAGTAAACAACCTCACGGACGAGGCCATTTATTCCCTGGCAGAGCGGCATGCCACTCTTGAACGCATCCACTTGTCATATTGCGACCAGATATCTGTCATGGCAATTCACTTCCTACTCCAAAAGCTTCACAAGTTGACGCATCTAAGCCTTACGGGTATCCCTGCGTTTCGACAACCTGAATTACAACAGTTCTGCCGTGAGCCACCGAAGGCGAGTCTACATTTCTTCCTGCCGAGACGTCGTTGTCTCATCACGTTGCTTTTTATCAGGATTTCAATTCTAGTCAACAACTCGCGTTCTGCGTTTATTCTGGTAAAGGAGTATCACAGCTTCGGGCCTTTTTGACAGAATTGTTCGACCATATCACGGAGATGAATGGTACGGATGATACAGAGTACGAGGAGGACGAGTATGACACGTACCAAGAGGACGACACCCCCGAGGCTGATCCGGAAACCGGCAACGAGGGTGAAGATGACGAAGAATATCAAACATCCCGCCGGATGTTCATCAATTTACCGCAATTAGCGATGTATCGAGGAAATCGACCACCAACAATCCAATCTCCGAATCCTCCTCAGCCTCACGAGTTTGTATTCCAGCGTGAACGGCCCGTCCGAGCCGCCACAGTCCCCCAGACTACATCAGCCGCCGCTGCAAGTGGTCCGCTGGATATTCCTCATACCGTAGCGAATTTGCACGGTGCGACGAATCGACTGAATGCACAAATAATGGCAGCCGCGCCTATTGCAGGACCGTCTCGGCGGACGCGAGGGCAAGGACACACTCGGACCCTGGCGGAAATGTTACCTATCATTGAGACGTCCCCGCCCCCGAGCGACGTCGCGTCGAATCGCAGCGGAGGTACGAATTATTCCAACGGAGCGGGATTCTTTCGCACGTATCAGGAAGCAGCGGCAGGTGTGGCGTCAAGAAGCAATGGCGCTTTGACACCTGATTTGAATTTCGCCGAGATTGGCCATGGGCGGGGGGTCCAGACAGGGCCCAGCATGTTGGCGCAGCAACATCAGCCGAGACTTGGACTGGAACATATTCCGCATAACAAACCACTTTCGGTCGAACTAGAACCTCGCATATCCGTTCAGGAGGTCACGTCTTCAAGATCACACGTTAGCACCCCGATTGGGCAGGAGCACGCCCAAGCACTGATGGATTCGTCCAACACTTCTCATCATAGCCCCGGGCGCTCCGAGGGTCCCGTCGATTGGCCCTACCATGAACCCGCGTCTCCGACTTCCCCAGCGACGACGGAATTGCAGGAGTCAGCGCTGGACACCCCTGTAGCGGAGGGACGGGAAGGCGAGGGGAGAGGTAGGAGCGTTAAGCGGAGTTTCCGGAATACTCTGAATGTTGCGGAGCATTATGCAAGCTCGTTACTGTTTGGGCGTTCGTCGACCATGCATGAAGATGGCAGTGGACCGAGCAATGGTGGAGGCGGTACAGCTCAAGCACGTTAACTTAAAGCAGTGGACTTGTTTGCGATGTATGTTCTTTATAGCTTGCCAAGACCTGCCGGACTCTTTTCATGCAACTTTTTCTATCGCAATATCAGTATACAGTTACGACCTGGAACACTTTACATTTGACTGCGTATGTGCATTATGTCTGTCCATCATTGACCAAAATTGCAATTGTATGCCTATCTCTGCTCCTCCGTTGTTTACCTCACAAGACGTTACGCGTAGTGACCTTGCCGACGCCTTTACTGACAGCCAGTCCCTCATACTCCGGACGGACGTGAGCATCTACCTTCCGGTGTGCGAAAGGAAGCAGATTGGATATTTCAGCCGTGAATAGTACCGCTAGTCCAGCAAGACCGTGACCAGGAGTTCAAAAATCTTGAAATTACGGAGTTTCGTTGGCGTAGTAGTGCGCAGGGACCAATTCGAAAAGGATGAACTTTGAAAAGTGGCCGTCATGACATCGATATCTTACTTGTCGACGTCCCGGTAATAAAGTTGAACCTTTAGAATTCCCGGGCCTGGGTGTACTAATAGTAGCGACTTCCGGGACCATCTAACCACAATTCAACAGAATCCGAACGGAGAGAATACTCTGCCAAGGTGTTGTTCAAGAGCAAGGGCGATCTAGTGAATGATTTCCACTTCCAGGGCTGAAATGCCCAGTTTACGAGCTTTCAATATTCGGGCCAGCGCCCAGCAAACATGTATACAATCTTAAGCCTATTATCAGACAACCACTGTGAGATACTGTTACTTAATGCCATTTCATATCCCATATCCATACTATTCATGCAGCTACAAGGGCATGGAGATTATATATCTCCTTCCGGACAGTGTAATACACATCAGACACATTACCCTCTAGCTCTACCCTACCCCTCGCAGTTTTCCTGACCGCTACAGATTCCTCAAGGGTCTCAGAGGCATTGCTTCGTTTCACCCCCGCTCCGCAGATCAACACGCCCTCCCCGATGAGCTCGGCTTGTACTCCGATGGAGGCCAAACGAGCTTTGAGGACAGTCAACTTCAGCTCTCCGATCATTGTGGAATGGGGGAGGATGACGGTTGGGCGAGAGCCGAGAACGCGGGGTTTGAGGGTTGTGTTGTGGGCTGTTGGGTCGGCGGGGAGTGACGAGGACGTGATTGGTTCCAGCGTGGGGATTGTGGAACTAGCATGGGTGACTACTCGTCCTGTCACGTAGCCAACTTCGTTATCCTCGAACTGTGGCGTGCGGTGAGTATGATACGCAAGACAGACGGATGATGAGACGTACTCTGGACATTTTTGTGGAAGTCAGCAACTCATCGCTGATAGAAATCGAGAAGCTGCTTGTCTGCTGGCCGATTTGTACGCTTTCACCCAGCCCTGGAGCATAAATATCCTTTGTCATGGCGCGGATATTTGCACAGCTTTCAATCAGTGCGTCCGTTGCATTAGTAGGAGCATGGACAACGATCTGAGAATACGATGTTCGTTGAGTTTGTCACCCAGTGTAGGCACGCGAATGCGAACATACCATTTTACGAGGGTTAACCTGGGGTACAATGGTCTTTACTGCACGACCGTCGTTCAGGCCTTCCATATCCACAAATAAAAGTCGACATGCCATCTGGACCTCTATCTCAGACGAAACGAATTTCGAAGGAGGCTCCTGGATTGCCTTCTACAAAAGGGAGAATGGTTTTGGAACGTAATTGCGAGTGAGAGTTCAGAAGAAGTACCTTGGCATCTTCCTCCTGCTGCTGTCTCCGCTTTATATCTTTTACCTCGTCACTCTCCGCGTCCTCTTCAAGGATCTTTCCTTTCCTCAACCACATTCCAACATCTATGGTCTCTCCATACTCATCGACCCTTCTCTTCTTCTCGACATATGGGAACATTCTAAACCGCTGCGTCTGGCCTCCAACATTTTTGAAGAAGGAAGTAGCTTTGGACACGTTCCCCTTCAAGTAAATGTCGAACGACAACAACTGCTTCGTCAATCCTTCGTCACCATCCAATCCCCAGTCAGCTGCGTCCCCCCCTTTATCACCTTTCCTCCTCCTGTCACCACCGCCGGGATCACCTGGACCATCGGCATCCGTGTCCATCATGTCACCCCCCAATGCCTGTCTCACCTCGTCCTCATCATCCTCGTCGTCAGAATCCGAGTCGGAGTCACTCTCATCCTCGTCTGCTTCGAGCATCCGCTGATTCCGAGCGAGTGCAGCCTGATGTGCAGCTTCCTTTTCCCTCGCCACACGCTCTTTTTGTAGATGTTCTTCCAGCTCTGCACCCTGCAGGGGGACTTTGGAATTTATCTGTAATTGTACATCAGCCTCGTGCACGAGGCGCAGACGAACAGCAAAACATACCTTGAGTTTGATACCACCATCCAGCATGATGTTACTGCCGATCTTGCCTTTGTCCCATTTATCATCTGCTCGTTGTGAATCGTTCCACTTATCGAATAGGATGCGGCCGAGTGTTCCTTCTTCACTGCGACCTGTGAGTAACACTACGTTATCTGGTACGGCCGCAAAATCAGAAAATAGGTGACGGGAGGGTCCGTGCGACAATGAGGCCGGTACTGCAACGATTAGTTTAGGATCCTTCGACGAGTACGTTTGTAGTAAAGCCTGTGGGTTGGGAAAGAACTCCAAATGTCTGTGGAACGATATTAGGCAACTTGCACTGTGTTTGATAAAGTTACACATACTTGAACCGCAATGCGAATGCGCCCAAAGCATCTTCATCTCCATCGTCATCTCGCTTCCGTTTCTGGAGTTGTCGCCCACCCATTCCTTCCTCCCCGACGTCTTCTTTACTGACAGTCCCTCCCAACCATTCCATCATACTCCGGACAAATGTGAGCATCTCCCTGCCGGTACGCGAAAGGAAACAGATCGGATATCTGAGTCTTGAATAATTCCAGTGCTGGTCAAGCAAGACCAAGAGTTCTAATACTCTAGAACTTGAATCGCAAGGTAGTAGCAGGGATGAACGGGATGAAAGAGTTGCCGTTATAGTATCTGAAAGAAAGCATCCAATGAATATACATCAAGGTCGGATATAGTAAAGATATACCGATAAGGGCCGCGTCGCGATCCTTCCTTCTGCTAGTCGTCACCGATGCCCGTTCCGCGTCGGTAATGAGCAGGTCTGGTCTTGCCAGGGGTTCAAAAACTCCTCCAGCTGCTTGTCTCATGAGGACGGTGCCGTCCAGATGGCGTTCTCGCATATGATTCATATCTACAGCATAGATAATTGTGCCAGAGGACGGGGACCGTATTTTCCATATTGTACCGCCAAGTGTGTGCCCCGCATTGAAAGGTGTGATGGTTAATCCTTGGCATTTTCCTGTAATAAATTACGTTACTACGTGGAGCCAAAAATTTATCGAGTCCCAAACCTTGTAAGTGAGTGGGTTGCGAGTATCGGAGGGTATTGACAGAATTAAAAGCATCTTGCACTTCATGAAGTGTAGCAACATATTTCCGTTGTACTTTGTCATTCTTTGGAGTAGGACGTTTAGATTCTTGGTCGAGATCCATGGATCCATCTTCCTGCCCTACTTTTCCCTCATCATCACCAACATCCTCTTCATCTCTGATCCCTTCCACGTCCTCAGTCGTGGCTATCCGCGCCATTGCTTGCACCGGCAGCGTCGTATAAGTCGGCGCCTTTAAATTCCATCTGGAATAGGCATATGGGTAGAGACCAGAATGGGCCAAGTCACCATGCGAGAGTAGTACTAGATCAATCGTGTGAGCCAGGCTATAAGAACGAGTTAGCAGCGGCAAGTGATGCACGAAAAAATGACGGACTCGCGCAGTGTTTGGCAGTACTCATCCCAGTAAAAAGAAACTTCCCGTGTCTCCTCTGACTTGGTAGAGAATGAAGGGACTTCGGGGGTCCAGTCTGGGGAACCGCAGTCCAACAGAATCCGAACATCATCGACTTGAAGAAGATATGCCAAAGGCATTGTTCTGGAAGAGCGAGCAGCTCCTGACAAAGGAGTGAAAGTAATCATTGCTTGTGCCGCCCCACACTGACCATGAAGTCTTCAGCTTTTCTTTCGATTCCGTGTTGCACTGGCACGAATTCAGTCGAGTCTTTTGTTTTGTTCGAGTGACTTTAGCAAACAGCCACATCAGCCTTTTGGGTCACGTGCCGTCACACGTCGTCATGGTGTGCATGCGGTAATTGACTTTCAGTTTTAATATTAATTTCAAGTTTGTACTATATGGGCTGAACGTTCCTTTACACCCAACCGCCACCTACTTTGCCTGTTTCCCTTAGTTAAAAATGCCCGTAACGACAGTCTCTGCAGCCTTGCACATTACTCCCAGTGCGTTCCAGATTATATGAATACACTGTTCACTGTGCTTATGGATTGAGTAAAAGCCGTCATCAAGACCTTTTTCAAGCATGGAAGGCGGAAGGCCAAGAAGCTCAAAGATGGAAGGCAAGAAGATGACGCTCAAGATGACATTTTCTTTGATGAGTGAGCGCGAGCTCAGAGCTGTATAACGATATTGACTTGCTGTTCAGAGCATTCCACATCGTCAAAGGTTTGTTAACCCCGGTATTCATAGATCCTCGACTGACGAGTCCTCAATAAATAGCCTTCATTGAAATGGGAACCAAGAACACGGTTGAGTCACTCCAGGGCTTGTGAGTTCACTTGAAATTATGTTTCAAAAATGTTTCGCAAGCATCGACAGCACCAATACCCACGTTCCCGCACCGTACTGGGCCGCAGTCTCCCCTGTCCGCGTTCCGTTGTCCTCGTGTAACAGGGCAGCTGACTTCCTGATTGACTGGTTCGGTCCCGAGGAACTGAAACACGTGGTGGGCGGAGAGCGGTGGTGGCAGGTACGCGGTCTCGATGGTGTGGACGGAGAATGGATTACGGAGAAGCAGTACTTGAGTGACGAAAAGGTTGACGTGGATATTGGTAGGAAGTTGACGGATGACGAGGAAGACATCCTGAGAATGGAGAAGATTGAAACTGTCATGGTGTGTTATCGGTGATTACTCTTTACGATAATCCCCAGCTCACCCATCGCATAGCTTTATGTTCACGGGGGTGTGTTCCACTTCGACCCCGTGCCTATTGAATCGCTGATTTTCTTTTTACGTAGGAGGATACTTCTGGGGCTCTATCAGTGCGCGATGTTCTCAATTTCTTGATTGCCCCTCAATGGAATATTGGTGTTCTTCAGATACCCACCGCTTTCAGATTATCCGCTATGGTATTTGACGGCGTTGATTGCTATGTCAAGAGTCTTCATAGGCTGACTTTACTAACTAGCTCGCAAAATCAAAGGACGGGCATTCGCCGTAAATTACCGGTGAATAACTCGGTGTTCATTCCACCTCTATTGTTCAATTGTTGCTCCCTTCTTAAGTAAGGCTCCTCAATACCCTTGGCCTTGCCCATTGCAAGATGTGATAGCAGCTTGTGGGTTGAATCACCTCCTCAATGTGCACTTCCCCTACTTGGATGAATTCCCCAATTACAGATCTCTATCTCATCCAACCTCCTCTAAATGCCCTTCACAAACCTATTTCTGCCTCAAAGATTGTGTTTGCAGGCGACTCCGCTGGCGGCGGGCTCTGCCTAACCGTACTCACTGTCCTCCGAGATCTGGGATTACCCATGCCAGCTGGCGCGGTGCTCATCAGTCCATGGGTGGATCTCACACATAGCTTTCCGAGTGTCATGGATAATACCCATTCTGTGCATGGTCTTCTCATCTTGTTATCGCAATATCATTGACTGTAGGTTGACAGGATATTATACCCCAGCACGGCTTCCTTGCAAAACCTTCAACACTTTGGCCTGTTCATCCCTTACCGCAGGAAGATGGGCGTGTAGTTCCAACCATGTCTAATTCTCCGTCGAAACCAGGCCACACAGACACCCTGCGGCCCAGTAAGCCCAGACTACAGGAAGTAGAGAAGAGCGAGGGTACCGCCGGGAAGATGCGAAGTCAGCTAGAAATGCTACAGGTTAATGTGCCCGATGCAATCGAAACCTCTGCAGGAGAAGAAAAGAGCAATAGTCATTCAAGTTCTGACTCTTGCCGTTTCGCAGTGAGTGGTGAAGATGCATACGACGTCGATTTCTGGGAGCCCAAGCCACCAAAGGTGCTCATGGATGATCCAGAGGCTGTTCCTCTCGAGTTGCGTTCCCAAATCCAACTATATGCAACCACAGAGTCTGTCCACTAGCTTCATTTCCTGCATATTCCCCGTTCTGATTTGTGTGCAGGCAATTAACGCACCCACTTGTCTCCCCTGTTCTCCAAGGATCTCTGGGGAACCTGCCTCCGTTGTACATCTTGGCTGGGGATGGCGAGGTTTTGAGGGATGAGATAATATATGTCGCGCATCGTGCTGCACATCCGGAGGAGTTTCCTACGAGGCATGGTGTTCTGAGGGATGGACGACGGCAGAAAGAAAACGCGGAGAAATACAGGACCCCGACGAAGGTTGGTTACCATTCATTGTGTTTACGGTGCGCGTATTAGCTGAATATAATCATGTAGGTTCATCTGCAAGTGTTCGATGGTCAGTCGTTTCTTCAACTGGCGCTCCACAGGAGATTTATCTCTCGTTAGGGATGTGCCACGTCTTGACGGTGTTCAGTTTCACGAATAGCGTGCGTTTTTGAGTTTTCTCTTAACCATTAGACTCAATTTGAGTCTCCCTAAGGCCAAATATGCATACCGCTCCATCGCCGAATTTGTGAAACATGTCACAAATTACGATGAAAACCACCTCGAGCGCAATCCGTTCCCAGAATTGCACAGGCCTCCCTCTAAAATATCTACAGACAGTGAAGCGGAAGAGGGCCGTCGTCACCGGAAGAAGTCCAAGGCTAAGACGACAGTGAAGGTTGTCAAACCCCAGCTGAAAACAGAAAGTAGCGAAACGGACATGATGGCATCGGGTGTCAGGCTGTACAAGGATAATGAGAATGTCGTCGCTCAAGAAGTGAAGAATCAGGGAACAGAGTCAATGCCTTTGTCCAAGTCTATCAGCGAGAGTTCACTCAGTTTGGTCAATGGCAAGGAGGTACGTCCTGTGATTTCCGTTTATTCAAACTTGTAGCTTGATGCCTTTGCATTTTATAGCAGAAGGATATGCCCGATATTATCATGATTCGGGAGCGTGTAGACATTCGCGGTCGATCAAGACCCATGGAGTCCAAGGGGGAGATTTCGGCCCTTAAGTTACGACCAGCCCAAGTGGGACTCATCAAAGAGGCACCCACGATACGGTGGCTTAAGGGTCAAGAGGAATGGGATAAGGCTTACAAGCGAAGTGCGGAGAAGGCAATCAAGAAGCGGCAGACAATCGAGGCGAAAGCCAAGCGATTGATTGATAATGCGAGGGACCAGGGGTTGGTTCTTACGGCCGATGGTCCGACGCACAACATCCAACGGCGCGGGCCGAATGGTCCTGTGGGCTCGACAGATGGAACCATCCAGGAAGATAGACGGTGGGGACCACTTGATCTCGATGATGAAAGGCCGCCACCCACTGCCATAGCCAAACGTCGAGATACGGTTTGTATTCGTATGTTTCAGGATTCAATGAGCCGGTCTAATTTTTTGTTATATTGCAGCCGGAAGCACTCGCGCTGCTTAAGAAGAGCATTTATCATACTGCTCCCGTTACACATCAGACAGTGCCGAGGTTGAAGACTGCAGATGCCATCAGGGCGGCGTTCGATCCCAATGACAACCCCGTGAAACCGCCCAAGCAGTCCGTCTCTGAACAGCAAGTCCAGACACACGTCATTCCCATCCATGGACTGAGGATGTGGGATCAGTTGGTGGGGTGAGCTACACCGGAATTCATTCCATATTCGAGCAGCTCATTAACTGCTGTTTTCGCCAGATATTTCATGCGGAAGAGTTTAAGAAAGGCGGCGAACGGTACCAAGCAAGCTACAGCAATTAGCAAGAATATAGGAGAGCACATGGGTATCTTGAAACCTTCAGAGAGAGAGGTGGAGGAACGGTGAATATGTTTTACTTTTTAGTTTCAGTCCGTCCTGTTCGAACATTGCATACATCCTTACATCCCGCAGTCAATTACAGTATACATATGTCGTATTCCAGAGCTGCATGCATATCGTATAAAAATTATCTCTGCGGTTACTTATTCTAGACGCACAGACCATGTGACAATTGTGAAGGCACGGTCGACCTCGTGGGATTCGTTGGTTCTTTCATTTAAGTTGTTCCTGCATATCATCCGTCTTTGTTCTGCCATCGTGGTATCTCTTCTTGACCTTGATTTCCTTGTAGGACTATTCTTATGTTGGCTTGGTGTAAATTCTGATTCGCCTCCCTGATTCTCCCTCAGTATCAACCCCCCCAAAAATGCGTGAAGTCATCTCCGTGCACGTTGGTCAGGCTGGTGTCCAAATCGGTAACGCCTGTTGTAAGTCTTCTACACTCGATATTTAGCTCTTATACATGCATCGCTGCAAGACACGAGTGAAATGACGCGTCGTTTTTCAATTATTTGTTTTGAAAGTCAATGATGCTCACCATCCGATTATCTCAGGGGAGCTATACACCGTTGAGCACGGTCTCAGTGTGAATAGTACCTTGTGTCTTTCATATAATGTTGATCATTCTGATCCATGGTATGTAGCCCGACGGTCGTCTTCTCGAGGGTTCGCCGTCTGCCAACGATGGTGGCTTCAGCACATTCTTCTCGGAGACGTCCTCTGGCAAACACGTGCCCCGTTCCCTCTACATCGACCTTGAACCCAATGTCATCGATGAGGTTAGGAACGGTCCATACAGGAGTCTCTTCCACCCCGAAACCCTCGTTACCGGCAAGGAAGATGCCGCCAGCAACTGTTAGTGCCAAGATCAATGCGGTTTTATCTTATTTGACCCAAGTTGCTGTATGCAGATGCTCGCGGCCACTATACCATTGGAAAGGAACAGATCGATGTCGTAATGGACAAGGTTCGCCGCCTGGCCGACAACTGTTCTGGTCTCCAGGGCTTTTTCGTCTTCCACTCATTCGGTGGTGGAACTGGCTCTGGTTTCGGTGCTCTTATCCTTGAACGCCTTTCTACCGATTACGGCAAGAAGTCAAAGCTGGAGTTCAGCGTGTACCCCGCGCCCACGATGGCCAATTCGGTTGTGGAGCCTTATAACTCGATTTTGACCACCCACACGACTCTCGAGCACTCTGATTGCTCCTTCATGGTACGCATAATCGAACGCCAGATGCAGAAAATACTTTTCATAAGTTTTTTCTTTCTTTGCCTGCTAGGTTGACAACGAAGCTATTTATGACATCTGCAAGAAGAACCTCAATATCACTTCGCCAAGCTTCACCAACTTGAACAGGCTGATCGCTCAAGTTGTATCGTCCATTACCGCCTCTCTGCGCTTCGATGGTTCCCTTAACGTCGATTTGAACGAATTCCAGACCAACTTGGTACCGTAAGTGGTGTTGACGTCGTTTTCTTCTTGTCTAACTGATCACTCCGCTCGATAGCTTCCCTCGTATCCACTTCCCCCTTGCCACCTTTGCCCCGATCATCTCTGCAGAAAAAGCTCACCATGAGCAGAACTCTGTTGCCGACATGACGTTCTCCTGCTTCGAAACTGGCAACCAGATGGTCAAGTGTGACCCAAGGGAAGGCAAATACAGTATGTCCCCTTGTTGGGCTTAATCATCGGTCATATTCTGACATTAACACTCAGTGGCTTGCGCTTTGCTGTACCGTGGTGACGTCGTTCCCAAGGATGTCAATGCCGCCGTCTCCCTCCTCAAAACGAAACGCACGATTCAATTTGTCGACTGGTGTCCTACCGGCTTTAAGCTTGGTATTTGCAATGAACCCCCTGCATACATCGCAGGCGGTGACCTCGCCAAGGTGTCCCGCAGCATGTGTATGTTGTCGAACACCACCGCTATCTCGACTGCCTGGAGCCGCCTTGACCACAAATTCGATCTTTTGTACTCGAAGCGGGCGTTCGTGCATTGGTATGTGGGTGAAGGGATGGAAGAGGGTGAGTTCTCCGAGGCACGTGAGGATCTTGCTGCTCTCGAGAAGGACTACGAGGAGGTTGGCATCGATTCTGCGGATGTTGAGGAGGCCGGGGAGTACTGAACCTCTCGTCTTTATTGTTACATTTCATTGGTCTTTCCTGGTTGGAACATAGTCCACGTATAATACCTTTTCTCGTACAACTTTCACGTATACCTATTTTTACCATCACACTGGAACATTCACGATATCTTTTTTCCACCATGGCCAGTTGTGAATAGGCTTCTGCTCGGCATGGCAGACCGGAAGTCCAGACCGAGGAACCAAACAAGGCAATTGTTCGGTGGTTAGTCACACGGTAACAAATTCGGTTGATAGCTTGCCCTCTGACCACTTTTCTTCCGAGCGACCATCTTGCTTCTCCATATCTGAGCACTATTTTCGTGAATTTTCTTAACGAACAATGCGCGAAGTCATCTCTATCCATGTTGGTCAAGCTGGTGTGCAAATCGGCAATGCTTGCTGTAAGTCGTTTTCTTTTGTCACGTCCTTTTTTTCGCGTCAAATTCGCGTGTTGACTATCAACAGGGGAACTGTACACTCTTGAGCATGGGCTGAGCGTGAGTAGTAATTTGTATCTTTATGAAACGCATTAACTTACAGAGTACTTCCAAGCCTGATGGTCGTATTATGGAGGGTTCCCCATCCTCTACCGATAGTGGCTTTTCCACTTTCTTTTCGGAGACAGGTTCAGGAAAACACGTCCCGCGGTCTCTATACGTTGATCTGGAGCCTGTGTCATCGACGATGTCAAGACTGGTCCCTACAGGTCGTTGTTTCACCCTGAGACCATGATCACTGGCAAGGAGGATGCAGCGAATAACTGTCAGTCTCCACCAAGCTCTTCTCGCTTCGTATACTCATGTGCATTATCCATCTTCAGACGCTCGCGGACATTATACGGTCGGAAAAGAGCTCATTGACCCCGTGATGGACAAGCTCCGCCGTCTCGCTGATAACTGCTCAGGTCTCCAGGGCTTCTTCGTCTTCCACTCGTTCGGTGGAGGAACAGGATCGGGGTTCGGTGCTCTCCTACTTGAGCGACTCTCAACCGACTATGGCAAGAAGTCGAAGTTGGAGTTCTGTGTCTACCCTGCTCCGCAATTGTCAAGCTCCGTCGTCGAGCCCTATAATTCTGTTCTCACAACTCACACGACGCTCGAGCACTCTGACTGTTCGTTCATGGTACGTCTCTTGTTGTGCGGCCAACAATGATACTGAATGCAAATTATGTTCAGGTTGATAACGAAGCAATCTACGACATCTGCAAGAAGAACCTCGGTGTTGTCTCTCCCAGTTTCTCGAACCTGAACCGACTGATCGCACAAGTCGTTTCTTCGGTCACGGCGTCCCTTCGTTTTGATGGTTCACTTAACGTTGATCTGAACGAGTTCCAGACTAATCTCGTCCCGTGAGTCATACTGCTTCCTTGTGGAATCATAATAGAATCTCATCCTTGATAAAGTTTCCCTCGAATCCATTTCCCTCTTGCTACCTATGCTCCCCTTCTCTCTGCAGAGAAGGCTACCCACGAGCAGAACTCGGTGGCCGAGATGACTTTCGCTTGCTTCGAGCACGGAAACCAGATGGTATAGCTTTAATCTTTCTAATATCACATACGATTCATGCTCACGATATGCGCTCCAGGTGAAATGTGACCCTAAAGAGGGCAAATACAGTCTGTCTTTTTGATTTTCAGTCGACACACTGATCTAACTCTTTGATAGTGGCATGCTGCCTCTTGTACCGTGGTGATGTCGTGCCCAAGGACGTCCAGGCTGCCGTCGCAAGCATCAAGACCAAGCGGACTATCCAGTTCGTGGATTGGTGTCCCACCGGTTTCAAGGTTTGTCTTGAAACTCCTTAGTCTCACATACTTTTCTAATAACATCGAAACGACAGTTGGGTGTCTGTAACGAACCCTCCGCATGTGTTCCTGGCGGAGACCTCGCGAAGACCACTCGCAGCCTCTGCATGCTCTCCAAGTCAGTATCCATGTCTGTCTTATCCTTACTCTTTGGCTTACAGATTCTCCAGCACCACCGCCATCTCTGCTGCGTGGGGCCGCCTTGGTACGTTGACCCCACCTATTTCACACACCTTCACTAATTCTGGTTTCTTAGACTATAAATTCGATCTCATGTATTCGAAACGTGCTTTCGTGCACTGGTACGTTGGTGAAGGTATGGAGGAGGTAAGACTGCTCGCCTAATCTGTCAAACCCATAGGCTAATGCTGTGTTCATCCTAGGGTGAATTTTCCGAAGCCCGTGAGGATCTTGCAGCGCTCGAAAAGGATTACGAAGAGGTCGGCACAGACTCTGCTGATGCCGAGGAGGAGGGCGAGTATTAGAGACGTGGAATTGTCTCCCCTTGATGTTTTGTTGCGTCGTGGGCCCCCTAAAATACCCTTCATCTCAATTCCCCTGGCTACTGGTTCTCTTTCCATGTTTACGGTCTCTTTGTTTTCGAAAATGCTACTCTCGCCTGTGATTCTCAGTTCACTACTCAGGTTAGAACTTCTACTATAAAATCTTTTACTACGGTAATGCCTTTGGCTCTTTGTACTAGCCAGTTTCTGAACAGAGTTATTAGAGTCAACAGCGCATCAGAAGTCTAAAATATTTGTTTTCGATTTTCTCCTAGCGGACTCTATTAGGTATACTATCTCTATGTCTACCAAGTAAGAAAGAAAGCATCGCACAGCTAAGCTCTAGTCCGTGGTAACTGTGACATCTACTCCGTTGCTCCTTCTCCGCATTGAAACACTAGTATCCAAAATCAGCAAATCCAAAGTGATGACGGCACCTGCACTTACCATGCCAGATTCTTCAAAATAAAATCAGGCCTGCAAGCCTCCATCTGCACCAGACTATGGGTCGTGAGCAAACCTATGGTCATGCATCCAGCTGCCTGACCGCTGTAGACGCCGGCTGGTGCATCTTCAATCACAAGACCTAAACCATCAATAGTTATAACGGATACGCAAGGAAATCAGGATATCAGGGACAAACAGCGCTCTGGGTTGACACCGCATTTTTGAGCCCCAAGAAGGTACGGGTCTGGACTGTCGTGCAAAAAAGAAAATCAGCTGTGATCAGGACGTCAGGACGATGGTAGTACAAACTAAGGTTTTCCCCTGGTAACATCTTCAGCGACCACGAACACGTCGGGGACTGGGATAGCTGCTATTTGCAGTGCGGCCGATGCGTACCTGCGTGTTGCGGATGTGCAGATGGCCCAACACGGCTTGGGCAGCTTGATACCTGGGAGGAGCTGCAGCGATTGTTAATGCGATCGCTAGTGCAAGAAGGTGAGTTTATCGTACCTCGTGTATAATAGGAGCCGCGCCGGGAAGATTGACTATTCCCTTTCTACCATTCCTTGTAGAAGACTTGATGATTTCTTTCTCGAACCGTTGAGCTTCCCTCTTAACACGGAGATAAACATGATGAAATAAATAAATGGATGAGTTGAGACTCACTTGAAGTTCCGCTGGATCGTTGATTCCACAATACCTTTTCAAATTGTCGACCGTCCGGACACCATGAGCAGCTGAAAAGCATGGTGTTAAAGCGGGTGAGCTGGTCGCAGAAAGCTGGTCGAACTCACTGCTTAATATGTCATGGACGTCTATGCCAGCGTAGGTCTCCTTGAACGTTTCCCAAGCACCAACAACACCTGCTGTGGAATCGACCAACGTCCCATCCATATCGAACAAGCTGCAAATGCCAGTGGGTCCAAGGTGTCAGCCCAAGTACGCTTTGAAAAATGATTGAAAACCATACATTGCATCGACATGAAATGTGGTGCTGGGCATTATACACGAGTGATTTAAAGTATGTATAGCCTGAGACAAGGAATGGACACACAGTTTCTCAAATCGGGGCCAAGTCCGAGGCGATACTTATTGCAAAAAATTTGTGTTTGGATGCAAAGGCGCTAACAAATACTGCAACCACGGAATAATGCTGGTCCGACACGGACAACCTCGGTCTAGATCTTTCTTATAGTCATTAAGGCTATGCCTCCGCGGAGACGCCCTCAATTCACTCAGGAGAATATTAATCAGCAGCTACAGCAGATCCATCTTCTCGATCCGTCCTCGTCGTCGGAGAACCTTGAACAGCTTGGTCCCATTATCAAACAGATTCACACCAATCGGCAACAAGAAGCCTTTCTTCGCAGTGTTCAGGGACTTATCGAATCAAAAGATGCCGAAATTGAGAAGATATGTGGTGACAACTACCAGGATTTTATATCCTCGGTGTCGACTCTCTTCACGGTCAAGTCCTACACCGACAAGATGAAGGAGACCATCTCTTCCCTGGATACCAGTGTCTCACAACTTGGGCGAGGTTTAGTAGAGAAAAAAAGGACACTTCTGCAGTCAAAGAAGACCGCTGCCAATCTGGATGAGGCCATCGATACTCTGCAGGCATGTTTACGCGTCCTTGATGTTGTGAACCGCGTCGGCGAGATGGTGAAAGAAGGAAAATATTGGAGCGCCTTGCGGGTCCGTATTTAATATCCCTCTGTGAGATGCAATCCCTCGATCATTATACAATTTGCAGTCGTTGGAAGACATCCAGAGCATGCCGCCTACATCTCTATCACAAACACCATTCTTCCAACATCTTCTATCATCTTTACCATCTTTGCGTGGACAAATAAAAGACGCAGTAACAGCTTCAATGAAGCAATGGCTCCTCGAAATAAGAAACATCAGTGCTCAGGTCGGAAAACTTGCGCTGGATGCTATGGAGTTGCGCACAAAGCGATGGAAGTCACGGAGAGAGAAAGATCCACTACTACGGATGAGCCGAGTGGGAAGTGCTGTTGAGATGGTCACATACGAAAAGACTGAATGTAAGTTGCTCAAGGGATGTCTCTGCAATCTTATCATTTACATGTCTTCATACCAGTCAACGTGCTTGACAATGACAGCCTTCATGTTGATTTCAAGCCCCTCTTTGAATGCATCCATATCTACACAACCCTGGACTCTCTCGACGAATTGCAGAAATCCTATCAAGCAGACAGAAAGGTCCGCCATTTCCTTTCGAAAGTACAGCCAACATTTTGAGATGTTATCATATAGGCACAATCTGACCTTATACTACCGAATCCTCTTCCACTTTCATCCCTTGACTCAGTCACCCAAGAAATATCTGGTTTCTTCATCGTCGAGACCCACGTACTCGAGACAACGGGCAATTTCCGATCTGAACGAGACGTTGAAGAACTTTGGGATGTTCTTGTTGCACGTCTCGCAGTGGCCGTGGAAAATGCGCTTTCAACAGAAACAGATCCTGACGCCTTTCTCAGAGTCAAGGAATGTTTAATTGGATTTATCATGACTCTCGAGGTATACTTATTTACACTCAATCTCCTTTTTAGATACTTATCGTATTTTCGGCAGTCCTCATTCTACTCGGCGAATTCCCTACATTCATCTATCATCATCTTGTTTGAGAAATACGCTCAGCTTCTAGAGAAACAATTCAGTCGACGTTTCGATGATGTAGGCCTTTTATATTGTTAGGATCATTGTCACTAACCCTCTCGCCGAAGATTGTACTTCAAGACGACCATCTACCTATGTTAGTTGGGGCTGCAAACGAAGTTGACGCAGTACTTGACATCGTATGGGTGGGTGAGGCCGAGAAGAATGAGATTCTGCGGTATGTCTTCGTCTCACTAGCAACCATCCCTGATTCGACGATCCATTCAAATAGGAGCGCCCTACCTCTTAACCTGCCGTGGTCGCAGACATTTTATTTATGCTGCCAAGATGTCGGTGGGCTTTGAACGAACTTCTCGTCCATCTGCTGAACTATCTACAGATTCGGGGATTTATTCAGAAGTTCTATGCATTCGTTGAAGGAGTATCCCAGCATCACCGCAACATCGATGAACTGTTGAGCAGCGTAGACCACATTTCTCAATATTAAGTGTTCATTCCACTCCTGACGACCTCTTCTATTAGTCTTTAGACAGCCTCCTTATCAAACACGTCAGCGAGCCCGTCGGCCGGCGCCTCGCTGGCACTTCTACGCTCTCACAAATTGCGCAGATTGTGACCAATCTCGAACATTTCCAAGTTGCGTGTACCGAATTGGAGCGTTCCCTCACCAGCCTCCGGTCCGTAGTATCCCATTTCCCTTCAAAGCTGTAGCTCTGAGTCATTGGTCCTCTCAGCTCCGCCCAGCGCGGGGGGTCCATCCGGCTGAATGCCTCCGCCTCATTTGGCAGTACCCTTTCCCGCGCTCTAGCGCGCATAACAGGTCTTATAACTTCAAAACTCGATGACTTTTTCGAGCTTTCCGAGTACGACTGGACACCTAAAACCCGCGAAGATGCCCCCAGCATGTATTTATATGAGCTGGTCAACTGGCTGACCACTGTCGTGGATTCCTTAGTTATCAAGGAGGCATACAAGGATGAGGCATACAAAGGGGCGGTGTCTTACATCGCCGAATGCTTCATGGTAAAATGCGTAGTGGGGGATTCCAGTGCGATAGCTGATTATAAATGTTGAACTAGGACTTCTTGGCGGGACGGAACGTGCCAGTGATAAACGAGAACGCTGTCTCAAATGTTTTGGTCGATGTTGATTTCCTTGAAGACGAGCTTAAGCGAATAGGCAGAGCCCATCTTACCACTGCATTCGTGGAGCTCCGCTCCGTCAGTTGTTTCCTTCTTCCACCTTCTGTTGCTGACATATACTTCGACAAGACCACCTCCATACCGTTGTCTAACACCGTCCAGGAATATCTCGTCCCTGCTGTACGGCATACTTCTTATGCCGCTGTGAAGCACAAACGACTACAAGCCCTGCTGGACAAACTTGCCAAGTTCGGGGCCACTCAACGGGATGCAGCATCGAGGGAGCTGGCAGATAAGCGGAGAAAGGAAGCAGATGCCGTTGGCAGAGTGTTTCCTGGTGAAGGACGGTAATCGTGCACCATACGTTCAGCATGTAACTTATGACCAGAGCATAATTGGTTCATTGTCTAAGGAGCATTGGGAAGACACCAGGATCACGTTTGTACAGAGAAAATGGATGGAGCCGATGCTAGGATGAGCTGAGACAAGACTGAAAGGGACGGTGGGAGGGATGGACTGAGACTAGTAGAGTGGGAGAGTGAGGTGAACAGCTGTGCATACGTTTTCGGCATCGTAAAGTATCGTAATACGTGGAGCACGCTGAAAAATACCCAGGCTTCGAAAGAAACATTATACCCGGCGCTTGATGTTTGCACTCAACCACTCCAGACCCTCGTACAGACCATCTCCCGATGTAGCACACGCAGCCTATGAACGAGGAGATGGAGAGAAATCGCATCAGTACGTAATAAATTAGAGGCAAACATTACTGACCTGAATATACCAGGTTCTTTGCCTAAGACCGTGAAGTCCAAGTTTGTCAGTGATCTCAGCCGCATTCATCGCATTAGGCAAATCCTGTTTATTGGCGAAGACGAGAAGGAGAGCATCACGGAGCTCATCTTCATTGAGCATCCGCTGAAGTTCCTCCCGAGCTTCAGAAACACGTTCCCGATCATTGGAGTCGACGACGAAAATGATTCCCTGGGTATTTTGGAAGTCTGCAAGTGATATTAAACTTCAATCAGTGCACACGGTAGTGTTGTGACGCACAATGCCTCCAGAGAGGACGGATCTTGTCTTGGCCTCCGACATCCCACACGGTGAAAGAAATGTTCTTGTATTCAACAGTCTCGACGTTGAAACCTAGGGCATCGTCAGAATTGAAGCAGATGGAGGGATGATATAGCAATAAACGCACCAATTGTCGGAATGGTAGTGACGATCTCTCCAAGTTTCAATTTGTACAGAATGGTGGTCTTACCGGCGGCATCAAGACCGACCTTATCGTATGACACATCAATTTCAACAGCTCTTAAAAAACGGTTTTCAGACATACCATAAGTATACCTGTAGTGTCCAGCCCAAATATCAGCAAGGCGATTTATCGTATTCGTTCATCGATGAAGGCTACGCACGCATCTCCTTTTTGCCAAAGAGGCCGGAAAGCAGGCGAGAGACAGAGAGACCCATGGTTAAGATGTGTAGGTTATAGAGCAAGGTGATGAGGTGGGCTTTGTGTGACTCTAAATTGAACCTCCGCTTGTGACAACCATTTATATGTGTGCACCGCTTCCACTGCTCGACTCACGATATCGAAGTATACGTCAACTATACGTGGCCAAATCTCTTTCCACGCTTCCCGAATAAATGTCCAGCTAATGTTTAAGCCCAGACGGCCGGAACCCTGTGGTTCACTCGAGTTCCGTCTTGCAGCGTCAACTCGAAGTTCGGTCCCGGACGGGAGTAATAAACGTAAACGCTCGGGATCACCTGCACACTCGTATCAAACCTTGCTATACTGGCAATACCGGTACCTCGTCCAAATATGATGAGTTAGCTACCATACACCTCCCTAATAAACAGCCCTAATGGATCACCCAAGCACAACCCAGTCTCGAAGATCTCAATCCATTTGCAAGAAGGATGGTAGAGCACAGTTGTCCTTATGAATCAACCAAAGATTGAGACATTCACGTCAACGTTAACGTTCCTGACAACTTGAAAAATCATAAAAACAGACACCTGGCTGCAGGTGATCAATATTCGATCAATATTCAACATCTGAGTCATTCAGTTTCAACGTCCCTCACGTTGGAATCCAGAGTCCTCTCATGATTATAAGGCGACTCAATTACTCGTTCGTCGTTTGTCGTTCATCAATTGGGCGCAGCATGTGCGTGAGATGAAGGCACGGCATTCGGAGATTGACCATTTATGAAAGACTTGTGAACTTGATCTCACGCCCACGCAATTGTCAAATGCGAACGACGAACAACGAACGAGTAATTGAGTCGCCCTATTGTCGCTCAATCCTTCATGAAATTCAACATTCTAGGGCACCTTGGGTGGGCACTTTGGCGACATCGACCCCAACGAGATCTTGTCAACTTGACAAGTACACCCTACTTAATCAGAGTGTGATCGCCTTGCCATCTTAGGCTACCATGTAACGGACCCATTCAACATTCCTTTGGGTTGTCGATGGCTTCCTTTATCCTTATAATCAATTGGATGCCCACTTGCAGAAGTGTTAAATGCCAGGCTCTCGAGTCTCGAGACCATCAGCGTTAATGTCACGACCAAACAACTACAAACTATGTTGTTCAGGCACGAGGCCAGAAAGTCTGATCCGAATGGGCGCGTTCGCGAACCTCCGGTCCTCCGCAAACCGCAAACCTCCAGTAAAAGTGTCCACATACGGCGAACCAATGGCGTGGTTGATTATCCAGCACATGACCAGCGTGTCAACTACGAGTAGTGGGCTAGTGGTTCACCGCCGGCTGTGGCGCCGGCAATGACCTCCTTGACAAAACGCAGTGGCACCTGGTAGCATCGTTTCGCTATACTAGAGATGTGGACAGAGGTACGCGCGTACTGGTCCGCGTACTGGTTCGGCGAACCTCACGAGGCATTTGTAATTTCCACTGAATCGTCCTGTCACATGTCACAGTTAACATTGCGGCTGTGCAATTGAATGTAAAGCTTAACTTGAAGTCGGCACTTGAGAAATTGGGTCTCAGGGTAAGTACCGTCGTTCAATTGCAATGACGGCTTTGGAATGTATCTTCCTGAGATCTTCGAGATTGGGATCTACCTGGATCTACGCACAGGATCTGTACTAGTAGATCTCAGTAAGCCTCATGCAGTCGTGGCTACGCCTAACATTTCAGCTTGCAGAGGAGTCTAAGAAACCAACTGTTTTATGTAACAAATAAATATGCAACCATAAATAAATCTCAAGCCAGTAAAATGAGAGTAAAAAATGTATTTCCTAAAATTAATATACCGGACAACAACTTGAAATAAGCATGTCTAGGAGA
>Ga0210383_10001042_pt1 | contig 25547 bp, 18 predicted proteins | sample IncBWC14OmetaG_FD_160072 | JGI IMG/M metagenome (GOLD analysis project Ga0210383, IMG submission 160072) | Forest soil microbial communities from Barre Woods Harvard Forest LTER site, Petersham, Massachusetts, United States - Inc-BW-C-14-O ... | reverse complement strand
GGCCGATGAGACGGGAAAGATCACGATCGGGACCGAGGCGGTGCGCTTGACCCGGGAGGGGATCCCGTCTCCGGGCGACCGGCGAGCCCAGTTGTACGGCCGCCCGGTGAAGGGCGGGCCGTGGACCGGGCATACCCTCAAGCACATTTTGTGCAGCGAGGCGGCGCTCGGGTACCTCATGCATGGCGGCAGGCCCGTCCTCGGCGCGGACGGGCGGCCGGTGCGGCTCGCGGAGCCGTTGTGGGATCGCGCGACGCACGACGCGCTAGTCGAGGCGACCGCGCCCAAACGCGACGGCAAACGCGCGCCGAAGGGCATGCGGCTGCTGACCGGGACAGCGTTCTGCGGGAACTGCGGGGCGCGGCTGCACGTCACCGGACGCGGCAATTCCCGGTACGCGTATGAGTGCACCGCGCGGATCCGCGGAATCCGCGCCTCGGCGCGATGCAGGCCCGCCCCGGCCATGGCGCTCACGGCAGCCGATGCGCTGGCCAGCGGATGGTTCCTCGCCCGCTACGGGTCCGGGGAGGTCATGCGGAAGATCTACGATCCGGGGACCGGCCACGCGGCCCAGATCGCCGAACTTGAGGCCACCCGCACGCGACTCCGCGAGGACCGCCAGGCCGGACTGTATGACTCGGCGGAGGATGCGGAATGGTACCGCACCGAATACCGCCGGCTCGGAGAAGAAATCACGGCACTGACGGCGCTGCCCGAACGCAAGCCGGGCATGCGCCTAGTGCCCACGGGCCTCACCATAGCCCAGGAATGGGACGCAGCCGATAACGCGCGACGGCGCGAAATGCTCGCAGAGTTCGAGGTCCGCGTCGTCCTGCACCCCACGGGGCACGAACCGCGCGTGGCGGTTACCGGAATGGAGATAAGCCCGGACGGGCTGGAGCATACAGGCTGACACGCCAGCACGGTGACGAAACCGCCCGGCACCTACCTCGGTAGGCACCGGGCGGTTTCGCTCCCTCTACGTCGCTGTCACGCGCCGAGGCATAGCCTCCTAATGCAGACAGGCGCCCGCTTGCAGGTTGACTCTGAGATGCTTGACCATGCCCGATACGCGCCCAGGTTAGCCCGCCGCATCACATCGCGCCCGGTCAAGGCCCAATGCCACTTAGGGTCCCTAACAAAATGCGGCGGTAGTGCTACCCCGTGATGCGATGAAGGAGCGGGCCTCCGCTCCTGGCGGATGCTGGAAGTTGGCAAGCATCCGTCTCCACCAGGCAAGGGAGGCCCACGATGACGGAAGCATACGACGGCCGGCAGGTCGTCGGGATGGATCTGCACCGGCGGCGCAGCGTGATCGTCCGGATGACCGAGGACGGCCGCAAGCTGGAGACCGTCCGGATCACCAACAGCCCGGCCGCGCTGCGGGCGGTGATCGCCCGGGCCGGGAAGAACCCGCGGGTGGTCATCGAGGCAACATACGGCTGGTACTGAGCAGTCGACGTGCTCGAAGAGGCTGGGGCGGAGGTTCACCTGGCGCACCCGCTGGGGGTGAAGGCCTATTCCTACCGGCGGGTCAAGAACGACGAAAGGGACGCCGCGGACCTGGCGGACCTGCTGCGGATGGGCCGGCTGCCGGAGGCGTGGATCGCCCCGCCGGAGATCCGCGAGCTGCGCGAGATCAGCCGCTACCGGCACCAGCTGGTCAAGGCGCGCACCTCGCTCAAGGACCAGGTACACGGGGTGCTGGCCAAGCTCGGCATCCCGGTTACCTGCACCGACATCTTCGGGGTGCGCGGCCAGGCGTGGCTGGATGAGCTCCCGATGCCGCAGCCGTACGCGGGCAAGGTCGCCTCGCTGCGGCAGCTGGCCGGGGAGCTGAGCGCCGAGATCACCCTGCTGGACACGGTGCTGGGCGACCTGCTGGCCGGGCATGAGGGATACGCCGCGATCCAGCAGCTGCCGGGCATCGGCCCGGTGCTGGCCGCGGTCATCGTGGCCGAGATCGGCGACATCCGCCGGTTCCCCGGGCCCGGGCAGCTGGCCTCTGGGCGGGCCTGACGCCGCGGCATTACGAGTCCGACACCAAGGTGATCCGCGGGCACATCACCAAGCAGGGCAGCCGGATGCTGCGCTGGGCAGTGGTCGAGGCGATCCAGCGCCAGCCCGCCGGGACCCGCCCGCGGCAGGTCAAGGACGGCATCATCGCCCGCCGCGGCAAGGAGGCCAAGAACATTGCCAAGGTCGCGGCCGCCCGGGAGCTGCTGACCCTGGTCTTCTACGGGATGCGCGACGGGCACCTCCGCCGTGCTCTCCAGCGCGGGAAGGCCGCATGACCTGTCCGGGCCTGCGGCCGGGCGCGAGGTCGCCGTTCATTCTGCCCCCCCGCCTCACGGCGGCGCGGGCGCCCCTGTGATTGACCCCGCCCGGCCCGGCGCGAACCCGCCCCATGCTCCCCGGGGACACCCGGGGACAAACGAAGGGATGAACGCAGCCAGCAGGCTGCCCGGCCGCCGGCCGGCCGTGGGGCGACGACAACCGCACACACGCCAGCCCTGACCAGCAGGGGGCCTTTCCCCGCAGGCCGCGATCATCGGCTCGCGGGCACCCGCGTCAAGGACGCCTCCGGCGCCGGCGACGCCGGCCGGGCTCCGCCCGGTCCTTGACCCAGCCAGCCCAGGGGGTCGGCAAAGTCCCGGCTGGCGGGTGGCGGCGGCTACAGGCGGTCGGGTGCGGTGACGCCGAGCAGGCCGAGGCCGTTGGCTAGGACGATCCGCGCGGCCTCGGCCAGCCACAGTCGCGCCCGGCCGGTCTCGTCGAGCGGGCTGTCGTCGCGGGGCAGGACCCGGCAGGCGTCGTGGAACCGGTGATAGGTGCCGGACAGGTGCTCCAGGTACCGCGGCACCCGGTGCGGCTGCCGCAGCCCGGCCGCGGCGGCGACGACCGCAGGGAACTCGGCCAGCGCCTTCAGCAGGTCGTTCTCGCGGTCATGGGTCAGCAGGGCCGGGTCGTACCGGTCGCCGCGGGTGATCCCGGCCCGTGCCGCGTTCCGCAGCAGGGATGAGATCCTGGCGTGCGCGTACTGCACGTAGTAGACCGGGTTGTCATTGCTGCGCCGGGTCCACAGGTCCAGGTCGAGGTCGATCGTGGAGTCCAGTGAGTACCTGGCCAGCGCGTAACGGGCTGCGTCCGCCCCGATCGCGTCCACGATGTCGTTGATCGTGACGGCGGTTCCCGCGCGCTTCGACATCCGCAGCGGCTGGCCATCGCGTAGCAGGCTCACCAGCTGTCCGATAAGGATCTCCAGCGTCTGGTCGGGATCGTCACCGAAACAGGCGGCCACCGCTCGCATGCGGCCGATGTAGCCGTGGTGGTCGGCGCCCAGGATGATGACGACCTTGTCGAAGCCCCGCCCGCGCTTGTCCAGGTAGTACGCGCAGTCGGCGGCGAAGTAGGTGAACTCGCCGTCGCCGCGGACGTAGACGCGGTCCTTGTCGTCACCAAAGTCCGCGGTGCGGACCCACGTGGCGCCGCCGGCCTCGTAGACGTGGCCCGACTGCGTGAGCCGGGCCAGGGCAGCGTCGAGCTCCCCGCGTTCGTGCAGGTCCTTCTCGTTGAAGTACACGTCGAAGCGCACGCCGAAGCCGGCGAGCGACGCGCTGATCTCATCGAGCATCAGCGCCACGCCGCGGGACCTGAAGGTCTCCAGCGCCTTCGGGCGCGGCAGGTCGAGCACGTCGGGGTGCTGCTTGACCAGCGTTCCGGCGATCTCGCTGATGTACTCGCCTACGTAGCCGTCGTCCGGCGGCGACTCGTGCCGTGCGGCCGCGAGCAGCGAGCTGGCGAACCGGTCGATCTGCGCGCCGGCGTCGTTGAAGTAGCACTCCGTGGTCACGTCGGCGCCCTCGGCGCGCAGCAGCCGGGCCAGCGCGTCGCCGACGGCGGCCCAGCGTACCCCTCCGATGTGGAGCGGACCGGTCGGGTTGGCCGAGACGAACTCCAGGTTCACCCGCTGACCGGCGAGCGCCGACCCGTGCCCGTAGGCAGTGCCCTGCTCGATGACGATGCCCGCGGCCGCCCCGGCCGCAGCGGGACTCAGCCGGATGTTCAGGAACCCGGGGCCGGCGATCGCCACGCTCTGGATCGCCGGATCCTCGCCGAGCTTGCCGGCGATCGCCTGCGCGAGCTCACGCGGCGGGACACCCGCCTTCCTCGCGATCTGAAGGGCGAGCGCCGAGGCGTAGTCACCGTGCTCAGGATGCCTGGGCCGCTCCACGCTCGCCGCATCAGGCAGCACCGACGGTTCCAGGCCCAGGCCGGGCAGCGCGGCCAGGGCGGCGGCGCGGACGGCATCAGCCAGCTGCGCAGGAGTCACATTATGATGCTAGCCAAGGGCCTGCAGGTCACCGCGGATGGCGCAGGGATCGTGTCGCATGCAGGGGCTGGGTGCTGGGCCAGGGGGCCGGCACAGTCCTCGAGTGGTGATGCGAGGACGGGTGGCATGCCGGTGATGGGCAGGTAGTAGCGCGGGCACGGCCCCTGCGCGTGATCATGGCGGTTACCACACCTGCCAGGGCACTGCTGGGGGAACCGTGCCCGCCCTGTCATCATCTCCGATTGACCCTGCTATCGGCCATCTCGCCGATCTCGCCGATGACGCTGAAGACCCGCCGGGCTTGCTGACGGTGCTGGCCAAGGTCACCGATCCCCGGCACCGGCGCGGTATCCGCCACCGCCTGGCGGTGATCTTGGGGCTGGCGGTGTGTGCCGTGCTGGCGGGAGCACGCTCGTTCACCGCGATCGCCGAGTGGGCCGCCGACGCCGATGAGCAGACCCCTCGCCAGGCTGGGGGTGACGGGGCCGGTGCCCTCGGAGTCAACGTTCCGGCGCACCCTGCAGCGCCTGGACGCGGACGCGTTCGACGGCCTGGCCGGTGAGTGGGCGCAGCTGCAGACGGCGCCAGCACCCGGGTCGCGGCGGGTGATCGCGGTGGACGGCAAGACCTTACGCGGGTCCGGGCACGGCGGCCGGCACGCCCGGCACCTGCTCGCGGCGCTCGATCATGCTCACGGCGTGGTCCTGGGCCAGGCCGACGTGGACGCCGAGACCAACGAGATTCCCATGTTCTCCGCGCTGCTGGACCGTATCGAGATCACCAAAGAATTCTCAGCCCGGGAGAACCATTGCGCTATTATCGTACCACCGGCCTGACGCTCACGCAGATGCAGGAACTCGTCCGCCGCGTGAACGGGGCGCTTGACGAGCCGTGAAATAAGCGGACCGGGAGGCCGAAATCACTCCGGCTGTACAAGGCGGTAGAGGCAGCATGCATGTACCTCCGGCAGAATGCGACGCAGGAATTCATCGGGGAAACCCGGGACCCGTCACAGCCGACCATTTCCCGGTATGCGGCGGTCCTGGTACCGCTGGTGAAGGCGGTGCTGGAGGAATTCGTGCCGGACGCGGCGGAGGCCATCGAGATAGTCAAGGCAGGGTCGTCCTGGTAGACGGCACGCTCGCGCCCTGCTGGTCCTATGCGGAGCACCCGGATCTGCGGAACGGCAAGCACAAGATCACCGGGTTCAACGCACAATTGATATCTCTTCTCGACGGGACGGCCGTCTGGATCTCTGGCCCGCTTCCCGGGAAAACCCACGACGCGAAATCGTTCACGGACACCGGGGCCGCTCAGATCGTCGAGAAGTCCGGCGGCGGGTTCGGCGACAAGGGATACCAGGGCACCGGGCTGGTCACCCCGAAGAAGAAGCCGGAAGGCGGAGAGCTTACCATGTCCGATAAGGGAATACAATTTCCAGATCTCGTCCCTGCGCGCGCCGGTTGAACGGCTTGTCGCCCACTTCAAGAACTGGAAGATATTCTATGCCGACTACCGCCGCCCCTACCGGACTTACCTTGACGCGTTCGACGCCGCCAGAGGGCTTTTCTTCTCAATCACATGGGGTTTTGAATAATGCTGCAGCATTGAGCCGCGCAAGATCATCGTCAAGAGCGCGCCTCCGGCGCGTCCTCCGGATGGCGCAAGCGCCACTCCTGACGGTGATCTTCCACGGCTCGATTGGGCGCCTATCGAAAGGATGGCCCTAACTGGACGCCGACCCCCGCCACGTGCACGATCCGGGCCGCTAGAAAGGACTTTTAGGACCCAGGCAGGCGCACACCCGACTCCACGCGACCTCCACATGACCTTCACCTAGTCTCCGCAGGTTAGCGCCAGGCTCCCGCCTACTGTCCTCCGCCGTCGGGGATGAGACGGATGAGGCCGCGGGGCCCGACGCAAAGGCGCGCCGGGTTGGGGGGAGACCGAGATGCGCACCAGACTACCGCTGATCGCCCTGGCTATCGTGCTGGCGGTGCTGAGCAGCGCCCTACCGGCAGCAGGAGGGGACGGGCCGGCCAACGGCCGGATCACCTTCACGCGGTTGGACCCCGCGCTGGGTGATTTCAGTATCTGGGCGGCCAACCCCGACGGCACGCACCAGCAGCGGCTCACCCATACCCCGAGCGCCGACTCCGACTGGTCACCCGACGGGGGCCGCATCGCCTTCGACTTCGCCGACGGCACCGGTGAGCACCTGGCCACCATGGACCCCAACGGCCGCCACGTGCGCCAGCTCACCTTCGGGAAAGGCATCCAGGGGGACCCCAAGTGGTCGCCGGACGGGCAGCGGATCACCTTCGACGCCTCGCCTACGTTCCCCGATCAGCCGGGCTTCCACACCGACATCTGGACCATGCGCGCCGACGGCACCGGCGCCAGGCAGCTGACCAGCGGCATCTTCGGCGTCGAGCCCGTGTACTCCCCCGATGGCCGCCGGATCGCCTTCGGGCGCATCACCGGCGTCGACGCGCAGGGCGTCCAGCTGGAAGCCATCGATGTCATCAACACCGACGGCACGCACCTGCGCGAGGTCGTACCGCCGCTCGCGGACCTGGAACACCCCGACTGGTCCCCCGACGGCACCTGGATCAGCTTCAACATCGCCCCTGAACACCCGCAGGCGGCGGTCATGGTCGTCCACCCCAACGGCGAGGGCCTGCGGGTCCTCCGGCGCTCCGATAACCGGTTCGGGTTGTTCAAGCCGGTGTGGTCCCCCGACGGCCGCCAGTTCCTGGTCGGCTGCCACGACTTCCAGGCCCAGATTGACAAGCTCTGCGTCATGAACGCCAACGGGCACAACCTCCACGTCATCATCGCCACCCCGGATCCGGTGAACAACCCCGCCTGGGGAACCCATCCACTCCAGCACTGACGACACAGCAGCAAGCGGGATCTCGCCCCCCGGGGCTGGCTGGGGGCCGGTGCTTAGCCAGATGCTGCGGCCGTGACGCTCGCTCGCGGGCTGAGTGACCTGCGGCTTGCACAGCGCTGCGGTCGTCGCCGGTGAGGTCTGGTCCGAGACGTTCTCCAGTGCCTCGGTCAGGAAGACACGCGCGCGGCCGTTCGCGCCCTTGGCGCTGGGGATATAGCTCCGGTATGTCAAGGCGCATGCAGTAATGGCCGGGTCACGGGCCTCGCCAGCAGCTTTGATGGCAGTGTCATAAAAACTCCTCGCCGAAGCCGAGTCGCCCAGGGCGCTGGCCGACCAGCCCGCGAGCAGGCTGCTTTCGCCGGCCGCGACGACCAGGCGCCGGCGTAGTTCGTCGTGCGGGTCGCTGGCCCTTCCGCTGAGCAGCGTGCTGACCTCCCGCAGGTGCAGCGTCAGGAGCTTGAGCACTCCTTGCGCCGGGATGAGGTCCTCCAGCAGGTGGAAGCCGGCCGACCGTGCCTCCAGCTCCTGGATCACGGCTACGTTCAGGGCGCCCGGTTTGGTCAGAGCGGCAGCCAGACGCTCCAGTACCCCGCTTTTGATCCAGGGCCGCGCCCGCACCGAGCTGCGCCGCCAGCGCGAGCAGGTCGCGGCGTCGCACGGCCGTTCCGTTCCTTCCTGCTGCCTCCGCGAGCAGCTGCAGGTCGAACGTGTCGGCAGGAAGTCCTGCCAGCGCGCCAGCGGCCGATCGCGAGCCTGCGGGAGTCGCGTCTCCGGTCAGGCCCAGTGCCTGGCGCAGTCGCGGCGGCATGTCCAGGCCGTCCGCCAGCTTCTCAAAGGTAGTCGTGAACTGGGCGGTGTTCACACCACGCTTGTAGTTGCTCAGCGTGCTCTGGGCGAGCCCGGTCCTGGCGGCAATCTGGCCTTGGGTGACCCCGCCGGCGTTCAGGATGGTGATCATCGTGCCGGCGTCACGCCGCAGGCACGCGTCGTAGAAATCCGGACGTGCGAAAACGGCGGCCAGCTTCTCGCGGAGAACATGCTCAAGTTCGGCCATGACGCACGTCCCGTTCCCATCGGGTCGCCCGGCGCTAACGGCGGGCGATGTGGTCAGTCAATCACACGTTGCTATAACACGTTGCTATTCCGCGAGCGGTTCAATCGTGGAAACATTTCTCCTCGTATTAATACGGCTCGATACGTATGAGAATCACTGGCTTGACCTGCAAGAACGTGGAGAGTGGTCCCATGAGCGGCCAGGAACCCCGCAAGCGACTGCGGCGCGTACCTGGAGCCCACTCCCGCAGGGCCATTCGCCGACGGGACGAGGGCGGGAAGACCTGGCCGAGATCACGGCGAAAGCACACGGTCACACTTCCCGATCACGGTGACGCCCGGCAGATAGCGGCCTTCCTCGATCGCCACCCCGGGTGGTCGGCCTTCTGGGACAAGCGCGACGGAGTCTGGCGAGTGGCCGAAGACGACCCCCACTCAGACCTGTACGCGGAAGACGCGCACGCCGACAAGGTGATCCACTACATGGCGACCCATTCGTAACGGGAAACACGGCATGATCACTATGAATAGGCAGCTGCTCAGCGGAACGCCCGAGGACATCCGGCGCACGATGAAAGACCTCGCCCGCGACCAAGATGATCACGAGTACCTCGACGGAGCGCGGTTCCGCGAACTGGCCGTGCAACTGGCCACGCGCGACGGCCTGGCCGTGTCCGCGGTCACCAGCGACGACGGGGCGGTGTATGAACTTGAGGTGACGCTGGCCAGCGCACCGCACCACGATGCGATCATCATCGACCGCAGCCAGCCCGGCGATCACTGCCAGATGACCTTGGAGCGATGGCTCCCCATCAGCGACGAACCAGACGTTGAGGACGCCGTGAATGCCATTCGTGCCATCCTGGCCGCTAGCGCCCGCACCGGGCCGGCACGAACCAGCGGTACGACGGCGGCATCCTAGGCCGCGGGCTTCCGCGCTGGAGGGTCAGTCGCTCTCGTCCGGGCACCAGTCGAACCAGGTCACGGGTTTGCTGACGATCTGATATCCGTGAACGGCCATCCACAGCTCAAGCCCGGCGTGACGAGTGTGTTCCTCTGGGGTCGGCCAGACACGTAGCCAGTGCAGGCTGCCGTCAGCGCCGACGCGGACCAGGTCGACCGACCACGTGGTACGGCCAAAGTCCTGCCGGCCTGCGACGCTCGACCCTGTCCGCGGCACCCATAAGGGCCTCCACTGTCAAGAGGGCGTACGGATCTGGCCCGGTGGCTACGTGCGCCGCCGGGCTGGGCTGACTGTTCTTCTGGATCCTTCCTCGTAGCTGCCCGGGTCTTGCCGCCGGGCGGCCGGGGTCAAGCTGGAGCGCCCGCAGCCGCGCCGCGGCGAGGACGAACGAGCTTGACGCCGGCGAGCGGCGGAAGATCATCGAGGGCGAGGAAGGGCGGGTCACGGTTGGATTGTCAGGGGTCGTGTGCTGGTTCCCGGTTCGTGGCGGGCGGAGTGGTCTCACAAGCACCCATCCGGCGCCGCCCGGTATGCGGGCGGCTGCCATGACCATGTGTCCGGGACCGGGCTGCTCAGTCATGTGATCGAGCGCGGCGCGGGCGCCGGCTCATGCCGCAGGGGCGAGCTCACCCGGGGCTTGGCGACCCTCCCGTTTTCATGGCTGCCGCGGCGGCGCGCTGGCATCGGCGGCCTGCATCTCGGAAAGCAGGTGCCAGGCGCGGGTCAGCAGCTTGCGGGAGACCGCGATGGTAGCGATCTTCTTCCCGCGGCGTTTCGCGATGCTCGAGTAGGTGGCGGCGAAGTCCGGCGAGCGCTTGGCGGTCTGCGCCGCCTGGTTCATCACCCACCGCAGCCACGCCGAGCCTTGCTTGGAGATGTGCCCGTGCCGGACCTTGAGGTCCGAGCCGCGCACGGTCGGGGTCAGGCCCGCCCAGGAGGCCAGCTTGCGGGCGTTGGGGAACCGGGTGATGTCGCCGATCTCGGCCACCATGACCAGCGCGGTGAACTCCCCGACGCCGGGCAGCGTCCGAAGTGCCTTGACCCGCGGGTCGGCCTTGGCGTGCTGGTGCAGTTCGCCGTCGAGCCGGTCGGTCAGTACTGCCAGGGCGGCCGGTGACCGCCAGGCAGTCGGTGACGATCTCCCGCGATGTCGCCGGCAGGTCCAGCTCGGCCAGCCAGCCGCGGCCCGGCCCGGTCCAGTAGCTGGCCGGACGGTCATAGCCGTGGTCGGCGGCCACCGCGTGGATCCGGTTGCGCAGCTGCGTCCCGAGCCGCACCAAGCTGATCCGGTGCCGCAGCACGGCGCGAAGCTGGCGTACCTTTGCCGGGGCGATCCACGCCTCCGGGAGCAGGTCCGCGCGGAGCAGCTGCGCCAGGATCGCGGCGTCGACCTTGTCGTTCTTCAGCCTCGCTGAGGCGATTGCCTTGCACCGCAGCGGGTGCACCAGGTGCGCCTCGAAGCCGTAGTCCTCCAGCAGGTCGGCCAGCCAGCTCCAGCCGAACGCGGCCTCGAACGCCACCGGTGTCCCCGAGGGCAGATCGCCGATCAACTGCAGGAACGGCGTGGATCCGTTGACGACGTTCTTGTTGAGCTGCACCGTGCCGTCCTCGGTGACCACCGCCACCTGGGAGCGCTTGCGGTGCACGTCGATGCCGACGTAAACAGACATTGCCGGGTCTCCTCTCCCGAGCTTGTGCTTTCACCCGGAGCGTCCTGCTACCGGGCTGAGCGGGGAAGAGGCCCGGCCCTTATAGGGTCATGTGAGTAAGTTCGATTGGGCGCATCAATGCCTATTCTGCTGGCCCTGCCGTTCGGTTGTCAGGGTCGTGCATGCTCGCCGATACCGCCAAGATGCGCGGGTGTGTGATTCACACCATCGGGATGAGCGTGCCGACAGAAGCGGTCATGAAGAAGATGCCGCACCGCCAATCGGCATTCTTGGATGTCGGCTGCGATTTCGTTGCCGTTACTGCCTGGATGATCGTCCCGGGTTTCGTGGATGCTTCAGTTTTGGGTCTAGCCTCCGGATCGCTGGGTACTCCAGCTTCGCCGCCGCAGAGCGGCAGCGCGCGACCGTCGTCGCGGTCCTGGCAAACGCGGAGCGGCCCAGGCGACTGCCCGCGCTCGGCCTCCGGCTGCCGCGCGAGTTGCCGACCTGACCAGCCGCCGCCGTCAGGCGGGTCGGGTGCGCGCCGCGCGCCGCGCGCCGGGGGTAGACAGCCGTCCGACGATGATCTTCGCCGTGGGCGCCGCGTCCCGTTAGTCGCGCGGGTCGCCGGCGATCAGGTCCGTCTCGTTGAAGTCGACGACTTCGGTGTCGGTATCGGCATCCGTGTCAGCGAACCTCCACCGGGCGGTGGCCGTGCGCTGGAGGGTCGCGTCGGGTGTGCCGGCGACGGATGTTTGGTCGACGGCTTGCCATTCGCTGGCGGGAATGGCCGGGCTGGTGCTCTTCCAGTCGACGGAGGAGCCTTCGACGGTGACCGTGCCGGGCTCGTTCCGGTTGTTCAGCGATACGTTCCGGAGGTAGGGGAACGTGCCGATGTCGTCGAACTCCCAGTCGCCGATGCAGCCGGAATGGCTGTTATGTGCCACGTCGTGCAGTCCGGTCACGTACTCGTCCAGGTTGGCGCTTTGGACCTGGCCTGTGGCGTCGTCGACGACTACTGACCCTGTGACAACGGCCTGGCCGTTCACTGGTGTCAGGGTTGTCACGTCGACGTTCCTGGGTGCGTTGGGGTCCTGGCATCCGGGCCCGTAGATTTGCGCCGGCAGGACGCTGTTGTCCTGCTCGGTTCGCATCAGCCCGGAGGCGAGGAGGTATTCCACTGTTCCCTTGCCGGTCACGGTGGCCTGGGTGGTGGTGCCGTCGTCATGCCACGACGTGATGTGCAGGGGTATTTCACCGTGGGCGTGCAGGCTGAGGTTGACCTGCCCGGAAAAGGTGGTGCAGGGCGGGCGCCCTTCGATGCAGTAGACGCTGCTCTTGCGGATGCCGTTCACGTCGGCGGTGGCATCGAGGACGAACCGGAACTGGCCGTAGTCCGTCATCGGCAGTTTCTCGGTGCCGGAGTACCCGCCGGCCAGGTCATAGAGCTGGCCGGCCGCCTTGATGCCGGCGTCGGCGAGAGAGATCCAGGCGGTGGTGCCCTTTACGAAGACGGCCTTCGCGGTCCCGGTGAGCGTGCCGAGCAGTCCCCCGCCGAATCCGCTCATGATGTCGCCGAAGATCGCGTTGGCCACGGCGGCGCTGACGGTCCGGTCGTTGGCGGTGGCCGGGTGCACGGTGGCGGTGACAGTGATCTTGCGTTGGTAGGGCGGGACTCCGGTCTTGTCGCGCTGCTGGCGTTTGCCGGTCACGGTGGCGGTCGCCATGCCGTCCGAGTCGGTTCGCAGCCCCGGCTGCGGGGTGAAGAACGCGGGGCCGTCGCTGACCTTGAAGCTGGCCAGGGCCTGCTTGATCGCTCCCGGCCCTCCGGTCGAGGCATCAAGCCCGACGTTCGCGGCCAGCCGCAGCACGCACTCGGCCATGTCCGAGCCGTCGACGTTGCCCGCCGTGAAGGTCGCGATGACCTCGGCGGTGCCGCCGTCGGCGGTCGTCTGTCGGGTGCGCACGAGGGGGCTCGGCGCCTGGGTGATATCGACGTGGAACGTCGCCCTGAGCACGATCAGGCTCAGCAGGTCGCTCAGTAGTCCCGCCATTCCGATGAACTGGCCTGCCACGACTAGCACTTTCCCGACTGCCCCCGCTAGCTTCGATGCTCCCTGCAAGCCGCTTTTGCCGATGAGCTCGAGGGTCCAGCTCGCGAAGCTGGCCAGGCCGGTCCAGACCGAGTCGGGCGCGTTGTCCGCGTCGCAGCCTGCCGCGCTTGTCACATCGGCGGTGGTGTGCACCGGCGCGCTGGGCGACGAGGCGCCCCTAGTGCCTGCCTGGTAGAGCAACCCGACGGCAAGCTGGTAAGCCTGCATGCGCAGGACGGCCGTGAGCACAAGTTCCTGTACCGCGGTCAGCGGGTAGTCGGACCGGGCCGAGATGGCCTGCGCCAGCCCCGGCGGCCCGCCGCCTTTCAGCAGGTCGTGGCGGAAGTCCTGCACGGCTGTCGCTTGCGCGTTAACCACGTCCGACACCCACGACCAGGCGAAGCTGGCGGCGGTGGGCACGTTCTTGCCGTTCGTCAGGCCAGCCACGATCATCGCGACGTAGCCTCTCAGCGACACCGTGGTGCCGGACTGCTCCAGCTGGCTGGCCGCGAACACCGACCCAGCGTTGAGCCAGTAGGGCACGCCCGAGCCGTCCGGGACCCCCGCCGCCACCAGCACCGAGGGGGCGCCGCCGTTGTAGACCGAGACGCCGGACAGCAGGACGCCCTGGAGCAGCGCCTTCAGGCTGCCTGTGCCACCGGCGTTGATCGCCGTCACCACGCTCGTCGCCGCAGCCTGCGCTTGGGCGGCGTCCGTCATCCTCGGCAGGGCACCCGGCGCGGGCAGCAGATGAGAGTCGTCGATCGCCAACGGCGGAAAGGTCTCGAGTGTCGCCGGCGTGCTGGCCTGCGACGGCACCGTGTGATGCGACCCAGCGCACGCGGCCAGCGCCAGCGCGGAGCACGTCAAGAGCGCGAGCACTCGCAGGAACGGCCGCAAGGGCCGGTGCCCGCACGGTCGTGGTCCGTATTCACCCATCGAACCTCCCCTTCACAACCGCCCAGATACTGGTCGTCCTGCCGTACCCGGACCGGCCGGGCAGGGCGGTACCGGCGGCCCGAATCGCTGACGATCACGAAATTCGTGATCGTCAGCATTCGTGTGTCGGCTGAAAGGAATCCCCGTGTCTAGCCTTGCAGGCATTGCGGGTATGGCAGTCCCATGTTGGGCTCGCAGGCGATGAAATTAACGGTGCCGCCCGGCGGGACGTTGACGGTCTGCCCCTGACCGCTGCTGTTGCTCTGCACGCCGCAGCCTGGGATGTAGTCGCACTGGGCCTGGTAAATGCCATTGTCGAGGGTGATCGAATAAGAGCCGTCGGCCCCGGTCGTCACGTGCGGCTGGGAATCGCAGCTGGCGCAGTTCTCGGCGGCGAAGGTTATGTCCTGGTCGGCGACCGGCTGGCCGTTCGCGTAGTACATGTGGCCGGTTACGACGTTGCCTCCGTCTGTCGACTGCGGCGACGTGGGCTGCGGCTGGGGGGACGGCGGTGGGGTCGGCCCGGCGACCAGGAAGTTGAGGCTGCCGTTCCTGTCGACGGTCACCTTGGCGGTGGCCGCCGGCGGATTGGTCATCACCTCGCAGGTCTGTCCCGTCTTGGCGCAGAGTGCCTCGTATAGGCCGGCGGGAATGGTGAGGGAGTAAGTGCCAGCGGCATTGGTGACCGCGGTGTACAGGCCGCAGGTTCCGCACGATCCAAGGTCGGCAGCGAGCTTGAATGCGACAGTGACGCCCGCCACAGGAGCGGCCGAGCCGGTGTCGGCACTGCCAGTCACCGTCACCTCGGAGGTGTCCGGAACCGGAGGGGCGGTTGTCGAGGTGAGGGGACCAGCCGGTGCAGGCGGCGGGTCAGCCGGGGTGGATGCCGGGCCGCAAGCTGCCACACCGCCGCAGAGCGCTAGTGCCAGTCCTGCTGCTGCGGCGGCCGTTGCGATTTTTCCGTGCATTATCGTGATGCTCCTTCCAAGCTGGACCGCCGAGGCCGGCGGCCTGGCGATGCCGTGTTGCCTGTGATGGACGCTAGGCAAGGCAATGCAGGGTCACCACGAAAGAGCGCGCACAGGATTACCCACAGTTTTTGCGTGGAAATCAGCGAGGCAGATGCCCCCAGGCCGGACACCCATGGATGCCCGGTACCATCTGCATCCTGCAGTAGAGGTGGCCGCCGGGATGCATACCCGGGATGGCGAACCGGCTCGGCGGCACGGCCGCTAAGCGCTGCGGCGGGTACCGGCACCGCCAGCGCCATCCCGCCCCGCTGCCCGGCGGGGCGCTGCCGCGTGCAAAGCAGGGGATACTCTCAGGGGCCGGCGCCGCGACTGCGTGGACCGCGTGCGCAACGCGGCACTGGGCGAAGGGATGGTCAGTATTTCCGGCCCCGTTTACGCTGGGTGCAGGTCGTTTGGTGCCGCGCCGGGCCTGGCAGGCGGCGGGAAGGTCTGAGGGAGGGTGAGATGACCGATCTGCCTGCGCCGGATTTCGCCGGGCTCTTGCGGGAGTTGCGCGTGAAGGCCCAGCTGACGCAGGAGGAGCTGGCGGAGGCGGCGGGGCTGAGTACGCGTACGGTCAGTGACCTGGAGCGGGGGGTCAACCGGCGGGCGCATAAGGATACTGCTCGCCTGCTGGCCGATGCGCTCGGCCTGATCGGCCCGGTCAGAGCCCGGTTCGAGGCGCTCGCGCGGGGCCGCGTACCTACCGGAGCCGGAACGAGCGGAGCGGCGGCGGCGACAAGGACGCTGCCCCGCGACATTGCCTCGTTTACCGGGCGGCAGCGTGAGCTGGACGAGCTTGTGGGTGCCGTGGCGGGCCCGGACGGGGTGGTTGGCATTCACGCGATCGGGGGGATGGCCGGGGTCGGCAAGACCGCGTTCGCGGTCCACGCCGCGCACCAGCTGGCGCCGCGGTTCCCCGCTGGGCAGATCTTCCTGCCGCTGCACGGGCACACTCCCGGGCAGCAGCCAGTGGACCCGGGTGACGCGCTGGCCAGCCTGCTGCTGACCGCGGGGGTGGCCGCCGCGCAGATCCCGCCCGGGCTGGAGGCGCGGATGGCGCTGTGGCGGGACCGGCTGGCGGGCCAGCAGCTGCTGCTGGTGCTCGACGACGCGGCCAGCAGCGACCAGGTCCGGCCGCTGCTGCCCGGCACCGGCAGCAACCTGGTGCTGGTCACCAGCCGCCGCCACCTGACCGCGCTGGAAGACGCGACAGCGATCAGCCTGGACACCTTGCCGCCTGATGAGGCCGCCGCGCTGCTGGTCCGGCTGGCCGGCCGGGCCGGGCTGAGCCCGGGCGATCCGGCGGTGGCCGAGATCACCCGGCTATGCGGGTGGCTGCCGCTGGCGATCGGGATGGTGGCCCGCCAGCTGCACCACCATCCCGCCTGGTCCCTGCAGAGGCGGGCCGCCGAGCTGGCCGCGGCCGTGGACCGGCTGGAGCTGCTGGCCACCGAGAACCTGTCGGTCGCCGCCGCGTTCGGCATGTCCTACGCCGACCTCACCGGCGAGCAGCAGCGGCTGTTCCGGCGGCTCGGGCTGCACCCCGGCGCCGACATCGACGCCTACGCCGCCGCCGCCCTGGACGGCACCAGCCTGGCGGCCGCCCGCCGCGGCCTGGAGGCGCTGTACGACCAGTACCTGATCGCTGAGCCGGCCCAGGACCGGTACCGGCTGCACGACCTGATCCGCGAGCACGCCCGCGCCCTGGCCGCGCGGCTTGACCCGGACCGTGACCGGGACGATGCCACCACCCGGCTGCTGGATTACTACCAGCACACCACCGCCCGCGCCGACACCCTCCTCGCCCCCCAGGCCCGCCCCGCTCTCGCCCCGGCGGACGGCGCGATCCCGGCCCCAGCGCCCGACCTGGCCGACCGCGAGCAGGCGCTGGCGTGGGCCCGGGCCGAGCGCGCCAACCTGCTCGCCTGCCTGGACTACGCCACCGGAACCGGCCACCACGCCCGGGTCATCGCGCTCGCCGCCGGCACCGCGGCCCTGCTGCGGCACGACGGCCCATGGGTGGAGGCCCTTGCCCGCCATATCACCGCCGTACGCGCCGCACAGCATCTCGGCGATCAGCTCGGCCAAGCCAACGCCCTCATTGACCTTGGGGACGTGCGGCGGGCGACCGGGGACTATCCCGGCGCGGCCCAGGCCCTGGAGGAAGCACTGGGCATCTACCAGGACCTCGGCGACCGGCTCGGCCAGGCCAACGCCCTCACTTTTCTGGGCGAGGTGCGGAAGCCGACCGGGGACTATCCGAGCGCGGCCCAGGCCCTGGAGGAAGCACTGGGCATCTACCAGGACCTCGGCGACCGGCTCGGCCAGGCCCATGCCCTTTCCCAGCTGGGGGATCTGCGGCGGATGACCGGGGACGTTCGGAGTGCGACCGGGCACCTGGAGGAGGCGCTGGGCATCCGCCGTGACCTCGGCGACCGGCGCGGGCAGGGGAGCACTCTCACCAACCTGGGGATGATGCGGCGGATGACCGGGGACTTTCCAGGCGCGGCCCAGGCCCTGGAGGAAGCACTGGCCATCTACCAGGACCTCGGCGACCGGCTCGGCCAGGCCAACGCCCTCACTTTCCTGGGCGAGGTGCGACAGCTGACCCGGGACTATCGGGGCGCGGCCCAGGCCCTGGACGAGGCGCTGAGCACCTACCGCGACATCGGGAACCGGCGCGGCCAAGCCAACGCCGTCGCGTGCCTAGGGATGGTACGGCGGGCGACCGGGGACTATCCGAGCGCTGCCCAGGCCCTAGATGAGGCGCTGAGCACCTACCGCGACATCGGCAACCGGGGCGGTGAGGTCACTACCCTCAACGAGGTTGGAGTGCTGCACAGGCTCTGCGGCGACTTGCGCCAGGCCAGGTCATGCCACCAGCAGGCCCTCGACCTGGCCCGCCAGATCGGCAGCTCCTGGGATGAGGCCCACGCGCTGGCGGGCCTGGGCCGGTCCGCACTTGCCGTCGGCGATGCCGCCAACGCAGAAGAAAGGCTGCGGCAAGCACTTGAGATCTTCCAGCGTATAGGGAGCGTCGAAACCGCCGACGTTGCTGCCGAGATCAAAGCTATTACCGGTTCACGACCGACCGCTCCATGATCGTATCTTCAGCGAAGGGCGATCACGCTGCCGCACCCGGAATACTTCTGACACGACCACTCCGCCCACCTGGCCGCCCGCGGCGATGACCAGGCCGCCGTGGCCGCGGCCGGCGAAGCCGCTGTCATCGCCGTCCGGCTGTGCTGTCAGCCGCCGGCCGACAGCGCGGACACCATCCAGCCGGCCAGGCCCGCACCGCGGCCTCGTGATGATCGCAACGGCCCGCCCAGGCCAGCACGCTGCCACGAACCAGGCCGCTGATCCGGCGCTCTGGCCGTTCGGATGTGGCATTGATCGCCAGCCAGCGACCCAGAGGAGCGTGCATCCGGCGGCTACGTGCGCGGGCGTCGGCAATTAGGTTCCTCTCCCTAACAGTCGTCCGTGACCGGGGGACGCGGTAATGGCGTGAAAGGCGGCCAGGCTGACGCGTGGTGGCGGGCTGGGGTCGCCGCTGCGCTGTGGTGCGGGCGGTGCACTGGTGCGGGCATCCGCATGGGCGGAGCATTCGGGGTGGTTTGCGAAGATTAGGTGCGGCCGCCCGCTGACGTCGTCCTGCCTTGGCGGGCCAGACCCCGTCTAACAGTCTGAACGCCGGGGGCTGCTTTTCAGGGCTGTTACCTGGTGCTTCGAGCCCGCGGACCAGATTTCCGCTTGCCCCGCAGCTCCTGCGGGCGGCCGTGACCGTATCCCCTCTCATCGTTGGAGCGATGATGCACGAGGCAGAAGATGAGCCGCTGTTCGCCGACCGCGCTGCTGGGATCGACATCGCCAAAGCCGGGATCGAGGTCACCGTCCGGGTGCCCAGTGATACCCGACGCGGTGGCCGGCAGCAGGAGACCCGCTCGTTCCGGACCACTCGCAAGGACCTGCTGGCCCTGGCGGACTGGCTGCGGTGCTGGGGCGTGACCAAGATCGGGATGGAATCGACCGGGGACTAATGGAAACCGGTGTACTTCCTGCTGGAGTCCGAGGGGCTGGACTGCGTGCTATACCACGCCGCGCAGGTCAAGGCGCTGCCAGGAAGGCCCAAGACCGACAAGCTGGACTCCGCCTGGCTGGCCAAGATCACCGAGCGGGGCGCGCTGCCGGGCAGCTTCGTACCCCCGGAAGAGATCCGCAGGCTGCGCACCCACACCCGCTACCGGCGGCACCTGACCCAGGCCCGGACCGCGGAGAAGCAGCGGGTGGAGAAGCTGCTGGAAGACGCGCACCTGAAGCTCTCCAGCGTGATCTCCGACATCCACGGCGTCTCCGGCCGGGCCATGCTGGAGGCCATCGCTGCCGGGGAGCGCAGCCCGAAGGCCCTGGCCCAGCTCGCCCGCGGCACCATGCGCGGCAAGGCGCGCATCGCCGCCGTTCGGCGCGGCCGAATCTGCGCGGCCTCACGGCGCACGGCGATCGCCGATCAGGCCGATCTGCGCTCTTGACTCGCGCGCTCATTTCGATGTGAGGGAGTCGGCTAGGTCGCATGCCTATGCGCCTTAACGCACCCCGATTCGTACTCCGAGCGAGCGCGTACCACCAGTTCACCGATTCGGGCGCGCCGAGGCATGGGCCAAGTTGTTCGACATGCAACCGGATGACTTGAGCGCAGCCGGGTCATGCGCGACAGCGCTCGCTCCACGTCATCGAACCGACAGTCTCGGTCGTGTCGAGGTCACCGGTCGCGACGACATGCCGCCTGGACTTCACGATCCACGCGCCGAGGTGCGGCGGACCGAGGCTGTGCCCGCCCCGTCTGCGGCCGGTGGCGGCACGAAGCCGCCGGACAGCGGGCCGCGGTCAGCCGCGCAGTCGCACGCGATAAACCCGGTGACGTCGGTAGTCATCCCGGCGATGATGGCCAGCGTGGAGGAGGTCGAGGTCGTCGTCGCCCATAACGAGCGCGCGACCCTGCGCGTAGGCGACGTGTTCCTGAAGATCGACGCTGATCAGACCCGCACCGACGTCGAGGTCGAGGCGATGGCGATGGCGCCGATCCCGACCCCGGAGATCCTGTGGCTGAAGCCGCCGGTGCTCGCGCTCGCCGCCCTCCCAGGGACGGCACTCGGCCACCTCGGCGAGCCATCTACCGCGTCGTCGGCCGCGTGGGCCGCGGCGGGTGCCGCAGTACGAACGCTGCACGACGCGCCGCTGCCGCCATGGCCCGGCCGGAGCCTCGACGAGCTCGCATCGCGCCTCGACGGCGAATGCGAGTGGCTCGTCGCCAACGACGTCCTTCCCGCGGACCTGGTCACACGTAACCGCCAGCTCGCCGAGACTGCACTCCGGCCGTGGACACCAGTGTTCATCCATGGCGACCTGCAGGTCGACCACGTCTTCGTCGACGGTGACCAGGTCACCGGTGTCGTCGACTGGTCCGAGGCGTCCCAGGGCGACGCGCTCTTCGACGTCGCCATCCTCACGCTCGGACACAAGGAGCATCTTGGCGACGTCGTCGCCGGCTACGGCACCGACGTCGACCGCGACCTCATCCGCGCGTGGTGGTCGTTGCGATGCCTGACTAACGTCCGCTGGCTTGCCGAGCACGGCTACGGCTCGCCCGAGGCGTTCCCCGAGGTCGCCGTGCTGCGATCCCGGCCGTGAGGCTGCACGAGCCCGCCTGCTACGGGCGCCCGTTCTGCCGCGATCGCGGGGCCATCTCCCGAAACGGCGAGGTTATGGTCCTCGAAGATCCTGGGCAGCCGGTCGGCGACGTCGGAAGCCGGCGCGCGACTCGAGTCGAAGATGCGCCTCAGCCGAGGACCAGCAGTGTCGATAGCTCTCATCCGGGCTTGCGGCCGGACACGAGCATGCGCCTATCGGTCACGGACAGCACGCGTGCGTAGATCGTGATGGTTACTGTGCGGGCTGCAGAGTGATGCGAGACTAACGAGAACGAGACATTCGGTAATGCCCCGGCCAGTGTGTCGGGCCACCGAACTGGCCGTTCTGCGCGCGTGAGCAACCGTCTCCCGGACCAGCGTACGCGCGTCATAATCGATATGCGCGGAATTACTACAGCCGGCCAGGTCGCCCTGATGACACTGGGTTACAGGAAAGTGGTCATTAGGATCCGGAGGTCGGCGGGACTTGGTACCCGTGCCGGGCCGGCCAGCCCAGTCAGGGGCTTCGGCGAGCCCCACAGAAACCCCACAACTCAGCGACACGGCGGCCGATCCCCACAGGAATCCCACGGACGAAACGGCACACTCCGGTACACTTGTTATCCGTGTTAAAGATACGGAAAATAGCCGGTCAGCAGCGTCGATGCGCGTGAGCTGGGCTGTTGGCGGTTTTTCCAGGTAAGTGCTCTCGGGATGATAGACCTCCTGAAAAGCGGAGGGTCAACAGTTCGACCTTGCCCTGACCACCAGTTCAGGGCTATTTATCGTCCAACTGCTTGGCGATGCCCAGAATGGTGAGCGTGAACGCAACCTGCGGGTGGTCGGGCCTGTAGCCGTCTGGAGGATGGCCGGGGCGCGTTCGAGGGTCGCGCGGCTGCGGGCAGTCCACCCAAGTAGCGGGGCGCTACCCTAGGCGATCCCGGGGACGACCACGGGAATGAGAGCAAGGGATATTGTGCGCTGCCTGGCGCGCGACACCTGGTGGCTGCAGGCTGCGCCGCTGTGGTGGTGTTGGTAAGAACGGCGCTAGGAACCGCCCTTAGCCGTCTAACATTAGTTCGCTGAACACAGGCAAGGGCGGTCGCCGGCTTTGTAACACCTTTTACGACGTTCACCGGGCGGCGCGGCGCCCGATGCGGGCCCCGCCGGTGATCATGTCGAGAATCGTTCGATTCCCGACACCGCAAGGCTCACGCCGCAACAGATTCGCCTTGCTGTTCGGCACCTTGAGGAATTAAAGGCACGACGACACTTCACGCTCAGGCGATTGACCCGTCCGGATTCAAGCCGAACCGGCGCAATCGCTCCGCTTCGTCGAGCCTGCCCTGCTCGTTCAGCAGGCGGACCAGCCGCTCACCGGCGTCCTGGTCGCCGACGTAGGCTCGGGCGCGCAGTCCCTCTAGGTCGCCGCGTTCGGCCAGCAGACCGGCCAGCCACCGGGCGGCATCCTCGTGGCCTTCGTCGGCTCGGGCGCGCAGCTCGTCCAGGTCGCCGCGCTCGGCCAGCAGCCCGTTCAGTACCTCGCCGGCGAGCCAGTCGCCTTCGTCGGAAGCGCGCCGGTACATGGGAATGGCGTAGCGGTACAGCAGCCGCCTTCTGGCGTTATAAGCGAGCCGGGCCGCGTCGGCGGGATCGCGGACGCAGCTGAGGATGGCGTCCCAGGTGCTGGCGGGTACACGGGCGTAGTGGCGTTCCCGGATGGCGTGCTGGATCAGATAATCCGCCGCGTTGTAGCCGACGATCTGGCCCATGCCGACCCCGGCGGGACTGAGCGCGGCGGCGGCGCCGAGCAGCTTGGTCGTGGCATACGCCAGAGCCTGGTCGAACCAGTTCTCTGGCGCCTCGGCTTGCTGCCGGCTGGTGCAGTAGCCCGCGGCGGCGCGCAGCAAGTCGGCGCTCAGCGGGGAGCGGGCGCCAAGCCGGGCCGCGTCCAGCGCCGCGGTCAGCACCGCCCACCCGTACGGGGCGGCGGTCTGGGCGTCCTGCCAGCGGGCGACCAGCTGAGGCGCGGCCGCCAGGGTCTGGGTCAGCCCGTACCTATCACTTTCGACCTGGACAGCATCAGCGTGGCCTGAATGTTCTGCCCCCGCAGGCTGGTGACGCGGAGACCACCGCAGCGGACTGGGGTGGGAGAAGATAGGAAAGGATTGAACGCCACGTTCAAAGCGGGGCATCGCTTTCGGCGTTTCCGGGTGCCGGCGCGGGCGTGCTGGCGCGGGCGATCACGTCGCGTAGCTGATAGCGGCCGGCTACCCCGAGCTTGGGGTAGGACCGGTACAGGTGCGAGCTGACCGTGCGCGGTGAGAGGAACAGCCGGTCGCCGATCTGGGCGTTGGTCAGGCCGTCGCTGGCCAGGCGGACGATCTGGCGCTGCTGGGGGGTCAGCTCCCACAGGGCATCGGGTTCGCCGGGCGCGTCGGCGACGGCGACTCCGCACGCTCTCAGCTCTGCCTCTGCCTGCTGCGTCCACGACCGGGCACCCAGCCGCCGGAAGGTTCCCAGGGCTTGTGTCAGGACAGGCTTGGCGTCGTTGATCCGGCGCTGCCGGCGCAGCCATTCGGCGTAGTCGAGGCGAAGCTGGGCCCGCTCGAAGGGCCACTGGTCCCCGGCCGGGTCGGACAGCGCCTTGTCAAAGTGGGCCTCGGCCCCGCCAGGACCGGCGAGGATGCCGCGGGCTCGGGCGATGAGCTGCTCGAGCCGGGGAGAAGCCGGTCCGCCGACATGGCTGAGCGCCCGCTCCAGGACGTCTTGTCCTTCCATCCCCCGGTCGGCGCGGACCGCGGCCGCGGCGAGATCGGCCACGCCGAGGTAGGAGAAGATGTTGTGGACGGGCGCGCCGTCCTCGCTGAACAGGCGGCGGAGCTGGGTGAAGGCCAGCAGGTAGCTGCCGTCGGCGAGGGCGGCGATGCCGAGGGCCCGCTGGGCCCGGGCGGCGATGAGCCCGCATTCTGCCGGATCGGCGGTGCCGAGCGCGCGGTCGGCATGCCGGCGTGCCGCGCCGGAGTCGCCGCGCAGGGCCAGGACAGTGGCCGCGATCACGTCGGCGGCCGCGGCGATGAGGTCCATCTGCTTGGCCTCGGCCAGGTCGGCGGCTTCGGCGGCGGCTTCCTGGGCCTCGTCCCAGCGTCCCAGGTCGATATAGGCCCACCCGAGCGCGGTCACGCCCAGGCCGCTGGTGCCCTGTATGCCGGGTGCCTGCAGCCGCTGCATGGCGTCGTCCAGCAAGGTGACCGCCAGTCCGGATTCGTCCAGGAGCCACGCGGCGTAACCGGTTCGCCGCAAGGCGGGCTCGTTCAGGGAAGAGCTGCTGACCTGGCGGAGGTACTGGAGGAGTTCGCTTCTGCTGCCGAACGGATCGGTGCAGGCCCGTATCCAGAGCCTGCAGGCGTTGAGGTCAATGATCGGGCCCGGGCCGGGAGTCGGCAGGTCTTGGTGTTCCAGGAGTCCGAGAACGCGGCTTACGGCCTGGCAGCTTTCCGGCGCGCCTGAGTGGTAGAGGGCGATGGTGGCGTCGGAGAGGGCGTCCCAGGCGAGGGCCGGCTGGTCACGCGCTGCCTCTTCGGCGACGGATAGGAGCGCCGCCAGCGCGGCGGTGTGGTGGCCTGAGCAGCCCAGCGCCCATCCGGCGTCGTGGCGGGCGGTCATCCGCAGGTGCGGGTCCGCTGTGACAGCGAGGGCGCGGCTGGTGAGATCCTGGATCCAGTCCGTCTGGCTGGTGGGGACAGCGGCCGAGGCGGCGGCTACCAGCCTGCGGGCCTGGTCTGCGCGGTCGGGGCTTAGTTCGGCGGCGCGTTCCATGGCCAGCGCGGCGGCGGCCGCGCCGCCGCGGTATTGCGCCTGGGTGGCGGTGGCCTCCAGCAGCGAAGCCACCTGCTCGTCGGGCTGCAGGGCCGCGGCGGCCAGGTGCCAGGCCCGCCGGTCTGGCTGGTCGTGCAGGGCCCGGGCGAGCCGGCGGTGCGCCGCGGCACGCTGCGCGAACGGCGCGCCGTGGTAGATCGCGGACCGGACCAGGGGATGGGAGAAGTGCAGGCCGGTCCTGTCCACCGTGACCAGGCCCACCTGCTCGGCCGGCGCGAGCGCGCGCGCATCCGGCCCGGCACCGTAGCTGGCTGCGCTCAGGTCCGGGCCGTCCGCCACGGCGGCCAGCAGCAGGGCGGCTTGCGCCTGTTCGGGCAGGGCGGCGAACCGGGCGGTGATGACGGCGCTCAGCCGGTCACTCAGCGGCAGCGGCTCGGCGGCCCAGCGGCGGCTGGCGGCCGGATCGTCGGCGATCACCTTGGCCAGCTCGATCAAAGCCATGGGATTACCCGCCGCCTGGGCGAGCACCTGCGCCCGGGCCCGCCCGCGGGGCGGCACGGGCTGCGCGTCCAACAGGCGGCCGGCGTCGGCCGCCGGCAGCGGCCCCAGATGCAGCTCCGGGAATCCCCGGTCAAAGCCGGCGGGCGGGGCCTGGCCCCGGACACCCACCAGCACCACGACCGGCTCGGCGTCCAGGCGGCTGGCGGCGAACGCCAGGGCATCCAGCGAGCTGCGGTCCAGCCAGTGAGCGTCATCGGCGACCACCAGGACCGGGGACCGTTCGGACAGATCCGACAGCAAGGTTAGAACTGCGGCCCCGGTCAGCAGCGGGTCGGCAGCAACCGGGTCCGCGGCGAGACCCAGAGCCCCCAGCAGGGCCTGGGCCTGCCGGCCGGGAAGCCCGGCGGCGGCCGGCAGCACCGGCCGCAGGAGCTGATGCAGCCCGGCGAACGCGAGCTTCGACTCCGATTCCCGGCCGGTGACCGACAGTACCCGCATGCCCGCCGATCGGGCCCGCCCGGCGGCGTCGGCCAGCAGCACGGACTTGCCCATCCCCGCCTCACCGGTGACCAGCAGCACCTGGCTGGCCGGGAGGGCCGG
>Ga0210383_10001040_pt1 | contig 25555 bp, 18 predicted proteins | sample IncBWC14OmetaG_FD_160072 | JGI IMG/M metagenome (GOLD analysis project Ga0210383, IMG submission 160072) | Forest soil microbial communities from Barre Woods Harvard Forest LTER site, Petersham, Massachusetts, United States - Inc-BW-C-14-O ... | reverse complement strand
TTCCACGTCGTCAGGCGCATGGATCTACGCGGGGGTTTTCGCCAACGGCGAGAACCTCTCGAAGCGCCGCGACTCGCAAACGGATCCCGGAGGCCTCGGCCTCTATCCGGGCTTCGGGTGGACTTGGCCCAACAACATGCGCATCCTTTATAATAGGGCGTCGTGCGACCGGAACGGCAAGCCCTACCCGGGCTCGAAACCCATCGTCTGGTGGGATGAGCAAGCAAAGCGTTGGACGGGATACGACGTGCCAGACGTCCCCGCTCTGGCCGATGGACCTGAAACGCTGAACGGCCAGCGGGCATTCCACCAGGGTGCGGAAGGCGTAGGGCGGCTGTTCGCGGCCGTGTACTCGGACCCTGACGAGAAGCATCCGGGGTATCCGCGCGACGTGGCCTACGTACCGAAGGACGGTCCGCTGCCGGAAATGTACGAGCCCGTCGAGAGTCCGGTGGAAAACGTTCTTCACCCGCGCGTGAAGAGCAACCCGATGCTCAAGTATCCGCGCGTCGCGTCGCGTCAGCCCATCGGCACGGTTGACAAGTTCCCGTACGTGCTGATGACCTCCACGGTCGCTGAACACTGGTGCGGCGGCTCGACCACTCGGAACATTCCCTGGCTCAATGAGCTCGTCCCCGATCCGGTGCTGGAGGTGCCTGTCGTCCTCGCGCAAAAGCTCGGAGTGAAATCGGGGGATTGGGTTCGAGTTTCGTCAGCGCGCGGTGAACTCGAGGTGAGAGCCCTCGTCACTCCCCGGATGAAGGAGCTGAAGATCGGCGACCACCAGGTCAGCGTGGTCTGGATGCCGTACAACTGGGGTTTCAAAGGTCTTTCCACTGGCCCCAGCGTAAATTTCCTCACAATCGATGCTGCCGATCCGGGAGCGGGAACCCAAGAAACCAAGGCGTGCTTGGTGAACGTCATCAAAGTCCGCGAAGCTGGTGCAAGATCGCGAACCGCGCGGAAGGGAATCGCATGAGCACGAGTCAGCTTGCGAACACAGGCGCTTTCAAATCGACGCTCGTCGATATCACGAAATGCATCGGTTGTCGCGCTTGCCAAGTTGCCTGTAAGCAATGGAACGATCGCGATGGAGAGCTGACAGAGTTTCAGTCGGAGCTGGGCTTTCAGAACCCCGCTACGCTCAGTGCAAAGACACTCACCCTGATCACATTTCATGAGTTGCCGGACGAAACGGCGCCCGGCGGATTGCATTACCTTTTCACCATGCGGAGATGTCTGCACTGCCTGGAGCCGGCGTGCGCTTCAGCTTGCCCCACAACAGCTCTGACCAGGCAACCCGACGGTCCAGTAACTTACGACGCAAATAAATGCATCGGCTGCCGCTACTGCGAATGGGCGTGCCCGTGGGGCGTACCGACCGCGGAATGGGACTCTCTCGCCCCCAAAATTCAAAAGTGTACTCACTGCGCCGACCGCACTGATCAGCCCATCCCTTTGGCCCGCAATGGACAGGCACTTACCGCTGATGAGAGCAAAAGCTACCGCGCGAATATTGTCGAGCCCGCTTGCGTCAAGGCTTGTCCAGCTGACGCGCTGCTCTTCGGCACCCGGGACGACATATTACTGGAGGCGCGTAACCGGATCTCCAATCATCCCGAGAAGTATGTAGACCATATATACGGAGAAAAAGAGGCCGGCGGCACCAGTGTGTTGTACCTATCGTCGGTACCTTTCGGGAAGCTCGGTTTCCCCGACGTTGGTAACAAAGCGTATCCCGGGTTCTCCAGTCTCGCTATACACGCAGTTCCTCCTGCCGTCTTGGCTCTGGGTGCATTGCTAGGCGGCACGTACGCTTTCTTGAAACGCAGGGCCGTCGCAATGGCTACTGGATCCGGTGCATCGGCAGAGACGGAGGCTCACGGCTCTCACTTGGAGTTCGAGCCCCTCCCGCACAAGATGCTGACTCCGTGGAACTGGGTGCTTCTTGGAATGATGGTCTTCGGCCTAATTTCGATCATCGCCCGATTTGTTTTGGGTTTGGGTGGCAGTACCAACCTTTCGGACACTTACGCCTGGGGGCTCTGGATCGTATTCGATTTAATTTGGATCGCGGTGGCTGCCGGCGCATTCGCGACCGCTGGCATCATCTATGTTTTTCAGCGCAAGGACCTGTACTCCATGGGCCGCTCAGCCGTGCTTATGGGTCTGTTGAGCTACTCGTTCGTCACAGTCACGCTGATTGCTGATCTTGGCTTGCCGTGGCACTTCTATCAGTTGGGCATGCAGTCTCCCGCGCAATCGGCGATGTTCGAGGTGTCTTGGTGTGTCGGCCTCTATGTCACGATCTTGCTTCTGGAGTTCCTGCCAGTGCCCTTCGAAAGATGGGGACTGCAGAGGGCGAAGGAGATCTGGCAACGGTGGTCCGGCTATTACGTAGCTTGTGCGGTCACATTGTTTGTTTACTTGCTCTCGCGGCAACTGACCTATGCACTGCTCACAGCGGTCTTGTTCTCTTTTCTTGCGTGGACGTTTCGAGCCCGGGACAAGAAATTTGAGCCGATCATTCTGGCTATCGCCGCAGTGACGCTGTCCACAATGCACCAGAGTTCGCTGGGCTCTTTGTTCCTGTTGATGCCGGACCAACTCGCTCCGCAGTGGTGGTCTCCAGTGATGTCCATTTCATTCTTCTTGTCCTCCATCGCGGCAGGCACGTCCGTCGTCGTTCTGGTCGAGATGTGGATTGCCAAGGCGTGGGGAAGGCGGCTCCAAATCACGCAACTGGCGGCAATGGGCGAAATCTCATTTTGGTCGCTCTTGGTCTATTGGGCCTTCCGGCTGGTCGACATGGAAGTTCGAAGCCAGTTCTCCAACGCATTTTCTGGAAGATTGGGCATCCTGTTCGCGGTTGAAATCGTCATTGGCGGCGTACTTCCTCTGGCCCTGCTTTCTCGTACTTCGCTTCGAGCCCGCCCTGCGGTGCTCTTTCTTGGCACTCTCCTCGCCGCAGCTGGAGTGGTTTTCAATCGCGCGAATGTGGTTCTTCTGGCCATGGGCTTGAAAGGGCCGATGCCTGGGGTCGCACCATCGTCCTACACCCCATCCGTTTTCGAGTGGGGCGTCTCTGTTGGCCTCATTGCTGCGAGCATCTTCCTTTTCGGGATGGGTGTACGATTCCTGCCCATTCTCCCGAAGGAAGAGACGGCACAGTGACAGGAATATTGGACCAATGACTCAAGATGTTTGGCTAGCGAGACATCCATACTTACGCTCCGTTGCGGACTTCCATGCACAAGTGGCGGCGGCCGCCGCCAGCGTCCCTAGCGGCAGTGCGCACGTCCCAAACTGGGACGACTACGTCGGTGACTATCAGGCGGGCATCCCTCTACTGCAGAGCTCTCATGTGGCAATCGACTTCGAGCCTGTGGAGGCGATCCTTCGATTACTAGTCGAGGCTTTGACTTCAGAGCCGTTGCCAGAAAAGTTGGCGGCGGAGTGTCGGGATTTGAACTCTCAACTGCGCGGCGAAATGAGTGCACCACGTCGAGCGGTCGCCTGGCTACTCGACAATGACAATGAGGAATTCAGGCCATCGCACCCAGGTCTGGTTCGCTACCTGGGCTGGACTGCGATGTCGCTATATCTCCGCCCACTTGTGAATGCGTTCAGTAGTTGGCGCGATGAGGAGCACTGGCTCTGTGAGTACTGCCCCACTTGCGGATCGCCGCCCGCCATGGGCCAGCTGGTGGGCTTTGATCCTGGCCGCCTACGGCTGCTTTCTTGCGGCTGCTGTAGCACGCGCTGGCGATACCGGCGAATCGGGTGCCCGTTCTGCGAAAACGGAGATGATCATCGGCTTGCCGCACTAACGATCGAGGGTGAGTCAAACCTTCGCATCGACTACTGTGATTCCTGCCACGCCTATCTCAAGACTTATGTTGGAGAGGGGAGCGAGAAGCTCTTGCTGGCAGATTGGAGTTCACTTTACCTCGACATTATCGCTCGCGATCGTGGGCTGAAACGACTGGCTAATTCGCTCTACGAACTGTGACTAGTCCATTTTAGTTTTGGCGATCTGCATTGGAGCGCCCATCGTGACACCTGACCACCCCGCGCCCGAAAAGGGGTACCTGAACCGGGCGCTCGAAGTCTCCATACACGTCTGCCTTTTCGTCTTGCTTGCTGCCGTCTGCCTCCTCATCTTGAGACCCTTCATCGCGCTTGCCGTTTGGGGGCTGATTATCTCGATTGCCGGCTATCCAGGATACTGCAAGCTTCAAAAGCTACTGGGCGGGAGAGGTGGTCTTGCATCCGTTCTATTTACCGTCCTTCTCCTTGCTGTCTTGATCGTGCCGATTGCACTACTCGCTCAAACGCTAATCGATAACTTCCAGTCTCTCGCGGCACGTCTTCACAATGGTGCCCTCACGATTCCCCCGCCGCCGCCGAACATCGCAACGTGGCCCCTGCTCGGCAAACCGTTAAGCGATCTCTGGAGCTTGGCTTCCAATAACTTATCTGCCGCACTTCAGAGTCTAGCGCCGCAGCTCAAAGCGGCTGCCGGCGGACTACTCCTGGCCGCTGCCGGGGTTGGCGCGGGTGTGCTGCAGTTTTTCGTCTCGATTGTGGTTGCGGGATTCCTTCTCGCCAACTCGAGCCAGTGCGCGAGAGTTTCGAGAGGTTTTGCAATCAATCTATTCGGAAATAAGGGCTCAGAGTTCGAAGCACTCGCGGGGGCGACTATACGCAGCGTTACTACCGGTATCCTTGGCGTGGCTTTGATTCAGTCTCTGCTCGCCGGTCTGGGTTTTCTGGTGATCCGGCTCCCCGGGGCGGGGCTGTGGGCAGTGGTGTTCCTAGTTGCCGCGGTGCTTCAGGTGGGAGGATTGGTTCTGATCCCGGTCGTAGTCTATGTCTTCGCGACCACCGCCACAGTTAAGGCGGTGGCCTTCTTGATTTGGTGCATTGTCGTCGCCCTCATAGACAATGTTCTAAAGCCACTTCTGCTCGGTCGGGGCGTCCCGGTTCCCATCGTCGTCGTTTTCTTGGGGGCAATCGGCGGCTTCATGGCGATGGGGATCATCGGTCTTTTTGTGGGTCCAATTGTCTTGTCAGTTGGATACAAACTGTTCCTGGCATGGCTGTCTCTAGACAGTGAACAGGTGCCAGCTCTTTCCCAGGTTCACAATTCCCAGGACAACTCGCAATGACACCTTTCAATTGGAGTAATTCCAGCTTCAAGAGATCCCCAAACGGCGGCCGCCTGCCAAGTCTCGGTGAATCGGCAATGTCAAATAGGAGGAGCGCGTGATCGCGTACGTTGTCGCGTCGCTGAGACAACATCCTGAGCTTGCGATCTTCCTGACGCTCGCGCTCGGATTCGTGCTGGGGCGTATTCGGGTTGGAACATTCAAGCTCGGAAATGTGGTGGGCACGCTGCTCGCGGGCGTGCTTATTGGCCAACTGGCTATCAAGGTCCATCCGCTCGTCGAAGTTGTGTTTTTTGATCTTTTTCTTTTCGCAACCGGTTACAAGGTGGGCCCTCAATTCTTCCGAGGACTCAAGAAAAACGCGATTCCGCAAGTGATGCTGACGCTAGTCTTGTGTGTGACGAGTCTCGTCGTGACAGTCGCGGCAGCGAAGCTGCTTGGGTACGACTGCGGCACTGCTGCGGGCCTCATGGCTGGCGCCTTCACAGAGAGCACTGTCATCGGTACGGCGGGTGACACGATCGCCCGGCTTAATCTGCCAGACGCCGAGAAGCAGAGGCTGCTGAACAATATCCCTGTCGCGTACGCGGTGAGCTATCTTGTTGGGACTGGCTTCGTCGTGTGGTTTCTCTCGAGTCTTGCGCCGAGATTACTCGGAGTCGATCTGAAAGCGGAGAGCAAAAAGCTCGAAGCGAAGATGTCCGCCAAGCCAAGCGACCAAACCGGCAGGCGATCCGGCTACCAGGATTGGGACATGCGGGCGTATCACCTTGCCGACGCTTTTGCGAGTCGTCGAATCGCAGATTTGGAGCAGTCCTTCGCGCCGGAGCGCGTGTTTGTCGAGCGGGTGAGGCGCGACTCCAAGTTTGTCGATGCGGAGCCCGATACTGTGCTACGCGCCGGAGACGTAATTGTCATCATGGCTCGTCGTCGCGTGCTGCTCAGCAAGGCTTTCGTGATTGGTGTCGAGGTCGAGGAGCGCGAGTTGCTGGACTATCCTATGACCACGGCTGATGTTGTCGTCACAAACCGTGCCATTGATGAGCAGAAACTTCCGACCCTCGCCGAGCAGTACGGCCGCGGCGTCGTCCTCCAGAAACTCATCCGAGGTGGGGAAGAAATACCATTCACGTTCGAGACGACCGTGCAACGCGGCGACCTCCTTCGCATCGCCGGCGCCACACAGAATGTGGAGCGTGTAGGCAAGGCTTTCGGCTACATCGAACGATCCTCAAGCGAAACAGACGTCGTGTTCGTAGGCCTCGGTATCTTCGTAGGAGGATTGATCGGCTTGCTTTCGGTCAGGGTCGGCGGCTTGCCGCTCAGCCTCACGGCGAGCGGCGGCTCGCTGATCATGGGGCTGGTGTTCGGGTGGCTGAGATCTATCCGCCCAACTTTCGGTCGCATCCCCGAGCCAGCGCTCTGGGTGTTCGACACCATCGGCCTTGCGGTTTTCATTGGCATCGTCGGCTTGAACGCGGGCCCCGGCTTCATCAGGGGTCTGCGCGTTACGGGGCCGAGTCTTCTCCTGGTTGGTTTGATCGTCGCCGTGACACCGCACGTGGCGGCGCTCCTCTTCGGACGCTACGTGTTAAACCTAAACCCAGTCATTCTGCTGGGCGCCTGCGCAGGCGCGGGAACGGTAACGGCGGCGCTGCGAGCGATTCAGGATGAAGCCGGCAGCAAGCTACCGGCACTCGGCTACACGGTGCCCTATGCCGTCGGAAACATCCTGCTCACCGCGTGCGGCCCCATCATCGTGATGCTTACCAAATAGAGGCAGCTCACCTACTTGCATTGAGCAGAACAAGCCCCATCAACCTTTTATTTCCACCGCTGCACCCGAAATTCATAGGGATTTTCCTAGTTGTGCGCTATCGAGCCGAGGCTTCGATTACCTAAGCGTATGGGTTTTATGGCCTGGCTAGCTTCTAGGCAATGTTGGCTCCGGGTCTCTTACGCGAAAGACACGACGATCAGTCCTGAAAAACGAATTTCTATGTCGCTCCGAAGCCCCTCCTGTGCGCGATACGACTCGTCTTCCATAAATTTCGGCAGCGTAGGGAAACCCCTAGAAGCATTGGAATTGCAGAAGTGCTGAAATCGCCTATATGAGTGGCTTTCCTGGTGTTAGGGGTTTCCCTAGTAGGCAAAGTTACGTCTTTTTTCGCAAGATGGCACCGAAACTCGAAAGGAAAAAGTTCATGAACCTGAGATATCGAATCTTCATCCTGCTCGCGATTCTTCTCGTTCTGGGCAGCCAGCAATTCGCAGCTCCTCAGGAAAAAAAATTGCCGAATATCGTCATCCTGGCAACCGGGGGAACAATTGCTGGAGCCGCAGCGACCGGCACGCAAGCTGGCTACACGTCGGGAGCGGTGACGATCGACTCGATGCTCGCAGCGGTACCCGGAATCAAGGACCTTGCCAACATAAAGGGAGAGCAGATTTCCAATGTCGGCTCCCAAGACATGACCTTCGACATTTTGTTGACCGTCGCGAAGCGTTGCAATGAAATTCTCGCCAACAACAGTTACGACGGGATCGTCATCACACACGGGACCGACACCATGGAAGAGTCTGCCTTCTTCCTCAATCTCGTGGTGAAGAGTGACAAACCAGTCGTTCTGGTTGGCTCGATGCGCCCATCAACGGCCATTAGTGCGGATGGTCCATTGAACCTCTATGAAGGTGTTGCTGTTGCGGCCGATCCCAACGCGAAAGGACGCGGTGTGCTCGTCGTGATGAATGACTGGATCCATGGCGCTCACTCCCTCACGAAGACGAGCACTACCGCCATTCAGACGTTCATGTCGCCGGTACGCGGAATTGTCGGTGTCTCCAGCTATGGAAAAAACGACTTCTACAACACACCCAGTTGGAAACACACATCCTCCTCCGAATTCGACGTAACCAACGTAACCAAACTCCCGCGCGTCGATATTATTTTCGCTTACGAAGATATGTCTGCCGATCTGATCGATGCTTCGGTTACGAGTGGTGCTAAAGGCATCGTCATTGCCGGAGTGGGGAATGGAAACATGAACAAATCCTCGCTGGAAGCGGCGGCCCGAGCCGTCAAGAAGGGCACGGTCGTGGTTCGGAGCAGTCGCGTGGCCACAGGGACCGTGGGGCGAAATGTCGAAGTCAATGATGACGAAATGGGGTTCGTGGCGTCCGATGAGCTAAACCCTCAAAAGTCACGAATCCTTCTAATGCTTGCATTGCTCAAGCCGCGCACAACCGCTGAATTGCAACAACTCTTTCAAACGTACTGAAGACTCTTTGCCCCGGGATTCGACCGTGCTGACGACTGTCAGTCCTTATCGCGCTGCAACCTTTACAGCGGCGTAGGCGGAGGCCTTGTTCAAAGTCGGAAGCAGGGTAGCAATCCGCGTATCGGCGCAGTAATTAACTGCAATACCTACGCGCGAGAGGGGCATTGCATGTTCTCGTAGTTCTGGAGAAGGCTCATGATTTCTCAGAAACTGTCGCGTGTCCCCTTTATTTTCACCATTCTAGTCTTTTCGACCTGCCATTCTACGAATGCCAAGAAGCTGCGCGGAGACGTCGTGACGATGAAGAACGGTGACCGGCTCACCGGTGAAGTAAACGGACTCGATAACGGCATTCTGTCCGTAGAAACCGATTATTCTTCGACTAATCTTTACGTGGATTGGAATCAGGTTGTAACGGTGAGGAGCACAGCGACTTATCTGATTACTCTTGCGAATGGCGTGCATGTTAGCGGAAAGCTCGAGCGAGCGCCGGGAAGCGATGAACATCCCGAGGACGTGACAATCGTCGGCGAAAATGGAGAATTGCATGTTCCGTATCGAAATGTCGTTGAGATGGAAAGTAAGAAGCCATCGGTTTGGAGGCAACTCAAGGGCAGCGTAGATGCCGGAGTTAGCTTCACTAGTGGCAATAGTCAGACGACTGCAAACACGGACTTGAATGTTCGATACTCGACGCCTCAATGGTCGGCGTCGGCAGCCCTCGGCACGTCATTTAGTGACCAGTCGGGAGGAACAAAAACGAACCGCAACGATCTTTCTTTTGGCGGGCAAAGGTTTTTGAGTCGAAACGCGTATCTCGGTGGCCTGTTGGATTTTCTGCACAGCAGCCAGCAAGACTTGGATCTTCGAACGACTGTAGGCGGTGGTTACGGACGCTATTGGAAACGCACCACGAATACCGAGTTTCGTTGGCTGGGGGGAGTCGTCTATACGCAAGAGTCATTCGCGACACCTACAAAACAGTCGGACAGTAATGCGGAAGGCTTGCTCGGTGTCACCTATGATTCTTATCGTTTCAAAATAGGAGAAATTCATTTACAAGGGTTCGTGTTCCCAGGGTTATCCGACGCCGGACGCGTTCGCGCCACCACGACCAATGCGCTCGTCATCAAGCTGACCAACAACTTTCACTTTACGTTCTCGTTCTGGGACAACTACGATAGCCGTCCTCCTACGACGGCCAAGAAAAATGAATTGGGACTGAGTTCTGCCATTGGATGGGCATTTTAGTGCACCAGCGCAGAAACCAAGCCGTTAAGGCAGTTCCGAGGCCGGCCCGTGAGCGAGCGGAGTCGAACTGTTGCTTTTCGAGTTAGCCGCTTCCCATACGCGGACTTTCTTGCGCGCTTCATCAAAGAGCCGTTCGTAATTTCCTTTTCGAACATCTTCGCTTGCCTGGGGAGAGAGTGCATTCCACAGCGGTTCGTATTGGCGGTAAACCCGGAGATACTTTTCCTGATTTGTCGGGGCAACTTCGTCGGTTCCAAAGAGAAAGCGTTCCGGATAACGGTTGATGAGATCGGCAGTGATTCGGACAGACTCGGGGCTGGCAACGATGTATTTCGCCACTTCGTCCCAGGAAATATCAAAGAACACATTGCGCATGCCCGGATCGCTGAGAATGGATTCCAGCATCGCTATGTGCTGTTTGACGGGACGAACGACGCGTCCTACACCACAGTGCGCCCAGATTATCGGGAGGTTCTGGTGTCGTTTCAGCAGTGATTTCATCTGAGCGAGATAGATTGGCTCTGCGCCTTCTTTGGAAAAGGGCACGTCGACGTCATTGTGAATCAGGACCATGAGGCCCGCTTCAGCGGCGAAATCGAGGACTTGATCGAGGGCCGGATTGGTCAGGCTGGCGGTTTCTCCGGAGACCTTCGAAGAAACAAACTCTTTATGAATCGTAAATTCGCCGATGCCGGTGAACACACCGGGAAACGTCTGCAACACACGGCGGATATGATCGGCGGCATACATATCAGCGGGATCGAATCCTGTAATCATTGGATCGAGACGAGCTCGCTGTTCGGGCGGGAGAGAACGATAGGCCACCGCGATGTAAGCATCAGTGAAGGAGTAATAGTAGAGAGGCGCGTCTGTTTGTAAATAATAGGTTGGGGCGTAGTTACCAGAATTCTGGTACGACCATTGCTGCTGGAGTGGAATCCCAAAGAGAGCCACGCGACCGACCTTCGTGCCCATGATGGCCAGGAAGTCGTGAATGTCGGTGCCCTGTTGAACGTAATTGGTTAGATGGAAATGAACGTCATTCAGTTCGGGCTGGCTTGCTGTGGATTGCGCCGCTCCCGAATCGCACCAAAGGAGCAAGAAAACGGCTATCAGGTACGCTCGCTTTCCGCTTTCATAACACCAGGGACTGGAGCTGCCCCACATAAGTCCTCACTTTCCAGGGCGAACCGTTTTCTTTCGCGCGCTCAAAAGGCAAGCTCAAGATTGGTATAGAAGACTGGACCGTTGCCTCCAACTGCGAAGGGGACGGCTGTATAACCCACGGGCGATCTGGACAGGTAAAGGAATTCCGTGTTCCAGCGCACGACCTTGTTGTGCCACGGGAACCAATTTACGCCGGCCCGAAAGTCAAACGGGTTGCCAAACTTGCCGTATATGGACGACCCCCCGAGATAGAGCTGGACAGTCTTAGGAACGACCATCGCTGAGGCTTGCATCTCGAAGCCCTGGGAAAAGATCGTAGGAAGCCCAGCGGTGCCGGGGCCTTTGAAGTTATCGAGCCAACGCATGAAGTATTCGCCGTCGAGTGAAAAGCCACGGTACTTGAGACCGCCATCAAACGCAGCCATCTTGTAAATCAGGTCGGTGACGGTGATATCCGGACCAAAGATGTTAGGCGTGAAGATGACGGTCCCGTCCTCGAGACGAATCTGAGTGTTCTCGAACTGATTGCTGTTTGGCTGCGATTGCGTATCCTCTTCGCTGCGGGTGAAATGGGCTCCGAGACGAGTGGCTAACTGTTCGTGGTGCTCAAAGTCACCAAAGCCCTGGCCGAATTCGCCTGTGGTGGGCATCCAGATTAGAGCGGTAGAGACGGTACTGAAATGGTTGTTAAGTTGTGCCGCGCTCACCCCAAGCGTGCTGAGGTTGTTGCCAACCATCGCTATGTAGTCCAGGCGGTCTGCGACCTTGCCCCAAGCCCAAACACCTGAAGTGTAGGACGGACGGAAGAATTCGTCGCCTATCAGGCGAGAATCTACGGCTAGCCAGAATGGGAAATTACCCTCGACGCTCCGGGTCCCCGGTAGAGATCTAATGCCGACACCCACGCTCAGATGTTTGTTGAACGCGTAGCTGAGGTTTCCGGCAAGCACCACTTGCGCCCCCAAGCCCTGTGAGGCGTTGGAAGTCCACGCATACAAAAAGTACCGAAACTTCTCACTCAGGAGCCAACCGAGAAACTTAATTTGAACCTTGTTCAGCTGGAAGTCCTGTCGTCGCTGGACGTTTTTGACGTTACCAAACGCGTCTTTGTAAGTGGCATCGAGCCCGAGTTGGTTCAAGTAGCGACCATAGGTGTAAAGGCTGATACTCATGTCACCAAATTCGGTGTTGGCTACCTTGAATCCCAAGTTCGGTGTGTACGTCCCCCACTTGGATGGTTCCTCCTGAGAGGCGAATTCCGGATTGGCGGTGGCGGCGAGTTGTTCTGTAGATCTCGATTCTTGCTGGGAAGGATCGTCGCGCGCTGGCGCTTCGGTTGAATGATTGGCATCAATCCCTGGAACCGCATTTCCGGCGGGTGTATTCGCAGCTACGCCATCTTGTTTGGCAAGAATTTGGCGCAGTGATTTAATTTCAGCGACAAGATCTTGATTCTGCTTCTCGAGTTGTTCGTTTTGTTGGACCAGTTGATCGACTTTCTTTAGGACATCGGAGGTGACCTGCGACTGGGAGTTGGCACTGGTGTCCTCCTTTGTGGAGCTCTGCGCGAAAACAGCGCCCGAACCCCCAGCCAAGAAGTACAGAATCCAAAGAAGCAGAAGTTTCGCTCGAATGATTTGCCGATGCATTCCAGCCTCATTTAAAAATTTGTCGCACCGCAAAGTGCGAACAGACAGATTTGGCATCTACTGGTTGCCGAGGAGCTCTCCGCTCATGCAGTCAATAGGCTGGTCTACTTCAAGCCGACCGAACTCGGCGAGAAGAGGTTGTAGTCCAGCTTGCCGGCAACGTATTCGATAACTTTTTGTGCCTTCACACTATTTCCCGCTTCATCGAGGCGTGGCGCGAATACGGCAATGGCGCCCTTGCCCGGAGCGATAGCCACGATTCCACCACCAACGCCGCTCTTGGCTGGGAGACCTACGTGCCAAGCCCAGGCACCAGAGCTATCGTAAAGTCCGGCCATCGTCATTGTGGACAGAATGAAAGGCACGTCTTCGACCTTGATGACTTGCTCGCCTGTGGCCGGATTCTTGCCGTTATTAGCGAGCACGGCGCCCATGCGCGCGAGTTGGGTCGCATTCACGCCGACGGAGCACTGTTTTGTATAGATATCGACGGATTCAAACGGATCGGCGTAGATCCGTTCGTATTTGGCCAGTAGCATCGACAGCGCCTTGTTGCCGGCGTTTGTGGCGGCCTCCGATTTGTAGACCTCATCAATAAGGACCAATTTCTCTCCGGCCACCCTGCTGTAAAAATCCAGAATCTTGTTCCACTTCTCGTCTTCGTTCTGGCCGGAGATCAAACTCGTGGTGGCGATGGCGCCGGCGTTCACAAATGCGTTGCCTGTGTGCGTCGGCATGTCCACAACGGCAAGCACGGAGTTGAAAGCCCTGCCCGTCGGTTCGGAACCAATCCGTTGAAACACTTTGTCGTGGCCAAGTTCTTCCATCGCTAACGCCAGCGTGTAGACTTTCGAAATCGATTGAATAGAGAAGGAGTACTTGACGTCACCGAGTTCAAAGACCTGATTGTCCGTCGTCACCGCCGCAATGCCGAACAGCTTCGAGTCCACCTGCGCCAGGTAAGGAATGTAATCCGCATTCTTACCACCAGTATCGCTGCGAAACTTCTCGTAAGCCTCTCGTACAGCAGCTTCAACTCGCTCACGGTTGGGAGCTACCGGGCTTCTCTTGGTTTGCTCGGAACCCGGGACGGCTCCAAAACCGGCGAAGAGAAGACAGCCCGCCAATACCAATATTCCTAACCGGGAATTAATTTTGAACATTTGCTTCCTCCTGAACTTGAGGTCGGATGAATCTGTCCTTCCATAGCCCCGACGCGGGATTCTTCATCTCTGAGATGGCGCGGTTAGAACTCAAAGCCTTTGCTCCAGTCGTACCGGAAAGAGAACTGCATCTTGTAGTCGTTTACATTGAAACCATCGGCGAAATTGACGCGCCTTCCCCATTGAAATTCGCCGCCCACGGTTACTGGTTTTATCGGGTGATATAGAAGATTTACCAATGCGTAGTGTCCTTGATGGAATGAGTCGGCCGTCATTGCGTTCGAATTTTCAATGTTCACCATGGAATAACCGATCGAGGTGCTGAACCGGTCGCTCCACGTGTGATCAACAAAGGAAACAATTCCAAGGACGGGTAAGGCCACGCCTTTGATCGGGGGGCCGGAATTGGAGAGATTGTTTTTGACGCCGATGTCAACAGGGGCGTCATTCATGTAGTTCTCGACACCTGCACCGTATACGACTTCGAACCGACCGACGTCCTTCTTAGTGAAATTAATATTGGAGGTAAGATTCACACCCCAACCAACGGCGCTTCCGCTGAGATTGGGCAGAGCCACATTTGTATCCTTCCAAGCGATTTGTCTGACAATTCCTGCCACTTGGACGTAACCCCAGTTTCTGGCGAGTCGAACATGGCCGCTCAAATCGGGCCATTTAAACTGGGGAGAAATATTCTGGAGCTCGATGCGATCGGCATACACCCCGCCATCCGCGCTGCCACCGGGACGCTCGAGAGCGATCACGACGTTGCTCGCACCCAAAATCGGCGTCCAGCGTACCTGCACATTTCGGAAGAACACCATGCCGTTCGGCCCCCAGTATTCGATTGAGTTCGGAAAGACATCGATGTCCATGAAAGGACTCCAGGTCTGTCCGGCGCCGAAATGGCCCAGCTCGCCCCAAGCGTGGCGTAGGCGGAATGTAGTTTGTCCGGCGTCGACACCGAGGCCGAAGAGTTCAAATTCAAAAATGGTTTTGAGATCTCCCAGGGGTGTCGCGGTAGAGGTCTTCACCCCGAACCGAGTCTGTCGAACACCGAAAAACGTACTGCCGTCCGGACCGAACTGCCCCGTGAAGGCCGGTAATTGTGTGGGGCGCTCCACATCGAAAAAGTTGGGGTTGATGGAACCGAAATTGTAGCCACTGTCCATCATTGCAAAGCCGTAGAAATCCACGGAATTTGAAGGCTGTGGTTGCTCTCCGTGTTCTTCGGCTTGGCGGGTGTCAGTTGTCACCGCAATGCTGGGACCTGGCACTGCTTGTTTCGAAAGCGCGGCGACGGAGTTCATCTGCTGCTTCAGTTCAAGCAACTCTTTTTCAAGTTGCTCCATCTTCCTTTGCATCTGTTGAAGGTCAGGCGTTTGCGAAGTCTGCTCCTGGGCCCGCACTGACGGTCCTGCAACCAGCGTGAGAAATACGGCCGTGACCAAGGAGATCACGAGTCGTTGAGAGATTGAGTAACGGTTGGAACTCATCTGCGGCCCCTCCCTGGTTAATCAGCTTTAAGCAGGCTTCCGCCGTACGCGACTGCAGCCCGCCCGCTGAAACGCCAGCGAGTGTTGCGGACCGGGGTCGCAGGATTAAGTTATGGATGGTTTTTAGAGGAAGGAACCGTGGGCCACAACTAGGGAAACCCCTAGGATACTGGCGATGCGGGTGAGATTGCCGACAAGAATGATCGCAGCTGTAGAGAAAATAGACTGTTACTACGGCAGGAAAATACAGATCGATAGGTCCTAAAGCAATTACTGTGCGTTGCTCGTCACAACTCCAACGCGTCACAAGTCCTGAGTCAGCCGGAGTGGCACCCAAGCCCTGAGCGTTGTTCCTTTCCCGGGTTTCGATCGAATTTCGAAGTCTCCACCCAGCGCGCGAGTGCGTTCTTCCATGCTTCGAACACCAATTCCTTCGTTCTGGCGTAGCCCACTCAAGTCGAACCCACGACCTTCGTCACACACAAAAACCTTCAATCTGTCGTGTTCCATTCGAAGAGCTACCTTTGCCTCCTTTGCACCGCTGTGCTTCTTCAAGTTTCGAAGCCCTTCTTGAACGATACGAAAAACACAAAGGGCAGTATCAGGATGGACCGATCGGGGAATCCCATCCGCCGTAAAGGCCACACATACGCCTTGATTCGCAGAGAATTCCTTGCAGAAGGCGCCGACGGCAGGGACGAGCCCGAGGCTCTCGAGCGTGGAGGAATGGAGCCGATGAGACAGGGTGTGCAGATCAGCGCTGAACTCGCTCGTGGATTTTACAAGGTCGTGCAATTGGCTGTGAATCTGACCCAACGAAGAGGGCGTCGCTTCCTCCACATTCTCCAAACCGAGCGACAGCAAAGCCAGTCTTTGGCTGAAGTCGTCGTGAAGTTCCGAGGCTATTCGCCGCCGTTCCTGTTCCTCTGCATTGATCAGCTTACCGCTTAGATGCCTTTCTTTAGCTTTCGCCAATTTCAACTGGTTGTGACTGTATTGCAGGTAGGCGGCTAGAGCGGAAAGCGTCAAGATGATCAGGAGTGTGGTGATCCAAATCCATTTGGAACGTTCCCAAACGCTTGGTTCGCGAAAAAGGACGACGCTTCCATAGGGAAGCCGGCTTTCGGGTGTGCGCCAACGCTTTAGTTCGTTCCAATCGAACATAAACATACTGGGAAGATTTTCGACAGGAATGTCAGCGGCCTTTTTCCCGGCGAGGAGCTCCGAAACAATCCGGGCCGTGAGCTTTCCCTGTTCCCGAAAATTCATCAGATCGCCGCCAACGATGCCATGTCCCAAATATGTGTCCGACATCCCAAACACGGGGGCATTGGCAGCAGACGCGACCAAGGGAAGTGCTTTAGTCGCATTGAGGAATTTGTTTCCAGCGGAATCCTGAAAGAAAGAGGTATAGAACACGATCGAATTCTCAGGTAGATGCTTCAGTTGTTCGAGTAATTTCCCCATTTCCATGTCAGTCAGATAGGAGATTGATTCTGTTGTTTGAAACGAGATGAGGGATTCTTTTGTCGCCGCCATCACTACCCGGTCATAAATCGAAGTTCCTCCAACCACAAACACGTTTCGGGTATTTGGAAAGAGACGCAGAGCCGCTTCGAGTGTTTTCCCTGGCTCGCGTTTCTGCCATGTTCCCGTGAATCGTGAATCTAAATTCGGATTTCCCGCCTGATCCGCGGCACTCCCACAAATCACAATGGGAACACCGGGGAACATGGTATTGGCATAATTTGCGAGGAATTTAATTGTCTCTGGTCCTACGGCCACGACAACGGCGATTTTATGGCCAGCATACTTGTTGACAAGCCAATCCCTCAGTTCGGGAAGAGGTGATCTGTCCGGAAAATAGAGTAAGTCGAGGGTTTCCGAATAGAATTCGAAGGGGTGGCCCGGTGTCTCTTGCACCCCGGTGACAATTTGCTGGGTCATCAAGTCGGTTAGCGCGTGTGAGAGACCCACCTCGTTGAGGATCAGGACATCTTGCTTCAGGGGCACCTGGGCTGGAGCGCTGACTCCACTCACCAACGCAAAAGCGAGCAGGAACGATAGCTGCGAAAACCGCTGCAGCCAGAGCACCTTTCCCGCAAAGTGTTCGGCTTTGCTTGAGAACCGATGATTTTTGAGATTCATAGACCGTTACCGCATTCTTCCGGGAATCGAACGCCGGAATTGTGGCCTGATTTAGGAAGTGACTGACACTTCCGAATCTCTAAAGTTGATTGTTATTAGAGGAACCTAATGGACGCAAATGAGCGAAAAAGGAGACACTACACCCCTCGCCGCTTCTAACATTGCTCGTACTCTATCACGGAAGGTGGTTATGATTGTCAAAATTGACATCGTAGCCCATGGTCAGACCTTCTACGTTCGCATCACCAGAGATAGCATCGTCGGCTGCGGGCGGGACCGTTCTTCTGTTCAGTAAGGCCTCGTTACCGATGCGTTGGGAGAGAAACTTCACTAGGGAAATCCCCAGGTGCTGAAGAGAAGCTCGGTTGCTAGCATGTGGAGTTGGCTCGTCATCAGACTTACTCAATCGAGTAGCTCTCGTTATCGATTGAACGTGGTTGCATTGTGTGGGTTGCTGCACTGAAGTGCATGGACGGACCGGAACATCCCAGTGGGAAAGAACATATCGACGGACCGTAAAAGTCACACCTACCTGCCATTTGCGGATTGGTTATCCAAATACAAGAGAGACTAGTTGCAGCCAGACCTAGTCGCTGGCCTCACTGCGGCCGCCGTGGTCATTCCCAAGGCGAAGGCATTCGCAACGATCGCGGGACTGCCGGTACGGGTGGGGTTGTAGACGGTTCTCGTTCCCATGGCGATCTAAGTCCTGCCGGACGGCGATCAATCGTACGAATAAGATGTAGAATCGCCGCGACTCAATTTCGAGAGGCGCTGTATGGAGGAACCAATGGAATCGCTCCATAAGTCAACTATCGATTACGCCCAAACCAACGAGCAGAAGCGTTTAAATGACTCGCGTGAGGCCGGCGTCCCGTGGAAGAAGTGGGGGCCTTATCTCAGTGAGAGACAGTGGGGAACGGTTCGCGAGGACTACAGTGAGGACGGCAATGCGTGGGACTACTTTGGCCACGACCAGGCTCGTTCCCGCGCCTATCGATGGGGAGAAGACGGTCTCGCCGGTATTTCTGATGACAAGCAGCAGCTCTGTTTCGCGATCGCGGTCTGGAACGGCCAGGATCCCATCCTAAAAGAGCGTTTGTTCGGTTTGACGAACGGCCAAGGCAATCACGGTGAAGACGTCAAGGAATACTACTTCTACCTCGATAGCACGCCCACGCACTCCTACATGAAGTATCTCTACAAGTACCCGCAGCAGGAATTCCCCTATCGTGATTTAGTGGAATCCAATGGACGCCGGACGCGCGAAGAGTTCGAGTATGAACTACTCGATACTGGAATTTTTGATACTGACAGATATTTCGATGTGTTCGTCGAATATGCCAAAGCAGGTCCAGAAGACATTTTGATTCGCATCTCGATACACAACCGCGGTCCCGAAACGGCAAGTATTCATTTGCTTCCGACACTGTGGTTCCGCAACACCTGGTCCTGGGAGCAGGGCGCGACCAAACCGGTGCTTCGTCAGTCCGCCGAGGGAACCGTGGTTGCTTCTCACCCCCAACTCGGCGACCACTCAATGTATTGCGAAGGCGGCCCAACGATTCTTTTCACAGAGAATGAGTCTAACGCCAGCCTTCTGTGGGGTCAGCCAAATCCATCGCCGTATGTGAAAGACGCTTTTAATAATTACGTAGTTTCTGGCGAGAAGGAGGCGGTGAACCCCTCTCGAGCTGGAACGAAAGCAGCGGTGCACTACCGTTTGGACGTGCCAGCCGAAGGCAGCAAGGTCGTGCGACTGCGATTGAGTGCGAATCCAACGGCCGATCCGTTTGGACCATTTGAAAATGTATTCGCTGCACGTCTCGCGGATGCGGACGAATTCTACGACCGGATCACCCCGGGATCGTTGAGTGAGGATGAGCGTCGTGTCCATCGGCAGGCGCTGGCCGGCATGCTGTGGACCAAGCAATATTACTATTTCGATCTAGATAAATGGCTCGAAGAGCATGGGGCCCATCCTCTGCAGGGGGCTACGAATCGCAATGTTCGAAATTCCGAATGGTTCCACATGCTGAACAGCGACATTATTTCAATGCCTGACAAGTGGGAATATCCATGGTATGCGGCCTGGGATCTTGCTTTTCATACATTAGCGCTTTCTCTGGTGGACTTCGATTTTGCCAAAGACCAACTCCTGTTGATGCTGAGGAGTCTGTATGCACACCCCAATGGGCAGATTCCGGCCTACGAGTGGAACTTCAGTGATGTGAACCCCCCGGTGCACGCCTGGGCGACCTTGTTCCTGTTCAACATCGAGAAAGAATTGGGCCGGGAGGACCTGCGCTTTCTGGAGCGTTCTTTTCAGGGTTTGATGTTGAACTTCAATTGGTGGGTGAATCGAAAGGATCCGCAGGGAAGGAATGTGTTCGGAGGGGGCTTCCTCGGGTTGGACAATATTGGCGTTTTCGATCGCAGTGCTCAGCTTCCCACCGGCGGCCACCTCGACCAGGCGGATGGCACGGCGTGGATGGCCTTCTACTGCCAAAACATGCTGGAGATCGCGCTCATTTTGACAGAGTACGACCCCATCTATGAGGAAGTTGCTTTTCGGTTTATCGAGCATTTCCTCTGGATCACCTATGCGATGGACAGGATCGGAGATCATCACGACGAGATGTGGGACGCTGAGGACGGGTTCTTCTATGATTTGCTCCATCTGCCCAATGGGGACGCTATGCGCTTGAGAGTGCGGTCAATGGTGGGATTGTTGCCGCTGTGCGCTTCGACCGTATTCGAAGCTAAAATTCTGTCCCGGCATCCCCGGATGGCGGAATTGTTCGAGATCTTCAAGAAGCGCCACCCCGAATTGATGAAGCAAATTGCTCCGGCGGACAGCACGTTCGTTGGGTACGCAGAGCGTCGTCTCTTATCAGTCTGCAGTAAAGAGAAGATCGTGCGAATCCTAGCCTATATGCTCGACGAGAACGAATTCCTCGGTCCCTATGGTATTCGTTCTTTGTCCCGTTACCACCTGGAAAATCCGTTTGAGTTACATCTCGGGGGAGAGCAGTACCGAGTTCAGTATCTGCCCGCGGAATCGAACACCGGAATGTTCGGTGGCAATTCCAACTGGCGGGGCCCCGTCTGGATGCCAGTGAACGCATTATTGCTCCGGGGGCTGCTGAATCTCTATCAGTTCTACGGCGATGACTTCAAGGTCGAGTGCCCCACCGGCTCAGGAAGATACATGACGTTATTTGAAGTGGCTCAAGAGATCTCTCGCAGGTTGTCGAGCATATTTCTCCGCGACGCGGACGGAAAGCGGCCAATCTATGGTGGAACCAAAAAGTTTCAAGAAGACCCGCACTGGAAGGATTACATTTTGTTCTACGAGTATTTCCACGGTGACAACGGAGCTGGCCTTGGGGCGAGCCACCAAACGGGATGGACAGGAACCATCGCGCGGACGCTCGATTTGTTCGCACGGGTGACGGCTGGGGATTTGCTCAAGTCCTCGAAAAATGAAATCGCAGCGCGAATCACTCGTGAACAGGTTAAAGGGTAGGTCATGCGGCCATAGCTCTGCAAAATATCTCAAGAGTTCACCTTGCAGAGTTCGGGCAGCGGCAAATGCGGAAATGTATTCTCTGCTGGCAATGTCCCAGGCGCGGGAAGCCAACCCAGCTCTTTCACCATAGCCCGCTTGCGAATTGCCAGTTCCGGTCGAGTCTAGTATCGTGCCTAACCTTTGCCTCCACCTCGGATCCGGCTCTCCTAGGGATTTCCCTAGTTGAGTGGACATCAATCCCGACCTAGCATTGCTTCAGAAACCAACCTTGGCTATTGACGCTTGGTCGCGGGATCCAAATTTGATAAGAAAAGAGACGCGGAGATGAATGGAACAGCTTATGCAGTAAGTCTGGTAGCGGTATCGTTTCTTGCGTCTGCATCGGCCTGGTGGATTTTCGAAGCAAATTGCCCGGAGATTTGAAAATCAAGTTGAGGAGACGGGATGGCCATGTCCCAAGGCAAAGTACTGAGAGCCTCCTATTTTGTGATCCTGGCCTTGATCGGGCTCACATTGTTGAGTCCGGTTGTCGCCGCCCAGGCCGTCAAGGTCGAAGGTCTTATCAAAGCACGCAACGGCGATACCATGGTTGTCAAGACTTCCAGTTCTCCGGACGTTACCGTCCTGCTCACTGATAGCACCCAAGTAGGACAGATTCAGGGTGTCTTCAAGGCGCGCCGCAAGCAAATGTCGATGGCGGCGCTCATCCCTGGGCTCGCCGTTAGAGTAGAAGGCACCTACAACGAGCAGAATCAACTGGTGGCGAAGTCCGTCGCTTTCAAAGGCAACGATCTTGAGGACGCTGAAAAGATTGAAGCTGGAATGCACGAAACGAAGGTGCAGGTGCAGCAGAACCAACAAGAGTTGGAAAAACACAACGCGGAACTGAAAGCACAGAACGAGGCCTTACAACAACAGCAGGCGCAATTGACCGAACACCAGGCCAAGATCGCCGCAAACAAAGTGGCCGTCGACGCTGCGATCGCACGCTTCGGCCAGTTGGATGATTACTACATTTTCGATGAGGTAACCGTTTATTTCGCCAACGGCAAGGTCAAAGTAGACCCGAAGTACAACCCCCAACTGCAAGCGCTGGCGGATAAAGCCAAAGGCATCCAGGGTTACATGATCGAGGTGAAAGGCTTCGCGTCGTCCTCTGGTAGCGTGACCCTAAACCAAAAGCTCAGCGAGGACCGCGCCGCTGCGGTGACCAATATCCTGCTGCAACAGGGGCACATTCCTCTCACCAGGATGCTCGCTCCTGGTGCCATGGGAGAGGCCCATCAAGTCGGCAACGACAAAACGGCGGAAGGGCAGGCGGAGAATCGTCGCGTTGTAGTGCGTGTCCTGCAGAACAAAGGCATCGCTGGAATATAGAGCGTTGCTTCTAAGCTTCGTCTCTTTTTCGGCTGCGGTTGCCCGGCCACCTAAGTTTGGCGCACTGGAAGATGGTGACTGATACAGCGTGGGAATGATTCGCTCGCGCTGCGGGGCGCCTCATTAGTCTCTCGCACGCGAGCCTGGAGCTGCGGGAAACGACGCGGGTACGGAGAATAGCAATGACTCAAAGCCATCCACTCGAGCACACTGTTCGCAGATTCTGCTACGGCAGTTTCGTGCTCGTAATGCTCTTGCTGGCGGGACCTCTCGCTATTTCTGCCGATGACAGGGGCGAAGAAGTCATCGACGCAACCGCAATGGGAACCAGCACCCAGATGGGCAGAGTAATTAGCGTGAAGGTGATTATCAAAGAGTTCTCAACCGACGATGATCGAGCAATTCTCGTTGATGCCTTTACGCATGGCCAGAACGAGGGTCTGGTGAATGCGCTTACGAAGATGAAGTCCGTAGGTCGCATTGCCATCACCGGGACAATTGGTTACGACCTCAGTTACATTCGCCTGATCCCCACGCCAACCGGCCGCAAGATTCGTTTCGTCACGAACCGGGATATCAAATTCGGTGAACTTTATTACAACAGCCAAAGCAAAGCTTATAACTTGACCGCAGGCGAGATCGAGATAAATGATTCCGACAAGGACAAAAGCGCAGGTGTGCTTTACCCCGCTGCCCAGTTGATTATCAACAAAGACGGACAGCTGGAATTCCAGCTTCGCCAAAATGCCTGGAAGCTCGTCAACATCATCGACTGGCACAAGGCCGGCACTAACGAACAGAGTCGTTGAACTTTAGCGTTTGCATGGTTCTTGCACTTTCCTCGTAAGGAGGTTCCTCGTCGTGAAAGGTCAGTCCAGGCTGGTCTTGTGGATTGGTGCACTCCTGTTATCGCTATCGCTAGCCAGCTTTTTAGTCGCCGACGCTCAAAATAAACGCTCCAACAAGTACGCTTGCGCGGAAACAAATCCAACGAGTATCTGTACTGCTTCAAGTCGTTGCGGATCCAATTCGACCCCATGCGTAGTCGATCTGAAACGCAAGGGCGGGACCTCGGCGACAGTTACTCCGGTCATACCGAATTCGAAGTCGAATGCCCCCTTCTGTGTGAAGGTTGGAACAACGGTTACATGGCAAAGCTCGGCGAATAACACTGGCTTCATTCTTGATTTTGGGCCCTCCTCTCCCTTCGATACTCCTGGCGCGATCATCGGCGGATCTGACAGGCCGATCTCAGTCGTCGCCAAACGGTCGGGGTGTTACAAGTTCTCTCTCGGTGCATGTATCGCGGGAACCATCTACGGAATGTGCGGATCGGCCAACTCGGAAATTGTCGTTACAGATGAAGGTAACTAGAGGCCGTCAAGCAGAAGAACAGATGGAATCTCCAGCAAACGACGCGGAGAAGCGAAAGTTTATTCCATAGCCTGCGATTCCACGCGATTTTCCAGTTAGTGGCTGGAGTGAGGATCACAAGACTCATTTGAGCGATCCACATGCGACCCAATAAGAGAAAATTCGCCCACTCAGGCCACTTACTGTGACGGGTCCCAGTTTGCTTGAGAAACAATACGATTTCTCCCTCGTATTAGGTGGCCCGACCTTCCAGTTCTTTCGCAAGTCGCATCTCGCTGGAGATGCTTTGGAGATGTTGTATCGTCGGCTGACCATTATCACCACGATCGCGTGGTTGCCGCTGTTGCTGCTCTCGATCGCCAGCTCCTCAACGGGGAGCGTCGGTCGACTTTCCTTCTTTCACGACGTTGAAGTACATGTCCGATTCCTCGTCGCACTTCCGGTGCTTATCGCTGCCGAGTTAATAGTTCACTCGCGCATACGCCCCGTTGTACTTCGTTTCGTCGAGCGGCGTATTGTGATCCCGCAGGATTTGCCCCGCTTTGACCGCGCGATCAACTCCGCCGTCGGGCTGCGCAACTCAATTCCTATCGAACTTGGACTCTTGCTACTTGTCTATACATTTGGCCTGTGGCTCTGGAGCAGTCGGATCGCGATCGTCGCGCCGACATGGTATGCCCTGCCGGGCGGGCGCTGGCATCTGACGCCCGCAGGTGTCTGGTACGTTTTCGTGAGTATCCCCATTCTACAATTCCTCCTTTTGCGCTGGTACCTGAGGCTCTTTATCTGGTTTCGATTTCTCTGGCACGTCTCCAGGATCGAGCTAAACCTTATTCCTACTCATCCTGACCGCTGCGCAGGTCTTGCGTTCCTCGGTAGGAGTGCTTACGCGTTCGGCCCGGTCCTTTTTGCACAGGGTGCCATGCTCGCCGGTCTCGTCGCGGCTCGAGTCCTCTACAGGGGAGAGAGCCTGGCGTCTTTCAAGTTACAAATCGGTGGCTTCATAGTCTTTTTCGTCGCGGCCATCCTCGGTCCACTCGTGATGTTTACGCCGGGGATGGGCCGCGCTAAAAGGAAGGGGTTGGCCGACTACGGCCTCCTCGCTCAGAACTACGTCGAGAGCTTCGAACAGAAATGGGTCGTCGGGCATCCCGCTGAGGAGCTCCTGGGGTCGGCTGATATCCAGTCGCTCGCCGATCTCGGCAACAGCTATGCCGTCGTGAGCGAGATGCGTACGATACCCTTTGGCCTCAAGGACATTACCCGTCTGGCCGTCGCCACTGGAGCGCCTCTTTTGCCTCTGCTGCTTACTATTTTCTCTCCGGACGAGCTCATCATGCGCGTGATAAAGGTAGTGTTTTGAAACGCTCTCATCGCCAAAGTTGTCAGCGAACGCAAGCAAACAACCTTAAGTGAATTGACTGTGCAGCTCCGCGTGGTTGGACAGGTCTTCTGGCTGAGTGATGCATCTTCGAACAGTTAGAGATCTCAAGCGGGTTCGATCGACTTAATATCGTTCCGTGATGAATTTGCGTTTCTTGATTGATCTTTGATCGTCGTAACTATGCTTTTCGGAACGCTTGGGCAATTTGATTCTCTCCTTGGGTACTTTCTTATACGGAATCATGCTGAGAAAGTGAGAGATGTAATTCAGACGTGCCTTCCTCTTGTCATCGGAGCGAACCAGGTACCACGGTGCATGCTTGGAGTCGGTCGCTTCCAGCATCCTGTCTCGAGCCCGCGAGAAGTCATGCCATCGGCGGAAGGATTCCAAATCCATAGGGCTAAGCTTCCACTGGCGAAGAGGGTCCTTAATACGGGCTTCGAAACGACGCTGCTGTTCCTTCTTTCCGACTTCAAGCCAGTACTTAATGAGAATAATGCCGGCATCCACGACGTATTTTTCGACCGTCGGGCAAAGTTTGAGGAACTGTCGGTACTGCTCCTCG
>Ga0210383_10001039_pt1 | contig 25559 bp, 20 predicted proteins | sample IncBWC14OmetaG_FD_160072 | JGI IMG/M metagenome (GOLD analysis project Ga0210383, IMG submission 160072) | Forest soil microbial communities from Barre Woods Harvard Forest LTER site, Petersham, Massachusetts, United States - Inc-BW-C-14-O ... | reverse complement strand
CCGTTGCAACGTCCTCCGCGCGCATGCTTTTCTGCCGCATGGCTTTAAGCTGTGCTTCCATCGCCGACCGCCCCGGGACTCCCTCAAGCAATTTGCCCAGTTGCGGATGTCCGGCAGACACAACAATGGCTGAGGCGCCGTAGATCGTATCGACGCGTGTGGTGAAAACCTCGAGGCTCGTTTCGGAGATTCCGGCAACGTCGAAACGTAGCCGCGTGCCTTTCGACTTCCCGATCCAGTTTTTCTGCATCACGAGGACGCGCTCGGGCCATCCGGACGCGAGCTGGCTCATATCGTGGAGGAGTTCCTCGGAATACTTCGTGATTCGGAAAAACCACTGATCAAGCTCCTTCTGCTCGACTTGCGTGGTCTCGTGGCGCCAGCAGAAGCCGTCAATCACCTGTTCGTTGGCCAGCACGGTGAGGCATTCGGGGCACCAATTCACTTTGCTCTTTTTTCGGTAGGCGATTCCATTCTCCAGCATGCGCAGGAAAAACCATTGGTTCCACTTGTAATATTCCGGCTCGCAGGTGGATATTTCGCGCCGCCAGTCGTAGCTAAAGCCGAAGCGCTTCAAGACTCGGCGGAACTCCTGGATGTTTACGCTCGTCCAATCGCGCGGGTGAGTTCCATTCTTGATTGCGGCATTTTCCGCGGGCAACCCGAACGCATCCCACCCCATGGGGTGCAGCACGTTGTAGCCGAACATCCGCTTGTAGCGCGCCACGGCGTCGCCAATGGTGTAATTGCGCATGTGGCCCATGTGCAGCGTGCCGGAGGGATACGGCAGCATTTCGAGCAGGTAATATTTCGGCCGAGAGGCGTCGCCGTCCTGCGCCTGGAATGCGCCCTGCTCGTCCCAAACCTTCTGCCACTTCGCTTCGATCTGTTGCGGATCGTAATCAGCCAAGTTCACTTCCCCCGTGATCTCTTGCCTGCGCGCTTACCAGTTTTCTTCGTGCGCACATTGCTTCCTTTGTGTGGCCGCGGCTTCATGCCGGCTCCCGTGGCACGCACCACTCGACCCGTGAGCTTCCAGAGAACCGCGACGTTGCGCTTGTCGTCCCCCGGCTTATCAATAGGGGTTTCAAGAATGAACGCGCATTTCGCCAGCAGCGGGTGATTCAGAATCCTGCCGAAGGCTTTCAGTCCGATCAACCCTTTTCCGATGTGTTCGTGCCGATCCACGCGCGAACCGAGCGGTGTCTTGGAATCGTTTACGTGAACCACAGCCACGCGAGCGAGACCAACCGTCCGGTCCATGTCGCGCAGCGCGATCTGCAAACCTTCCTCGGTGTGAATCCTCCACCCGGCGGCAAACACATGCGCCGTGTCAAGGCACACACCGAGCGGCAAGTCGGGGCACGCATCCAGGATCGCCGCCAGTTCTTCAAACCGGGAGCCGAGTGAACTTCCCTGGCCCGCGGTGTTTTCCAGCAGAATCCGCAGGTCGCCGAGCTTCAAACCTCGCGAGGCCTGCTTCATTCCCTGAACAATCGCGGCGATGGAAGATTCGACGGTGGCACCAAGCCCGCTGCCCGGATGAATCACCAGGTAGTCCGTGCCGAGGGCCAAGGCTCTCACAATTTCCTGATGGAATGCTTGTATCGAGCGGGTGCGCAACACGGGATTTGGCGAGGCCAGATTGATCAAGTAATTGCTGTGGATCACCAGGGGGCCTAGCTGCAATTCTTTTCGACGGTCGCGGAACCGCGCGGCATCCGTTTCGGCGATCCTTGAGCCGCCGTGCCCCCACATTCGAGGGCTCGAAGAAAATATTTGCAGCGCATTGGCACCCAGGCCGTGCGCGATATCCAGCGCGCCGGAAATGTCACCGGCAATAGATGTATGAATTCCTATACGAATGCTGCCGTCTTTCCATGCGGGAATTTCAGGCGCGGGAGTCGGTTCGGGGCGATATTCGTCAGCAGCGTCGAAGGTCAGATTAGTCCTGTAATTTTCTTCCGCCATTCCCTCAGGTTGTCCGTGTGTTTAGGTAAGCATTTTATCGGAAAGTCGCTGCTCGCGCAAAGGGCGCGAAAAAGGCCGAACGTAGCTCGCGGGAGCGGCCGGAACGCTGGTGGAAAACCTTCGCGTGGGGATGCTATCATTCCAGATCGCTGTTGCTCTCTACGGCATCTGTGCCGGGGGCGCGGTCGCCAAGTGGTAAGGCAAAGGTCTGCAAAACCTTTATCGGCGGTTCGATCCCGCCCCGCGCCTCCAAATTGTCCTCGTCTTCCTTTCCACCAACCATGGACCCTCTTTGCCTGACTGCCACGTCATGAGCTAAACTTTGCGTCTCGCCTTTACCCAGGAGAGCCATCCATGCTTGTGGTGATGCAATCAAACGCGACCGAGGAACAGGTTCGCGCAGTATGCGAGCGCATTGAGTCGCTCGGGTACCGCGCGCACCCGATGCCCGGCGCAGGCCGCACGGCTATCGGCATCACGGGCAATAGCGGCGCCGTCGAAACCGGATCTCTCGACTCGATGCCGGGCGTCGTCGAATGCATCGCGGTCAGCAAGCCCTACAAACTCGTCGGCCGGGAGCTGAAGCCGGAAAACACCGTCGTACGCATTCCGACACCCTCTGGAGAAGTGAGTTTTGGCGGCAAAGCAGTTGGCATGGTCGCCGGCCCCTGCGCTATCGAAACGCGGGAGCAAGCATTTACCATCGCGGAAGGGATTCGCGCTTCCGGCGCGCGCCTGTTCCGCGGAGGAGCCTATAAGCCGCGAACATCGCCTTATAGCTTTCAGGGGATGGGCGAAGAGGGTCTGAAAATTCTCGCGGAAGTGCGCGAAAAATTTGGCCTCGGTGTAATCACAGAAGCGATCGATAATGAATCTCTCGACCTGGTGGAGAAATACGCCGACGTAATTCAGATCGGTGCGCGCAACATGCAAAACTTTTCGCTTTTGAAACGCGCCGGGCGGGCCCGCAAACCTGTCCTGTTGAAGCGAGGAATGTCCGCGACGCTCGACGAGTTCTTGATGGCCGCTGAGTACATCATGTCCGAGGGTAACTACAACGTGATCCTGTGCGAGCGCGGTGTGCGAACTTTCACCGACCACACTCGTAACACGCTCGACCTCAGCGTGGTGCCTGCGGTTCAACGGTTGAGCCATCTCCCTATTGTCGTGGACCCATCTCATGGCACGGGCCGGCGCAACAAAGTGCTTCCGCTTTCGCGCGCTGCTGTGGCCGTCGGCGCGGATGGCATCCTTGTTGAAGTCCACCACGATCCCGCCCGGGCGCTGTCAGACGGCCCGCAGTCCATTCTGCCGGAGGAATTCACTCAGCTCATGCATGAAGCCCGCGACATTGCCGCAGTCCTCGGCCGCACACTGAATTGAAGTTCCGGGTCAATTACCGGCTGGTGATTTTGCTGCTTATTTTGCTTGGCCTCGCGGCCCGCGAGGTAGCGGTCGAGCTTCGCCCGTCCTTTCTGCGTCCCGGGCTGCACCTTGTGGCATACGTTGGCAACACGGGCGACGGAACGGTTACAGCCATTGACCTAGTCAAACTGTCCCCTGCCGCCACGATTCCCGTCGGCGATGGACCCACTGGAATCCGGGCCCACCCGACGCGCAAAGAGATTTGGGGACTCAGTTCTGCGGGCGGATACGCATGGGTGCTCGACGCGACAACGAATCAAATCACTTCACGGATTCCGGTAGGCGCCGCACCCTATGCCCTGGATTTTTCGCCCGACGGATCGCGCGCCTATGTCGCGGCCTCCGGATCGAACGCTGTGGTGGCCATCGACTGCGCGACACACACGGTTGTCGCGCGCGGACGCGCCGGTCGCCGCCCCTGGATTGCGCGCGTCTCTCCGGATGGCAAACTCGTGGTGGTTTCCAATCGCGACGACTCGACTGTGTCTTTACTGGACGCTGCTTCCCTCGCGCCGCGCGCCACGATCACCGTGGCGCCCGACCCAGAGCAAATCGTAATTCTGCCAGATGGTTCGAAGGCCTTCGTCACCTCCGGATCGCGGAATCAAATTTCCGTGGTCGATTTGAAGAGAAATGTGTTGGTGACAAATCTTGCGCTGAATGGCACACCCGATGCGCTCATCCTCAAACCCGATGGCGGCGAGCTTTACATTCCATCCAGCAACGCCCACGGTCTGCTCATTGTGAACACGCAGACCAACGAAGTCGGCGACTTCCTGCGTCTCGGAATGTCCCCTGCCTCGGCGGCGATGACAGCGGATGCCTCGACCCTTTACGTTTCTGACCCGGCAGCAGGACACATCGTGCCGGTATCCATCAACATTCGCCAGGTAGCGCGTCCTATTTCAGTCGGCCAAGCACCGCGAAGCTGCCAGCTCACGCCAGGGGGCGATATTCTCGTTGTCGTGGACACGGCGTCGGACGAACTTGCTATCGTGCGAGCGAAAACATCAGGACTCATCACATTGATTCCCACGGGGTCGCAGCCTCGCGATCTGGCCATCAAGGTGTTTTGAGCCCGCCGCAAATTGAGACGGTCGCCCCGTGCTGGGCCTACTGAACTGTCCGTGTCAGCTCAAGCGTGCGCGAAACAGTATCCTGCCCCGCAGAGATGACGGTTGCCGTTACCAGGATCGTCGGAATCGCAGAATTTCTGACGCCAGAAGTCGAGGGGCCTGCTTGAGGATCCGGGACGCCATAGACCTTAGCCGAATTCCTCTGCTGGGTCACATCACCGATGGCCACACTTCAAGCGACAGTCTTTTGAAACTGTCTCTGAGGGAGAGTTCGTGCGGGGTAGCGCGCACGCGCCGGGGCACGCGGCTCGAATCGGGCCGCCAAGAAAATACCCGCCGGTCCGATCACGCCAGTAGGCACACGACGGACAGCTCAATTCTGATGGGGCCATCTTCCGGGAACAAGACCGAACTCTCGTGCCCAGGTTTGGCGGCTCAAGTGCGGCGGAGCCAACTGCGATTGGTGGTTTTGATTTCGGATCATCCCTACCAAGGGACGCGCTGATTGTCCCTAGGCGGTTCCGAATGCCTATACGTATTATTGGTTAACTCCTGGAATTTTCCTTCTCCCAGGCCCAGTTCTCTTCACCGAGGGCCACTTCGAGCATACCCTCGACCGGCAGCGCATCCACCGGCAGGCCCCCTCTCCACACCGCTACGCTCACGAGAAGTTCGCGCCGGCCGCGCAAATCGAATAGTTCGCGCGCCAAGCCCACTTCCAATATTTTTCCGTATGCCGCCGATACGACCGTCTGGGGACGCAACAAACACAGACCGTCGTGCTCAACAACGCATCCGCTCAGCTTCCCATCCTCGACGCGCAGGGTAATCCGCGTCTCGCGTGAGTCCCAAACCGTGAGCCGCAACTGAAATTCCGGCATCTTCGCGACGGCCTCGGCGATGGGGTCTACGCGCAGCCAAAGATGCTCGGGTCCAAATCCATACTGAAAATCGCCCAGGACGTACTGGCGGCCGTGCATAGCGGTGCCTCGGCGATCGGTTGAGTAAAGTCCCGCGCCCAGCCACTCGAAGTAGCTGCTCTCGCGCCCATCAACTTGTACGTCGAGATACGCGGCGGGCGCTTCTCGATACGCACCCTCGATAGCGTGCTTGATTGGCTGCGCCAGCGCATCGGGGGCTGGTTCCCCCAGGGCGTTGTAAATTTCCGTAAGATGCTTTCGATACAGCCTGTCGAAGTCCGCATCGTTGGAGGAGGCGTGCTCAGGACCGTACCACCAACACCAATCGCTTCCTTCGGCCGCGAGCACGGCTTCGTAGGCTCGTCGCCCTTGCGGAGTCCATTCTCCGGGCGTGGTCGGACTTCTGAGGCCGCCACGTTGCTTCGCGCGCTCGAAGGCCCCGCGGGCATCACGCAGCAGATCCCACGCCCGAACGTCTTCTGAGTGGCCGATCCACACGTCAAAATTGGCGCTGATCCACGAAGCGGGGAAAATTCCCTCCAGGCGCGGCGGGTCCGGAATAGCTTCGACCGCTTCGCTCATCGTCAACGCCTGAATTTGATCATCGCCGGAGATGCGCTCGTAGAATCGTCGCAGGAATTCCCTGCCGTTTCCTGGGTAGTATTCCCAGGCATTTTCGCCATCAAGGATGAGGCTAACTGTCGCCGTACGCCCTTCCGGCTCGCGATCGCCGATCGCGCGGATGCGTCGATAGAGGTCGTCCGCGGCCGCTTCCGCTCCCATGCGGCTGTAAACGAATCCGACAAGATCCGAGAGGTAGTGATCGCGGAAAAATCCGACCATTTCCCGCTCGCCGCGCTTGAACCTCCACGGCGTGTACAGCTCCGGACCGTTCTCCGGATAGCCTGAGGCGTCACGCCAGAATCCGATGTTCTTGGTACGCCCGAGGACGCCTTCGTCTGTGGCAAACCATCGGAATCCGAGGTCGGCCGCGATCTCAAGCGCCTGATCGGAGACCGAACCCTCCGAGGGCCACAACCCCGCGGGAGGTTTTCCAAAACTGCGCTCATGGAATTGCCGCGCCCGCAGGAGCTGCTCTCGCGCATCCTCTGGATATCGGAACGCGGGGTGAGGCAATGGCGTATGTTCGTTGGCCACGCGAGCAATATCTGAATCGCAGAGCAACGGCAGGATCGGGTGGTAATAAGGCGTGGTCGAGATTTCGATCTGGCCGCGCGCTGCCGCCAGTCGATATTCCGGCAAGACCGCTGCCAGCAGTGCATGCTGCTTTTCGAGCAGCACAGTCTTGTCCTCTTCCGTGAAGTTTTTCCCTTTTTCAGAAAGGGCGCGAACCGCGGGGTCTTTCGTCAAAAACTCTTCATCCATCCATGCGAGCTGCGAAAGCACTTGCAGGTCGCGCCACTCTCGGGGGCTCCAGTGCGCCACGCACGCTTCCGCGCCCCCCGAGCGCGTTTGGGATTCGAGCTCGGCAAATCTGGGCCACCGTCGGACGAGATTTTCGTTTACCTGGAACGCACGCTCCAGCGCGTCCCGCTTCTGGTTCGGCAATAGCGACTCGGCCGGCGCAAAAACGATTTCGAACCACGGTTCCTTGAAGCTGCCGCTGGCATATTCCTCAATCTGCTCCGCAAGCAGCGGAACCATATTGAACGTGGCGTGTACTCGCGGGAATTCCTCGAGGATTTTCACCATCCCCCAGTAATCCTTCAGTGCGTGCAGCCGCGTCCACGGCAGCACGTATTGCCCTGTGGCCTGGTCGCGATATTGCGGCTGGTGCATGTGCCAGAGGACAACGAGGTTTACACGACTCAATCCGCTCCTCCCGGTGCTAGAATGTGCTCCGCGCTTCTATGCGCCTTATAGATCGATATATTGCGCGCGAAGTTGTTTCCCACGGCATCCTGGGCCTCGCCGTCTTCACTTTCGTATTTTTCGTCCCGCAGCTCGTACGCCTGATGGATCTCGTCGTCCGGCACACGGGAAGCATCTGGACCGTGGCCCTGCTGTTTCTCTGCACGATTCCTCCGGGCCTTGCCTTTACGTTTCCGATCGGCGTGCTCGTCGGCGTGCTCATTGGCCTCGGACGTCTCTCCGCGGATAGCGAGATCGTGGCGCTGCACGCTTCGGGCATTAGCCTCAAGCGCCTGCTCCTGCCGATTGGCATTGTCGCGCTGGTCGCCTCAGGCGGAACCCTCGCGACAACTTTCTGGCTCAGTCCCATGGCGCTGCGCACGGTCGCCCGCCTCCAACAGCAGCTTCTTTCCTCGCAAGCGCCCTTTGCCGTCCAGCCGCGCGTATTCGACGAACGCTTCCCGAAGTTCGTATTATACGTGCAAGATGTGGAAGCTGCGGCGACGCACTGGCGTGGAGTTTTCCTGGCGTCGGCGGCCGGCGCGGCGTCAGATCTCATTCCGGAGTCCGGCGACCACTCCCAGCAATCTTCTGTGACCATCGCCGAAGAGGCTCAGATTGTTACCAGCTCAGCCCAACACCAGATCGACCTTCACCTGGGGAGCGGCAGCACGCACGAGTACGATCAGCGAACTCCAGATCAATATAACGTCACCACGTTTGGCGAGACCGACATTCCCGTGGACATCTCCGGCGCGAGTTCGCCATCAAAAAATCGCGCCCTGTCTGTCGCGGAAGAACCCGCCGGGGCGCTACTGCGCGACAACGGCGCCGGGTGGCGCACTTCGCGCGTCGAGTTCCAAAGACGCATCGCGTTTCCCGCCGCATGCCTCATCTTCGCGCTCCTTGGCGTGCCAATGGGCGTGCGACCTCGGCGGGGCGGTCGCGCAGGGGGACTGATCCTAACGCTCATCCTGGTCGGGGGCTACTACTTCTTATTCGTATCCGGCGATCATCTGGCCGCGCAGGGGCGCATCTCTCCGTTTCTCGGCGTGTGGGCGGGCAACATCGTCGCGTGTATCCTTGGCTTGATCATGCTGGCTCGGGTCGAAAACATCCGGAGACCGAACGCCGTGCTGGCGTGGCTCGAATCGCTCTGGGCACGCACGCGAAGGACTGCGCCGGAACCGGCGTCCAACGGGTCTGCTGCCGCCCCGCGACCTGCCGTGGGACTTCGTCAGGCGCTGGCCTCCACCAGAGCCATGGCTTTTCCGATGCTCATGGACGTTTATCTCCTTGAGCAATTCTTTTATTACTTCTTTGTTTTGCTTGCGGCGTTCGTGGTGATCTTCGACGCGTTCACGCTCTTCGATCTGCTTGGTGATATCGCGCGCAATCACGTCTCGGCTCTTAAGGTCCTGAGCTATTTTCGGTATCTCGTGCCCTTGATGGTCTATCAACTCGCTCCGCTGGCGACACTGGTCGCGACTCTGGTTAGCTTAGCCGTGCTCGCGAAAAACAATGAAGTGATTGCGCTGAAAGCCAGCGGAGTCAGCCTCTACCGACTCGCCCTACCGCTTCTCCTCGCGGGGCTTCTGGTTTCCGGCGGGCTGTTTCTGCTCGACGATACGTTTCTACCCTATGCCAATCAGCGCCAGGACGCCCTTCGCAATGAAATCAAAGGTCGCCCCGCTCAGACCTACTTCGAGCCCGCCCGCCAATGGATCTTCGGTGAGAACTCAAAGATCTATAACTACGAGCTTTTCGATTCCGACCGGCAACTCTTTGGCGGCTTGAATGTATTCGAACTCGATCCGGCCACGTTCCAAATGCGACGCCGGATTTTCGCCACACGCGCCACCTGGGAGGCAAGCGAAAACGCATGGATTCTTACCGGCGGCTGGGTGCGCGACTTCGGCAGCAACGGAAGAGTCATTCGATATGAACCGTTTAAGGCCACTACGATCGCGGAGTTGACCGAACCGCCCGGCTACTTCCGGCGTGAAGTCCGGCAATCTTTCCAGATGAACTGGAGACAGCTGGGCGAGTACATCGCCAGCCTCAGGCAGGCTGGATTTGATACGGCACGCCTCTCCGTCCAATGGCACAAAAAGTTCGCATTCCCAATGATCGCCGCGATTATCGTCTTTCTCGGTGCGCCTTTTGCGTTCCTCGTCGGGACGCGGGGTGCGGTCGGAGGCCTCGCTGTCGCTGTGGGGATCGGTGTGGTCTACTGGTCTTCCGCCGCACTGCTGGAGGCGATGGGCTCCGCCGGCCAACTACCTCCGCTGCTTGCAGCCTGGGGGCCCGATGCGATTTTCGGCTTTCTCGGAGTTTATTTCTTCCTCAAGATGCCTACGTAGAGCGTGTTCGCTGGACGCTCGGCCCTATTCGGGCAAGCCGAGCGGTTTTTCCGCAGGCGTCGGTTTCTGCGACTCCGCCAAGGACTTTATCTGCGTGATTCGAGCTTCGAGATTCGACTGACTTTCCGAAGGCGTATTGGGCATTTGCTGCCCCATCAGCACAAACATCTGCAACAATCGCACGGCCGCTTGGGCGGAATAGCCTGCTTCCATGGCCAGTTTCACGCCTTCGCGATCCGCCGCAAACTCGCCATCGTGTCCGTAGCCGGGCAAAAACGGGTCGAGATCGAGTTTTTTGAAATCGGCGGTGGAGAGATGTTTCTTGGCCATTTCTTGGATCAATCGATCGCGGCATTGGCCTAGAGCTACATGCTCGATCTCATGCCCAAGCACGGAGGCCAACTGATCTTCCGTGTCCATGTACGTCAGAATGCCTCCCCCGACAAAGACTTGCCCGCCGGGAAGGGCGACCGCGCTCTTGAAAGTAGGATCGGGATCGAAATGAAATTGATAGGGAAGTCGACGTTGCGCGTGGGCCGCGACCCGGTCGCCCACGTTCTGAAGATATGCGTCGATCTTGGTTATTTGTGGCGTCGGCGCCAAACCATTGACCGCCTCGAATTTAGCGGTTAACACTGCGCCGGCTCGAATCTCATCCGCATCAGAAATCGCCCTTGGAGCACCTGGTGCCTGCGCAGTTGCCAGGGGCGTCGGGGAACACAGAGCGATGACAAGCAAGAACGCTCTCATCGGAACCTCGCTCGCGCGATCTGCAGCGCGCTACTTTAGACGTTCTTGAGAGCTTCGCGATAACTCAGCCCGCTGAGCCGATCCCTATTGTGTCGCACGTAGCGCTTTACTTCTGCGGGGTCGGTCCAGGCATGCTGGCGCAAGGCCCATCCGATGGCTTTACGCAGGAAAAATTCTTTCGAGTCGATAGACGGCTCGATGCAGGCATACAGGAGGTCGAGATCGGTATGCTGTTTGAATCCTAACTGGCAGATGATCGACGAACGCCGCTTCCACATGTTCGCGGATTTGCTCCATGCGAGCATTTTCTTTTTCATTGGCGCAGGATAATCGCGCAAGATCGGTCCCACGCGATGGGATGCCACGTCGTCCACGTAATCCCACCAAGCGCCCGTAACGATGATCTCTTCGTAGAGCGGCATCGCAGAAGGAGTTTGAAACGCCTCGGCACGCTGGTGCCCCGTGAGCATGATCGCGACGTAACGTTCTTCGCGGTATTTCGCTCCACGCCATAGTTCGAGGACTTTCGTACGCCAGTCTTCGCGCGATCGGAAATCAATCTCAGGAAAGATTTTCCTGCAGGATGCGCGGAGCACAGGCGTCGACACGCCGTGATGGGGCATCGCAGATTTCATGTAAGCCTGCGCCCCCGTCGCTCTTAAAGGATCGGCTACTCGCCGCAGCTCGCGCCGTACGCGAAGCAACAAAGGAGACTCCTTCGGCAGCGTGGGCGCTTGCTTCAACTCGATGGTTCCCGACCCCAGTCCTTAACGTTTTCTTGCCTGCTTCCCTTCGATCACGGCCTGCGCGGCCGCCAATCGCGCAATCGGCACGCGAAACGGCGACGCGCTCACGTAATTCATCCCCGCACCGTGGCAGAACTTCACACTCTCCGCATCTCCGCCATGTTCGCCGCAGATTCCGATCTTGAGCTTTGGCCGCGTCTTGCGGGCGCGCGCGATGGCCCATTCGATCAACATTCCCACGCCCTTCACGTCCAGGGTCTGGAATGGGTCTTCCTTGAAGATGGCCGCTTTGGTTTGGTCCACGTATTCCGGAAGGAAACGCCCTGCATCGTCGCGCGAAAGGCCCATCGTCGTTTGCGTCAGGTCATTGGTGCCGAACGAGAAGAATTCTGCGCTCTCCGCAATCTCGCCTGCCAGGAGTGCGGCCCTTGGGAGTTCGATCATCGTCCCGACCAAATACTCAAGCTTAACTTGAGACTTCGCAATAATGTCGCTTGCCACGCGGCGCGTAAGAGTTTCAAGGATCTGAAACTCTCGCTTGTCGAGAGTGAGCGGAATCATGATCTCAGGTAACACTTTAATGCCACGCTTCTGGCAATCAATCGCAGCTTCGATAATCGCTCGAACCTGCATCTCCTGAATTTCCGGATACGTGATGGCAAGCCGACATCCGCGATGTCCCAGCATCGGGTTCGCTTCGTGCAGTTGCTCTACGCGTCTCACCACAGTCTCGACCGGAATGCCGATTTTCTTCGCGAGCTCCTCTTGCTTGGCGCGCTCGTGCGGCACGAACTCGTGCAGCGGCGGATCGATCATTCGGATTGTCACCGGCAACCCATTCATGGCCTCGAAAATTCCGATAAAGTCCCTGCGCTGGAACGGTAGGAGTTTGGCGAGAGCCTTCCGCCGTGCCTCGGGTGTGTCCGCCAGGATCATCTCCTGGATTGCATCCTGCCGCTCGATACTCTTCTCCGGCTGCTCAAAATCCTTGAAGAACATGTGCTCGGTGCGGCAGAGCCCGATGCCCTCGGCGCCCATTTCCCGCGCCAGCCGCGCATCGCGTGGCGTATCGGCATTCGTGCGCACTCCAAGCTTTCGGATGTTATCGGCCCATTTCAGCAGCGTTTCATAGGCTTTCGGAGGTTCCGGGCGAATCAGGTCAATCTGCCCCGAGTAAACCGATCCGTCGCCGCCGTCGAGCGTTATCCATTCGCCTTCGCTCACGGCACGCCCGCTGACGGTCATTTTTTTTGCAGCGGCATCAATATCAATTTTCTCCGCGCCGACGATGCAGCACTTCCCCCAGCCGCGCGCGACCACGGCGGCGTGGCTGGTCTTACCGCCGGTCGCCGTTAGAATTCCCTGCGCCACGTACATCCCGCCCACGTCCTCCGGGCTTGTCTCGCGCCGCACCAAAATCACCTTCTCTCCGCGGGCAGCCCAGGCCTCTGCCTCCTCGGCAGTGAATACGGCCTTGCCTACGGCTGCTCCCGGGACGGCATTGATTCCCTCAGCCAGCTTTCGGCTGGCAAGTTCCGCTCGCGCGAGCTTCGGATCGAGCACGGGATAAAAAAGCCGCTCGATATCTTCCGATTTAATTCTTTCAAGTGCTTCTTCAACTTTAATCAGCTTCTCGTTTGTCATATCCACAGCCATGCGAAACGCGGCGGCCGGCGAGCGCTTGCCTGTGCGCGTCTGTAACATGTACAGCTTCCCCCGCTCGACGGTGAATTCCATGTCCTGCATGTCCCGATAATGCCGCTCGAGTTTTTCGCGAACCCGTTCCAGTTGCTGATAGACCTTAGGCATCAGCTTTGACAGTTCTCGCAGGTGCACCGGCGTGCGAATTCCAGCCACCACATCTTCGCCCTGCGCGTTCAGCAGGAAATCCCCGAAGAAGATCTTTTCGCCCGTAGAAGGATCGCGCGTAAAACAAACGCCCGTACCCGAATCGTCTCCCGTGTTGCCAAATACCATCTGCACCACGTTTACGCCAGTGCCTTGCAAGCCTGTAATTCTCTCAACCCGCCGGTACGTGACGGCCTTCTCGCCCATCCACGACTCAAACACCGCGCCAATTGCACCCCAAAGTTGTTCGATCGGGTCCTCGGGAAAATCGTTTCCCGTCTTTTGCTTGAAGTACGCCTTGTACTCACGAACAAGATCGCGCCAGCCCTTGGCGACGACCTGGGTGTCGTCCTTCACGCCCAATTTCTCCTTCATATTCCGCAGCCGGATTTCAAGTTCCTCCTTGGGCAGCCCGATAACTACGCTTGAATACATCTGCACGAGCCGGCGATACGCGTCCCAGGCAAACCGCTCGTTGCCGGTGGCCTTCGCGAGGCCTTGCACGGACTTCTCGTTCAGTCCGAGGTTAAGTATTGTCTCCATCATTCCCGGCATCGAACGCGCCGAGCCGGATCGGACACTGACCAGCAGCGGGTCGTTTGCATCTCCCAGCTTTTTCCTGGTAAGTTTTTCGAGTCGCGCCACATTCTTGGCTACCTCGGCGCGCAGTTCTTTCGGGTACTTGTGGGAATGCTTCAAGTAATAGTCGCAGGTCTCGGTGGTAATCGTGAACCCGGCAGGAACCGGCAGACCGATGCGGGTCATTTCCGCGAGACCCGCGCCCTTGCCTCCAAGCAATTCCCTCATGTCGCCGGTGCCGTCCGCTTTTCCCGCTCCGAAGAAATATACGTATTTCATTTCGCTCCTTAACTTTGTTACACGGCCGATGTCGTACAAATTTTGTCGGCGCGCCGATAGCTCATGCGATTGTTGATCAAACCTACATCGTGTCTTCGCTCCCTAGATCGGAGAAATCCGCAATGTTCGAGAATTCCCTTAGCAACGTTCCGAGCAGAGCAATCCGATTCCTGCGCACTTCTTCGTCTTCAACCATCACTAGAACTTTATCAAAGAAGAAATCGACAGACGGCCTTAGTTCTGAGATCTTCTCCAGGGCCTTCCGATACTTTTTCTCTTTCTTTAGTCGCGTCGCTTCCTCGCCGATTCGCAGAGCGACGGTGTGCAGCTGGAGCTCAGCCGCGTCTTTCAGCAGTTCTTGCTTAACCGCTCCCTGTCCCTTGTCACCCTTGCCCGCAGATTTCTCCAGGAGGTTACGGATGCGCTTGAAGCTCGCAGCCAACGGGGCGAAATTCTTTGTGTCCCGAATGGCCTTCACCGCAGCCACCCGCTCGACGGCATCACCTAGATCATCGGCGCCGGCCGCAAACACTGCATTGATTTCGTCGTAGGCATATCCGCGCCGCTCACGCAGGATGTACCGCGCGCGCTCTAGCAGGAAATCGAGGACTTGCCTTTGAACCGATTCGGACGTTTCGATGCGGGGCGCGTATTCCTTCAGGGATTTGGCCGCTGCCGAGATTGCAGCCGAGAGCGAAAGCGGCAAGTTCTTCTCGAGAATGATCTTCACAACCCCGAGAGCCGCGCGCCGCAAAGCGAAAGGATCACTTGAACCCGTGGGAATTGCGCCCACGGCAAAACAAGCTACGAGCGAATCCAGTTTGTCCGCAAGCGCGACAGCGCAGCCAGTCAAATTACGCGGCAGTGGATCATCGAGGCCCCCAGGCTTGTACTGATCGTAAACTGCCCACGCGATTTCATCTGGCTCACCTTGTGCGCGCGCATACAGCCCGCCCACAATTCCCTGCAGCTCGGCGAACTCCCCAACCATCCCCGTGACCAGATCGCATTTCGCCAGCTCCGCCGCACGGTCCGACCCTGCCACGTCCGCTTGCGGGATCCCGCCGGAAAACCACTGCTCAGAAAGCCAGCGCGCCAGTGACCTGATGCGCGCAACTTTGTCCCCGTAGCTTCCCAGCCTGCGCTCGTACGTCACTGCCGCCAGCTTGGGTAGATAGTCGACCAGCTTCTTGTTTTGGTCGGTCTCCCAGAAGAATTGGGCGTCGGCAAAGCGCGCCCGCAACACGCGCTCGTGACCCGCGCGAATCAGCCCGCGGGGATCGCGCGGCAGGTTGATGACCGCGAGGAAATGGGGTGCGAGGTCTCCGTTACGGGTTTCAACTGCAAAATATTTCTGATGACCGCGCATCACGGTGATGAGTATCTCGTCGGGAAGGGCCAGGAAAGCCGGATCGAAATTCCCAATGATCACGCCGGGGCACTCATTCAAGTAGGTCACGAGATCGAGCAGGCCCGCGTCTTCGTGCGTACGAAATCTCTTGCGCGTGGTCAGCGTGCGAAGCTCAGCCTCAATCTTCCTTCGACGCACTTCCGGCCTGCAAGTCACGAAGTTCCGCTTGAGCTTCGCCTCGTAATCGCCCGGACCGGAAACCAGTATGCTTCTCTTGCCGAGGAATCTGTGCCCGTCGGTGTGCCTGCCCGCGTGCACGTCGGCGTAGGAAAACGGTATTACTTCGCCATCGAGCAGCGCAACGATCCAGCGAATCGGACGAATAAAGCGTGGGCTTTGAGCGCGGGTCCAAATCATCGAGCGCGGCCAGGAAATTTCGCGGATTGCCTCCGGCAGCACATTCGTCAGGACCTCCTCCGCGGTCCTTCCACGCACGAGATGTTTGGCGACAACGTACTCGCCCTTCTGCGTATTGATGATCGTCAGCTTCGAGACGGGTAGACCTTGTTTCTCTGCAAAACTCACTGCAGCCCGCGTCGGCTGACCGGCAATGTCGAACGCAATTGACTTCGGCGGACCATTAATTTCGCGCGCTACATCTTCTTGTTTTAGTTTAAGATCTCGCGCGATGGCGACGAGGCGACGAGGCGCGCCAAATGTTTGAATTGACGCTTGAGCTGTCGGCTCGTCGACAAGGCCGTTCGCCGACAGATGCTTCACAAGGATCGCTTTAAGTTCCTGCGATGCCTTCAAAATCATTCCGGCTGGAATTTCTTCACAGCCGATTTCGAAAAGAAGATCTCCGCGGGATATCACGCGCTCACCTCGGCCGGCGATTGAATCGTCGCGCGCTGGTCGAGCCAGGCTCGAGCCACCTGGGTCGCAAGTTTGCGAACGCGAGCGATCATTCCGGCCCGCTCAGTCACGGAAATCGCGCCCCGTGCGTCCAGCAAATTGAAAAGGTGGGAGCACTTCAAGCACAGATCGTAGGCCTGCAGCACGGGAAAGCCCTGTTTCGCCGCTCCCTTCAATCCATCGTATGCCGCCAGCAGGCGCGCCGACTCGGCTTCGTTGAGGTCGAATTGCTTCCGGGTTGACGCCGTATCAGCGTGGTCGAAGCTGTACGCAGAAAATTGCTGCTCTTCGGCAAGCCGCACCTGGCGATAGGTCGTACTCTTTGACCAGCGCACGTCGAAAACATTGTCCACACCCTGCAAATATGCGGCAATGCGATCGAGTCCGTACGTCAGCTCAACCGATATCGGATCCAAATCCACCCCTCCGCACTGCTGGAAGTAGGTGAACTGCGTGATCTCGAGCCCATCGAGAAGCACTTGCCAGCCAATCCCCCAGGCCCCAAGTGTAGGCGATTCCCAGTTGTCTTCCTCGAAGCGGATGTCGTGTTCCTTTAAATTGATTCCAACCGCGGCGAGGCTTGCAAGATAAAGGTCTTGGATATTCGCAGGCGAAGGCTTGAGTATCACTTGAAGCTGTGTGTGCTTGTAGAGCCGATTGGGATTTTCGCCATAGCGGCCGTCAGCGGGGCGCCTGCTTGGCTGCGCGTAAACGACGCGATACGGATCCGGTCCGAGAACCCTTAGAAAAGTTTCCGGATGCATCGTGCCAGCACCGATTTCGATATCATACGGTTGTTGCAAAATGCAATCGCGCGTCGTCCAGTAATGTTCAAGATTTAGTAGAAGATCTTGAAACGTGAGCCCTTTCGGTTTTGAAAGTTCGCGTTTCACTTTCGAATTGCGATTGTGGGGCATCAGACTGGCGACTCCAAAAGTGCTCGAGATTTCAGCTTTCGATCGATTTGGTGTTCAATGATATCGAGCATGGCATTTGTCAATTCCCTTGCGGCTCGAGTGCCCGATGGGTCTGGTGTCGCATCTTGGCTCAATCGGTCCAGTCGCTCGCCCAACATTCGGCGCGCGACCGAGAGCGTAGCTAATGAAATCGCCCGCATACCAGGCTTCCTGCACTTACCGCAAGCGACTGCCGAAGCGCCGGGCGAGAAATATGCTCCTGAAGCTTCTGTCAGAGCCTGGCCGCAGAAGGCGCAGTGGTCAAGCACCGGCAGCCAGCCCCCGAGCTTCACCGTCCACAGCGCAAAATACGCAAGTGATACTTCCGTTTTGCCCGTGCGCTTCACCGTTTGTGCAGCCAGCAAGAGCAGCCGGAAATTTGCATCGGAGGCTTCGCGCTCCGGAAGCACCGCTTCGGTGATCTCCGAAAATAACGCGAACGCGACGCTTGAAGGATAGTCGCGATAGACATCGAGAAACGACTCGATCATCTCGCACTGGTTGATGCGCACCAGATCTCGCGCCTCGCGTTCGAAGAACCAGATCCGAATGTAGGAAAGTTTCTCGAGCGTTGACCCGAATCTGCTCTTCGTCTTTCGCGATCCCGCCGCCACCCCTCGGACGCGCCCCAGCGTGCGCGACAAGAAACTTACCAGCCGGTCGGCCTCGCCCAAGTTATAGCGCTGCAGAATGATGGCCTCGGATTCATGAAGTGGCATCTGAAGTGTCGGCGTGTCGACCGGCGGGCGGACTGACGTTCCGATTCCATCGGAGTTCGAACAGGCCGCGCATGCCGCGCGCAGCGGGACTAATTTTTCTACCACAGCGAGACACGCGGCGCAATTAATAAACCACACGCGGTCGAATTTCCGGCGCAGTCGTTTCAAAATCCCTGTAGGTCGGCTACAGTGTTCGCGCAATGAATCGAGCGAACTCACTGCCGCACGCCGAGGTCGTGGGCGTTGGAATCAACGCCACGGACACCATCATCCGGTTGCCGCACTTCCCCGCCTTCGATTCCAAGGTCGAACTGCTTTCGGCTGAGGTGAAACCGGGAGGCCAAGTGGCAAGCGCCATCGTCGCGTGCCGACGCTGGGGCCTTTCCACGCGTTACGTTGGCAAAATCGGTGATGACGCTGCCGGAAAACTTCAAGTAGCGGAAATGCAGCGCGAAGGCGTCGATTGCCGCTGGATTACTACGCCCGGGGCCATGAGTCAGTCCTCCTTCATCCTCGTGGATGAACGGTCCGGGGAGCGCACCGTCCTCTGGAAGCGCGATCCGCAAATCGCACTCCGTCCAGAGGACTTGCAGCGGGAATGGATCGTCGGATCGCGGGTGCTGCTTGTGGACGGCCACGACACCAAGGCAGCGGCTCAGGCAGCACGCTGGGCTCATGAAGAAGGGATTCCCGTCGTCGGTGACTTCGACAATCGCTATCCTCACGTTGAAGTGTTACTTGAATACGTAGATTTCATTGTCGCCTCGAAGAATTTCCCTGAACGATTGACAGGCGAGCGGGACTTACTGAAATCGCTTCCCGAAATGTTTCGCAGGTTCAAGTGTCGCTTGACAGGCGCGACGCTTCGCCGGCTTGGCGTCCTGGCGTGGAATGGCAAACGCTTTTTTCTCTGTCCCGGCTTCCGAGTACGTGCGACCGACACGACGGGTGCAGGCGACATTTTCCACGGAGCCTTCTTGTACGGATTGGTGCGCAACTGGGCAATGGAAGAAACACTTGAACTCAGCTGTGCGGCCGCGGCACTAAATTGCACGGCCCGGGGAGCGCGCGGCGGCATCGCTGCCCTGGAGAGGATCGCGGACCTGCGCCGAAGTGGTCAGCGCTCCGAGCTTGCGTATTCGCATGAGGCATTGACGAAAGCATCTCACGCCGCGATGGGGTCCCTGAGCGTGAAACCGTGATTCCACTGAAGGACCTGAACCCACGCCGAGCTTTCCCGATTGTGACGCTGCTGCTGATCGCTGCGAACGTGCTCGTTTTCGTTCACCAGATTACCCTTCCCCCAGCGGCGAGCGAGGCGTTCATTAAGACCTACGCCCTTACCCCCTCGCACATTCAGCTGGCGCTCGAAGGACATCGTTACACGCCACTCGAAGCTTTCCTGCCGCTCTTCACCTGCATGTTCTTGCACGGCGGCTTTCTCCATATCATCGGCAATATGTGGTTTCTGTGGATTTTCGGGGGCAACGTCGAAGATCGATTCGGCCATCTTGGTTATTTGTTGTTTTATCTGGTGTGCGGAATAGGCTCAGGCGCCTCGCAGGTGCTCTTTTCGTGGGGTTCCCGCGTTCCCTCACTCGGAGCGAGTGGAGCAATTGCGGGAGTTCTCGGCGCGTACATCATATTTTTTCCGCGGGCGCGCATCCTGACGTTGGTACCGTTGCTCATTCTTTTTTTCATGGCGCGCGTCCCGGCATGGATTTTCATTGGCATATGGTTTCTGATGAATTTCCTGAGCGGCGTTGGCTCGCTCGGGATGAGGAGCGTCGGGGGCGTAGCCTGGTGGGCCCACGTCGGTGGCTTTCTGCTAGGAGTGTTCATGGCAGCGATCACGAAATTCGCGGGGCGCTCTGCACCGACCGGCTAAATCGCACGCGAGTTCAACTAGAGCTAGAGAGAGTTTGGGGTTATATTTTGCAAGCCGCCGGACGCTTCAAAGAAGTCTGGGCGATTTGATTGCCTGGCGGCCTTGGGGGGAATTATGAGAGTGAAAGTAACTCTTGCGATTGCATTGGGGTTTCTTGGCGCGACGTACGCGCTCAGCCAGACCCAGGCACCGCCGGCAACTGCACAACCGACCGGCGCAAAGCGTGCGCTGCAGGCTCTGCAGGATTCCGGAGAAGCCGCGGTGTTGGCTACATGCAAGAATCCACCACAGCAGGCTCAGCGCCCAGCGGGCCCACCGGGACAAGGTGGCCCGCCGGCGCCAGCAGCGGGCCCGAGAGATTACAGCGTTGCTGAAATCCCCGGAGTCATCGCCGCGGGTCAGCAATGGAAGTTCGTATGGCAAGAACTCGGCAACAACGGTGACGGCATCATTGGCTCACACGACGGCGGCCTGCTGATCGCGCAGAACGATAACAGCGCAGTCGTGAAGCTCGATGCGAATGGCAAGGCGTCCGTCGTCTATGCGGACACAAATACGGGAGGCGCTCTCTCGATGAGCACAAAGGGCGCGTTGTTTATTGACGAACGGGGCCTGAATCCATCGATTGTCGAGCTCGCGCCGATTCACAAGACTCTGGCCAATAGCTATCAAGGCGATCCGTTGGATTGCATCGGCATCGTCCTCAACGATCTCGTTGCGGATAGCAAAGGCGGCGCCTATTTCACGATGGGCGGGCTTTTTTACGCGGATTCCAGCGGAAAGGTCACCGAGTACGGGGACAACCTGCACACGAACGGAATCATCCTCAGCAGGGATGAAAAGACCCTCTACGTGACCAACGGCCCTACGGTCGCAGCCCTCGACGTCCATCCCGACGCTTCTCTCACAAACCAACGCGAGTTTGGCAAACTGGAGGGCGGCGGTTTTGGCGACGGCAGCACGATAGACGCAGCCGGACGCATATACGTCACCACCGGCCCGGGGGTCCAAGTGCTCGGCCCGGACGGCAAGTATCTCGGCTTGATCCCCACGCCTCGCGGAGTAATTAGCGTGGCTTTCTCCGGCCACGATAAGAAAACACTCTTCATCCTGGCTAGAGGCGCGAAAGATACCCAGGGGGATGAAGTGGCCAACGCAGCACAGATCTATTCGATTTCGATGATTGCTCAAGGGTTCAAGAAACGCGCGAAGTAGTCCGTTACGAATTCCAAAACGAACATCGCAGGTCGGCTTGCCGACACTTCGAGACGGGGTTGAAATTCCGATACGAGAAAAAGTTTGATTCCTACTTCAACTATAAGGATAGGAATGTCTCTGTGCGTCTGAAAATTTCAGTGCGATAGTATTTCCATGAACTGACGCAGGTCGTCGGCGCTCACGTCCGACACCCCACACAAATGCATGGCGCTGTTCGCTCGGCAGATCACGTTGTAGCCCTGCCTCGATGCAAGGTCGGGCAACCTCGCCTGCTGGACACCGTCGGGCCAGACAAAAACATTGATGTAATGTTTTCGCAGCTGGTAGACAAGCGCCGCGACATTCCTACCTGCGACGTAATCCAGGCGGCCACCGATCAGTGGGTAACCTTGATCGGCGAGATCGCGGACCGGTGGCGCGAAATCGAGTTTGCCGTCGAACCACGGCTTCACCGTGTGCTGGTCCGTGGACACAACGTCCATCAGGTGACCCGGCTGAAGAGAACGGATGTGGCTAGCGACAAGCTCCTCGGCAACCAGATCGCCTTGGCGGGCGTTCAGTACCCCTGGAACAAGGCGAATTCCGAGGGTCAGCGCGACCAGAATCGCCGCAGCCACAGCAAACCATTCAAGCGCAGGACTCCGCCGCGCCGCGCGCAATGGTGGCGCCAGGCCTCGGCGCTGCCCGGCTCCCCGATGTTTCTCGGCGCCGGCAGACGCGATAATCCGTGCACGAAGACTTTCTGGCGCATGGTGATAGAGGTGCGCCGAACGGATGCCGTTCCTCAAAGTCTGCAGCTCACGCAATTCCTGTGCACAGGAAGCGCACGTCTTCACGTGCTCCTCGATCTCGATGCTGCGCACGAGATCAAGTTCGCCGTCCGAGTAGGCGTGAAGGAGCAACGCATTATCGTTACAGGCCACGCGGTACCTCCTTCCCCGAGCGATGCAGCAATCGTTCCCGCAACTGAGTTCGGCCACGCGCCAGACTTGACATCACCGTCCCGATGGGAACATCCATTACTTCGGCGATCTCCTTATACGAGAGACCTTCGAGCTCCCGCAGAATTAGCGCTTCGCGAAATCCGACCGGGAGGTCTTCAAGTGCTTCTTGAAGTATGTTGCTCTCAACCGACTGCAGGAGTACGGTCTCGGCATCGCGCTCGACAGAACCGCCTGAATGAATTGTCTCGTCAAATTCCTCCGCCAGTTCCACGGGGCGTTTCTTCTCGAGAAAGGAGTATGCCGTATTCCGAACAATGCGAAGAAGCCACGCGCGCGCGTTCCCTTCCTGGTAGCCGCCGAAGAAACGCACGGCGCGCAGGAACGCCTCCTGCACCACGTCTTCGGCGTCGTGCGGGTTTCGGACGAGCCATCGCGCCAGGTTGTAAGCCGCATCGAGGTGCGGTAATACGGCCTGCTCGAAATCCATCCCGCCCGATGTCACGCGCTGATCCCCCGGCATGTCGCCATTAGACTCTCAACCGCCTAATCCGGCTACCGGTCATTTTCGTTTCCGCAGAAATCTCACCGTCTCCCTATCGGCGCGTACCAGACGAAGTAGGTCCCGATGCCGCCAAGTAGAACAGCCATCCATAACGCCAGCTCGACGCGCATCCAGAGCTTCCACCGCCGGAAGCGCCATGTTTGAGGGAGCACGTTCGTTCCCGCGACCAGTAAAATGTAAAGGCCCAGAAGCTCCGTTGCGGCACCCAGAACGCCGTGGACGGCGGCTACCGCATAGTATCGTTTGTACAGGTGGCCGGCCAAACGCGGCGACACCCGCTGGTCAAACGACGGCCACATTACGACAGAAATGGACACAAGATTCAGGAGCAACACCGCTGTCATGCACCCGCCATGTGCAGCGTAACGCTTGGCACGAGCCAGGTAAGCGCCCACAAGTAAGGAAATTCCCATGACGATCTGCACGATCAGATTCAGATCGGCCCCAAAACTCGCCGGTGTGCCCAAGAATCCCTTCATTTTCCCCTCGATTACTTGACGATTACCTTCCCGGTCATTACGGGGTGAACGGAACAGAAGTAGCTGTACGTGCCGGCGTCGGTAAAAGTGAACGAGTACTGATCGTCGGTGTCCATCGCCTTGGACCTGAACTTCTGGTTTGTGCTCACGACTGTATGCGGCACGTCGTCGTGATTGACCCAAGTGATCGTCGTACCCGGGGCTACGGTAATTTCCTTGGGCGTGAAGCTGAAATTATCGATCGAAACGTTTGGGGCGGCCTTCTTTTCCTCCTCCGCCGCGCGCACAATCGACCTTCCGTGGATCATAGCCGCCGATGTTGCAACTCCGAGCAACCCCGCGCACAGTACAGCTTTTCGGATGTGGTGATTCACTCGTTTTCTCTCCTTTGTTCAAGATCGCTGTGGCCTATCCACCCGCGAGGGATGAATCGACGACTGCCAGCGTGTGTTTCCCCTGAATAAAATTGATGTCAGTGGTTCCCAGCAAGGTCCGCAACTTATCGTCCGCCACCTTCATTGGACCGGGCGACGGCGCCTGGCCAGGAGCAGGCTGAGGAAACGCAGTGGACATCGCCGTGTGGAAAGTGACATTGCCCTCGACTTTCTGCATTACCTGGTGAATGTGCCCGTTCAAGACTGAAATGGATCCAAATTTCTTCAGGTAGCCGAGCGCTTGTTGACTATCGTCGGTGCCCCATCCCCATTCGGGATAGACCGACCAGAGCGGAATGTGCGCGAAAACTACGATCGGCGTGCTGCGTTTCAAGTGCCTGACGTCGCCCTCGAGCCAATCAAGCTGCTCGCGGCCCAGGCTCCCGAGGCCGCCAGCCTTTAGATTCATCACGTTGACCAATCCTACGAAATGAACGCCCTTGTGATCGAAGCTGTACCACCCGTCACCCTTGGTGTCCTTGCCGTAGCGTTCACGGAACTGCGCGCCATTGTCATTGAGCACGTCGTGCTCGCCGGGAACGTAGTAAATCCGGTCGGTGCGCACGGATTTGAGCGACTGGTCCAGCGTATCGAATTCGTCAGCTTTCGAAAGCTGGGTCAAGTCTCCGGTGTGCAAAACGAATTCGGGGCTTTGCGGCAACGCATTCAGCTTCGCAATCGCCTCCCGAAGCGTAGCCGTTACGTCCGGGTTGGCGGCTTTGTTGAAGCCGATGTGGGAATCGCTGATCTGCGCGAAAGCAAAATCGCCCTTCATCGCCGCTCTGTCGAGCTTGTCGCCATGGCCAAAGGCAAACGATTTCAATACTCCGCCCTGCATTACGCAGAGAGTGCCGGTTCCCGCCCATGCCATGCACTTCAGAAAACCGCGCCGGTCAATCCCGTCGGGATTCAAGTTCTCTCGAATGATGTTTCCCATCAAATGCCTCGCTTTCGTTATGGACGGCCGGTTTTGTGGCGGCCATGTTCCCGTGCATTGATGTAGACCGGCGACGACCTGGTTTTATTCCCGAGATCCGCGGATTTCTCGCGTGGCCCGCCGTTCGCCCCTGCAACGGCGGCGGGGACTGTGTTAAGGTATTTCGTTCGATCGAAGGCTCAACGGCTCAGGGAGACGGCAATCCATGAAGAGTTCCTACAACGGGGTCCCGGTCCCGTCGAACGGTAAAGTGATCGAGTACAGCGGCGGCAAGTTTCATGTTCCCGACCAGCCCGTGATTCCCTTCATCGAAGGCGACGGCACGGGACGCGATATTTGGAAGGCGTCTCGGCGCGTGTTCGACGCGGCGGTCGAAAGGGCCTACGGCGGGAAAAAGAAAATCGCGTGGCTAGAGATCTTCGCCGGCGAGAAATCGTTTAACCAGTTCAAGGATTGGCTACCGCAGGATTCCGTTGACGCCATCCGCGACTTCCGCGTCGCCATCAAGGGCCCGCTCACCACGCCCGTCGGCGGAGGCATCCGTTCGCTGAACGTGACGCTGCGCCAATTGCTCGACCTCTATGCCTGCGTTCGGCCCGTGCGCTATATCGAAGGCGTGCCATCTCCCGTGCGAAATCCCGAGCGCATGAACATCGTCATCTTTCGCGAGAACACGGAAGATGTGTACGCCGGAATCGAATGGAAGTCCGGCACGCCCGAGGTGAAAAAGCTCATCGAGTTCTTGAACAACGACATGCTGAAGGGCACGAAGAAGTCCGTCCGCCTGGATTCAGGCGTCGGCATCAAACCGATCTCGCCGACGGGCACCAAACGCCTGGTGCGGCGTGCGATCCAGCACGCTATTGAAAAGGGGCGCACGGTCGTCACGCTCGTTCACAAGGGCAACATCATGAAGTTCACCGAAGGCGCATTTCGCGATTGGGGCTATGAGCTCGCCACCGAGGAATTTCGACAGCAGGTCGTGACCGAGCGCGAGAGCTGGATTCTCGGCAATAAAGACCGCGACGCGAGCCTCGGCATCGAGAAAAATGCCGCGATGATCGAGCCCGGCCTCGATCAAGCAACGGACGACTTCAAGAAACAGATCTACGCCGAAGTGAAAAACGTCCTGGATACCATCTCGGCCTCGCACGGCGGCGGTCAATGGAAGAAAAAGATTCTAATTAATGATCGAATCGCCGATTCGGTTTTCCAGCAAGTGCTTACGCGCGCCGATGAGTACCAGGTCTTCGCCACGCCCAACCTGAACGGCGACTACATTTCCGACGCGTGCGCCGCGCAAATCGGCGGCCTAGGCATGGCGCCG